>Ga0210390_10002294_pt1 | contig 17063 bp, 14 predicted proteins | sample IncBWH11OmetaG_FD_161050 | JGI IMG/M metagenome (GOLD analysis project Ga0210390, IMG submission 161050) | Forest soil microbial communities from Barre Woods Harvard Forest LTER site, Petersham, Massachusetts, United States - Inc-BW-H-11-O ... | reverse complement strand
CGTGAAGAAAATGTGATTTCTTAATCAGTTGAGGCGCTGCTCAATTCAACTTTTTCCCACAAGCCGCGATCAAGCTCATGTAGAGGACGTGGGGGATGACAAAAGTGAGGTCCGCAGGCTGCGGAAGACTACCACATGTGTCGCCCAGAGGATCAGGTTGATTGCCACGATCGTCGGCAGGCCGAGGCATTCGGCTTGGAATTTCCGACTGGATGATAAGGTGCTTTATATTGATGACGGCGACATCATGAGTTCAGCCGGTCGTGCCGCCGGTCTGGATCACTGCATTCACATCGTCCGCAAAGACTTTGGGTCAGAGATCGCCAACGACGTCGCGCGCCGCCTCGTGATTCCGGCACCGGACAGGGCTCGTCGCGAACGCCGCTCGAAAATGATGGCGCAATGCATTTGCTGAACCGAAGCCAACGGCCGTCGCGACGTCCTCAACCGACATACCGGTCGCTTCCAGTAAGCTGCGAGCGCGTGCCACGCGTTCCTGCGACACCCATTCACCGGGCGACACCCCGGTTGCTTCCCCAAAGCGCCGAATGAACGTCCGCAAGCCGCGGTGCCGATGCATTTCGTGGGCGAGATCGGATGCAAAAGGAATGGGCGATGCTGGCATTGTCGCTATATGGATGCGTTCGCTTGAGAGGCGAGCGTTCATGAACACAATCACTTGCGTCGAGGACTTACGACAGGCCGCGCGGCGCAGGGTTCCGCGCGCGTTCTTTGATTTCGTCGAAGGGGGTTCCTATTCGGAGCAAACTCTTCTGGCCAACCGCGGCGATTTCGGGCACTTCAAGCTGCGGCAGCGGGTGTTGCAGGATGTCTCCGGCCGCAATACGCACTCGATGATTGCCGGTGAGATTGTTTCCATGCCGTTGGCTCTGGCGCCGATCGGCCTCTGCGGCATGCTACGTGCCGACGGCGAGATCTTGGCGTGCCGCGCGGCGCACGAAGTTGGCATTCCGTTCTGTCTGTCAACCATGTCGGTTTGCTCAATCGAAGATGTCGCGGCCGCGGTCAACAAGCCGTTTTGGTTTCAGATCTTTTTGATGCGGGATCGCGGCTTTGTTCGATCGCTCGTTGAGCGGGCGGTCGCGGCGAAATGCAGCGCGCTCGTGGTGACATTGGATCTACCGGTCATCGGCCAGCGGCATCGCGATATCAAGAACGGCATGGGCATGCCGCCTGCGCTACGCATGAGAACGATGATCGACATAGCAACCAAACCGGTCTGGGCGCTCGGGATGGCGTGCACCAAACATCGGACGCTTGGTAACCTGGCAGGCCATGTCAGTGCAGCCGAGGATTTCGCGTCGTTGTCGCAGTGGATTGCCGGGCAATTCAGCAGTCCGCTGAGCTGGAAAGACCTCGAATGGCTCGCTGGAATTTGGCCGGGGAAGCTGATCCTCAAGGGAATCCTCGATGTCGAGGATGCGCGCGCTGCCGCAAGGAGTGGGGCCGCAGCACTTGTGGTTTCGAACCACGGCGGCCGCCAGCTTGACGCGGCGCCGTCCTCGATTTCGATGCTACCGGAGATTGCGGATGCGGTTGGCTCGTCGATCGAAATCCTGTTCGACGGCGGAATCCGCAGCGGCCAGGATATTGTGTGCGCGCTGGCGCTGGGTGCGCGCGCTTGTCTCAGCGGACGGGCCTACATCTACGGTCTTGCCGCCGGCGGCCAAGCTGGCGTGCGCCGCGCGATCGATATTCTGCGCAACGAACTCGACGTCACCATGGCGTTGACGGGAGCCAGAAGCCCTTCCGAGATCGATGGTCGTTCGATCGCCTGATTGAACGCGTCTCGGTATGGCCGGCAGCGCCGCCGAAGGCCGCTAAGCCTCCGGATGGACTTTGCCTGGATTCATGATGTTGTCGGGATCGACGACGCCCTTGATGGCGCGCATAAGCTTGCGAGCGGGCTCGTCGAACTCCAGCGCCAGATATTGACGATTGGACTGCCCGATGCCGTGTTCCCCGGTAGATGTGCCGCCGTGGGCCAAAGCGCGTCTGACCAAGCGCCCGACAAAAGCCAAGCCCCGCTCCACCTCGAGCGGTTCAGAGAAATCGACCAGCGGCATGACATGAAAGTTGCCGTCACCGACGTGCCCGACGATCGGAGCGATGAGGCCGGTTTGCGCGATGTCTGCCTTGGTTTCGGCGATGCATGGCGCAAGCTGCGATATCGGGACGCAAACATCGGTGGAAATGCCCTTCGCGGCAGGGCGAAGCGCGCGCGCGGCCCAATAGGCATCGTGGCGCGCCCGCCAAAGACGAGAACGGTCTTCCGCGTGCGTCGCCCAGGCAAAGGGGCCGCCGCCGAAATCGGCCGCGATGTCGTTGAAACGGGTGGATTGCTCATCGACTCCGGCGGGCGAGCCGTGGAATTCGAGAAAAAGCAACGGCGTCTCGGGCAAGTCGAGTCGCGAATAGGAATTGCATGCCTGCACCTGGCGCTCGTCCATCAGCTCGATGCGCGCGACCGGGACGCCGGTCTGAATCGTTGCAATCACCGCCTCGCATGCCGCTTCGATCGATGGAAACGGGCAGACGCCGCCGCTCACGGCTTCGGGGATGCCCGCGAGCCGCAGTGTGATTTCGGTAATCACTGCCAGCGTGCCTTCCGAGCCGACGATCAATCGGGTCAGATCGTAGCCTGCGGATGATTTGCGCGCGCGCGTTCCGGTCCGGCTGATGCTGCCGTCGGGCAGGACGATGGTCAGTGCCAGCGCGTTCTCGCGCATTGTGCCGTAGCGCACGGCATTCGTGCCCGACGCGCGCGTCGCCGCCATGCCGCCAAGCGAGGCGTCGGCGCCGGGGTCGATCGGGAAGAAAAGCCCGGTGTCGCGTAAATGATTGTTGAGCTCGCTGCGTGTCACGCCGGCCTCGACTGTGCAATCCAGGTCATCGACATTGACCGCGACGATACGCTTCATCCGCGACGTATCGACCGAAAGACCGCCAAACGGCGCGTTCACGTGGCCTTCGAACGAGGAGCCGACCCCATACGGAATAATCGGTATCCGATGATCGGCGCAGACTCGAACCGCTTCACGAACCTCTTCGGTCGTTTCTGGAAACAGTACCGCGTCGGGCGGCTCGTTGGGAACTTCCGACGTTTGATTGCCATGTTGCCGGCATATGGCTTCACCCTCGGCGAGACGCTCGCCGAAGCGCGCACGCAGGATAGAGAGGGTGGCCGCGAGCGCATCCGGATCGGGCCGCGCCGCCGCGCGCATTCAGCCGCGCACCTTGCGAAAGAACATATGCGGGAAGGGATTCGGAAATGCGTCGATGGTCACCTCGATGAAAGCTGGCCGGCCAGCCTCGAGAGCGGTGCGCAAAGCCGGAGCGAGGGTCTGCGGGCTGTCCGCCTTGTAGTATTCCATTCCGAAGCTCTCGACGAACTTGGCGAAATCCGGATTATGAAGGTCGGAAGCGATCAAACGGCCTCCAAAAAGTTCTTTTTGTCCGCGTCGCACATTGCCGTAGGCTTGATCGTTGAACACGACGGCGACGACGCCGATACCGAACCGCATGGCGGTCGACAATTCCTGGCAGTTGAACATGAAGCCGCCGTCGCCGCCGACATAAACAACGGGCCGGTGGGGCAGGGCCACTTTAGCGCCGAGCGCGGTGGGGTAGCCATAGCCGAGCGTGCCCTGATAGCCGGGTTGGATCACGGTTCGTGCCTGGTACGTCGGATAGCCCCACCAAGAATAAAAATGCAATTGCGTCACGTCAAAGCAGACGATGCCGTCCTCGGGCAGCGCGTCGCGAATGACTTGCGTATAGGCGCGTTGCGGCGCCAGGATGCGGCCCAGTTGTTCTTCTTTGGCAGCTTTGATTCCCGCAAACTCCGCCAGGCGATTTTGGCGTTGCCGGTTCGCACGCGGTACGCGATCGACGAGATCGGATAAGGCTGCGCGTGCGTCGGCAACGATGTGAACATCAGGCAGCCACGCCGCCACCGATTGAGTAGGATCGAGATCGATTCTGATGAGACGGATGCCATCGTCACGGCCCCACTCGACAATCGGATGAAAAAATCGGGTGCCGACCGCAAGGGCAACGTCGATACCCGGCCACAGGTCGTTGCCGACCTGCAGGGTTTGCGCGAGCGGATGACGGATATCGAGCGCGCCGAGCCCATGCTCGCTCATGATGACCGGCGCCTGCAACATTTCGGCAAGCACGCGCAATTCGCTTTCTGCGCCGAACACGCCGCTGCCGACGAAGATCGCGGGGTTGCGCGCCTGTCCGAGCAAAGCGGCGGCACGCGCTATCGCATCGGGGTCTGGTACGGGCTTCGCCGGCTCCGGCGCATACTGTGGTGCGGGCAACACCGGGCTATGGGCCGCCGCGACATCCGGCGGAATTTCAATCACCACAGGACCACGGCGGCCACTGTTAAGATGATGAAATGCTTCGTGCACGATCGCGGGTGCATCGGCCGGCGAGGTGATGCGGGCCTGCCATTTGGACACCGAAGCGAGCATGACATCCTGGTTCGGGATCTCATGCAGGAAGCCGAGACCGCCGCCGATGTGCGCTGAAGGTATCTGCCCGGTGATACACAGAACCGGCGCGTTGCAAGCATAGGCCGTCGAAAGCGCGGCGGTCGTATTGAGTACGCCGGGGCCCGGCACGACCAGGCACGTGCCCACCCGCCCGCTAGCCTGCGCGTAGCCGAAAGCCATGTAGGCGGTTGCTTGTTCGTGACGGGTGTGGATGACACGGATGGTGTCGCGCCGGCCATACAGCGCGTCGAAAATGTAGTCGAGCTGCAGGCCCGGCAGGCCGAAGATCGTTTCGACGCCCTCGGCCGCGAGCGATCCGATCAGAATTTCGGCCCCGGTTTCACCGACGCTTTTGTCCATGCCGCAATCTCACCGCCGCCACAGTACTGTCCAATGCCATTCGCGGATCGCCTTATGCGGCAAGGTCATGGCGCGGACGTTGGGTGCCAGGAGCGGGGCCCATAGAATTTAGTTATGGCGGCAATTCCAGAAGCGATTGGACCCGCTTTTTCATGTTCCATTACTCTTTTTCGATAGCTACGCGGCGCGCCGACGATATCGCGCAATGCATTCTTTCGGCTGCGCGACGCAAACGACAAGCCGGCGGCGCCGCGCCAGGCGAACAAGGCCTGGCGCTGCGAGAAAAAAGACGAATCCGTCGGAAGCGGCGGCCAAATCATGTCGCGAACGAGGGGAGGACAGGAAAATGACAGATAAAGTAGTCAAGAGGGGACGGCGCCGGACGGTGGTCGCCATTCATCCAACCCGCCGCAGCGTGTTGAAGGCAGGCGCCGCGGCCCTGGCCTCGAGCGCGGTGTTCGCTCCGAACGTCCTGCGCGCCGACAATCTTGTCATCAAGATTGGTCATGTCAGTCCAAAGACCGGTCCGATGGCCGGCTTTGCCGAGGCGCAGGATTGGTCGCTGGCCGGGATCCGCCAGCTTCTCGCACCGGGGCTGCAGGTCGCCGGCAAGACCTACAAGGTCGAGATCGTGACCAAGGATAGCCAGACCGACGAGTCACGCACCGCGGAAGTCGCCAACGAGCTTATCCTCAAAGACAAGGTGGACATCATCACGGCGTCGAGCGGTTCAATCGACTGCAATCCGACCGCCAACGTGGCCGAGCTCAACGAAGTGCCGTGCATCACCACCGACGATCCCTGGGAGTCCTACTATTACGGTCGCAATCCGCCCAAGGAGGGGTTCACCTGGACCTATCACTTCTTCTGGGGGCTGGATCAGGTGCTCGCGTCTTTCATCGGCTTGTGGAAGGAGCAGCAGACCAACAAAGTGGTCGGGACGCTGTTCAACACCGCGCAGGACGACAATTCCTGGCACGACGCTTTCATTCCGGCGATCAAGAATGCCGGCTTCACCGTTGTCGACCCTGGGCAATTCCCGGCCTTCGGCAACGATTTCACGCCGCAGGTTTCGGCATTCAAGAAAGCCAATGTTGAAATCGTCACCGGCAATCTGTTCACGCCGGACTTTGCCGGTTTCTACAATCAATGCGCCCAGATGGGCTACCAGCCGAAGGTCATCACGCTCGGCAAGGCGTTCCTGTTCCCGGCGGACGTCGCCTCGCTCGGGCCGCGCGGTGTCGGCGTGACCAGCGAAGTGTGGTGGACGCCGGACCATCCGTTCAAGTCGAGCCTCACCGGCATATCCTGCCGCGACCTGGCGCAAAGCTATGAGAAAGATACCGGCAAGCATTGGACGCAGCCGATTCCATTCAAGCACGCGCTGTTCGAGGTGGTCATCGACGTGCTGAAACGCACCAAGGATCCCAAGGACCCGAAGTCCATTCTCGATGCCATCACGGCAACGGACATTCACACCATTGTGGGTCCGGTGAAATGGACCGGTCAGCCGGTGAAGAATGTATGCACGACGCCGGTTGTCGCCGGTCAGTGGCAGAAACACGGCGATCGGCTCGATGTCGCCATCGTCAATTCCGGCGCCTTCCCCGAGATCAAGACGACCTCAAAGCTTCTGCCCCTGGCTTGATCGATGATCGAGCGGTCTCGACGCAGCGGCTGGGAGGATGAGTGTCCGCAATCCTAGCGCTGGAGAAAGTGAGCAAGAGCTTCGGCGCTGTGGTGATCGCCGAAGACCTTGATCTAGAGGTGGCCGAGGGTGAGGCACTCGGCATGCTCGGCCCTAATGGCGCCGGCAAGACCACGCTGTTCGGCGTGATCAGCGGCATGATCGCGCCAAACGCCGGACGGGTGGTGTTTGCCGGAATGGACGTGACGCGTCTCTCCCCCGTCAAGCGCTGCCGGCTCGGCATCGCCCGTTCGTTTCAAATACCACAGCCATTCGGGGGAATGACTGTGTTCGAAAATCTGGTCGTCGCTGGGGCTTTCGCAAAGGGGCGACGCGAACGCGAAATGTATGATTGGGCGGCGCAGGTTCTCGACGATTGCGGGCTTGGCGGCAAGGCCAACGTCAAGGCCGGCACGCTGACCTTGCTCGACCGCAAGCGCCTCGAGCTCGCGCGCGCTCTCGCCACCCGCCCCAAGCTGTTGTTGCTCGACGAGGTGGCCGGCGGCTTGAGCGAGATTGAGTGTGAAACACTCGTCGATCTCATCCGCCGCATCCGTGCAAGCGGGATTTCGCTGATCTGGATCGAGCACGTCGTGCACGCTCTGCTGGCGGCGGTGGATCGCATCGTCGTCCTGGCCGGCGGCAATTTGATCGCCGACGACCGTCCGGCCGCGGTGATCCGCCATCCCAAGGTCGTCGAAATCTACATGGGCATTCCGGCCGACTAGAGCACATTGCGATGAAGCGGAATCGAGAGTGCTCCGGATTTCTTTGTTGTCGACATGATCGGGCGGCTGCGCGGCGTAGGGCGATGCGGAACACGTAATGGCACTATTGGAAGTGGACGGGTTGACCGCCTTTTACGGCGACTTCCAGGCGCTCTACGGCGTCTCGCTGTCGGTCGATGCCGGCCAGGCGGTCGCCGTCATCGGCGCCAACGGTGCCGGCAAAAGCACGCTGCTCAAATCGATCGTCGGAATGATCCGCGCCGCGCCGGGCATGATCCGGTTCGACGGCGAACCGATCGGCGGCGGCCGGCCGCCGAAAATCGTCGCGCGCGGCGTCACCATGGTGCCGGAGGGACGGCGATTGTTTTCGTCGTTGACGGTCGAGGAAAATTTGCAAGTGGGCGGACAGCTTGGCCGTCCCGGCCCCTGGTCTTTGGCACGCGTGTTCGAGCTGTTTCCGGCACTCGCGGAAAGGCGGAAGGAACGCAGCACGTCGCTGTCCGGCGGCCAACAACAAATGGTCGCGATCGGTCGCGCGCTGATGTCGAATCCGCGGCTGCTGCTGTGCGATGAGATCAGTCTTGGGCTTGCGCCCATCGTGGTGCGCGACATCTATCAGCGCCTACCCGCAATCGTCGCTGAGGGGACCGCCGTCGTGGTGGTCGAGCAGGACGTCATGCAGGCGCTGTCGGCTTCCAGTTATCTTTATTGTCTGCAGGAGGGGCGCGTTTTGCTCGAAGGCGCGGCCCGCAAGCTCGACCGCGAAGCGATCAAAGCGGCCTATTTCGGAGTCTGATCATGGTCGCTTTTGTTCACGTCATCGTCCAGGGCGTGCTGCTCGGCGGTCTCTATGCGCTGTTCGCTGGCGGATTGTCGCTGATTTTCGGCGTGATGCGGCTGGTCAACATCGCCCATGGCGACCTTATCGTCGTGGCGGCTTATTTTGCCTATTTCACCATGCAGGCGTTGGGCGTCGGCCCGTTTACGTCGCTGCTTTTCGTCGTTCCGGCCTCGGCGCTCCTCGGCTATGCGCTGCAACGTAGTCTGTTGAACTTCGCGCTCGGCGACGAGCTTCCACCTTTGCTGGTGACCTTCGGTCTGTCGGTCATCATTCAAAACGTGCTGCTCATTCTGTTCACCCACGACAATCGCCGGCTTTATGCCGGGCCGATCGAGATGGCGAGCTGGAAGTTCACGCCCGACCTCGCCGTCGGGGTGCTGCCGGTGATTCAATTCGTCGTCGCCTTGGCGATCATCGGCGGGCTGCAGCTTTTGTTCTATCGTACCAAGCTCGGCCGCGCCTTTCGGGCGACGTCGGACGATCCCGCGATTGCGCAGCTCATGGGCATCGAGAACCGCCACATCTTTGCACTGGCGATGGCGTTGTCGCTGTCGGTGGTCGCGGTCGCCGGCGTGTTCATCGCCATACGCACGACATTCAATCCGTTTTACGGGCCGCAGCTTCTGATCTTCGGTTTCGAAGCGGTGATCATGGGCGGCCTCGGTAGCTTGTGGGGAACGCTGGCCGGCGGCGTGCTCCTCGGGCTGGCGCAGGCGCTCGGCGGCCAGATCAATGTTGGCTTGCCCTTCACCGCCGGCCACGTGGTGTTCCTTTTGTTACTGATTGTGCGGCCCCAAGGTCTGTTTCCGAAGGTGTCGACGTGAGCGCCGGGGAGCGCACGGCGCTGGCGCACGCACCCGTCGTTCACGCGAGCCTGTCCAGTCGCATCGGCATGACCTTCTGGACCGTGCTGGTCGCGACCCTGATCGCGGTGCCCTATTGGGGCGACCGGCAAATGATGCGCCTTCTCACCGAAGTCTATTCGTTTGTCGCACTGGCCAGCCTGTGGAACTTTCTCGCCGGCTACGCCGGACTGGTGTCGGTCGGTCAGCAATCCTTTGTCGGGCTTGGCGGCTACACGCTCTATCTGTGCGCTCTCTGGGCCGGCCTCAATCCGATGGTGGGTCTTCCGCTCGCCGGAGTGTTGGGCGGTCTTGTTGCCGTGCCGATCGTCCTTTTGCTGCTCAACCTGCGGGGCGCTTATTTCACCATCGGCTCGTGGGTAGTGGCGGAAGTCTTTTTGCAAATATTTCAACTTGTACCGGCGGTGGGCGGTGGCTCGGGCATCAGCCTGCCGGCGACTGTCGTGCAGTCGGTTGCACGTTCCCGCGGCGCACGCGAATCTCTGATCTACTGGGTATTTCTCGCCCTTGCCGTCGCGGTGATCGGCGTGATCGTTCTGTTGCTGCGCACACGCTATGGCCTGGCCTTGCAGGCGATCCGCGACAACGAAACGGCGGCGAAAGCAAATGGCATCGACGTCAACCGTACGCGCATGATTGTCTTCGTCGTCTCGGGCGCGGCAACGGCCATGATCGGATCCTTCGTGTTCCTGCAGAAACTGAGCATCACCCCATTCTCCGCTTTCAGCATCAACGACTGGACCGTCAACATGATTTTCATCACGGTCATCGGCGGTATCGGCAGGGTGGAAGGGCCGATTGTCGGGACCGTCGTGTTCTTTGTTTTGCGCGAGTTCCTCGCCGATCTCGCCAGCACGTATCTGATCATTCTCGGCGTGGTTGCCATCGCGGTGATGCTCAAAGCCCCGAAAGGAATCTGGGGCTATGTCGCGGATCGGTTCGGCTGGCAGCTCTTCCCGTTGTCGCGCCGGCTGGTGCGGCCGCCGGCAAAGGATCGTGCCGACCGCGCCGTCAGGGTTCCCACGCCCGCGGCCTAAGGGCCCTGGGTCCCGCTCGCATTGTCAATCCGGCGAAGATCCCCCGCCAGGGCGACAAGGGCTTGCCCATAACGTAATGTTATGGTGTAGCCCTTTTAGCGGTCCAATCAGTGTGGAAAACAGGCTCTGCCATGCATTCTCGGCTGTTGCGCCACTTCCTGGGTGTCGTCGAAAAGCGTAACATCAGTGCTGCAGCCGAGACGCTGCATATCAGCCAGCCGGCGCTCACCCGTAGCATCCGCCAGCTTGAAAGAGCCGTCGGCGTGCCGCTGTTCGAACGATTGCCCACCGGTGTTGCGCTCACCAAGCAAGGGGAAGTGCTGGCGCGTCGCGTCAAGCTCATGGAGCTTGAATATCGCCACGCCCTGGCCGAGATCAGCGCGCTGGAACAGGGCATGGCGGGCACACTGCGCATCGGCGGCGGCCCGATGTGGATGTCGGTCATTCTGCCGCCGATCGTTGCAGCCTTTCATCAGCACTTTCCCAAGGTCAAAGTGCGTCTCACCGAAGGAGCCATCGACAGTATCGTTCCGGCGCTGATGGCCGGCGAAGTCGATCTTGCTTGCGTCACGCTGTCGTTCCCGTCGCAGCCCGAATTGGTGAAGGAGCCGCTCGTCAACGTTCGCCATGCGCTGGTCGCGCGCGCCGGCCATCCGCTTGCCGGCAAGGGGCTCGCGAAAGCCGAAGATCTTGCGCGCTATCCCTGGGTGGTGCTGGCGAACGACAGCGTCGGCACCAGCCGTGTCGGTTCGTATCTGGTCGCCAATGGGCTTGAGCCGCCGAAAATTGCAATCGAAGCGACTTTGGTCGGTATGCTGCGGGTCCTGGAGCACGGCGATTTTCTCGGATTGTTTTCAACCGTGATGGTCGACTATGCCAAGCGGTTCGGTCTCGTCACGATCAAACACGAAGGTACGTTCTGGGAGGCCGAGGCCGGGCTGGCTTACATGCGGACCAATCGTCCGTCACGGACGATCGAGAGCTTCAAATCGATGGTGCGGGCCGCGCTTTCCGATTGAACCGCCGCGGCGAGCGCGCCATACCATCAGTGTATGCGGTCGCACCAAGTTTGAATTGGCCCGTTATGCGGCTGGCGGACAAGGTTCGGCGCTGTGGCATGATCTGGAAAGGCATGATCTGGAAAGGCATGCCCTCGGGCTTGCCCCGATTGGTGGAAACCGGTTTTCCGAAAGGGAGGTTGCTGGGAATGCCCGGTGTGAAAGAGCCCGAGACTGGACTGATCTTCTACGAGCTCAGCCATGAATGGGGCCATGGGGTTCCGACTTTACCCGGTTACGAGGACGTCAAACTCTATCGCTCCAGCACCCATGCCAAAAACGGGGTGATGGCGACGCGCATCCGCATGGTCATGCATAGCGGCACTCACGTGAACGCGCCGTTGCATCTCATCCAGCTTGGAAGCGGCGTCGGCGATATTCCGCTCGAACGTTTTTTTGGTTCCGGCGTGGTGGTCTCGATCCCGAAGGAAAAATGGCAGCTCGTTACCGTCGCCGACCTTGAAGCCACCGCACCTGCCATCGAAGCCGACGATATCGTGGTGATCGTCACCGGCTGGCATCGCCGCTACAGCGACAGCATCGATTATTTCGGCCATTCGCCCGGGCTTTCCAAAGAGGCGGCAGGATGGCTGGTCGAGCGCGCCGTCAAGCTGGTCGCAGTGGATACGCCGCAGGTCGATCATCCGCTCGCCACCTCGCTCGGACCACAACGCAACGGGCCGCAGATGAAACGCCTCCCCAAGGCCTACGCGGCCACCACCGGTCGCGATCCGAAGGCGGATTTTGCCGAATGGAACCCGGCGCATCGCGCGCTGCTCGGCGCCGGCATACCAACCATCGAGAATGTCGGCGCCCAAGTTGATGCGCTTGTTGGCAAGCGTTGCACGTTGCAGGCCTTTCCCTGGAATTGGCCGGAAGGGGACGCCTGCGGCGTGCGCTTCGTCGCGCTGCTCGAGCCAACTGGCAGCTATCGTCTGGAAGCAGGGACTGCCTCATGAGCGGCCTGCAACGAGCAGCGGAAAGCCGTTCCGTGCGTCACACCAGCACCAAGGGTTTGAAATTTTTCAATCTCAGCGCCCGCTGGGGGCACGGCATTCCGCAATGGCCGTCCGCACCCGGCATCAATGTGCTCACCCTGCAATTCCATGCGCTCGACGGCCTCTATGTCACCGAGTTCGAAGGCATCATGCATCGCTCCACTCACATGGACGCGCCGTTGCATGTGACCGAAAATACGCCCGGGCTCACCGGCTATCCGGTGTGGCGCTTCTTCGGCACCGGCGTCGCTGTGTCCATTCCGAAGGGCAAGTGGGGCGTCATCACGCCGGACGATCTTGAAAACGCGACGCCAAAAATCCGCAAGAACGACATCGTCATGATCAACACTGGTGCGCACCATAACCTCGGCGACAGCGACGCCTACTACGCGTACTCGCCCGGCCTTTATAAGGAAGCCGCCGAGTGGCTTGTGGATAAGCAGGTGAAGATGGTCGGTGTCGACGTGCAGGCGCTCGATCATCCGTTGGGCACGAAGTTGATCGATCACGGTCCCGGCCCCTCGCATCCGCATTTGCTTGAAGAATATCGGCGTGAGACCGGCCGCGATGCGATGCAGGACTTTCCTCATTGGGAGCCGGCGCACAAGATCATGATGGTGAAGGGCGGCATTCCGGGAATCGAAAACGTCAATGGCGATCTCGATGCGATTACCGGCAAGCGATGTACGTTCGCTGCGTTTCCCTGGCGCTGGCCGCAGGGTGAAGGTTGCGGGGTTCGCGTGGTCGCGATGATCGACCCGGACCAGACCTTCCGCATCGAGACCGGCGAGTAACGTTCGCGACAATGGCAGCCATGATCAGCGAACGATTGCGCAATCCGCTGTCTCTGTTCGAGGTGCGCGGCAAGGTCGCCATCATCACCGGCGCATCGGGCTCCTTCGGCCACGCCTGTGCGGTCGCGCTCGGCGCGTTGGGCGTCAAGCTCCTTTTGGCCTCGGGCAGCGCCGCAGATCTCGAGACCGTCGGCAACGAGGTGCGCGAGGTCGGCGGCGAAGCAGTAAGTCTGGTCCGCAGGCCCGATACGCTCGCCGATGCCGAAGCGATCCTGGATGCGGCGCTACACGCCTTTGGTCGCGTCGATCAGCTCGTCGTCGCTTCCGGCACCAACAAACCCGGATTTATTGAAAACCAATCCTACGACGACTGGCAGAGCGTGATGGATGCCAACGTGCGTGGTCCGTGGCTGATGGCCAAGGTTGTCGGCTCCTACTGGATCAAAGAAAGTATCAAGGGCAAGGTCGTGCTGATGTCATCGACGCGCGGCCGGCATGGCAACTTCTCCGGTTATACCGCTTATTGCAGTTCGAAGGGCGCGACCGACGCGCTCACGCGCGTGCTGGCGACCGAATGGGCCAAGTACGGCACCACCGTCAATGCGATTGCGCCGACGACTTTCCGCTCCAAGCTCACGGAATGGATGTGGAACGACGACGAGATCGGCAAGGCGACGCGCACGCGCACGCTATCGCGCATCCCGCTTGGCCGGCTGGGTGAGGCCGAGGATCTCGTCGGCATGGCCATCTATTTGCTCTCGCCGGCGTCGGATTTTTGTACCGGCCAAGTGATGTATATCGATGGCGGTTTCACCGCCGGTTAGCCTCCGCATGGATAAGCCGCAAATCGCAGTGATCGGCGCGGGGCTGATGGGCCACGGGATCGCGTATTTGTTTTCTGCCGCGGGTCATGAGGTCCGTGTCCAGGATAGCGTTCCGGCCGCGCTGCAGCGGCTGCCGGCACGGATCGCCGAAACATGTGATCTCCTGGGAACCGATCGCGCCGCTGCCGACCGGGTGATCGGCGGATCATCCATTGCCTGGGCGGCCGCGAACGCCGGCATCGTCATCGAGGCGGCGCCGGAACGGCTCACGCTCAAACGGCAAATCTTCGCCGAGTTGGAGCAGCGGGCGCCGGGCGATGCGATCCTCGCCAGCAACACCTCGGCGCTCCCGATCGGCCAAATCGCGGCCGGGTTGACAACGCGCGAGCGCGTCCTCGGCGCGCATTTCTGGAATCCGCCGCATCTGGTCCCGCTGGTGGAAATCGTGCTCATGAACGAAGCCAACTGGCCTGCGGCCGAGCGGCTGGCCGGTGTCTTGCGGGCGATCGGGCGTCACCCGGTGTTCGTGCAGCGCGATATTCCGGGGTTCATCGGCAACCGCCTGCAGCACGCGCTCAAACGCGAAGCGATCGCATTGGTCGCGGCGGGGGTGTGCGACGCTGAAACCATCGACGACGTGGTCAAGCAGGGCTTTGGCGCACGTCTTGGCGTCCTCGGGCCGCTGGAGCAGTCGGATCTGATCGGTCTCGATCTGACCAAGAACATCCATGACACGTTGATGCCCGATCTCGATACGACGCCGCATACGCATTCTTATTTGGACGCACTGATCGCCAAGGGCGATCTCGGCATGAAGACGGGCAGGGGATTTCGCGAATGGACCCCTGGGCAGGCGGATGCAGTGCGCGAGCGGCTCCGCCGTGCGCTGATCGAAGCCGCGCGCCGACGCTGAGACCGCGCCGGCGCTGAGAGCATGATCCCGAAAGGTGGAAACCGGTTTTCGGAGGAGATCATGCACCAGGGTAACATGTAGACCATGATCCGATTCAACTTGATCGGATCACAGTCTAGCGCGCCGTGCGGATAATCACGTTCTTGAGGTCGGAATATTTGTCGATCGCGTGCAAGGATCGGTCGCGGCCGAAGCCCGATTGCTTGAAGCCGCCGAATGGCAGCTCGACCACCGGTCCGGTCCCGCCATTGACGTTGATATTGCCGGCCACCAAGCGCTTTGAGATATACATGACGTTCTCGAGATTGTTTGACCAAATCGAAGCGCCGAGCCCGTATTTCGTGCCGTTGGCGATCGCGATCGCCTCGTCCACGTTATCAAAAGTATGAACGCACAATACTGGCCCAAATATCTCTTCCTGCGCGAGCGAGCATTTGGGGTCCACATCCACCGCAATGCTCGGGGCGAGATAAAAGCCCGATTTCGGAACTTCTGCCGTGCGGCCATCGAGCACAAAGCGGACGCCTTCGGTCTGCGCTCGCTCCATACGAGCGACGATTTGCCGCCGCTGTGATGCGTTGACGATCGGTCCGAGATCAATCTGCGGATCGAGCGGATTGCCAATCTTCAGGGCGCGCGTGCGCTTGACCACTTCTTCAGTGAAATCGTCGCGAATTTCGCGCTGAACTAGTAACCGGGTGGGCGCTTCGCACACCTGTCCCTGATTGCCGAACATGAACCCGACCGAAACGTCGGCGGCGACGCCAAGATTGGGCGCATCGGCAAAGACGATGTTGGCGCTTTTGCCTCCCAGCTCCAGGCTCACGCGCTTCATGTTCGAATTCGCCGCTGCAATCATGATTTTGCTGCCGACCTCACCCGAGCCCGTAAAGGTGATGCAATCGATATCGCTGTGGCCGGCGAGCGCCGCGCCGGCCTTATGATCCCCGGTGATCACCTGGAGAACGCCCGGCGGCAGGCCCGCCTCAAGCGCGAGCTCGGCCATGCGCAAGCAGACTAGCGAGGCGTCCTCGGCCGGCTTGAGGATGAGGGAATTGCCGGCGATCAACGCTGGGCCAAGTTTCCAGGCCGCGATCATGGCCGGCGCATTCCACGGCAGAATGGCGCCGACGACCCCGAGCGGCGCGCGCGTGACCATGGCGGTTACGGTGTCGTCGAGGTGCGCAAGCTCGTCGTAAAGTTTATCGGCCGCCTCACCGTACCAGCGCAAGCTATCGATAGTGAAGCTGATGTCGAGCTCTTGCGCCAAGCGGATCGGCATGCCCATGTCGCGCGTCTCCAGCGTGGCCAGCCTGACGGCCTCCGCGGCGATGCGATCGGCCCAGTCGAGCATGACGCGCTTGCGCCCCTTGGGGCTCATACCCTGCCAGGATCGCGATACGAACGCTTTGCGCGCGCCCGCGACCGCGCAGTCGACGTCGGCGGCTTCGCAGTCGGGGATGGCCGCGATGGTTTCGCCGTTGATTGGCGATACCACGGCCAGGGTTTTGCCCGATGCGGCGTCGCAGAGTTTGCCGTCAACGATAGTCTGCACGGTCGGGATAGGCAATCGCTCGGCCTCGGCGATCTGATGCTGCTTGGTCTCAAGCATTCCGGGTCTCCGATAACGGGGCTCTTGTTCAGAAACGTAGGATCGGTTTCACGACCTTGCCGCTGAGCGCATCCTCGATTGCGTCGTTGATGCGCGCGAACGGATAGAAGGTGACGAGTCGGTCAATGGGAAATTTCCCCTTCATAAACAGATCGACCAGCTTCGGCAGGAACACGTCAGGATTGGCGTCGCCCTCGATGATGCCGCGGATGGTGCGACCGCCGGTTAGAACGTGCTCGACATCAAGGGAAAATTCCAATCCTTTAGGGGCTCCGCCGACCATGCCGAGCGTGCCGCGCGGCGCGAGCAGCGAAACCGCTTCGCGCAACACGGACGCGTTGGCGGTCGTGTCGACGATGAAATCAACGCCAAGCGGCAAGATTTGGCGAATACATTCAGCGGCGGATTGCGAAGCGGGATTAATCACATCGGTGGCACCGAGCTCGCGCGCTATTACCAGACGCTTGTCGAGCAGATCGACGGCAATGATGGTGCCGGCGCCAACGAGCTTGGCCGCCATGATCGCGCTGAGACCAACCGACCCGGTGCCGAAAACCGCGATGGAATTGTCGATGCAGACGGAAAGCGAGTTAATCACTGCGCCCGCGCCGGTCATGATGCCGCAACCGAGCGGCGCGAGCATTTCAAGCGGCGCGTGCCGGGGCACCTTGACGACGTTTCGCGCGTTGATCACGGCATGCGTCGCGAACGATGATTGTCCCTGGTAATAGTGGATGACTTCCTTTCCCTTCGATAGCGGACTCGATCCGTCGACGCGCGTGCCGGCGAAGTTCCGCACATTGAATTCGTAGCAGTAGATGG
>Ga0210390_10002290_pt1 | contig 17076 bp, 16 predicted proteins | sample IncBWH11OmetaG_FD_161050 | JGI IMG/M metagenome (GOLD analysis project Ga0210390, IMG submission 161050) | Forest soil microbial communities from Barre Woods Harvard Forest LTER site, Petersham, Massachusetts, United States - Inc-BW-H-11-O ... | reverse complement strand
ATGTCGCCATAAACGAAAGAGTCGGTCGTGACTCCAGGAAAGCGAAGAATGAAGAGAAGACGCAGCGCGACCCCCCCGAGGGTCGCAATCAAAAAGAACCGCAGATGCTGGCGCAGCAGTTCGCGCACGGAGGGAATATAACAGCTTTTGGCTCTTAGCCTTTAGCTCTTAGCACAAGCATTTTTGTTCTAGCTAAAGGCCAACGGCTAATGGCCAAAAGCTGCCCTTAAAAGTTTGACCCGACTTTCTCTACAGCTTAGGATGGACTCTAGCTCACTCCCCCATGGCGCAACCCGTTTTCTACGATCCCCGACAAGCCCGCTGGAAGCGATTGCGCAGCCTGTTTGACGTTCTTGGCGTCAGCGTCATGCTGCTGGTGGTGTTCTTCATCTATAACGCCTTGCAGGGTGAGCAATTACCCGAGTTGATATGGCAAGCGCAGAAAAAGCCGTATCATGCTCTCAAGGAAAACGAAAAAGATAAGGCCCGGGAACGGCGGCGCAAGCAGGCAGCGCTACGCGGAAATCGTAAAACGAAGTCGAATCCTTCGCTGGTTGCGCTCAATTCCGAGGAAGGCGTGCGCGCCGCTTTCTATGCCCCGTGGGATGCCGCCAGTTTCTCCTCACTGCGCGAGTACGCGCGCCAGGTTGATCTGCTCTATCCCGACTGGCTTCACGTGCTCACCCCCGATGGCCACTTGCAGGGCGTCGATGACCAGACCAACAAATACTTCGACGTGATTCAGGGCTCGACCATTCATCCCGTGGACGACAAAGTCATGCCTTTTCTGAAGTCTGAAAGCACGGGCATGGAAGTGTTCCCCATGGTGAACAATTCAGATGGCCTGAACTGGGTGGATATCACGTCTTTCTTGAATAACGCGGAAGGACGCGCGCTCTTCCGGCAACAGGTAGCCGAGTTTCTCGCCAGCGATAAATACCACGGCCTGATGGTGGACTTCGAAGAGATAGAACCCGAAGCCCAACCGGGTTACATGGCCTTGCTGCAGGAGCTTTCCGCTGATCTCCACGCGAAAGGCATGAAACTATACGTGAGCGTGCCCCCGCACAATGAGGATTTCGATTATTCCAGCGTGGCCAGCCGCGTGGATGGCGTGGTGCTCATGAACTATGACGAGCACTATCCCGAAGGCACCCCCGGGCCGGTTGCTTCGCAGGATTGGTTTGTGGCCAACCTGAAATTCGCCAGTAAAGTCGTTCCCCTTGACAAACTGATTTGCGCCATCGGCAACTACGGTTATGACTGGGTGCGCAAGCCCAAGCGCGGAAAGCTGCCGCCCGACGTGCACGACACCAACGTCTCAGTCCAGGAAGCGTGGCTGGGCGCGCGTGACTCGGAAGAAGACATAGATTTTGACGACGACAGCAGCAACCCGCACTTCAGCTACATGGATGAACAGAACCGGCGCCACGACATCTGGTTTCTCGATGCAGTCACGGCGCTGAACGAGATGCGCGGCGCGCAAGGTTTAGGGATTCAGGCTTTCGCACTCTGGCGCCTGGGCGCCGAAGACCGCTCCCTGTGGCGGGTTTGGGATGTGCCCGGTGACCCTGGCGCACCCGATAAGTTAAAGGATGTCCTGCCCGGCCAGGATGTGGACATGGAGGGTCAGGGCGAAATCCTGCGCATCGAGGATCGGCCCACCGACGGAACACGCCAGATCACAGTCGACCCGGCGTCGGGAATCATTACCGACGAGAACATGGACACGCTTCCCGAACCCTATCGCGTAGCCCGCTACGGTTACAATCCGAAAGCCGTTGCCATCACCTTCGATGACGGCCCTGATCCCGAGTGGACCCCAAAAATCCTGGACGTGCTGAAACGCGAAAACGCGACCGCGACATTCTTTCTGATTGGGCTGGAAGCCAAGGATTTTGGCAGCGTCACTTCACGCATCTACCGCGAGGGACACGAGATTGGAAATCATACCTTCACTCATCCCGACATCAGCAACTTGTCGCGCAGCTACACGAAAGTGGAATTGAATCTTACGGAGCAGCTTTTTGCCAGCCGCTTGGGAATCCACACCATCCTGTTTCGTCCGCCTTATTCCATCGATGAGGAGCCGGATACCGAAGACCAGGTCCGACCTCTCGAGGTGGTGCAGGACATGGGCTACATCAGCGTGGGCGACAAAATCGATCCCAACGACTGGAAGCCCAACCCACATGCCGAGCACATCGCTGCCGACGTGCTCGCCCACGTACCGCCCTGCGCCGCTACCGACCGACTGTGCGGAAGCGTGATCCTGCTGCACGACGGCGGAGGCGATCGCAGTGAGACCGTCCGCGCTTTGCCCATGATCATCCAGGGCGTGCGTGAAAAAGGGGACGAGATCGTTCCCCTACATGAATTGATCGGCAAAACCAGGGCTGACGTCATGCCCGCCATTCCCACCAACGAACGCTGGGCTGCGCGATTGGATTGGATGGGCTTCGCCATTTGGGACTTCAGCACTCATGCCATCGTTTGGATCTTCTTTCTTGGCGACCTGCTTATGACCGGACGCTTGCTGTTTATCGGAGCCTTCGCGATTTTCGATCGCTTCCGGCAAGAACGTTACGGCACGCCAGCGGAGGCGGAATCCTACAAACCAGCAGTCGCGGTGCTGATCCCTGCCTACAATGAAGAGAAGGTGATCGAACGCACGGTGCGCGCTGTTCTCGCCTCGGATTATCCTGGACTGCACGTAATCGTCATTGACGATGGATCGAACGACAATACTTTGGAAGTCGCACGTCAGGCTTTTGCAAACGAAGTCGCCTCCGGCCGCGTGCTTATCCTGACTAAGGCGAATTCCGGTAAAGCCGAGGCTCTCAACTTCGGCCTCGAACATTTGCGGAACGAGGAAATCTTCGTGGGCATCGACGCAGACACGGTCATTGCCCGCAATGCGATCTCACGGCTGGTTCCTCATTTTCTCAATCGCAAAGTTGCCGCCGTCGCGGGCAACGCCAAGGTGGGGAATCGCGTGAACCTGTGGACTCGCTGGCAAGCCCTGGAATACATCACCAGCCAGAACTTCGAGCGCAGGGCGTTGAACGTTCTGGGAGCCGTGAGCGTGGTGCCCGGGGCCATCGGCGCGTGGAGAACGTCCGCGGTTCGCGAGGCCGGCGGATATCACACCGACACTGTCGCCGAAGATGCCGATCTGACCATGGCGCTGCTGCGCAACGGCTACCGCGTGCAATATGAAGACTTGGCGCTCGCCTATACGGAAGCACCCATCAATGCCAATGGCCTGATGCGGCAACGCTTCCGCTGGTCGTTTGGAATTCTGCAGTCGGTATGGAAACATCGCGCCGTGTTCGCCCGCAAGGGAGCCCTGGGCTGGGTCGCTCTGCCCAATATCGTGATCTTTCAAATCCTGCTGCCGCTGGTCTCACCCTTCATCGACCTGATGTTCGCGGTTGGCGCAATCTGGTATTTCATCCAAAAACATTTTCATCCGGACTCCACTGATCCGGCCAGCTTCCAGCGGCTTATCGTTTTCTTTGCTGCTTTTCTGATCATTGATTTCATTACTTCCGCGATTGCGTTTGCTCTCGAACGCCGCCAACCGGAAGCACGCGAAGATGGCTGGCTGCTCAGTCAAGTATGGCTGCAACGTTTCGCCTACCGGCAGTTGTTCTCAGTTGTGCTTTTCAAGACCGTGAAACGTGCCATTGAAGGCCAGCGTTTTGCCTGGGACAAACTGGAACGCACCGCCAAGATGAGCTTCCGCACCGCCGAAAGCCATGACTCGGTGAAAGTGCCGTAAGTTGCGATTCTTTTGACCTTTTTTGGGCCGTTGTTAGCCGCGACGGACGATGTACTCAAATCGGGCTCTCGATGCCGAAAGTCATCACAACAAATTGCGCGAATATTCAGGAACTGAGGTATGCTAGTGACATGCTGCTAAACGGAAGAGAAGCGATCCTAAGCCGTGTCCACCTGCTGAAGGAAGAGATCAGCGACATCCAAAGACTCAACGAGCAATACGCCCAGCAGCGACGCACTCTGCCCGCGCAGCAGAATCACGCGCAGCGCCGCGGCCGCTTGGAGCAGATCGTCGAAGAATTGAAGGCGCTCACCAACCGAAAAATCCAGTAGCTCGATCTACCATTGTTTGTCATCCCTCGTAACGCGAGGGGATCTGGGTTTCGTTGTCCAACCGAAAACCAAGATTCCTCGTCGCTTCGCTCCTCGGAATGACTAGACTCCGGCAAGAGAAACGCTCCGACGCTGCCTTCCGAGTGCTACAATAAATGGTTCCGCGCCCCTCCGCGCCGCATCCATATATCTTTCGAGGTGCACTTATGGCAACCGTTGAAGCCCCCACACAACCGCAGATTCGCCTTCATCAAGGTCCGTTCGCCAACGAAGCGCTGACCGATTTCAGCAAGGAAGAGAATGCGCGCAAGATGCGTGCCGCCATCGAGAAAGTGCGCGGCCAGCTCGGCCGCGAGTACGACCTCATCATCGGCGGCAAGCGCATCAAGACTCAAGACAAGATCAAATCGCTCAACCCGGCGAAGCCATCGCAGATTGTCGGCCTTCACCAGAAGGCCGGCAAAGAACACGTGGAACCGGCCATGCAAGCCGCGCTAAGCGCCTTTGAGCACTGGAGCCGCACCTCGGTGGAGGAGCGTGCCAGCCTGCTATTCCACGTGGCCGATCTGCTGCGCGAACGCAAATTCGAGTTCTGCTCCTGGCTGGTTTTCGAAGTCAGCAAAAACTGGGCGGAAGCCGACGCCGACATTTGCGAGACTATCGATTTCTGCGAATACTACGGCCGCGAAGCGCTGCGGCTGGCGAAGGTGAAGCCCGATGTACAAATGCCGGGCGAGCACGATTCTCTTCGCTACATTCCGCTGGGCGTCGGCGCCGTAATTCCGCCGTGGAATTTTCCCTGCGCGATCATGGCCGGAATGACGATGGCTTCGGTCGTCGCAGGCAATACTGTGATTTTGAAACCATCGAGCGATTCGCCGACGATCGCTGCGAAGTTCGTTGAACTGGTCGAAGAAGCTGGCCTGCCTGACGGCGTGGTCAATTTTTGCCCCGGCGCCGGCGCGAGTTTCGGCAACGCCGTAGTCGCGCATCCCAAAACCCGGTACATCGCCTTCACCGGGTCGCGCGAAGTTGGCCTCGACATTCACAAACGCGCCGCCGACAAGGTTCCCGGCCAGCTCTGGATCAAGCGCACCGTCCTTGAAATGGGTGGCAAGGACGCAATCATCGTCGATGCCGATGGCGATTTCGATGCCGCCGTCGAAGGCGTTGCCCAGGCCGCGTTCGGATTTCAGGGGCAGAAGTGTTCCGCCTGCTCTCGCGCCATCGTGGACGAGCGCATCTATGACAAGTTTCTGGACCAGCTTAAAGCCCGCGTGGAAAAGATCACCGTCGGCGATCCCGCCGAGAACCCGAATATGGGCGCGGTGATCAATGAAGGCTCGATGAAGTCGATTCTTGAATACATCGAGTATGGCAAGAAAGACGGACGCCTGATCACCGGCGGCGGTCCTGCAAAGAATGTGGGCGAGGGCTACTTCATCCAACCCACGGTGATTGCCGACATTAAGCCGAAGTCAAAGCTCGAGCAGGAAGAAATATTTGGCCCGGTGCTGGCGGTGATCAAGTCAAAGAATTTCGACCACGCTCTTGAGATCGCCAACGACACCGAATTCGGCCTCACCGGCGCGGTATACACCAGCTCGAAAGATAAAATCGAACGCGCCAAAAGCGAATTCCACGTCGGTAACCTGTACATCAATCGCAAGTGCACCGGAGCCATGGTCGGCGCGCATCCCTTTGGCGGATTCAACATGTCGGGCACGGACTCAAAAGCCGGCGGCCCGGATTATTTGTACTTGTTCACGCAAGCAAAATCGGTAGCAGAAAAAATCAGGTAGGGAAACGGCAGCCCCGCCGTTGTCATCCCGAGCAATGCGAGGGATCTACGTTTTCCGTTGTGCCGGCAAAAACCCAGATTCCGCGTCGCTCACGCTCCTCGGAATGACAGAGGATAGGTAGGAATAAGAAACTGGATTTTGTCGCGATCAAAAAAGGCCGCACGCGGGCGGCCTTTTTCTCACTCAGTAAAATCCTACGACGGCATAGCTTGCCCCTGATGGGGCGGTGCAGCGGCAGCCGTCGCTGCAGCGGCCTCATTCAGAATGCGATGGTGAATCGTAAATAGCGCCAGCTCCAGTCGGTCAGACACGCCGATCTTGTCATACACGTTGCGCAGATAATTCTTGATCACCTGCTCGGTGGTTCCGAGCTGCGTGGCGATTTCTTTGTTCTTGTAGCCTTGCACGATCAGCGCGACGATCCGCAGTTCCTTCGCCGTCAAGCGATCGCGGACGCGCAGACCGACCATGTCATTTTCGGTAAGCTCACTGGGAACAGCAATATCCTGGACCCAGGTTTCGCCGCGAGCCACTTTGCGGACGCAATCCACCAGTGCCGCGCTGGTCACATTGCGGTAGACCACTCCGTGCGCCCCTGCAGCCATGTAGCGTTGCGTGCTTTCGCCGGTATCAGCGAGCACGACTACGCGTGTCTTGGCTTTGTTCGCGGCTTGCAGCACGGCCAGAAAGTCGCCATGGAATCCGCCCGCGACCACCAGCACGGCGGCCCGGAATTTATCCAAAGCCATGAACATTTGTTCCTGAGTTTGCGCTTGCGCCACAATGCGCATCTCATCTTCGACCGCCAGCACTTTGGCGATTCCCGCGCGAAAGATTGCCTGATTGTCGGCCAGAATCAATTTAAGCATCGCTTCAGCACCTCTTTACGAGTCACGACGAACTGACGACGACTACGGATGGCGAACAAAATCGTACGAATCAATCACACAGGCCACGCCTCGAGCCTCTGCGGGACTACTGCTGCCGCCGGTGGCAGGTTCATCGGTGCGGACCACGCGTCCCTTGCATTGCACCGTCACGTTTTCTTTGGCCCCGGTAACCTCGGGTGGCAGAACAATCTCGAACTCCACGCTCGAGCCCACTTCCAGCGCCGCATCCGCCCGAATGTAAACTCCGGCGGCGCTCAAGTTTCCGGTCACTCCGCTTGCTTGTCCCGCCTCGTCTGCCTTATGAATCTTGATCGGCAATTCGAGCGGAAACCTTTTTCCCGTCCGCGCTTCGGACACAAGTCCTCCTAGCTCCTGGCTCTCTTTGCGTGCAAAAGCCAACTCCACTATGGCATCTCCTGATGTGCTTCCAGGGTCCTGCTGATTTCTACTTATCGCCCTTATATCATGGAAGGCACTTCAGTCAAAGGCCTGAGTTACTATCGTAACCCTGATAGAAACTAGGTTCCCCCTTACGTCTCCGGGCAGGAAAGGAGCACAACGCGGGCGGATTTCCCCACTCGCAAGCTTTCTGTCACAATATCCTCTCATCACTCACGAACCTGTTCGGATCATGAGACGGATTCAAGAGGTCGCTGCCATGCTCGCTCCAGCCGGTACCTTGAGAAGTTTCCCCCGCATTTTCTTTGTGACTTTTGCGGTCACCGCCATACTTCTTGTTCTCTCGGCCGGAAGCCGTGCTCAAACTCCGAAGCCAGCGCCCGCAACCCCTCCGGCAGGAAGTGCTCCGCAGAAGGCAAACCCGGCGACTGAGGTGGGAAAAGCGGTTGGCTCGCGTCCCTCGGACGCTCCGCCGGTTCTGCAACAGCTTAATTCCGCGCTGGAGGATTTGGTGGCCAAAGTTTCGCCGGCCGTCGTCCAGATTCTTGTAACCGGCTATGGAGCCATCGAGGAAAGCAATAAGAGCCAGACCGCACTGGTCGCGCGCCAGCATGCGGTGGGCTCGGGCGTGATCGTCAGTTCGGACGGCTACATTATGACCAACGCTCACGTGGTTGAGGGAGCGCATCGCATCCGCGTGGTTTTGCCCATGCCTTCCGTCGATTTCCCGCAAGCTGAACCCGTGGGAAAGGAACACGTGCTGGAAGCAAAACTCATTGGCATTCACAAAGAGTCGGACTTGGCATTACTCAAAATTGACCAGACGAACCTGCCAACCCTGGAACTCGGAAGCGCTCGCCGGGTGCATCAGGGCCAGTTGGTACTCGCCATCGGCAGCCCGGAAGGCTTGCAGAACACAGTTACCATGGGCGTGGTCAGTTCGGTGGGAAGGCAGCCTGACCCGGATCGCCCCATGGTTTATATCCAGACCGACGCGCCCATCAATCCCGGAAACAGCGGCGGCCCGCTGATTGATATGGACGGCTATGTCCTCGGCATCAACACCTTAATCCTGTCCGAGGGTGGAGGCAGTGAGGGCTTGGGCTTTGCGATTCCCGCCCGCATCGTGCGTTTCGTTTATGAGAGCCTGCGCAAGTATGGCCACGTGCATCGAGTTGAGATCGGAGCAGTCGCGCAAAATATCACACCCACCTTGGCTGAAGGACTCGGTCTTTCTCGGAGCTGGGGAGTCATCGTGTCCGACGTAAATCCCGGAGGACCTGCGGAAGCCGCCGGACTGAAGACCGGCGACATTGTCGTGAGTGTCGATGACCGGCCCATCGATACCCTCCCTGCGCTCACCGCCGCCATGTATCTCCACCCGCTCGACGAAGTGATGAAAGTGGTTATTGTGCGCGACGGCAAAAAGAAGATTCTGGAGGTTGCCGTCAGCGAGCACCGGGATCAGATGGACAAACTCCTGGACTCGGTTGATCCCGATCAAAGCCTGGTACGGCGTCTGGGAATCCTGGCGGTTGATTTGAACGATCAACTGCGCTCCGTGGTCGGCACCTTGCGCATTTCCAGCGGCGTGGTGGTGATTGCCCGCGCCGTCGACCTCATCGGCCCTGAGACCGGACTGAAAAGCGGCGACGTAATCCACAGCGTGAATACGACGTCCGTCGATTCACTAGAGTCGTTGCGCGCCGCCCTCAATGGCCTCAAAGCCACCAGCCCGGTAGTACTGCAAGTGGAACGAGATGGCCAACTGCAATGGCTGGCGTTTGAGATGGAATAGGTAGTTTGTACTGCGGCTCAGGAGTAGCACACCAGGTATGCCGACAATCAAACACTCGATTTCGATTGATGCCTCATCCCAGCAAATTTTCCCCCTGGTCAGTTCCGGCCACGGATTTAAGCAATGGTGGGCCGCGGATGTGACCGAAGACGTTCCCCGTGATATTGTCATCCTCGGTTTTTTCAACCGCGCCACTATCTACAATCTGCACCCGTTCCGGATTGATGAGCCTAACTATGCCGAGTGGGCGTGCCAATCCGGTGAAGAATGGAACGGCACCAGGCTGCTATTCGATCTGGTGCCCCAAAAGGCAGGCCGCACGCTGCTGCGCTTCGCTCATGCCGATTGGCGTGCTGAGACCGATTACTTCGTCGCCTGCACAACAACCTAGGGAGAACTGATGTTCCGCCTGAAGGCAGCCGCGGAAGGCAAAACTCCAGGACCGCTTTTCACTGCGACGGCATTGGCCTATTGATACAGCCAACCTAGGATTCTTCCCTTGTCTACCTTCGCGTCCTTTGTGATTGATGCCCTTAGCGCCTAACCACAAAGGACACGAAGGTACACAAGGCAATTCATTTCCCGAATTACTAGAAGCAAGAATACCCGGCGGTTCGCACCAATTTTCCTGTCCATTCCGCGACTCCTGTGAGATAATTCCGGCCTCCCCCCGCGCTGTAACTCCAGAGACATCGAACATGACATTGCAGCTGCCGCCCACCGTCCGCTTGAGTCCGCAAAAATTGCGGATCGTGCAATTAGTGGCTGAGGGCAAGAAAAATTCGGACATCGCGGCAGTGATCGGCACCTCCGAGCCCGTAATGAAGAACTACCTTCACGACATCTACGATCGGACTGGCATGTGCAACCGGGTGGAACTGGCACTCTGGTACTTGGCCCATACCGAAACGGATTCTAAAGCGCGTGAGCACCTGTGACTCTCATCCACCCTAATCTCGAGTACAGAATTTAGAAGGACTCGCATCGCGCAATCCGCCGTCGTAGAATACAAACATCCATGACGACATTCACGAGAAAGCCTCTACCCCTTCGCATGGGAATAAGTTTTTTCCTGCTGATGCTGCTTCTCTGCGCCGAATTCGCTCATGCCCAGACCTGTTTCACCGCCAGTGACATGGACGAACCCACACGCACCGCCCTGGTGAACACGGCAAAACGCTACTTCGATATGGCCGCTCGCGGCGATTCCGCAACCCTGCGGCAAAACTCGATTCCCAGTGTAGCTTCCGATTTCTCCAGCATCGAAACCGTGATCAAAGATAATCAGGCCAACCTTTCCGGCGCGCCAGCCACTCCGCGTCCTCCATTCTTGTTGAAAGCCGAGGGAACCGCACCGCTTCCACATGCCGAGTTCTTGTGCGGAGTCTTTGGCAAGGTTGGCCAAACCGCCGACTCCGCCGTATTCGAGATTCCCAACCTGCCGCCAGGAAGCTATGGCATTGTCACCCTTGATGTTCCTACCGCTAAACAAAAATACGCAGTCTCATTCGTGCTGCAACAGGAAGGCAAGGACTGGAAGATTGGCGGCTTGTATGTGAAGGAAATGCAAATCGCGGGCCACGATGGCAACTGGTTTGCCGACCACGCCCGCGCCTTCAAAGCCAAGGCCGAGACTCACAATGCCTGGTTCTACTACATGGAAGCGCGTGATCTGCTCGTTCCCGTTTCTTTTATGTATACGCAGATCACCGACAAATTAGCGGACGAGGCGGAGGCTGCGAAGCCCGCCGATCTTCCGGCTGCCGGCAAGACCGTGGACCTGGCGGCCGCAGGCAAGACGTTTCGGGTGACCGCGATGTTTCCCGTCGTCGTGAAGCAGGATTTCGATCTGGTGGCGAAGTACCAGTCGGCGGACGTCTCCAACACTACACAAACTTTTCAGGACAACACCGCAGTGATGAAGGCTTTGGTCGCCAAGTATCCGGAGTTGCGCGACGCATTCGATGGCATCGTAGCCCGCGCCGTCGAACCCAGCGGCCGCGACTACGGTTCCCTGCTGCCCATGAAAGATATTAAATAGATTTTGGGTAGAGCCGCGCTGCATTAACTGCATTGTTTTCGATCTCGCTTTAGCCGCTGAGTAAGGCTATGACCCTGTGGGGGCGACAATCCAGGACCGATCCCAAGAACAAGATCAAGCAATCTGATTTTGAATAATCGGTTAGGGATTTCCGCTCGAACTCCAAACGACTACTTCTCCCCAAGCTTACGTTGTAGTTCGTCGCCGAAGTTTTCCAGGAAGGTGACATGGCCGGAGATCTGCTGAGTTGCGCCCCCAGCGTAAGTGGCCGCGGCAAGACGCTTCCCGTCGCTCGCAACATCGTACTGAGTAGCCCCGGTGGATGCCGAGAGCGCCGCCAAACTTACCTCGGACCAGACGCGCGGTTTTTCTGCCACGAACGAGCTGCCCTTGACCGAATAACTCGCCACCATGATCCGGCCGTAGCGAGGTCGTAGAAAAAAAGCTCTCGTCCGTTGCGACAGAAGATGGGTGCCGTTCCACCGGTGCTGGAGATTTGCCAGCGGCCGCCTTTGTCGGGAAACGCGCGCACATAAACCTGGAAATTTCCTGACTCGTTGGAGGCGTATGCCAGCCAGCGGCCGTCAGAGGAAAAGCTTGCGTCCCGCTCCACAAATGACGTTTGCAGGAACAACTCAGGTGTTCCTGCTTTCAGCCCATCTCCATTGTGTTCTATCGGCACCGTCCAAATGTCGAATCCTTGTGGCCGTCTTGATGAAATGCCAACCGTTTGCCATCGGGCGAGAAAGAGGTGGGGAATTGAGCGTCCTTGCTCTGCGTCGGAGGTTCGGCCTTGCCACCGCCGTCCGCTCTCATCCATGACATCCCCTGAGCATTGCTATAGACAACGTACTTGCCGTCGGGTGTCCACACCGGGCGATAGTCCGATTTGCTGGTCAAGCGGGTGAGCGTGTCGCGCTGAAGGTCATAGATCCAAATGCCGGGATTGGTGAAAAACAGAATTTCTAAGTGGTGGTGCCGTCTCGCAATCGGCACCATTACCAGTTTTCACGCTCACTTCGAGCGCTGCGGTACTGTTTTGAATCCGGCCTTTGTCCCTCGCGGTCGCGCTTTGACGGCAGCGAATGAGTTTTTCCGCAAACCCTTGGTACCCAATTCAAGTCTGCTCTGCAAACGTACATTCTTTCGGCTCTTTGTCTTCGCGCAATCCGAGAAAAACGGGCGCTCGTAATTTCATTCCGCCTTCCGCAGTTTCGTGCGTCCATTCCGTGAACTTGATCTCCGCCACCCGCTCAGGTTTCACCCAGTGCACATGGGCCGCATCTACATCACCATAAAACGGAGAGCGATTCGTCTCCAGCTCTTTGAGCAGTTGCCAGATTTCCTTCAGCATCGCGTGGTTGAATCCCGTTCCTGCCTGCCCTACGTGAATGAGCTGGCCCTTCTTATCGTAGAGCCCGAGCACGATCGAGCCGAAATATTGCCGACTGCCCTCCGGGTCGGTGTAACCGCCGACCACGCAGTCCACTGTCTGCGTAACCTTGATCTTGAGCCACTCACGGCTACGACGTTCCTCGTAGCAACTGAGGCGCTTTTTCGCGAGAATCCCCTCCAGCCCTTGTTTCTTGGCCGCTTCAAAGAGCTTCAAACCCTCAGGAAAATGATCGGAGTAGCGGACCAGATCGCTGGTCTCGATGATCTGTGCGAGAACCTGCTTGCGCTGCTCCAGCGCGACCCGGCGCAGGTCATAACCGTCCAGATAAAGCAGATCAAAAATGTAATACACCACTTGCAACTCGCGCCGCGCTCCAGTTCGGCGCCCGCCCTTGCGAATGCCGGTGCGCTGTTGCATCAAACTGAACGAAGCGCGGCCTTGCTCGTCGAGCGCAACCACCTCGCCATCGAGAACTGCATTCTGAGCTTTAATCAACTTGGATAGTTCACGAAGTTCAGGAAATTCTCCGGTAAGGTCATTCTGGTTGCGCGACACCAGCCGCACCTTGCCGTCATCGATGAACGAAACTGCGCGGTAACCGTCCCACTTGATTTCGAAGAACCACTCCGGATCATCGAACGGCTTCTCGACGGAAGTCGCCAGCATAGGATGAATGGCGATCGGCATAGACTTGCGAACCGCGCCCTGCAGATCTTTGACCGCGGAGGGCACAGAGTTCAGCGAGGAGATAGTTTTTGCTTTGGCTTCGATTGACTGATCAGTTCGGGCCTTTTCTTTTGTTTTTTTTTACTTGTGTTTTCGGAGCGTCGTCAGCAGCCGGTACTTGCTTCTTGTTTTTCTTGTCCAACTTCGCCAGCGTCTCCGCCAACCACGGCGCTGTCACCTTCCCGCGCGACGCCGGACGACTGCTCTTCCACTCCGCCGAACCCGCGTCGCCCGCAATCCCGGCCATGGTCCGTTTGCTGAGCACCGAGCGGTCGTATTTCTCGATGTCATAACCTGCGATCGCGTACTCGTCCTGTTTCTTGATCAGCAGCCATTCCGTCCCTTTGCTCCCCGGCCGCCGCGCGCGCATGTGAATCAAAGCAAAATCCCCGTTAAGCTTCTCCCCATGCAATCGAATCTTGAAATCACCTTTCTGCAACATGGCAACTGCCTCAGTCTCGGTCCCCGGCACATATTTTCCATTCACCACCTTCGGCGATAACGGCTCCCATGTGCCCAGATCCCACACCATCACCGTGCCCGCGCCGTAATTACCCTCGGGAATCGTTCCTTCAAAGTCGAAGTACGAAACCGGATGATCCTCCACTTGCATCGCCAGTCGCTTGTCCGCCGGATCCAGCGACGGTCCTTTCGGAACTGCCCATGACTTCAGGACACCCTGCATCTCCAGACGGAAATCGTAGTGCAGGCGCGTGGCGCGATGTTTCTGCACCACAAAGCGGTGCCCGGTTTTCTTCTCCAGTTTGGGCGGAGGCTCCGGCGTTTCCTCGAAGCGGCGTTTGCGTTTGTATTCTTCTAAAGGCATCGAGCTATTCTACTGAGAACCGCGAGATATCTGAAAACTGCTACATCAACAACTTTGCTTTAGAATCGCTTGCATCCTTTAAGGTTGCTGGCGGATAGCTCAGAGTATGAAACGCGAATATCCAGATGTGCCGCTGGTCGGCGTGGGCGCGATCATAATAGAGCACGACCGGGTCGTTCTAGTGAAGCGCGCCCACGCCCCGCTGCTCGGGGAATGGAGCATACCTGGCGGGATGCTTGAGGTGGGCGAGACTCTGCGCCAGGCGGCCGTGCGCGAGGCTCTGGAGGAAACTGGGCTGCGCGTCGAAGCCGGCGAATTGCTCGGCGTGTACGATCGGATCGTGCGAGATGGAAACGAGCGCACGCTCTACCATTATGTGCTGATCGATTTCCTCTGCCGCAGAATCATGGGGGAACCGCAGGGCGCTGCCGATGCGGCCGAGGCCCGCTGGTTTACTCGCGGCGAACTTGCCCAGCTTGCATTGGCGGAAGACACAGCGGAGGTGATCAAGTTAGGGTTCGAGAAGTCCGGCGATGAGTCCAATTCTTTGTCTTGAGCATCCCAAGTACATTCACACACACTCTGAAAGCGAGGCGATCATGTTTCAAAGAATAGCGAGCACGACCGATGACTTTGCCATCACGATCCTTCGACTGGTGATGGGCGTAGTATTTTTCGCCCACGGCGCGCAAAAAATGCTGGGCTGGTTTGGAGGATACGGTTTCAGCGGCACCATGGGTTTCTTCACTCATCAAATGGGAATCCCTGCGCCCTTCGCGTTTCTCGCCATCTGCGCCGAGTTCTTTGGCGGGCTGGGGTTGCTCGTCGGATTCCTCGGACGCATTGCCGCATTCGGAATTATGTGCAACATGCTCGTGGCCATCGCCATGGTGCATCGCTTCAACGGATTGTTCATGAACTGGGCCGGCAATCAGAAAGGCGAGGGAATCGAGTATCACCTGCTGGCCATTGCCGCTGCGCTGGCGATTCTTATTGAGGGATCGGGCGCGCTGTCGGTGGACCGATTCCTGACCAACGATCTTCTATAAAACGATCTCACCTAAAAATAGAACGGCCCGCGCTTATTGAAGGCACGGGCCGCCGGTGTACTGTTTGGGATTGACCAAGAGGTGGTCACTCTACGTGGCCTCTACGGCAACTCCGGGTAACTGATCGACGCCCGGCGCGACCTGACGCCGGGATCGAATCCAAACTCACCGGTTGTGTGCGGACTGTAGCTGCTTAACGCGGAAGCGTCCAGCAGCCCCGCTTAGAGCAACCCGCTCTAAGTCTCAGCCACCTCACCTGGTCTTAGACTCCCACTACAGTTACTACAATCAGAACTCGTCATCCGACCACCTCCTTTCCGGTGTAATTCGACATTAGTACAAAATCGGCAGCCAGGTCAACTGGCAAGAAACCCGTAGGTCGACTAACGAATTCCCGGCACAATCCACCGCCGCGACCCCTATGCCCACTACCGCGAAGCCTGGCACCTGCTGCGTGAGCCGGATGGCCTTACCTTCGGATGACCCGCCATTACTTTAAAATGCCTCGTTCAGAGTCTTCACATTTTGCCGACAGTCGATCTCCCCCCAAACGGGTACATACTTGGCAGCGTCTCGTGGTAGCAAAAAAGCACTGCATCTCGTGATGCGCTCCCGCCGGTCACCATGCGAAAGTTCAAATTACACAGTCAGGACGCAATACACCGGCTGGGGGGAAAGAAATGGCTGAAACAGCACTTGCAGAAGGCCTCGCTCTAGCAATCTCGATTTCGATAACCGTTGGGATCACCGTCGTTATGTTCATGGCAGGGCGCAAGGCGGTGCGCAAATGATTAAGCGCGTACTGTTGCTCAAGCTCGTATCTTGGATTGTGCTCTCGCCCGTCTTTGCCTTGGCACCAGTACAGCCTGTGCGCGTCAGCGGGGAGCCCCATTTTTCAGACTCTTTGCGAAATTGTGAGCTTCGAACTCCGCTACCGGCGGGCCTCCTCGGGTCTCGAAGTTCCTTTAACCGAACCAACTAGATCACTCTTAATCTCATGCGGGCACCCAACCCAATTCCCATCGCCGAAGGTCCGGGCCACCCGCCGCGGATGCCGTCGTAGAAGCCGACAATTCTTACGTCCTCAAGCGAGTTGTTGGACGAGTCCAGCAGAACCGCCGCTTGGGCATCGTTGGTTTGTGAGATACAGGTTAACCCATGAATCCCGCGCGTGCCGTTCAGCCCGTTGATACTGGCGCAGACCGTCGAGGGCACACCGCTGTAGCCGCCGGTATCGAAGGTGATGTTGGAATAGGGGCCGGAATTGCTGGCATTTCCCGAAAGTGATAAGCCGGTTCCGAGAAGCTGGAACAGGCTGACGTGATCCACATGGCTGCCGGTTTGGGCATTCGCGTTCACGATGCCGTTCAGGGATTGTCCCAGCCCATCCAGTGTCAGATTCTCAACGGAGACACTGTTGCACTCGGGAGCGCAAAGCGGAGGCGTCCCCAAGTCAATCATGTCGGTGTCATTAGGGTTGAACGAGCAACCGTTGATCGATGACTTGCAGGCTTGCAGAGTGGTGCCGACGGAGACAGTGCCCGTGCCCGTGGAAAGATAGTCGAGGGCGTCGCCCGCCCCGATGAGCCGCGTATAGTTGGGCAACACCCACGTTCCAGGAATAATGATGGTTCCGGCGGGCAGCAGGATGGTCGAGGGCGCGGTGACAGTGGTACCACCCTCGGTCCAGGGGCTGCCTAGCGTGCAAGTCAGAGCAGAACCCCTGATCCCTCGGGCGTCAATGATTGTACCGGACGAAGGATAGGTGCCTCCGAATCTGTTGCCGAGGATGCCGTTAATTGTGTCGCAGAGATCGACGCCCTGGCTGTTGCCAAGAAACTGACTGGCGTCGATGAAAGCGGGTGACCCCTTGCAGCACACGCCGGATGCGGGGTAAACGGCGTTCTGGCCTTGGGCGCCTTGTGCGGTCGCAAGGGTAGGGAAGACCGACAGCAAGCAACCGAGGACAGCGACCATTCCGAGAAACTTCCTGGCGGAGATCGATCTCGTTGCGATTTGCATATTTCTCTCCT
>Ga0210390_10002288_pt1 | contig 17089 bp, 16 predicted proteins | sample IncBWH11OmetaG_FD_161050 | JGI IMG/M metagenome (GOLD analysis project Ga0210390, IMG submission 161050) | Forest soil microbial communities from Barre Woods Harvard Forest LTER site, Petersham, Massachusetts, United States - Inc-BW-H-11-O ... | reverse complement strand
AGCTTGCCCATGCCCACCCCTCCGGCAGCTCGGCCGACATCATAGCGGGCCAGATCCTGCCGTTTGCACCAGAGCCGCATTTCGGGCTCTACTGATTCATGAACCGTCTCGCTCCCCTGCCCTCCTCTGCCCCGCCGCTCCCCGCCTTAGTCGTTAGGGCCGGCGGCCACGCTCAACTCGTTTCTGGGAATTCTTCGCCGCCAACATCCGGAACCGGCACACGCGCCGCGCCTACGCGCTGGCTGTGCGGGAATTTCTGGATTGGTGCGCGCGTGCCGGTGTCGCGTCGATCACCGACGTGGAGCCGTTGCACGTCGCAGCGTATATCGAGCAGCTGGGCCGCGAGCGATCCGCGCCGACCGTCAAGCAACGCCTTGCCGCGATCAAGCATCTGTTCGATTGGCTTGTGACGGGCCAGATCATGCCTCACAGCCGATGTACGCAATAGCCGTCTCATGCCTCAGTTGGTACGGCCACGATTTCTCGACTTGGTCCGCGACCCAAAGATTTGGGAGAGAGCAGACGGAGTCGAAGGACTTCATTGACAGTCGTCTTTAGGTCGCCGGAAAGAGCCGCGGGAAGAGTGCGTCCAGCGTGTCGGCAGGAAAGCGCAGAGAGAGTTTCCCTTTGGGCGTCTCCGAACCGAGCAAGCCAACGGTAATCGTATCGTTGAGGACGCGTCGCGCCGTCCTCTCCGGCAAGCCCGTAATGCGGGACGCTTCGCCTCTTTCGAATTCGCCTCGGATGAGGGCCTCTTCCAAAAGGCGGGTCGTCTCCGGTTTCAGAACACCGCTACGATCGACAAAGCTGCGCAGGCGCCCGGCAAGCGTATCGAGCTCGAAGAGGTTTGACATGAAGGTCACCTGGTCCTGTGCGACCCGCAAGAACCAGAGAACAAATTCGTTCAATGCTTTCTGTGACAGGTTGCCTCGCCCGTCGAGATCGCCTTGGCGTGGCGTGTCGGCGTAATCCATCATGCGCTTATATTCGCCTCGGCTCTCGAGACCGCGCGCCAAGCCGCGGGAGACCGACCAGAGTCCATGGGCGCCAATCCCGGCGAATAATCCCATCGCATGGCTCATGAGGCGGCTCACGCGGCCGTTGCCGTCAGGAAAGGGATGAATGTAGTTCAGTCGGTGATGGGCGGCGGCGATGCCCATGATGCGGCCGGCCTTACCCATACCCGCAAACCGGTAGCAGGTCTCGAAATGATGCATGAAGGCATCGACGCGCTCGCTCGAGGGCGGCAGGTGCCGGCCGACCGCGACATCGTGCTCGGAGCGTGAGCGCCAGGCGCCCGGGTCCATTACGAAGTCTCTCCCGGCCCCACGTATGCGCAGCATTTCTTCCGGCGCGTCGCGATAGAATTCACGATGCAGCCAGCGAATGAAGTCGACAGATGCTGGTTCCGGCAAACGGTTCTCGGCCGCCATGCGATCAATCTCGGTCTGAAGGCGCACATGCGCCGCGGCCTCGATCTGTAGGTTCCGCCGCTCTGCATCAGCGTCGAAGTTTCCCGCGAGCGCGCGCTCAATGTCCTTCGGCCGGGTGTTATGCCCTTCGATGAGGTTGCTGTAGTAGGTGTTCATGATGCGTACGACGTCGGCGAGGCTGGCCGCAGTGCGAGGATGCAGCGCCTTGCCCAACGTTGCCGACGTCGCCGACAGTTCGGCGATGACGTCGGTGATCGCTTCCGTCGGTTCCTCTACGCGCGCGGGTTCGATACGCGTCGGGGCTTCGATGAGTTCCTTTTTGGCCGATGTTTTGTCGCGCATAATTATCTGATTATACGCGATAAATATTAATTATCCACGATCTTTGGCCGATCTGTTGGCCGATCTTATAAGTGCCGTTTTGGCCGATGGACGCTGCGCCGAACCCATTGGCAGACAATAATTATATTCGATGCTCGGACGATATTGGCCGATCCGTTGGCCGATCTAAGAGTCTGTCCGAGAACATCATGCGGGATTGCATAGTTTTCGCAGCACGAGGCGGATGGAGGCGAGGCGCAGGAAGGCGAGGGCCTTGTGGTTGAGGCATTCCCAGTCCTTGGCCAGTCGTCGACAGCGGCCGAGCCAAGCGAAGGTGCGTTCGACGATCCAGCGCTTGGGCAGTGCGACGAAGCCTGTGGCTTGATCCGATCGCTTGACGATCTCGACATTTGACGCGCGCCAGAATCCGTTTCATCGCACTCTGGAACTCCGGTCCCTGGTAGCCGCCGTCGGCATAGAGCTTGATCAGGAACGGAAAGGCGCCGAACAAGCTCGCCATCAGCAGCGCGCCGCCGTCGCGGTCCTGGACGTCGGCGGCGTGGACGATCGCGTGCATCAGCAAGCCCTGCGTATCGACGAGGATGTGGCGCTTCTTGCCTTTGATCTTCTTGCCGACATCGTAGCCCGTCGGATCAATCGCAGGCCCCCTTTTTTCGCGCTCTTGACGCTCTGAAGTTCAACCCGAGCAAATCGATCAACTGCCAGGCGCGATCGTTCGCCTTGTTTGTCGTTTTGATGGACGAAGGACTCCTGGATTCCGCAATCGAATCTCCGGAATCGTTCGTCGCGACTATGAAGGAGCACACGCGGCCGTGTATCGGTGACAAGGCCGCGCGGAGACCGATCGAACAGCTCAATCTCCGACCTGTCCTCTAAGGTCTTCAACGCGGTGCTGATGGCGGCGTGTGTAAGGCCGAACTCTCGAGCGACCGCGGCCATATTGCTCCTCTCCGCCAGGGCGACAACGACGGCTAGGCTGCGGCTATTTGGGAGGGCAGAGAAAATGGCGCGGGCGCGGCCCCCCGGCGGCGCGGATCTCCGCTCGTCGACCGCCTGGGACAGTTCGGTGAGCTCTGCGGCAATTCGGTCGGCTCGCGTGAGCACAGCCTGACCGAACGCATTGATCACCATACCACGAGGGTGTCGGTCAAACAGACGCTCGCCCAACTGACGCTCAAGGGCCCCGACGGAGCGAACGATTGCAGAGCTTCCTCGGAGCAGCTTCCCGGCCGCGCTCGCCGCGCTCCCTTCGCGAGCTACCGTGGCAAACACAAAGAGATGGCGCAAACTGATGTCTGCGTCGCCGATCGGGTGTCCCGTTCCCGGCGGAATTTTGGTTTCCTCGAATGCGTTTGTCATATCTTGCGGCCTCGCGCGCTTCTTCGAAATGCGATGTTTTTGAACCGACATCTAAAACTCTTAAGCCGTCGTTCTGGCGTCGGCAAAAGATCTGGACGTGGTCCCTCGCACGCTACTAGGCCGAAAAAGCGCTTTCCTAAACCCGTTTGTTCGAGGCGAGTCCCATCAAGATAACTGTGCTCCAGCAAGACGAATTTTCGCCCAAGCTTGTCGCCCAAGATCCCAAAGAGACTCCCCCGAGGGGTGGAACGGCAAAGCCCAAAAAATAGATTCCAAAGCTGGCAAGGAGGCCGACGGCGGGATCGGAACTCGAAAGAACAAGCGCCCGAAAATGACCGCCGAGGCGAGGCATAGAGAGCGAAATCATAGTATTCCAGCGCGCGGCCGATCGAACTCGCCCACGCGCCCTTCGGAGGTCCGTGGAGGTAATCTCCGGCTTGATCGCTAACGGTCACCGCCGGTCATTTGCGGTCATCGATGGTCTCGTCATCGCATGGTTCCTTGCCTCAGCTTGCCGTGGGCGCCGGCTACGGACCGGCGTCATTTTGAACTTGATTCCTAAGCCTCGTAGACAGCTGAAAAATGCGCCCGGCAAAGAACTCATTCAGCCCTCGTGTCGCCTCCCGGCCAAGTGCGCGAACCGGCGAAGCGAGGACTTCGTCCAGCGCCCTGCGATTCGGATAGGCGATCTGCAGAACCATCGGGAAACGATGTGCGTCGTCATCCGCCTCGACCTCGCGCATGACCTCGACGCGCAGCGCATGTAGCGTCTGGCGCCAGATGCACCAGCGTCTCCCGAACGTACCGGTCGAAGTCGGCCTCGCGGTCGGATCGAATCGTGCCCTCGAAAAACGCCAGGCGCGTGAGCATGGGCAGGCTCCGTGTTTTTTCGGTTCAGCTATTCTCGACGTGGTCGCGAATATGCGAACGAAAGCGTTCCAGACTTGGTTCGGGCGCCAGCGCCCCAAAATGGCTGATGATCTCCCCAGCCACCTCCTGCCCCAGGTGGCAGGCGTCCAACGGAGTCATCCCGACTAGCCGACCCGCAAGGTATCCCGCGTTGAAAGAGTCGCCGGCTCCGGTCGTGTCGCGAATATTGCTGACTTCCGGCGTGGGTAAGTGCGCCAGCACGCCATCGCTGAAGAGGGCCACTGGGTCCTGGCCATTCTTCACGACAATCTCTCGCACGCCCGCGGCCGTCATACGCTTCACAGTGTCTTCGGGGTCACTATCGCCCCAAAGCTTCGCCTCGTCATCAAAGCTCGGCAAAGCGATATCAGTGACCGCCAGGGCTTCTCGAAGCGTATGCTGCATCTCGGCTGCATCCCGCCACAGGCGGGGCCGGGCGTTTGGGTCATAAGACACGATGCTTCCCTTCGATCGCGCGACATCGAGAGCCTTCAGGAGATTGCGGCGCCCGACCTCTCCGATGATCGCGAGCGTTATCCCCGAAATGTGGATCAGGCCGCCGCCCGAAATTCCCGCCGCCAGCTCATCGGGATCGTCTGCAAGGCGCCGCGCCGCCGACGAGTCGCGCCAGTAGCTGAAGCTTCGCTCTGCTCCGGAGAGACTGATGACGTAGAGCCCAATCGAGCGCGTAGCATCCCGGTGGATCGCCCCTGAATCGATTCCGCTCGTCGCCAGAAAGTCGAGAAATTCCACCGAAAACGGGTCAGTCCCGACTCGGGTGAAGTAACCCACTTCGCCGTGGTCGCCGACGATTTGCGCGATGTGCCAGCAGGTGTTGAGGGTATCGCCGGCGAAGCCGCGCCGGTAGGTATTCTTGCCGATCGGCGCGAATTCGACCATCGCCTCGCCGATCCCAACGACATTTCGATTGAGCCAGGTTCGTTTGGTCATGGTCTTGTCCCGACAGTCGTCAGTCAGATGACGGGGCGTGGATGGCGCCCGTCAGATAATCCGGCCAATCGCGCTCGAAGAACGGCCGATAGTCGCGATCCCTCTGACGGATGGGTTGCGGCGCACAGTCAAACTTGCCATCGCGAAAGCGAACGTGAATTTGTACTCTGCGATCCTCATCCCGCTCCGAGACGAAGCGGACTTCGTTGAGAGGTCCGCTACTGGTCTCAGGCGTTCGATCTCCATTAGGGGAGCAAACTGTACGCGCGCCGCGACTTCCGCCGCCCCGCTCAAGATAGAAGGACAACGCTGCGAGCACTGCTTCTGACGCAAGGGCGCTCTGCCGCCACTGAAGCGCCCGAAGCGCCTCGTTGGCGCCGTCGAAGGCTATTCCCTGCTGGCGGATCGATTCGTTTAGGGCATGCGCCTCCTCCGCCGCGGCCCTCACATCCTTCACATTGCACAGGATTCCGGCATGGTCGCTCATCCGGTCCTGGACCTCTTTGCGTACGGCCGTCGCCTTTAGCGCGCTGCCGTTCCGGAGGGCGTCGAGGACCCCCGCGACGGCCTCCTCAACGACGGGTTTGTCCGTCTTGGTGGCATCGCGAGGCTTCCGCCTGGACGCGATATGCTCCGCGCAGCGCGTGCCGAACACCTGGCCGGCATTAAGTGCGGCGCCGCCCGGTCGAGTCGCGCCATGCGTTCCCGCCGCCTCGCCCACCGCGTAACAACCTTCGAGGCTGGTCGCGCCCCAGGCGTCAACCGCAAGGCCGCCGTTCATATGTTGGTTGTTGATCGCGAATTCGAGCGGATCGCGAGTGATGTCGTATTTGTAGCGCTTGTAGAGCTCGATCGAGAGCGGGTTCATTCGGCGCAGCCGCTCAATCGGCTGGGAGAGGAGCGCCCCGCTGTTCGCAAGATAGGCGCGCACGTCGTCGTCGATTCGGTCGAGGCTGAACTCCGCGTCGCCGGGAACGGCGAGGGGATTGCGGTTGAAGTCCATGAAGACCTTGCGGCCCGCCTGCGTCTCGCGGAAAACGGCAAGATCGAGCAGGCTCGACCCAAACTCGAGCATCCGCGTCGCATGGAACGGCCATTGGTATCCCTTGCGGAAAATGTTCGAGACGAGCTCTTGTGTGGTCCGATAATAGTCGGCGAGGAAGTTGCGCTCGTTCCCTCGCGCGTCGCGCGAGAAGATATAAGGCATGCTTTGGACGTAGGTGCCCGACAAATTCCACGGAAAATTGTCGCGTGGCGTGCCGATGCCGAACTGACTCTCGGTCAGATTGACCGCCTCGATTCCCGCTTCGAGCGCAAGGCCGAGAGAGCCGAAACAGTGCCTGGGATAGACGCTGTCGCGATAGAGTTCGCCAGGGCCACCGGTCGCGATGATTACCGAGTCGCTGAGAAGCGCGGCGAGCCCATATGGGTTTTCAGCCGTGCGCCGCTTCGGCGCCATTGCCAGCACGCCGACTGCGCGGTGCTTCTCGCCAGGCGCAACAAGAAGTCGGACACCCGTTGTGTGGTTGAAAATCGGGATCTCGAGCCGGATCGCCTCGCGTGTCAGGACCTGAACCATGAGACGAGAAGTTCGCGGACCGCAACTCGTCGCCCGGCCGACCTCGTCATGATCGGTCTGGTAGCGCAAAACGCCGCCTAGCCGATCCTGCGGCAGAGGCAGACCCATAAACTGGAGGGAAGCAAGCGCCCGTGCGGAGCCGACCGCCTCCACATAGGCCGTGTCCTCGTCCATGGCGCCGCCAGCGCCAAGCGCGTCGGCCAGGGCGCGGAAATCGTCGCCTCGCCCCGCCGTGTTGGCGGTGTGAAGCGTCTGCTTGTCGGATCCGGAGCAAGCCGACGTGCCGCCAAAGGCGCTCTGGCTGGCGACGACCACATCCACGTCGCGGCGCTTCAGCTCGACTGCTGCGCGTAGCCCCGCCGCGCCGCTGCCAAGGACAAGGGCTTCTGCGCGGTGCACAGGCAGGACGTAGCCTCCGACCGTCATCAATTCCTTCGATGGACGCTCGTTAGCCAGCCTTGGCATCACAACGTCGGTCAAGCGATCGAGGATCGATTGGGGGATGATCGAGGTCAATGGGCGCTTCCTCTGAAATTTGGTGTTGACGAGGCGTTCGAAACCGACTATCGCTATTAGCACGTTCCAATTAAGGTGGCAACGCAATGTCGCTCGTTGGGATAGGGAAAGGTTGAAATTTAGTAGTTTACATTGGAACGATCCTGATAAATCATGGGCAAGAATGGCGAAGATACAGGGGAGGATGAGTTGAGCGAGGCCCGGGCGACCATCGTCGATGTCGCGCGACGCGCTGGCGTCTCGAAATCCACCGTGTCGCTGGTCTTAGGGGGAAGTTCACTCGTAGCGGATTCAACCCGGGAGCGGGTGACCGAGGCGATGAGCGAACTCCGCTATATCTATCATCGCGGCGCCGCGGCGCTCCGCGGCGCGAAATCGGGCGTCTTAGGCATGGTCATCAACGACCTGTCCAACCCTTTTTACGTCGAGCTCGCGATCGGCATCGAGCAGGCATGCCAGGGCGGCGCGTTCATCCCGTTCCTCGCGAATTCCGCCGAGGATCCTATCCGTCAGCAGGAGGTCATCCGGTCCATGCGGGAGCATGGCGCGGCTGGGCTGGTGCTCGCCCCCGCCATCGGCACATCCCTGAACGACGTAAAGCCCCTCGTCGCCGGATTGCCCGTCGTTCAGGTGATGCGGCGGCTTCCCGGGCTAAAAGCTTCACTAGTTACACCCGAGAACAGAGAAGGCGCACGTAAGGCGACCGCCCATCTGATCGAAAACGGGCATAGGCGGATCGCTTTCGTCGGCGGCAGGGGATCGCTGATTGTTCGCGACGAGCGGCTGGCGGGCTATCGCCTCGCCCTCGAGGAGGCCGGAATTCCGCTCGATGAAGCTTTGGTTGTCGAATCGACGACCAACTACGCGGGGGGCGGAGCGGCGGCCGCGCGCCTCCTGGTCCTCCCGAAGCGCGCGACCGCTGCCCTTTGCTTCAACGACGTCGTGGCGATCGGCCTCGTACGCGCGCTGATGCAGACGGGCGTCGCGGTCGGACGAGACTTCGCGGTCATCGGCTTCGACGATATCGAAGAAGCCAAATATACCCTCCCCCCTTTGACGAGCGTTGCCGTGAACGCTCGCAACCTCGGCTCGCGGGCGGCGCAGCTGCTCATGCGTCAGATCGCCAGCGGGGATTTCGAACCGGAAGCGGTCGTCTGCCCAACAAGCCTGATCGTCCGATCGTCCTGCGGTACGGCGAATTCCATTCCACAAGGGAGCCAGCCATGACGGGACTTCGCTGGGGGCTCGTCGGCGCGAGCACGATTGCAGCCGAGCATATGATCGACGCCTTTCGCAGCAACGGTGGCGAGGCGGTCGTGGTCATGAGCACAAATGCCGACAGAGCCGCTCAGTACGCGGTCAAACACAATATTGCCAAGTCCACTACGGATCTCAACGCCCTCGTCGGGGACAAGGAGGTCGACGCAGTCTATGTCTCGACCACCAACGAGCTCCATCGCGACCAGGTCTTTGCGGCCGCCTCCGCCGGCAAACACGTCCTATGCGAGAAGCCGCTGGCTCTCACGCTCCCTGATGCGCGGGCAATGGTCATCGAATGCCGAAAACGCGGCGTCGTAATGGGAACCAACCATCATCTCCGAAACGCCGCGACGCATCGAGCGATGCGGGACGCCATCAAGGCCGGACGTATCGGCAAGCCGCTTTTCGCGCGCGTTTTCCATGCGGTTTATTTGCCGCCGCACCTGCAGGGCTGGCGCATTGAAAAGCCGAACGCCGGAGGCGGCGTCATCCTCGACATCACCGTCCATGATGCGGACACCTTGCGCTTCGTGCTCGACGATGAGCCGCAAAGCGTGATCGCCATGGCCTCGCACGGGGGCATGGCGCAGGCCAGTCTCGAAGACGGAGTGATGGGCGTGGTTCACTTCTCGAGCGGGCTGCTCGCACAATTTCACGACGCGTTCACCACCAAATACGCGACGACGGGATTTGAAGTGCATGGCGACGAAGGTTCGCTCATCGGCCGCGATTGCATGACGCAAGCGCCAAAGGGCGAGGTGCTGCTCCGTTCGGCGGCCGGAGAAGAAGCGCTGAAGCTCGACCACGAGAAGCTCTACGTGCGCTCGGTCCGCTTGTTTCAAGACGCCGTCGAAGGCCGCGGCGCGCCGTCCGCGACGGGCGAAGACGGCGTCAAATCACTGAGTGTCGCGATCTCGACCCTCGAAGCCGCTCGCTCCGGCGCGGCGGCTCGCATCGACCTGAGTGTTTGAGATTAAAATGGCCCGGCAAAAAGTCATTTCGGCCGCGGAGGCCGCCCGTCTGATCCCGGATGGCGCCATTGTTACGGTCTCCTCCTCATCAGCCCTGGGATGTCCGGACGCGGTGCTGAAGGCGGTGGGCGAGCGTTTCGATGCGGAAGGTCATCCTCGGAACATCACAACGCTGCATCCGATCGCGGCCGGCGACATGTGGGGTGTGAAGGGCATCGACCATCTTGCCAAACCGGGCTGCTTGGCGCGCGTACTGGCGGGTTCTTATCCATCCGGGCCGTCCTCGGCCGAACCACCGGCGATCTGGAAGATGATCTCGGGCGACGCCATCCCCGCGTACAACGTGCCCTCGGGCATTCTGTTCGACATTCATCGCGAAGCGGCCGCCAAGCGTCCGGGGGTGCTGACCAAGGTCGGCATGGAGACGTTCGTCGATCCAATCCATGAAGGCTGCGCGATGAACGCAAAGGCGGCCGCCGATCCAATCGTCAAGCGCGTCAGCTTCGCGGGGGAGGATTGGCTCTTCTTTCCAACGATAATCCCCCAAATTGCGATCATACGCGCGACCACGGCGGACGAGCGCGGAAACCTCTCATACGAGCACGAAGGCGGCATTCTAGGGCCTATTGATCAGGCTCTCTCCGTCCGCAACAACGGCGGAATTGTCATTGCGCAAGTCAAGCGTCTCGCCGCAGCCGATACGATTCGGCCGCACGATGTTGTGGTTCCCGGCGTGATGGTCGACTACATCGTTATCGCTCCTGACCAGATGCAGACAACGAATACCGTCTATGAGCCAGCGATTTCTGGCGAGATTTTCCGGCCCCTGTCATCGTTTGAGATTCCGAAGTTCGATATCGCCAAAGTGATCGCAAGGCGCGTCGCGCAGGAGCTCCGGGACGGCGACGCGGTCAACATTGGTTTTGGTATTTCCGCCAACGTGCCACGTATCCTGATCGAGGAAGGTCGGCACGGCGCTGTTACATGGGTCATCGAACAAGGCGCGGTCGGCGGCGTGCCGTTGCTCGACTTCCAGTTCGGCTGCGCCTCGAATGCGGAGGCTATTGTCCAGTCGCCGCACCAGTTCACCTACTTCCAGGGGGCGGGCTTCGACATGTCGCTGCTTTCGTTTCTACAGATCGACAAAGGAGGCTCTATCAACGTCTCGAAGCTCGGCGTGCGCCCCCACGTCACGGCGGGCGCGGGGGGCTTCGTCGACATCACGGCGCGCGCGAAAAAGATCGTGTTTTCGGGCTACTTTACCGCCGGGGCAAAGCTTGACGTCGCGAATGGCTCGGTTTCGATCCTGAAGGAAGGCAAGATCAAGAAGCTCGTCGACTCTATCGAGCAAATCTCATTCTCCGGTCCCCGTGCGGTCGCGCAAGGCCAATACATCGTCTACGTGACTGAGCGGTGCGTGATGCGCCTCGAGCCTGAGGGCGTCACCGTCACCGAGGTTGCACCCGGGATCGATCTCGAGCGTGACATCCTCGCCCAGGCAGAATTCCCGCTGCGCGTCGCGAACGACTTCCGCAAAATGGACCCCGCGTTGTTCCGACCGGAGCCCATCAATCTGCAACTTCGACCGGCGCGGGAAACTCTCCAGTGAGCCCTTTCGTCGATCTAAGTTTCGAAGGTCCTTGCGCCCGCTTGACGCTGAAGCGTCCAGACAAGCTCAATGCACTCGATCGCCCAATGATCGATGCGCTTCTTGATGGCGCGCGTGCAATCGAGGCCTCGTCCGAAGCCCGCGTCGCGATCCTCTGGGGCGAGGGCAAGGCTTTTTGCGCGGGCGGCGACATTACAGCGTGGGGCGGTCTGCCGCCACTCGAAATGTGGCGCGACTGGACGCGTGCGGGCCACCGGGCCTTCGAAGCCCTCGCACGTCTTCGCGTGCCCCTAATCGTCGTTCTCACCGGCCACGCCTTTGGTGGCGGTCTCGAACTCGCGGCCGTTGGTGACGTTCGGATCGCGGAGAGTGGAATTAGACTAGGGCTGCCAGAGTCCGGTCTCGGCATGGCGCCGGGGTGGTCCGGCACGCAGAGACTCGTGCGGCGCTTCGGTGCGTCTATCGTACGGCGCATGGCCCTGACGGGCGCAATATTTCCAGCGGAAGCGGGTCTGCCGCTCGGCCTCGTTGATGAGGTGGTCCCGAAGGGCGAGGGACTGACACGCGCAACCGCGCTCGCGTCCGATATCGCCAAGCGTGGCCCGCTGGCAGTCCAGATGGTCAAGGCGATGATCAACGCGGCTGAAGGCGAAGACCGGGACGCGCCTATCGAGGGACTCGCCGGCGCCCTCACGGCTTACACCGAAGATTTGGCCGAGGGTGTCGCGGCTTTTCGCGCCAAGCGCGCTCCGAGCTTCAGCGGCCGATAGGAGTAACAGACATGAATGCCCCCGCGCGCGTAGCCCTAGACACGAATAAGCTGAATGCCGCTCTCGGGCGCTTCCCGCGGGATCGCGCCATGATCATTGATGGCTGCCAGGTCAAGGGTCGGGGTGAGACAATCGAGCGATCGAGTCCGGCGCATGGCGTCGTTGTGACCCGTGTGCCGCGCGGGTCCGCAGAGGACGCACGCGCCGCCATCGCCGCCGCCCGCGTCGCCTTCGACAAAGGCTCCTGGCCGCGCCAGACGGCCTCCAATCGCGCGCGTGTTCTCCTGAAGACGGCAGACCTGATCGATCGCGACCGCGAATTGCTGGCGCTGCTCGACGCGCTCGAATGCGGGAAACCGATCGCACAGGCCCGCGGAGAGATCGAGGGCGCCGCCGACATCTGGCGCTACGCGGCCTCGTTGGCGCGTGAGCTTTCGGGTGAGAGCTACGCTAATCTGGGCTCCGACCGATTAGGCTTCGTTCTCAGGGAGCCGATCGGCGTCGTCTCGATCATCACGCCGTGGAACTTCCCGCTCTTGATCGTCTCGCAGAAGCTGCCTTTCGCACTGGCCGCTGGCTGCACCTGCGTCGTGAAGCCGAGCGAAATGACTTCGGCCTCAACGCTACATCTCGCAGGCCTCCTCGACGAAGCGGGCCTCCCGGACGGCGCTTGCAATGTGGTGACGGGCTACGGGCCGGAAGTCGGCGTGCCGATGACCACCGATCCCAACGTCGACATGATCTCGTTTACTGGCTCGACTGGCGTCGGCCGGGCGGCTGTCGCGGCCGGCGCGGCGACTCTCAAGAAGGTGTCGATGGAGCTCGGTGGCAAGAATCCCCAGCTCATTTTCCCCGACGCCGATATGGACGCCGCACTCGATGCGGCGACCTTCGGCGCCTATTTCAACGCGGGCGAATGCTGCAACGCAGGCTCTCGCCTTCTCCTGCATTCCAGCATTGCCGACGAATTCCTTGACGGTCTCGCCGAGCGGGCGAAGACCGTCAAAGTCGGCGATCCACTTGATCCGGAGACCCGCGTTGGGGCGATCATTAGCGCCGATCACCTTGGCAAGATCGAGCGCCACATCACGGCCGCCGAGCAAAGCGGCGCCAAAGTGCGCGCGGGCGGAGCCAGGCTCGAGTCGAGCGGTTTTTTCATGTCGCCGACCATCGTGGAGAACGTCACGGGTTCGATGGAGATTGCTAGCGCCGAGGTGTTTGGGCCCGTCGTCGTGGCCCTGACGTTCGACGACCTCGAGGAGGCGGTCGGGCTCGCCAACGCCACCGACTACGGCCTCTCTGCTAGCGTCTGGAGCCGAGACATTGATATCGCAGTTGGCGTCGGGCGCGGCGTTCGCGCTGGGACGATCTGGGTCAACACATTCATGGATGGTACGCCCGAGCTTCCCTTCGGGGGCTATCGTCAGTCCGGCATTGGCCGCGAGCTCGGGCGAAACGCGGTCAAAGACTATACTGAGGAAAAAACGTTCCACGTCCATACCGGTCCCCGGACCAGTTGGTGGCTCCCTCGCGGGGCCTGAGACAGAGCATCGGGGGTCGGAAGTGACCCCTGCAACCGGCAGCCGGACCGCTTCCGGCGGAGGAAGCCTAGAGGAAGGGCACTTATGAAACTTCGTTCAATTCTGATGGCGGGGGTAATGACCGCCGGAGCGCTGAGCCTCGCATCCGGGGCTTCGGCTGCGGATACTAAAGACGTCCAGATGCTGCACTGGTGGACTTCGGGCGGCGAGGCGGCTGCTGTGAATGTCATCAGAGAGGCGCTCGCTAAACAGGGCTACGGCTGGAAAGACGTTCCGGTCGCCGGCGGCGGCGGCGGCGCCGCGATGACCACGTTGAAGGCGATGGTCGCGGCAGGAAACCCCCCGACCGCATCCCAGATCCTTGGCTATTATGCGATGGACTATTCCGAGGCCGGTAAGCTTGCGGACATCACGCCGTTGGCGACGAAGGGCGACTGGGCCAAGGTCATTCCGACGGCGCTCCAGAAGTTCACCACCGTTGACGGTAAGTGGGGCGCTGTCCCCGTCAACATCCATTCCGTGAACTGGATCTGGGTGAATAAAGCGCTCATGGAGAAGATCGGCGGCGCCGAGCCCAAGAACTTCGACGAACTGATCGCGCTCCTCGACAAAGCAAAGAAGGCCGGGGTTATCCCGCTCGCCCTCGGCGGCCAGCCCTGGCAGGAGGCGACGATGTTCGATTCGGTCGTCACCTCGACCGGCGGCGTCGATTTCTACAAGAAGGCCTTCATCGACCTCGACGCGAACGCGCTCAAGTCGGACACGATGAAGAAGAGCTTCGACAATCTTGCGAAGCTGCGTGACTATCTCGATCCCAACTATGCGGGCCGCGACTGGAACCTTGCGACCGCCATGGTAATCAAGGGCGACGCGCTCCTCCAGGTGATGGGCGACTGGGCAAAGGGTGAGTTCAAGAACGCCAACAAGGAAGCGGGCAAGGACTATCTCTGCTATCGCTTCCCAGGCACGGACGGGTCAGTGCTCTATAACACCGACATGTTTGCCTTCTTCCAAGTCTCGGCCGATCGGCAAGCGGCGCAAACGGCGCTGGCCGACACGACGATGAGCCCTGACGTGCAGATCGACTTCAACTTGATCAAGGGTTCGGCTCCAGCGCGCATGGACGTCTCGGACGCGAAATTCGACGCCTGCGGCAAGAAGGCGATCGCCGACATCAAGGCGGCGAACGCCAAGGGGACGTTTCTAGGGTCGATGGCGCAAAACTATGCGCAGCCACCGGCGATCGCCACCGCCTATTATGACGTCGTGACCAAGTTCCTGCACGGCGAGATCAAAACCTCAGACGAGGCCGTGAAGCAACTTATCGCCGCCATCGATTCCGCAAAATAACCTCGGCTCACCCTCTTCCGCCGCTGGCGGGGGAGGGTTCCCGCCGCGGATCTTAAGATCACTCAGCGGAGGAAACATTGTGACCACGACGACTCAGCCGATCGCTCTGGCGGTTGTTCACCAGCCCCAAGGCGGCATGCGCGACCGCCTGCGCGATTGGCTCCCAAGACTCGTTCTGGGCCCTTCTTTTCTCTTAATCCTTTTCTTTGTCTACGGGTTCAACCTCTGGACGCTTCTGCTTTCGTTCACAAACTCCAAGGCTTTCTCAAATTTCAATTTCATCGGCTGGGCCAATTACCAGAAGCTTTGGACCTGGACCTTTCAAAGCGACCCGCCATCGAACTGGTACACGGCGATCGTCAATATGGGGATTTTTGGCGGTCTCTATGTGGTCTTTTGCCTCGCGCTCGGACTTTTCCTCGCGATCCTTCTCGATCAGAAGATTCGAGGTGAAGGCGTCCTGCGGCCGCTTTACCTCTATCCGCTCGCCCTCTCGTTTATCGTGACCGGGACCGCGTGGAAGTTGTTTCTCGATCCGCGCATCGGACTCGAGAAGGCCGTCCACGATTTGGGCTGGACCAGCTTCCATTTCGATTGGGTCGTGAACCCGCGAATGATGATTTACTGCGTCGCGATCGCCGGCATTTGGCAGACGTCAGGATTCGTGATGGCGATGTTCCTCGCTGCGCTTCGCGGCATCGACAGCGAGATCCTGAAGGCCGCACAGATCGACGGAGCGTCTGTCTACGCGACCTACCGCCGGATCATCATCCCAATGATGCGCCCTGCCTTCATGTCGGCGCTGATCATCCTGACGCACATGGCGATCAAATCCTATGATTTAGTGTTATCGGTGACGGGTAAGAATCCTGGAGGAGCAGCCGAACTGCCCTCGACCTTCATGTATTCCTACACGTTCACCCGCAATCAGATGGGCGTCGGATCGGCCAGCGCGGTCATTATGCTCGCGACCATCGCAGCGATCATGGTGCCCTATCTTTATTCCGAGCTGAAGGAGAAGCGCCAATGAGCGCCGCTGACGCTCTCTTGGCCGCGCCCTCGCGCGAACCCGCCCGCCACTCAAACGTAACGCGCGTGGTGATTTACGGCCTCCTGATCGTGTTCGCGATCATCTACCTGCTTCCGCTCGTCGTCATGGTGATGACCTCGCTGAAGCCTCTCGAGGAGGTGACCGGCGGCAACATGTTTTACCTGCCCCAGCATTTGACCTTCGAGCCCTGGACGAAGGCGTGGGGCACGGCCTGTGTCGGTCTGACCTGCGCGGGCCTCAAGGGCTACGTTTGGAACTCTGTGAAGATGGTCGTGCCGGCGGTGCTTATTTCAACCCTGCTGGGCGCGCTCAACGGTTACGTGCTCACGAAGTGGCGGTTTCCGGGCCACAAGCTCGTGTTCGGCATGATGCTCTTCGCTTGCTTCATCCCGTTCCAGTCGGTCCTGATCCCGATGGCGACGATCCTCGGAAAACTCGGCGCAATCGGACAATCCTTCGAGAACACGATTGGATTGTCACTGGGCTTCGGAAATCCGACCGTCAATCTGGTCTTGGTGCATGTCGTTTACGGTCTCGGCTTCACAACGCTCTTCTTTCGGAACTACTACGAGACCTTCCCGAACGAGCTTGTTCGCGCGGCGCAGATTGACGGCGCCAGTTTCTTCCAAATTTTTCGTCGCATCCTCCTACCAAACTCGATGCCGATCTTCATCGTCACAGTGATCTACCAGTTCACCAACATCTGGAACGACTTCCTGTTTGGGTCGACTTTCGCCGCCGGCGATTCCGCCCCGATGACAGTGGCGCTTTACAACATCGTCAACACCTCGACCGGCGTCGTTGAATACAACACGAACATGGCTGCGGCGATGATCGCCGCCGCTCCCACCCTCGTCGTCTACGTCCTCGCAGGACGCTATTTCGTCAGCGGCCTTATGGCTGGCGCTGTGAAAGGATAAATGATGTCGACGCTCGAAATTCGCTCCCTTCGCAAGAAATTCGGCTCTCTCGAGATCCTCAAGGGCATCGACATCTCGCTTGAGCAAGGCGGCTTTCTCGTCCTCGTGGGCCCGTCCGGATGTGGCAAGTCGACGCTGCTGAACACGATTGCAGGTCTTGAGTCGATCACCTCCGGAGAAATCCGCATCGGCGGCCAGGTCGTCAACAACCTGCATCCTTCGAAGCGGGACATCGCCATGGTGTTCCAATCCTACGCGCTCTATCCCAACATGTCGGTAGCGCAGAACGTGGCGTTCGGCATGGAAATGCGTGGCGTCCCTAAAGCCGAACGCGACAGGGCAGTCGCCGCAGTCGCCAAGACCCTGCAGATCGAGCATTTGATGGACCGCCGCCCAAGCCAGCTCTCTGGCGGTCAGAGACAGCGTGTCGCCATGGGCCGCGCGCTCGTTCGGCAACCTCAAGTGTTCTTGTTTGATGAGCCGCTCTCGAACCTCGACGCCAAACTTCGCGTCGACATGCGCATCGAG
>Ga0210390_10002287_pt1 | contig 17095 bp, 14 predicted proteins | sample IncBWH11OmetaG_FD_161050 | JGI IMG/M metagenome (GOLD analysis project Ga0210390, IMG submission 161050) | Forest soil microbial communities from Barre Woods Harvard Forest LTER site, Petersham, Massachusetts, United States - Inc-BW-H-11-O ... | reverse complement strand
CCGGCTTGCCGTACAGCTGCTGCTCGCGCTCCAGAATGCGCCGCGTTGCCGGCCCGCTCAAGGTCTCATGCGCCTCATCGACCTGGACCAGCAGCTCGACGTCTGCCCGGCTGTAGCGCTGTGGGAAACGCCGCCCCAGATACACGCTAGGCTTCACCTGACCGCTAGCTTAGCTAGCTACATAACGGCCAATCAACCGCGTCACCTGCGCACGGCTCAGCCCGGTAATCTTCTCCACGTAACGCCGCAAAAGACCCCCGCAATCTTCCCTTGCCGGGCATACTCCTGCTGAACAAGCGCTCTACCCAGCCGTAGATCTGCCCCCGATCATGGCCCTCAAACCGGATTCTCGCGCTGGCCCCGACGAACCCGCGAATCTCCTCCAGACTCAACTTCTCTGCTTCCTGCACGCTGATGTGCAATCTCCAGCATGCCTACCCCTTCAGGCTCATCTTGTATTGGAATCAACTCCTCCCTTCAGGCTCATCTTGTATTGGACAAAACTGAGACTGGCACGCTTCATAACGGGCGGATAGAATCGCGCCAAATGCTGCGTCGTGTTTCACGAATTTTTCTCTTTGCCGCTCTTGTTGCCGCTTCTTCCCTGCTGAGCGCACAGTCTGTGCCGCGCTCGCGAATGCTCGTCTTTCTGCATGTCACGGTTATCAATCCGGGGACGAATTCAGGGTCGGGATCGGTCGAAGAAGACCGGGCGGTCGTGATTCGCGAGGGACGGATTACGGCGGTGACGAGCGCCGCGGGATTCGCTGCCCCGGAATGGGCGACGGTCGTCGATGCGTCAGGGAAATACATGATTCCCGGCCTGTGGGATATGCATGTGCACAGCACGTTTGGCGACTGGTTTCCGCGGGGGTGCGAGGTGATTCTGCCGCTCTTTGTAGCGAATGGCGTGACGGGCGTTCGCGATATGGGCGGGGACCTGCCGATGCTCTTTGCGTGGCGGAAAGAGATTGCGGCGAGCGAGATTGTGGGGCCGCGGATGGTGGTGTCAGGTCCGATGCTGGATGGGTATCTGCCGAATGGAAAGCTGCGGTTCCCGAGTTCGATTGCGGTGACGACTCCGGCGGATGCGGTAAAAGCAGTGGATTCGATCAAGGCGCAGGGCGCGGACTTCATCAAGGTGCAGTCGGTGATCTCTCACGACGCGTATGTGGCTGCAGCGGGGGAGGCGCACAAGCAGAATCTGCCGTTTGTGGGGCACGTGCCGGATCACATCAGGATTACGGAGTCGGTGGCGCTGGGGCAGAAGAGCATCGAGCACTTCATGGGGGTTCTAGAGGGCTGTTCGATCCAGGAAGACAAGCTGCTGGCAGGCGCGACAGAGGACACAAAGCTGCTGCTGAGCAGCTACGACGACGCGAAGTGCCGCGAGCTGATTGCGCTGCTGGCCCGAACGCATACCTGGATGGTTCCGACGATGGTATGGAATCGGCAGGGCGGGCTCCTGGATGAGGTGGATTTTGCGCATCAGCCGTTGGACAAGTACGTGCCGGTTTACTGGCGCGACGTGACGTGGAAGCGGTTCTATGAGCAGATGATGCCGGGAGTGAAGGCCGATGCGGTGAGCGTGCGGCGGCAGGAGATTGCTCAGATGCTGCACATGATCGGCGTGCTGCACACGGGCGGCGTGGAGTTTATGGCGGGGACGGACACCGCTCCGGGGATTTATGTGATGCCGGGGTTCAGCCTGCACGATGAGCTGGCCAACTTTGTCGAGGCGGGGTTCTCTCCGATGGATGCGCTGGCGACGGCGACGAGCAATCCGGCGAAGTTTCTGGGCAAAGACGATATGGGCGCGGTGGCTCCGGGCAATGTAGCGGACGTGGTGCTGCTGGAGGCGAATCCGCTGACGGATATTCGGAATACGCGGAAGATCTTCGCGGTTGTGGCGGACGGGCGGTATTTCGATCGGGGTCGTCTGGATGCGATTCTGGCCGCCGTGGCGAAGGCTGCGAAGAAGTGAGTGCCGCGATACCATTGGCGTGAAAGGCCTTGTGTTGTGACGATTCTGCTGAATGCGGTTGAGGCTCGCGTGCTGGGCGCGCTGGTGGAGAAGGAGATTACGACTCCGGAGTACTATCCTCTGTCGCTCAATGCGCTGGTGAACGCCTGCAACCAGAAGAACAATCGCGAGCCGGTGATGAATCTCGACGAAGACGCGGTGCGGCAGGCGCTGCATGGCCTGGAAGACGACGGGCTCGCCGGGCCCAGGCGCGGCGGAGACAGCCGGGTGACCAAGTATGAGCATCATCTGCAGGAGGTCTTCAACTTCACGCGCGGCGAAGTGGCAGTGCTGTGCGTGCTGCTGCTGCGGGGGGCGCAGACTCCGGGTGAACTGCGCGGGCGCACGGAGCGAATGCATCGCTTTGAGGAACTCGAAGACGTGCTGGGCGCGCTGCAACGGCTGATGCAGCGGGAGCCTCCGCTGGCGAAGGCTCTGCCGCGACAGCCGGGAACCAAGGAGACTCGGTATGCGCACCTGCTATCGGGCGAGATTGAGATACCAAAGATGGCGCGGAGTGGCGTCGAGGCGACTTCCGGCGATGATCGGATTGGGCAGCTGGAGGCTGAGGTGGCTGAACTGCGGCGCGAAATGAATGAGTTGAGGGAGCGGGTCGAGAGGCTGGTGTCATGAGCGCGGACATCATGAGCGGGGCAATGCGCGCGGCCGTGCTGCGCCATCCGGGGCGGAAGAGTGAGAATCCGCTGGTGCTGGAGGAGCGGGCCGTGCCTGCGCCTGGATCCGGCGAGGTGTTGCTGCGGGTGGAGGCATGCGGAGTTTGCCGGACGGATCTGCACATTACGATGGGCGAGCTGAAGCCGCTGCGCGACGAGGTGATTCCGGGGCACCAGATCGTGGGCCGAGTGGCAGCCCTGGGTGACGGTGTTGCGGCGGAGCTTCCGACGCTGGGGGAGCGGGTTGGCGTTTCGTGGATGGGGGGCGTGGACGGCACTTGCCTGTTGTGCCGCAAGGGCATGGAGAATCTGTGCGATCATCCGGTGTTCACGGGCTACACGGTGAATGGCGGATATGCGGAGTATGCGGTCGCGCGGGCCGACTTCGTTGTGCCTCTGCCCGAGGATCGCAAGGCTGAGGAACTGGCTCCGCTGCTGTGCGCGGGGATAATCGGTTTTCGGAGCTTGCGGGTCGCGGGAGTAGAGCATGGGGACCGCGTGGGGCTGTTCGGGTTTGGTTCGTCTGCGCATCTGGCGATCGAGGTATTGAAGGCCTGGAGCTGCGAGGTGTATGTGGCGACTCGGGGCGAGTCGCACAGGCAGTTGGCGCGAGAGCTGGGCGCAACATGGGTGGGGGATGCGCTGGATCGGCCTCCGGAGCGGCTGGATTGCGTGGTGACCTTTGCACCGAGCGGCGATGTGGTGATGGCTGCGCTCGCGTCTCTGCGCAAAGGCGGGGTGGTGGCGATCAATGCGATCCATCTGGATCGGATGCCGCAGTTCGATTACGACAGCCTCTTATGGGGAGAACGGCAACTGCGCAGCGTGGCGAACATGACGCGCGAAGATGCCCGCGACTTTCTGAAGGTGGCGCAGGAGATCGGGATTCGTCCGAAGACGACGCTGTTTCCTCTGGAAGAGGTGAATGCGGCGTTGAATGCGGTTTATAAGGAGACGATCGACGGGGCCGCGGTGGTGATGTGCTAGAAAACAGGGATTAGCCATTAGGGATTAGCCATTAGCCATAGACGAGGTGGGAGGGGAAATCTGCAAAGAAAAGGCCCGGCGGTGAGGCCGGGCTTTTCGTTTGAAATCCAGGTTAGAGCTTTTCGTAGAAGTCGCAGGCCGAGCAGGAGATGTAGACTCCGCCGGGAACGCCGCGCTCGCGGTCCTTTACCCTCTTGACGATACGGGTGGGCTTGCTGCACCTGGGGCAGTCGGTGCTCTTGGTGGTGTCCATTACTTTCTGACGGCTCGCGGTCTTCGCAATCTTGGCCATGAAGGCTTATCTCCTCACAATTTCTATTATGGGCTCTCACACATGGAGGCGCAGGGCGACCGGACGTCGCGTGGTTTTACCCCTGCCACATCCAGAATCGGCTGGGATGGATCATTGGTGATCATCCGGGGAGCGATAAGCAAGAGTGGTGGAGATGATCGCGAAGAACATCGGACACACTCCCACCAGTTTACATCATGCAGAGCCGGGTTGAGGAGCAGCTACGTGGCGGGACGCCCGGACGCAAGCAGCGGGGCGGCGGCGGGAGGCGGTTGCGGCGGGGCTGGCGACGCAGCCGCAGGCTGGTCGGAAGGGTCAGCCGGGGGGTGCGATGGGGTGGATTGCGGCTGGCTGCCCGGCTGCTGGGCGGGCGGGGTTGTCGTTTGGCCCGCGGTCTGGGTCTTGTCCTTGGGGAACTGGACCGCGCCCGGTTGAGGGGTATTAGGATCGCTGTCGGCAGGCAGTTTTTCGCCCGGATTTCTCAGGCTGGGTGGTGCGTGCTGTGCTGTCTCGGCACCGGGTTGGGCCGGAGCCTGATCGCCGAGCTTGACGATGCGGACCTCCTGCTTGGGCTGCGTGTTCCAGTAATCGCCCATCTCATTTTCGGTGCGAATGACAGGCGGCTCGCCTACCTTCGCGATTTCAACACGGATGACGCGGTTGCCGTTAAAGCGGATGAATTGTACGGGCTCCGGGGGTTCGCCGTAGATCCACTCTTCGAATGGCATCTGGCCTTCGCGTTCGCGCACCTTGTTCTTCGGCGTACCGAGGGCGCTGATCACCATCTCCGTATTCATGCCGACCAGCACATGGTGGTCAAGGATGGATTTGCGAAGGGCGGGCGGCAGCGTATCCGTGTAGGCCTGGACGGGAGTCTTGAGGTTGAAGTCGACGATGGGCTTGACCAGCGCTTCGACCTGCATACCGGTCATGTCGGGTACATCGTGCTGAAAGATGAGCGCGATGCGCGTACCGGATGGGGCCTGCTGCTCGTCCCGGACGACGGGCGTCGTCATGTTCGGGTCCATGCCGATGGAGATGTGGCGCAGCCATTTGTGCTTGTGCTCCGGACCACCGTTGAAGTCGAGGAGGATGCGGTCCTTTTCGATTTTGATGTCGGTGAGGACGACGCGATCGCCAGCCTTTACGGCAAGGCCTTTTTCACGGATTGCATTGACGTAGTCGGAACCGCTCGGCTCCATCTTGCCGTTGGCGTGAAGAGTGAGCGTGGTGATGGGGAGGGGGCGCATGGCGAAGCCCTGCTCGGACTGAAGGAAGCGGAGCAAATCCTCTCGGTTGTGATTGGTGAGCGGCACAGTGGATATCGCGATGTTTGTGGGCTGGAAGTCGAGGTATTTGCCGTCGACGCCTTCGGGCGTGACGGTGAAGACCTGTGCTGCCACCGGCAAGACGGATAACGCAAGAATCAGGGGGAAGGTAAATGCGGGCCTGAGGATTCTCGATGAAAATCGCTTTGTACATGTGAAGCCGCTCATAGGGCCTCCAGCATCGTGCATTAAGCATGGCGCGATTTAACGGGGTTGGCAAGGGGGTTGGACCTTCCCTACAGAACTTCGTTCCGAAATGACAAACAACTGTCAAAGTTGTGACAGGCGGAGCGAAATATTTGATCTTTTGGATGCGGGGCTATGATGAGTGGCAGCGAGGGGAGAGTGCGACGTGTGTTTTTCGGCGGTGGCGAATTTTACAGGCAGCGGAATTCTGGGCACGATCGGAGTCATCACGCTCACGAGAGTGAAGCACAGGCGCGAACTTCTCTTTGCGTCCCTACCTACGCTCTTTGCCGTTCACCAGTTCATTGAGGGGTTCGTGTGGCTCGGGCTGGATGGAGTGCTCTCGCCCGCGGTCACGCGCGACATGGCGGCGGCGTTCATGTTGTACGCGCAGGGACTTCTTCCCTTTCTGCTGCCACTCAGCGTGATGCTGTTCGAGGCTGATGCCCGATGCCGGAGGCGCATGCTGCCGTTTCTTGTGGTCGGAACCCTGACGGCTCTCTATATACTCTGGGCGCTGATCGCGTATCCAACGCAGACCTTCATCAAGGCGAACAGCATCGTGTACATCAATCCCGCTACGAACAACACGGCCGTTGCGGTTCTGTATGTGATCGCAACGTGCGGTTCGCTTCTGTTCTCAAAGGTCAAGGACATGCTGATTTTCGGCCTGGCGAATCTGGCGATTTTACTGGTGGTGATGGTAGTGAAGAGGTACGCCTTCACTTCTCTGTGGTGCGCCTATGCTGCGATCGCAAGTGTGATCATCCTCGCGTACTTCTGGAAGAGCCACGGACAAAGACCGTTCCGGTACCTTGAGGCGATGTAGTGGCAATAAAAAGGTTGCGAGATATACCGGCAGAAGACGGGGAGAGGGTCCCCCCTCCCGACTGACTCTGATCTCCAAACCGGAACTCAGACTGCTATCGCATCCATCGTCTGAAACGTCTCACGGATTCCCTCTTCGAGTTGTGTGAACTCCAGATCGCATCCGGTCTCGCGTAAGCCGGTCAAGTCGGCCTGAGTAAAGTGCTGGTACCGCGCGTCCAAGTCAGCGGGCAAAGGAACATATTCAACCTCCGCTTCCCCGTGCACCGACATGAGAGCCTTTGCTACCTGATTGAATGTCCGGGCCCGCCCGGAACCGGCATTGACCACAGCCTGATACGTCGTTGCCGAATTCGCATGTCGAGACGCGTACGGGCCAACCTGAGCAAAAAACATATTCAGCCGCGACAGATCGCGCACAAAGACAAAGTCTCTGCGCTGTTCACCATTTCCGTATCCACCCGACCCCTCGAAGAGCCGTACTTTGCCCGTCTCAAGAATCTGCTTCGTGAACTGGTGAATCACAGAGGCCATGCGCCCCTTGTGCTGTTCGCGAGGCCCGTACACGTTGAAGTACCGCAACCCCGCCACCGTCGTCGGAATGTGCCCCAGGGAGAACTCGGAGCGGACGTACTGATCGAAGGTAAGCTTGGAAAAACCATAGATGTTCAACGGCTTCTCATTCTCCAGCGTGGGTGTAAAGTGTCCCGGACCGCTCAATCCGTACACCGCCGCCGTTGACGCATAAATAAGGGGTGTTCCTTTGTCGATGGCATACCGTAACACCACCTTGGAATACGCAAAGTTGTTGTCCATCATGTACACGCCATCGTCGACGAGCGTATTTGAGCATGCGCCTTGGTGAAAAATTGCACTGACACGCGAAATTCCCAACGCCTTCTCTTCCAGCGCTCGCCGAAACTCTATCTTGTCCATGTAATCTGCAAATCTAGCGCCATGCAGATTGAAGAGCTTCCGTGAATCGGCAAGATCATCGACAACAAGAATGTCGGTGATTCCGTGCAAATTCAGCTCATGGACCAGATTGCTGCCGATAAATCCGGCTCCGCCGGTAACGATGTACATCGCTCTATCACCTGCCGCTGCCCAGACTTCGAGCGCTCACTGGGTTCGCCTTTGCCGAATCGCCAATCACAAATTCGTAAACGTCGTTGTAGCATTTCATTACATCGTCCATCGCGAAGCGCTTCAGGTTTTCCCATCCCGCAAGCCTCAGTGATTCGACCTCCACAATCCTCGCATCGATGATTTGGGCTGCGGCCGCGGCATTCTCTGGGTTGATTAGAATCGCACCTCGTCCGGCAATCTCCGTCATCGGTGGCCTGTCGCTGGTAATCACCGGGCATCCGCAGGCTTGCGCTTCAAGAACCGGCCACCCAAATCCCTCTTCAAGAGAGGGAAACAAAAACGCCAGTGCGCCTGAATAGAGCGCGCGCATCTGCTCATTGCTAGGAGAGACAAACTCGATCGCGTCGCCAAGATCACGCTCGCGACAAAATGCCCGCATCGCTTCGGTCCACAGCTTTCCGGCCATCACTAGCTTCACGCGCCGGAAGCGCTCATATTTCCGTAAATGGAGCACAATCTTCAACACGCCTATCCGGTTTTTGTACCACTGATTGCCGCCCACATGTAGCAGGTACTCGTCACCCGCATTTAGACCACAAGTCGCTCGAACTGCTTCGATCTCAGCCTCGGCAGCCGGCTCGTATGGCCAGTTTAGCGAGTGATGAATCACCCTGATCTCCGGCTTCGAGGGCAGCAAAGCCTCTAAATCCTGCTTTGTCTTCGCGGAAACGCTGATTATGTACCGCGCCGAAGCCAGCCCCTTCAAAATCCACCGTTGCAGCCACTTCCCTGTACGCCCCGTCTGGCTTTGCGGAAAATGCCCAAGCGCCGAGCGGACAGCGAGCACATCATGCGCCGTAATCACTTGCGGCGTCTTTCCTGTCCATCGTAAGTAATATGAGTTGGAGTGATCGCAGACATGGACCAGATCCGCATTTCTCGCCTTCATCCGCAGCCGGGCCGGAAACAAAACAAACTTGTCGATGTATCCCAGCCACTTTCGGAACGGATTCCCGGCCGCCACCAGGCTGCCTACAACCGCCGGAGGATGAACGACCTCCATCCGGTGCCCCTGTTGCTCGATCCCCTGGCGAAGAAACTCCGCATAGCGAAGCATGCTCTGCTGAGCATCCAGCTCATAATTCGCAACTAGAAGAACTCTCATGAGGCTCGAAACAACAAAAGTGCGCGTCGTGGAAGTTCAAGCCACCGGTGGAAATTCAACCCGCACAGTCGCAGGAACCTATGCCTCAAAGAGAGGTATCGCAACGCTCCCTAGGGCAGACGCTGCCCAATCGCCGTATCCCGCGTTTGGTGAGACACAGGACGTCCCACGCTCAGATAGGTGAAGCCACGCTCCACCATTTGAGCCGGATCATAAAGGTTGCGTCCGTCAATCACGATGGGATAACGCAACGTATAGTGTAGCCGGTCCAGATCGAGTTCGCCGAACTCCTGCCAATCGCTCAGAATGAGCAACGCGTCCGCGTCCGTGGCCGCCACATAAGGATCGTCGACATACTTCATATTCGCGGACGGTGGGATGACATCTTTCGCACGCTCCGAAGCCGCTGGATCGAAAGCGCTCACCGTCGATCCCTCTTTCAGCAGAAACTCAACAATATCCAGGGCCGGTGACTCGCGGATATCGTCGGTGCCACCTTTGAACGCCAGTCCCAGCACGCCGATGCGCTTTCCGCGAAAAGTCCAGAGCGCCGAGCGTACCTTCTTGAAGAACCGTTTTTTCTGCTCTTCGTTGATTCCCTCCACTTCCTTCAGCAGGTTGAAATCCACTCCAAGCTGTTCGGCAACGTAGCGGAATGCGGCAACATCCTTCGGGAAACACGACCCGCCATAGCCAATGCCCGCGCGCAGAAATTTAGGCCCTATGCGGCTATCCATCCCAATGCCGCGTGAGACTTGTTCGACATCCGCCCCCACAGCCTCGCAAATATTGCCAACTACGTTGATAAATGAAATCTTCATCGCGAGAAATGCATTCGAAGCGTGCTTGATAAGCTCCGCAGCCTTGGTGGATGTAAGCAAAAGAGGGGGAGGACAGTTCTCAGCGCAGGTACCTGGAACAGCTTGCGGCAGTCTGTAGTACGCGCCAGAAGTCAGAGGTTCGTAGATTGTGCTCAGCAGGCTTCCAGCACGTTCACTCTCGGCTCCAATGACGATTCGGTCAGTATGAAGAAAGTCCACTACCGCAGTGCCTTCGCGGAGAAACTCGGGATTCGACGCAATGTCAAAGAGTTCCTTCGGCACACCATTGCGTTCGATCACGCGGCGAATCCACTCGTTTGTATAGACCGGCACAGTGCTCTTTTCAACGATCACCTTATAGTCGTCGATCGAGCGGGCGATTTCACTGGCGACCGCGTCTACATAGGACAAGTCGGCGCTGCCCGTCTTGCTCTGCGGTGTTCCCACCGCGATGAATATCACCTGTGATCGCTGCGTGGCGGCGCGCAGATCGGTGGTAAATTCCACCTTGTTCTCGCGTTGCCGATTGAGCAGTTCCGGAAGATAATCCTCGTGAATGGGGATACCGCCTTCGCGCAGTACTTTCACTTTCGCTTCGTCATTGTCGACACAAATTACACGATGTCCTATTTCCGCGAAGCATGCTGCGGCAACAAGTCCAACGTATCCCGAACCGACAACCGCAATCGAAACTTGCTGGCTCATGAGCTCCTCGCAACGAAGTAAGTCGCTGCACTAAAGTAAATTTGTCTCACAATAATATTGTCACAATGAAATGCAACTAAATTGAAAAATGAAGGGCCTTCCCATTCAGGCAAAGATCAAACTTCACTTCACAACCCATTGCCCATGGATAGAAATTATGTTGATAATAGCGGTAGCCGTCTGAATTTCTGCTCTAAGAATCGCCAAACCCTCCCGCGTTGTCAATACCTTCTGCCTCTAAGCATGCCTTTGGAGCGTCCGTCGATTCACATGTTATGATACATATAGTTTTCGCGCCCAATCCAGTCCCTTTCAGTGTTTTCATGGAAATGGAGCTATGCCCACAGGGTCAATGAGCGCGGCGAATCATGTGTCTTCAAGTCGAAAGTTAGACGCAGCGCATGCCTCCCGAAAAGCGCGCGTAGCCTATTTTGTAAGCCATCCAATTCAATATCAGGTCCCTCTTCTAAGGCGTATTGCTCTTGAGGGCGACATCGATCTCCGCGTATTCTTCTTCAGCGATCTTTCCGTTCGTGGCTACAGAGACAAAGGTTTCGGCGGCGTTCAGGTCAAATGGGATATACCTCTTCTGGATGGATATTCGTACGAGTTTCTTCCCGGCTTTCGGAACGGGGATTCGCTTGGTTTTGCCACACCGCTCAGCTATGGAATCTTCGGCAGGTTAAGGGACGGCGGATTCGATGCCGTATGGGTGCACGGTTACCATACCTTCAATTCCCTACAGGCAATCTTCGTTGCGAAGTTGCTTCACATTCCCGTTATACTGCGCGCGGAATCACAACTCAATGATCGTGTTCGAACAAAGAAAACACTTCTTGCCAAACGCCTCTTCTTCCCTATCTTGAGGCAGACCGTTGATTGCGTAATGCCGATCGGAAAGCCAAATGCCGAATATTGGCAGCGATACCTGGGTTCGAGAGTCCCCAGGTTTCCTATGCCCTATGCGGTTGACAACACCTATTTCAACACTCGCGCTGCCGAAGCCGCGACGCAGCGCGACGCCCTGCGTCGGGAACTAGATCTTGAAGCCGGTCGCCCCATTTTTCTATTCGCCTCAAAGCTCCAATCGCGCAAACGTTGCATCGATCTCGTGGATGCATTCCTCAAGCTATCGCACGCACCGGGAGTCGAACCTCCCGCATATCTGTTAATCATTGGCGACGGCGAAGAGCGGGCGGCAATCGAGCGCCGCATTCGCGAGTCCGGTCTATCCAGCATCCGCATGCTCGGGTTCAGGAATCAAAGCGAGCTGCCGCGTTTCTTCGACTTGTGCGACGTTTTTATCCTTCCGTCCATCCATGAACCCTGGGGCCTCATCGTAAACGAAGTGATGAATGCCGCCCGCGCTGTCGTGGTCTCCGATCAGGTCGGCTGCCATGACGATCTAGTCGAAGATGGTAAGAATGGAATTGTCTTTCCCGCGCAAGACGTCGACGCGCTTAGCGCGATTCTCCGTCGCTTCCTGGAGGATCCATCGCTCGCCCGGGTGATGGGCCGGGAAGGTCTGAAGACCATCGCCCGATACAGCTTCGATGAGGATGTCCATGGTCTGCGCCAGGCTCTCCAGTTTTGCGTCCCAGGCTTCATCGCATGACGGAATTCGCGCAGTCTCTCCCCCCTCTATGCAGACGGCGCATCCTATATGTTTCATCGCTTGTCTCCCATGGCACGACAACGTTTCGATTTGAAGCGATGCGTCGCCTCGGGCAGGATGTCGCCCTGTTCGAGATGCGGCCCTACGCACCCCGTCAACGACACCTTAGCGCGCTTCGCAGCTACTTCCCGTTCGGGCCGCTCGTTTCGCATATCAACAGGGATTTGGTGCGAATCGTTGAATCATCGCGGCCGGATGTGGTCTGGTTCGATAAACCAACGGTATTTACGTCGGGGACGATGGATGCCATTCATGGAGCCGGGGCCCGGATAGTTTTCTATGTCCAGGACGGCCCCTTTGGTCCGCGCAATGACGGTCTGTGGAGACAGTTTTATCGCGTGTACCGGATGGCTGATCTGCATTGCCTGGTGCGCGAGGCGGACGTGGTCCGCTACCGCGAGTGGGGACTGCCCTTCATCAGGACTATGTTCAGTTTTGACCCGGCAGTGCACTACCCGCCCCCGGAGGGCTGGTCGGATGTAGACCGCGACCGGGATGTCTCGTACATCGGGCATCCGCATGAGGAGCGGCCGGCGTTCCTGCGGGCGCTCGCGCGGGAGCATGGGCTGCCTCTCTCGATCAACGGCAACTTATGGGAGAACATTCTGGGGCCGGAGCGCCTGGCGAATTGCCGGATCGGGGGGCACTTGGGTGCCGACCGGTACCGGGAAGCAATCTGGCGGTCGAAGATCAACCTCAGCTTCGTGACCCAGGACAACGAGGACGACATCGCGCATAAGGCGGTAGAGACGGCTGCCTGTGGCCAGTTCCTACTGACCTTGCGCACGCCTGGACACGAGGCTCTGCTTGAGGAAGATCGGGAGGCGGTCTTCTTTTCCTCAGTGGAGGAGTGCGCTGAGAAGGCCCGCTTCTACCTGGGGCGTCCCGATCTGCGAGAAGCCATCGGGAGCAGGGCGCGGGAGCGTGCTGTCTGGTCGGGGTATGACAACGACACGCAGCTGGCGCGGGTCCTCAATCGTCTCGACGGCAGGGGGTGAACGGCCCCCTCCCCCCAACCTTCTGGCAATTTTGAGACTGAATGATTCTAAATGGCTTACGCTGCTGGTTTTTGGCGTTTTCGGTACTCATTGACTCTAAAACGCTTGTGCTGCTTACCATCCGTACCATTTGATTCTAAATGGGTTATGTCTTCTCAATGTTTATCAACAGACTAAGGTGTCCTTGCTTTTATTATTTCTGGGTTGGGGATAATTGATGGCCAAGTTTCCTGGCCAGGTTTAGCTTTGGTGAATGGGTTCCGAGATTGTTTGGGCTTTCGACCTTGACACCGGGGTTCTGAGAATCTGGAATGTCTGACGAGGTTGCGCTTCTCAATCGCATATATGCCCGATTTAATGCCCGGGATATAGAAACCGTGCTTGCGGCCATGCGGGAAGACGTCGCGTGGGCCAACGGGATGGAAGGCGGCCACGTTCATGGAAGGGATGGCGTGCGCAGCTACTGGGCGCGTCAGTGGGCGATGGTCGATCCGCACGTCGAGCCGGTGGGATTCTCCGTCGGTCCCGATAGAGAGGTCGTCGTCGAAGTGCACCAGGTTGTGCATGACCTTGAGGGCAAGCTGCTTGTCGATCAGATGGTGGTGCACATTTTTCAGCTTGAGGGTGGTCTGATCAAGCGGTTTGATATAGGCCGGGTTGCTGCCGTGGAAAACTCTGCGCGTTTCCCACTTTCCCTCCCTCCCGACGGCGGCTGAATTGGAAAGCATGTCCCGGAACATCTTGGAAAGCATGTCGTGAAACTTGACAAACAGAAGGCTTGAATGGGCCACGCTCACCCCTCTTGACTCTCACTCCTCTACACCGCGGTTGACAATCGAGGGAAGCCTTAGTTTTTGCCTTTGGCGTTCTGGTCGGTGATGAGCACAACGTCTGAGCTTGATTTGCGTCGTGCGGTCGCCAATTCATTGGAGGGCGACGACGCAAAACTCCAGATGATCTCCTGCACCGGGTCAGTCAGCGCGTGAGGAGTCGTACCGTCGAGCGGCTGATACAGGAGCACCCGCCCGCCGTTTTGAAGGATGGAGTAGATCACCGCACGGTTGTTATGCGAATAGTCAATATCACTGTTGATGATGTCGCTGATGTTCATGGGAACGACGGAAACCACTCGCCGCGAAGTAACGTCTGTCGACTTGTACGCGAAACTCGCGTTCGAAATGGATGCTTCATAGCCTGCCAGCCTTCCGTCGCTCGAAATTCGGTAAGCTTGCGTGGTGTTCGAGGGGAGTAATTGTTTCGGTGTCCCTCCCGCAAGTGGTACGGTCCAAAGCGAAGAGGTAAACCCGCTTTCCCTCACCGAGTAATAGACCTGCCGACTATCCGGAGTACAAAAAGGGTAGCGCGCGACTCCACTCGTTGTGAGCTGCGCGACCTCTCCTCCATCCGCATCCATGCGGAAAAGGCGCGCTTCTCCGCCCCCTTTGGGAAAACCCGTGAAGAGCATATGACCGTCAGCGCAGGCAGCGATACTACTCCCGGGATCGATGTCGCCAGTATCGAATGTTTGTACCCTGCCGGTGGCGCGATCGATCCACCCGACCGCGATCTGCGAAATGATAAAGACCAGGCGGTCTTCGTTCGCCCAGGCAATCATGCTTGGGGCAATTCTCAAGGACGTTGTCGAAAGCGGCGCCCCGCCTTCAGCCTTGTAATAAGAAATGCTCGAATCGATGTTGGTGAGCACTGTTGCCAGGGTGCGTCCATCCGCGGATAGCGCAAGCTGGTTGTAGGCATTGACATCGTTGGTTACCGCGTGAAATTCCCCGGATGGAACGGCAACGATCCCGATCTGAGAGCGGTCGGTGTGTGCCTTTTTGTAGAAGACCAGCAGGTGCCTGCCGTCGGAGGTCCACACAAGGTTCGTCTCTCCGCTGGCCGGGCCCTGGAAAAGGACGCCGGGTGGGGCCGCGATCGTCTTCAACGTCTTCGAGGAGAGGTCGAAGACCTGAATCGCAGCCGTAATAGCGGGCGGAACAGTGCCAGTCCACGCGATCCTGTTGCCATCAGGTGACCAGACCGGCGGACCAATATATTCTGGTGTTGCGTAGATTACCTGGTTGTTGCTTCCATCCTTGCCCGAAACATGAATTTCGGAGTACTGGTCCTTACGATCAGGAGTCCATTTGAGATAGGTGAAGCGGTTACCGTCCGGGGCAAAGCTGATGGTGCTGTCAATGTCGACGATCAGCTCCTTCGGAGTGCCGCCAAACACCGGCATGACATAGAGAGCGCTCAGAGAGTTATTCTCCGGCGTTCCCCGCGTGAAGTAGAGATAGTTGCCGTCGGGCGAAAAAGTGAGTCCAACGTAAGTGTTGCCGAATGGGCCCAGTATCTGGGCATCGGTATTGGTGGCGGCATTCCTCACCCAGAGAGTTCGCTGGCTGCTGTCGTTCTTCACCTCGGCAAGAAAGCGTCCGTCGGCGGAAAATGCGATGTTCTCGATGTTGCCGGCATTGGTCAGCTGGCTGACTGAAATCGCCGCGAAAGGCTGAGCGCGAGGCCAGAAGCGCCACGCGGCAAATCCCGCTGCGGCCAGCACAACCAGCGCCACCAGCGCGAACAAAAGCCGATGGAATTTTCCGGAAGACTTGTCAGCAATGGGCACTCCTGTTGCGCTCACTGACCCCGCTTGCCTACTTGACGGCATCGTCTCGGAAGAGCCCGTCAGGGGTGTAGCTGGGCCGCTCGTGCCCGGCCCTGAAGGCGCCGCGGTCGATGACGCAGGAATGACGGTGCCCGAACTGCTCTTCCGCTGCAGGCGCTTCAGGTCGGCGCGAAGGTCGGCGGTAGACTGGTAGCGGAGTTCGCGGTCCTTTTCCAGCGCCCGGTTCAGCATCTGCTCAAACTCAGCCGGAAGCTGAGCGTTGAGCGAAACCGGCGCGGTGGGTGCATGGTTCAGTATGTGGTCGAAGACAACAGCGGTCGTGCCTCCCTGAAAGGGATGCTGCCCCGTGGCCATCTCATAGAGTACGACGCCGAGCGAGAAGAGATCGCTGCGCGAGTCCAGCCCCTCGCCCCGCGCCTGCTCCGGAGACATGTAGGCGACGGTGCCAACCGACAGGCCCTCCATGGTTATCGGCTTCATAAAGGTGGGCCCCTGGGGATCAACGCTCGTTGCCTCACCATCGATCGAGCTGTCGAGCTTCGCCACGCCGAAATCCAGCAGCTTCGCCTGCGCCGAGTTGGTCAGAAAGATATTCGCGGGCTTGATGTCGCGATGCAGAATGCCTTTTCGGTGGGCGGCGTCGAGCGCATCGGCCAATTGCGTCCCCATTTCGAGCAGCCGCGGATACGGCATCGGGTGACCGTGATAGGCCTTCTCCAGACTGCTGCCCTCGAGCAGCTCCATCACGATAAAAGGTGATTCCGCCGATTCATTCAGTTCATGGATGATGCAGATGCCGGGATGGTTCAACGACGAAGCTGCGCGAGCCTCAAGCCAGAAGCGTTCCAGCGCGGCCGTGTCCTCACCGATGGTTTCGGCGAGCAGCTTGACGGCGACGTGGCGGCCAAGCTTCTGATCGACAGCCTCATAAACGACGCCCATCCCTCCCTGACCGAGTTTGCGAACAATCTTGTAATGGCCTAGGAGCGTGCCGGGTGCCAATTCTTCCACGCTCAAAATCTTGCACAGCGAAACGAAAGACCGCAAGGAAATTATTCTGCGGCCCAGGGACTAAGCGACGCGCAGTTCTTTCCGGGGTTTTCCCACGCTCAGGCGCGCTTTCCACGCTTCGCTTAACCGCCCCAACGAGCGAAAACCGCGCTCGCCGGGGGCTCCGGCACGCCCGTAGGATAGGGCACCCAGGCTTTGTGGCTGACGAGAGGGTCGGGTGTCTGGCCAGCGCCGAGTGCGCTGGGGCGATATGCGAACTACCAGCCAAGAATGTTGAGACGGTCTTGCAGGACAACCGGAATCACTCCGAGTCGGCTTTGATTAAAGGTATTCTTCAAATCGTTGATGCCGGTATTCATTCCGGTGAGTATCCGTGCGTCGGCATTCCTGGGCAATCGCCGGCTGCTGAGCACAGCAACTTTCCGGTTTCTTGGTCCCAGAGCGGTTTCCAGGTCTTCTGCAATCAGAGCCCGCGAACCGTGCATGCCACTGTGTCTCTTGCGGGTTGTTCTTGAGGTGATGGCCAGGCCAGTCCTCGCCGGAAAGCGAATTCTTTTTAAGTTTTGAATTGTTTTGTTCATCTTTCGCCAATGCCCCTGGCGATCATACGGGTCCAGAGCTACGAAGCGGCTCTTATCCTGCTGCATGCTGAACAGTACGTTGCCCACGATGACCAGAACCGCGAAT
>Ga0210390_10002286_pt1 | contig 17097 bp, 20 predicted proteins | sample IncBWH11OmetaG_FD_161050 | JGI IMG/M metagenome (GOLD analysis project Ga0210390, IMG submission 161050) | Forest soil microbial communities from Barre Woods Harvard Forest LTER site, Petersham, Massachusetts, United States - Inc-BW-H-11-O ... | reverse complement strand
AACGGCGGAATCACGCGCAGAAGCAGCGCGACCAATCCGCCCGCCGATGCGATGACCACCAAGGCCGGCTGCATCCATGAGAGCAGCAGCGCGCCGACTTCGCTCACGGAGCGGACTCCGACGACGGCCGAGACGCCGCCCAAGATCGTCGCGCCTATGAGGGCCACGCAAACAAGGACGAAGGCAACGCGCGGAACCACCGGCCAATTCGCAAAACTGCGCTGCCACCAGGGACGCGCCTCGCGCCGCGCCAATTCGCCGAATACCCGCGACTCGAGCGTGCGCGGCGCGCGCCGCAGCGGCAGCGCACTCAATTCTCGGCTCAGCAATCGCTCCAGCCTCTCGTCGGAATCCGTACGCTCGTTCATATGGAGCTCTCGTCGAGCGCGTCGCGCAGCGCGCCGCTTGATTGGAGTTTGGCAAGCAGCGCGGCACGGCCGCGCCGGATATCGGTCTTGACCTTGGTCAGCGACACATTCAGTTTGACGGCAATCTCCTGGTACGCAAGATCCTCGAAGTGATACATCACCAGCGGCAGCCGCTGATGATCCGGCAGTCCGCGCAATGCAACGTCAATCAGCGTCGAGCGCTGTTCGGCGCCCAAGTCCGCGAGCAGCGTATCCGGCGCCTGCCATTCGATTTCCGCAATGTCCTCATCGTCCCCTGCCGCGGCCGGCCGCATCTCCGAGAACAGCCGCCAGCGCTTGCGGTAGCGGTTCAGATAATTGAGCGCGAGGTTGGTGGTCACGGTTTTCAGCCAGCCGCCCGCCGTGACGCTGCCGCGCAGATCCGCGAAATGATCATATGCGCGCATGAACACTTCCTGGGCAATGTCCTCGGCCTGCGCATCGTTACCCGCCAAGCGGGCGGCGGTGGAGAAAACCATGTCCTGGTAGGCACGCATGAATATCGTAAACTCTGCCTGGGTTTGCGTTTGCACTGGAGTGTGTGTTCGTTTAGAACCAAAACACCGCTGGCCGAAAAAAGTTGCGAGAAAGAGTTGCGCGAGTTCAATCGTTGCGCAGCAAGGCCTCGCCCATCCTGAACAGGGCGCCTTCCTGCACCCCGTCGGCCAAACTCAAGCCCGGCGGCGCAAATACTATGATAGTGGAGCCGTGCTCGAACCACCCCATTTCTTCGCCGCGGTGGAGCGTGGCATCGCAGGGAATCACGTTCGGCCCGCGATAACGCAAGTGCAGCAGTACGTTCAGGAAACGCAGCCGGATACTGGCCACCAGAATCGCAGCGACGGGCACCAACGTTAGTATCTTGTCCGAGGCCGCGAGCCGGCAGCGAATCACCGCGCGCTCGTTCCTGCAGAACAATCTTGCAACGCGCTTCAGCGCAATGGGATTCACATTCCAGGTGTCGCCGGAGATGTAGGTGATCTGCTCGACCCGGCAATCGGCAGGGGCGTGAAACCGGTGATACATGCTCGAGGTCAGCCGCAACGTCGCGTACTGCCCGCCCTCGTAGTAGCGGGCCAATGCCGCGTCCGCCAATAGGTCCGTCAATGTGTAGGGAAAACCCTTCGCCTGCAGCACCGATCCCAAGCTCACCCGCCCGCAGGCGCCGACCAGCCCATCGCAGGGACTGATGAGATGATTCGGCCGTCGATCGATGGGGCGCGCACCGTCCTTCAATTCCCGGGTAAAGCAAGCATGCAGACTCGTGAAGCGCGCGGTTTTTGCCTCACTCAGGTCGAGATCGGAAAACAGCCGCCATATTGCGATGCTGGCGCTGCACACCCAAGGTTGTTCGATGCGGCTCCACCAGCCCATGAAGCGCGTGAGCTGGCGCCGCGGTATGCGATTGCTGAGCAGAAAATTGAGGTCCTCGTTCTCAACCAGTCTTGCGATGAAGGATTTCGCGGTCATCTTACTGTCACTCGTTTGCAATACAGTCCGTGCCGGGCCATAGCAGCAAGGATTCGATCATCACAGCGATCGGCTACGTATTGGCAGGTCTCGCCGCGGCGTTCCTGTTGCGTAAATTGTTCGTGAGATTGCAGCTTTCCCGGGCAAAGCATCGCTCGCTCGCGGGCCATTCGCGCATGGCACGGCGCTTTGCGGGCTGGGTACCGTTTTACGAGTACGACGAGCCGCGGTTCTTCAGCGTCGATTCTGCGCCGGCGGAGATAGCCGCGACCCGCCATGCCGCGTTCCTGCGGCTGTCGGCGCTTTATGCCGCGCGTTTCCAGAAGACCGCGGCGCAGACCGCCGAACTTGCCCGCGGCGTGTCCGACCTCGAGTTCACGTCCCGGTATCGCGTGCCGTTTCAATTCAGCGGCTACGTGCGGCGCCACTTCAAAGCGGGCACCTTCGTTCAATCCTCTGCCGGGGTCTCGGTCACCGATCTTGACGGCAATCAGTTCTACGACTTGACGGGTTCTTACGGCGTCAATGTGTTCGGCTACGATTTCTACAAAAACTGCATCGAGCGCGGTAGCGCGCGCGTCAGGGAACTCGGCCCGGTGCTCGGCGCCTACCACCCGCTCATCGCCTACAACGTGCGGCGCCTGCTCGAGATTTCGCGCCTCGATGAGATTTCCTTTCACATGTCGGGCACGGAAGCGGTGATGCAGGCGGTCGGGCTGGCGCGCTACCACACGGGACGCACGCACCTGGTGCGCTTTTGCGGCGCCTATCACGGCTGGTGGGGCGATGTGCAGCCCGGCGTCGGCAATCCGATCGCCGCGCGCGATACCTACACGCTCAAAGACATGGACGAAGCTGCGCTCAAGGTGCTGCGCAACCGGCGCGATATCGCCTGCCTGCTCGTCAATCCGTTGCAGGCCCTGCATCCAAACAGCAGCGCGCCCGGGGATTCGACCTTGGTCGACAGCGGACGGCAAGCGCGCTTCGACAGGGCTGGCTATGCGGATTGGCTCAAGCGGCTGCGTGAGGTATGCAGCGCGCGCGGCATTGTGCTGATCTTTGATGACGTGTTCGTCGGATTTCGCCTCGCGCCCGGCGGCTCGCAAGAATATTTCGGCGTGCGCGCCGATATGGTGACTTACGGCAAGACCGTGGCCGGCGGTCTGCCGGTCGGAGTGCTTTGCGGCAAACACGAATACATGCGCCGCTTTCGCGACGATCGGCCGGCCGACATTTGTTTTGCGCGTGGCACCTTCAATTCGCACCCCTACGTCATGGGCGCCATGTACGAATTCTTGACGAGCCTGGACAGCGACCCGGTGCGCGCTTTGTATCAAAACCTCGATTCGCTGTGGAATTCCAGAGCGCAATCGCTGAATGACAGATTGGCGGCGGCAAACCTGCCGGTGCGCGTCGCCAACCTGTCCACGATTTGGACCATCTATTACGCGCAGCCGTCGCGCTACAACTGGATGTTTCAATATTATCTGCGCGCCGCGGGGCTTGCCTTGAGCTGGGTGGGGACCGGAAGGATCATCTTCAGTTTGAACTACACGGCGGCCGATTTTGCCGCGGTCGCCGACCGGATCGTGGCGGCGGCCGCAGAGATGCAGCGCGACGGCTGGTGGTGGTCGGCACCGCAGCTCACCAATCGAGCCATCAGACGCCGCCTGCTCAGGGAAATGCTTCAGGCCCGGTTCAGCCCGGGCTCGGGATCTGCTTCGATTTCGCCCATCGGATCCATCAGTTCGCCGCGCAGCAAATACAGCGGCGATTTCCAGTAGATCATCGCGTCATTGAATGGATCGGTCAGGATCTTGGTCGCCCATACCAGACCGGTCTGCACGTTCTTCAAAAAAAACAGCTGCACGGTGCGGAACAACAGCGCACCGATGCCGACGACCAGCCAGATTTCGCCCACATGGCGTACGAATCCCATGCCACTGGTGTGCGCCTTGAATACCCCGAACAAGGTCGGATCCAGCCATAGCACCAGCGGCGCAAGCGCCCAGACCGCATGCAGTATCACCTTGCGGCGCAGGTTGTATCCGACCTTGATGTTTTCCTTGTGTTCGTGGGTCGCGCGGTTGACCTGGTCGTAGCCTTTCGGCTCGAAGAAGAAGTGGCCCGACTGGCGGCTGACCATCGACACCAGCCATCCGATCAGCGCGGATTTTACCGGGTCGAAGAACATGGTGATGTAGGCAATGATGAAGCTGACGGCGCTCAGAAAATGCAATGATTGGTTGATGCGGCTGTGGTGGTAATAACGATGATCGTCCCACCGTTGAGTCTTAAGTTCCGCCAAAAAACTTTGCATGATGATTCCTTGAGTAAAGTGCGACAACGCTCAAGCTATGAAGCAAATATAGGAATTTCATTACAGCGCGATGACACAGCCCGCGTTGCAGCGGACTTTGCCCCAAAAACGAGAAACCCGTCGTCATCGTATCGTCATCCCCCCGTGAGAGTCTGCCGCCACATGAGAATCATGATCGTTACCGACGCATGGTTTCCGCAGACCAACGGTGTGGTCAGCACCTTGGCGCAAACCGCCGCATGGTTGGGCCGCTTTGGTCATGAAGTCAGGACCCTGACGCCGCGCGACTTTCGCAGCATGGCCTGCCCCACCTATCCCGAGATTCGCCTGTCGCTGTTTCCCCGCAAGAAGGTCGAGAGCGGCATCAGCGCATTCGCCCCGCAAGCGCTGCACATTGCCACCGAAGGCCCTCTGGGACTCACCGCACGGCGCGTTTGCTTGCAGCGCGGGATGCGCTTCACCACCTCTTATCACACGCAATTTCCGCAGTATCTGCGCGCGCGGTTTCCCATACCCCTGAAGGTATCCTATGCCTTCCTGCGGCGTTTCCATGCCGCCGCCGTGCGCTGCATGGTGAGCACGCCGTCGATGCGCGCGGAGCTCAAGGCACAGGGTTTTGAGAATTTGGCAACCTGGCGGCGCGGCGTGGATACCGAGATTTTCAAACCGAGACCCAAGGACTTCCTCGACCTGCCGCGCCCCGTCGCCGCCTATGTTGGACGCGTCGCCGTCGAAAAGAACATCGACGCATTCCTGAGCATGCCGTGGTCCGGCAGTAAAATGGTCATCGGGGACGGGCCGGAACGGGCACGGTTGGAACATGAGTATCCGGGCGCGATATTTACCGGATACAAATTCGCGGCGGATTTGGCGCGGCATTTGGCGGCTGCGGACGTCATGGTGTTTCCGAGCCGCACCGATACTTTTGGCCTGGTTAATCTGGAAGCCATGGCCTGTGGTGTTCCGGTCGCCGCCTACCCCGTGACCGGCCCCATCGATGTAATCGAGGATGGGGTCACCGGCGCGCTCGACCTGGACTTAGGCAAGGCGGCATTGCGCGCGCTCAGAATCGATCCGCAGGCCTGCCGGGCGCGGGCGCTGCAATCGGGATGGGACGTCTCGAGCCGCGAATTTGAAAATAACCTGGTGCCCTGCTGCGATACCGCGGCACAGTTCGGCCCGGCTCATCCGAAGTTGATCTTGGCCTCGAGATTCGTGCGCGAATCGGCGCTCGACAATGCTTCTTCCAGCTCGATCCGGCCCTCGCGCACCAGGTTGTAAAGCGCGCTGTCGAAACTCAGCATGCCGCGCTCCGTGCCCGTGCGGATTGCTTCCTTGACGCCGATCACATCGCCTTTTTTGATGAGCTCGGAGATGTGCGGCGTATTCACCATCACCTCGGAAGCCGCGATCCGCGCGCCGTTCTTCCCGATCACCAAGCGCTGCGACAAGATGGCGCGCAGATACTGGGACAGGTCCAGGAATATCTGGTTGTGCTGATCGCGCGGAAACATGTTGATGATGCGGTCCAATGTTTCGGCGCAGTTGTTGGCATGCAGGGTGGCAATGCACAAATGCCCGGTTCCCGCGAGCGCGATCGCCGCCTCCATGGTTTCCCGATCGCGAATTTCACCGACCAGAATCACATCCGGCGCCGAACGCACCGCGCTGCGCAGCGCGCGTGCGAAAGACTTGGTGTCCAGTCCGACCTCGCGCTGATTTACAATCGATTTCTTGTTGGTGTGCAAGAACTCGATCGGATCCTCGATGGTCAATATGTGGTCGGAGGAAGTCTCGTTGCGGTAATTGATCATTGCCGCGAGCGTGGTCGATTTTCCCGCGCCGGCGGCGCCGACCATGAGAATCAGGCCGCGCTTCAGCATCACCAACTCTTTGTAGATGTCCGGCATGCCGAGATCTTCCAGCTTGGGCATGTCCGCGGTGATGTAGCGCAGCACCATTGCCGGATAGCCGCGCTGATAGAATACGTTGACGCGAAAGCGGCCTAATCCAAGCTCGGAAATCGCGAAATCGATCTCCAGCTCGTCGTTGAAATGTTCGATCTGATCCTGCGTCATCAAACCCAAGGCCGCCTGGCGCACGGTCTCCGGCGTCAGAATCTGTTTGTTGACGGGAAAAATCTTGCCTTCGATCTTGATCTTGACGGGCGCGTTGCAGGTAAAAAATAGATCCGATGCCTTCTTCTCGACCATCAGTTTGAACAACGGCTTGGTGTTCATCACCTGAGCCGGAAGATCGGCTGGCACGCTCATGGGCTAAAATACCTGTCCTGCTTCTTCCTCGACGATTTGCAGCGATGGGCCGCCCTGTTCGGGATTCTTCATCTCGCGCTTGCTTTCCAATTTCACGCGCAGACGCAATTCGTTCTTCGAATCTGCGTTGCGCAGCGCATCTTCGTAGGAAATCAAGCCCTGCTCATACAGTTCGAACAGCGCCTGGTCGAAGGTCTTCATCCCGAGTCGATTCGAGCGCGACATAACGTCCTTGATCTTGGCGACCTCGCCCTTGAAGATCAAATCCGAAATCAACGGCGATGCCAGCATGATTTCCATGGCGGCGATCCGGCCGGTTCCCGCTTCGCGCGGTATCAAGCGCTGTGAAATCAACGCGCGGATGTTCAGCGACAGGTCCATGAGCAGCTGTTCGCGCCGCTCCTCGGGAAAGAAATTGATGATGCGGTCGAGCGCCTGGTTCGAGCTGTTGGCGTGCAAGGTGGCCAGCACCAAGTGGCCGGTTTCGGCGAATTGAATGCCGTATTCCATGGTTTCGCGGTCGCGGATTTCGCCGATGAGAATCACGTCCGGCGCCTGGCGCAGGGTGTTCTTCAGCGCCAGGTGCCAGCTCTCGCAATCGACACCCACTTCGCGGTGCGTGACCACGCAGCCTTTATGGGCGTGCACGTACTCCACCGGATCTTCGATCGTGACGATATGGCCGCGGGTCTTTTCGTTGCGGAAGCCGACCATCGCCGCCAGCGACGTGGATTTACCGGAGCCGGTGCCCCCCACCAGTATCACGAAGCCGCGCTTGGAGAGCACGACTTCCTTCAGCACGGGCGGCAGCTCGATTTCCTCGAGCGTCGGGATCTTGGCATTGATGGTACGCAGGACGGCGCCGGTGTGGCCTTGTTGTATGAAGGCGCTGACGCGGAAGCGCCCGATGCCGGGCGGCGCAATCGCGAAATTACACTCCTTGGTCCCGTCGAATTCCTTGGTTTGCCGATCGTTCATGATGGCGCGCACCATGCCGGCGCTCTGCTCGGGACTCAAGGAACGGTCGGATTGCGGCCTGATCTCGCCATCCACCTTGATGGCCGGCGGGAAGCCTGCGGTTATGAAGAGATCGGAGCCCTTCTTCTCGACCATGCGCCGCAGCAGATCTTGCATCAGCCGTATGGCTTGTTCGCGTTCCATTTAGATGCTGTCCTTGTTCTGTGCCTTGTACTTGGCTTCTTCGCGGCTGACCACGCCTTTTTGCACCAGCTCCGTCAGGCATTGATCCAGGGTTTGCATGCCCTGACCCTGGCCGGTCTGAATGGCCGAATACATTTGGGCTATCTTACCTTCGCGAATCAAGTTGCGTATCGCCGGAGTGCCGATCATGATTTCATGCGCTGCAATACGGCCGCCGCCGACGCGCTTCATCAAGGTCTGCGATATAACGGCCCGCAAGCTTTCTGACAACATGGCGCGCACCATGTCCTTCTCGGCGGCCGGAAATACGTCGACGATGCGATCGATGGTCTTGGCGGCAGAACTGGTATGCAGGGTGCCGAACACCAGATGTCCGGTCTCCGCCGCAGTCAACGCCAAGCGGATGGTTTCCAGGTCGCGCATTTCGCCGACCAGCACCACGTCCGGATCTTCACGCAGAGCCGATCGCAGCGCCTCGCTGAAGCCCAAGGTATCGCGATGTACTTCGCGCTGATTGACCAGACAGCGCTTGCTCTCGTGCACGAACTCGATCGGATCTTCGATGGTTATAATGTGATCCGGACGGTTGTCGTTGCAGTGATTGACCATGCCCGCCAGTGTGGTCGACTTGCCGGATCCGGTCGGCCCGGTGACCAGAACGAGGCCGCGAGGGAGCATGCATAAATCTTTGAAGGTCTTAGGCGCGTTCAATTCGTCCAACGTCAGGATGTTGGACGGAATATTGCGGAATACCGCGCCGGCGCCGCGATTTTGGTTGAAGGCGTTGACACGAAAACGCGCCAGCTTGGGGATCTCGAAGGAAAAGTCAGTCTCGAAGAACTCCTCGAAAGCCTTGCGCTGCTTGTCGTTCATGATGTCGTACACCATGCTGTGCACTTCCTTGTGCACCAGCGCCGGCATGTTGACGCGCTTCATGTCGCCGTCCACGCGGATCATCGGCGGTACGCCAGCCGACAGATGCAAATCCGACGCATTGTTCTTCACCGCAAAGGCGAGAAGCTGCGCGATATCAACCGCCATTTACGGCTCCTAATTCGACTGGTTCAAGGCACGAACAGTATATAAGAGGGTGTTGTCACCCAATATGTTAATTGATCCGCAGAATTTGACGGTTCATGTGAACCGTGTCCGGTCTCGGATACGTCAGGCAGCCATGGCCGCAGGAAGAGACCCCGACGCGGTCACCTTGGTTGCCGTCACCAAGGCCAAGACTGCCGAAGACATACGGCTGGCCGCCACCGCCGGCGTCACGGATTTCGGCGAAAATTATGTGCAGGAGGCACTTGCCAAAAAGGCCCGGCTCGGCGATTTGAGCCTAATCTGGCATTTCATCGGCCGCATACAATCCAACAAGACCCGCGACATCGCCGCGGGCTTCGATTGGGTGCACAGCGTGGATCGCCTGGGGGTTGCCCGGAGGCTTTCCGAGCAGCGGCCATTCCACGCCCCGCCGCTCAACCTATGCATTCAAGTGGCCCTGGTGCCTGAACCGTCCAAGGGCGGCGTCGCGCCGATGGCACTGGCCGCGCTCGCAGCCGAGGTAGCCGGGCTGCCCAGGGTGCGGCTACGCGGCCTGATGTGCGTTCCGCCGCCGCAGCCGCAACCGAACCCCGCAGCCGAACGTCTGGTTTTCGCTCGCCTGAGAAATCTGCTCGAGGATCTCAAGGCCGGCGGTCTCAACCTCGATACACTCTCGATGGGAATGAGCGCGGATTTCGAGTCCGCCATCGCCGCCGGCGCAACGATGGTGCGGATCGGTACGGCGCTTTTCGGCAACCGCTGAGGAATCACACATGCCCCTGAACGACATACGCCGGCTTGCATTTATCGGCGGCGGCAACATGGCCACCGCGCTGATCAGCGGCCTGATCAAACGCGGCATAACCGCCACGCGGCTGGCGGTTGCCGATCCCAACCAGGATCAGCTGCAGCGCCTGGTGCGCGATTTTGGCATCGAGGCGGCGCCCGACAACGCGAGTGCGGTGCATGGGGCTGAGGTAGTGATACTCGCCGTCAAGCCGCAGCTACTGCGTGGCGTGGCCCTGGGGCTGGCGCCGCATCTTCGGGCAGGGCGGCCTCTGGTGATATCGGTGGCGGCGGGCATTCCCCACGCCGCGCTCGCGCGCTGGTTCGGCCCGCAGATTCCGGTGATCCGCACCATGCCGAACCGGCCCGCGCTCAACGGGTTCGGCGCTACCGGTTTGTACGCGCCCGCTGCGGTGGGCGCCGACTGCCGCGCGTTGGCGGAAGATCTCATGGCCGCGGTCAGCGCCACCGTATGGGTGCAGCATGAGTCGCAAATGGATACCGTCACTGCCCTCTCCGGCAGCGGGCCGGCGTATTTTTTCTTGTTCATGGAAGCACTCGAGGCCGCGGCGCACGAGCGCGGTCTGCCTACCGACATTGCGCATCGATTGACTCTGGAAACGGCGTTCGGAGCGGCGCAAATGGCGCGGCAGTCCCCCGATACACTGGCCACCCTGCGCGAGCAGGTCACCTCGAAAGGCGGTACGACCGCGGCGGCGCTCCAGGTCCTCAACGCCGCGGGGCTTCGTGCTATCGTCGCCCATGCGGTGGCTGCAGCTGACCGCCGCTCCGCCGAACTCGCCGCCGAATTCGGTGTTCCCTAGAAGCAAACGTTGATTCGATATGGAAGCGATTAGATATATCGTCGATACATTGCTGTGGCTGTTGACGCTTGCCTTCGTGCTGCGGCTGCTGTTTCAGTTGGTGCGAGCGGATTTTCGCGACCCAATCGCCGATGCCATAGTGCGAGTGACGAATTGGCTGATTATGCCCTTGCGGCGCCTGCTGCCGCCCATCGGCAGGGTCGATACGGCGACGGTGGTCGCGGTGCTGTTGGCCGCCGGGGTGCGCACTGTCGTCATGATGGCGATGGCGGGAATGGGCGTGGGCGCGGGCGATTTGATCGCGTTTCTGCGCATCACGCTCCTCAACTTGGCGGACATGGTGCTGCGCATCTATCTGTTCGCGATGTTGTTGTATTGGCTGACCGGCTTCATAGCGCCCGGCGGCTATGGGCCGGGGCTGCGCCTGCTCGCGCAACTGTGCGAGCCGATCTTGAAACGCGTGCGCCGGATCATTCCCCCGATCGGACAAATTGATTTTTCCTTCCTCTGGGTGTCGATAGCAATCGGCGCATTGCTTGTGTTACTCCGTTGAACATCGCCTCGTACATGCCTGATATCACAGTGAACGAAGCAACTCGTCGCGATGGAATTGGGCGCTCGTGGACGCGGAAACACTGAAAAACCAGTTAAAATCACACCTGCGATAAAAATATTTTTTTTCGTTTGCGCTAAACATCGGCTTTTTTCTATGTTATTTTCGGCGCCGAGTTGAAATTGTGCGGATTTTAAAAGCCCACGTTGGGCGATTACTGTCCGCGTTTGCAAACATCAGTAGGAGATTCAATATGGCGAAAAAGAATGCAGCACCGACCAAGTCTGAAATTCTCGCTACCATTTCGAAGGAAACAGAGCTCTCTAAGAAGCAGGTCGGAGCCGTGTTTGACTCGCTTGGCGCCACGATAAAGAAGAGTCTGCGCGGCCACGGCCTGTTCACCTTGCCCGGTCTTCTGAAGATGAAAGTCGTGAAGAAGCCGGCCACCAAGGCGCGCGAGGGCATAAATCCGTTCAATGGCGAAAAGATGATGTTCAAAGCGAAGCCGGCGAGCAAGAAAGTGCGCATTGCCGCGCTGAAGACGCTCAAGGAATTCGTGAACTGATCTTTTCTCAGGCTCAAGGAGCGGCTGAGGGGGGCTCAGTCGCTCCGGATCGCACTATTCACGGCATTGCGCAGCTCTTGCAGGCGGCCGTGGAAAAAGTGGCCCACCCCGGGTAGAACGACCAGCCGCGGCGCGGGATTCAAGCTCGCGGCCCAGGCAATGACGGCCTTTGGGTTCACGACATCGTCGGCATCTCCCTGCACGATGAGCCAGGGACAAGCTGGCGTGCCGATTTCGTGGGCATTGATGAACTCGATCGCGGGCGCAACCGTGATCAGGCGCGCCGTCGTTCGCTGCAATGCCAGGCGCAGCGCCACATAGGCGCCGAACGAGAATCCCGCAATGATCAGCGTTTTGCCAGGCCAGCGCTGCGCGCCCCACGAAGCAACGGCATCGGCGTCCGCAATTTCTCCGGCGCCCTGGTCGTATGCCCCCGCACTTCCGCCCACGCCGCGAAAATTGAAACGCAGCGTGGCCACGCCCGCATCACGCAAAGCCCGCGCCAGCGTCGTCACGACCTTGTTTTCCATGGTCCCGCCATACAAGGGATGCGGATGGCAGATCACCGCGTAACTTGGGCCGCCGGAATCAGCAGGATCCTCGACGATCGCCTCCAGAACGCCGGCCGGACCCGCTATGCCATGACGTTCATTCAATCGCGATCAGATCGACATCGAAAACCAAGGTCGCGCCCGGGGGGATGACGCCGCCTGCACCGTTATCGCCATAGGCAAGATCCGGGGGAATGATGAGCCGGCGACTCTCGCCGATCTTCATTCCGGCAACACCCTGATCCCAACCCTTGATGACTGATCCTGTGCCAAGCGGAAATTTGAACGCCCGACCGGCGGTGCGCGAACTGTCAAATTGCTTGCCCTTGTGGTCGGTTGCGGACGCCTCGTACAACCATCCGGTGTACTCGACAACCGCAATTTGTCCGCCGGCCACCGCTGCGCCCGTGCCGTCTTTCAGCGTCACCGACTGCAACGCGGCAACCGCGCTGGCGGGCGCAGCCGGCGCAGCGCTGGGCGGGACACTGGACTTACCGGTGCAAGCCGCGAGCAGCACGAAAATCAGGAGACTGATTTTTGGAATGCCTGTGGATGCCATGACCGGCATCTTAAAGGATTTTAACGCCGCTGTTTCAACCAGCGGCGCGCAGCAACGCGGCGCACAGAGCGCAGGCTGCCGCAAAATTGCCGGCGACGCTCAAGCCGCTGAAGCCCATCGCATACAGCCGCAGGGTACTGACGGCATCGTCTACCTCGTCGACCGCTTGTAACATCCACTCCATTCCGGGCCAGTTTAAGTGGCTACCCAAGCTGCAACCGTGAGTGCCATCACACCCTAGAAATGGTGCTTCGCCCGCGGCGGCCGGCGGCTTGCTATGGCGACGGTGGCTGCGTAGGCTCTGCGTACATGCAGCGCATTCTCGTCCTGAATCCCAAAGGCGGTTCGGGTAAAACGACGATAGCCACCAATCTCGCCAGCTATTTCGCGAGCCAGGGCGACCGTCCGCTGTTGTCGGATAGCGACCCACAGGCCTCCAGCACCCGCTGGCTGAAGAAACGCAAACCCGATCAGGCATTCATACATGGCGTCGCGGCATTCGAACGCAACTCGCGCATGACCCGCGCCTGGCAGATGCGCATTCCGCCCGATGCCGCTCACGTCGTGGTGGATACGCCGGCCGCTGTGCTCGCACAGGACATGCCCGATATGACCAAGAATGCCGACGCGATCATCGTGCCGGTGCTGCCTTCCGACATCGATATTCACGCCTGCTCGAAATGCATTGCCGATTTGCTGCTGATCGCCAAGGTGCGGCGCGACGAATACCGCATCGGTGTGGTCGCCAATCGGGTCAGGCGCAACACCGTGATTTATCAGTCCCTGATGCGTTTTCTCGAGTCTCTGCGGATTCCGGTGATCGCCACCCTGCGCGATTCGCAGAACTATGTGCGCGCCGCCGAACAGGGCGTGGGTGTGCACGAGATGAAGCGCTATGTGGTGGAACAGGACCTTGCGGATTGGGAACCGCTGCTGGCATGGCTCAAGGCCAAAGAGGCTGTACGCCCGAGTGAGGGCATCAATCCATTGCCCGAGACCGCTTGATACCCTTGAGCCGCGGTCAATTGGGGCTCATTTCTTCTCGTCGAAATTACCGCGGGCTTTCTCCGCCCAGTTCTTGTAGCTGTGCCAATTGTAGAGACTGTTGGTGATCGCCGAGTGGCGGCCGCCAGGTTTACCGGTGGCCCCTTCGGCGCGCGGCGCCCGACGGTCCACCCCGGTGTATCGAGTTTGATTTTTGACGTCGCTCATCTCGTGTGCCTCTTTCGCTGTGAAGGACAGTAAGTGTCGCGGCCGCTCTTAGGCAGGAACTGTGTCACGGCGAGCCGGCGCTGTCGTGTAACGGCGACAACATTGCGATGCGCATCTCAGAGCCCGTCGCGGTAAGTTAAATGGACTTATTCGGAAGCGTTGCGCCAGGCATCGAACAGAGGCTTGAGCTCCTCGAGCGACGACTCCAGCGCGGCAGGCAACAAGGTCGTGTAGGAATCGAGCAGGGCTATTGCATTGCGCGCAGGATCGGTTCGCGTTGCCGCGCCCAAGCGCCGCGCCATATCGCGATTCACCGCGTGCAGATTTTCATACAGCTTCTCGAGCGTCGCGAATCCTTGAGTGCCGCCGGCGCCCACCAATTCGCGCGCCAGCAGGAACATGCAGACGCTTCGATATACCGTTTCGGCCTCGCTGGCGAAGGGTAGATGGAACCGTGCCATGGGACGCAGCCGGTCGGTCCAAGGACAGCCGGAGGTCGCCATGATCAATCCCAGCACCGAACTCATCGCTTGTTGCGCGCTGATTTCCGCATGAATCGTGCGTTCCGCCTGGATCACCGTCACGCCGACGGTGTCGAATGAAACCAAGGCTTTGAGCGACTCGACCGCCGGCGCCATGTGCAATGCAGCGGGACAATGCGGATGATCTGCCGCGTTCAACGGGCAATTCGCGCATTGGCTGAACTTCAATTCGGTCCAAAACGGAGGATCGGCCGGCGCCGCATTTGCCAGGCGGAAGTCGGCGGCATTGAAGGTGAGATCCAGAAGTTTTTGCGAGCCGTCCGGCAGGTCGAAGCGATAGCGAATGCGCAGCGGCCGCGTCATGCCACTAATCGGTAGCACGGTTTGTATTCGGCGCCGGTGACCTTCATTCGCCCCTGAGCGACGAATGAGCGCAGCAGCTTGTCCAGCGGCTCCATGATCGACGCTTCGCCCGCAAGTTCGTAGGGACCAAATTGTTCGATTGCCTCGACGCCGTATTCCTTGATGTTGCCGGCGACGATTCCGGAAAAAGCACGCCGCAAATCGGCGGCGCGTTCATGCACCGGCTGATCTTTCGACAAGCGTAGGGCGCGCATCGAGGCATGGGTGACCTCGAACGGACGCTGGAACTCCAGCGGGATCTTCAGCAGCCAGTTGAAGCCGTAGGAATCGCTGGCTTGGCGCCGATAGTCGCGAACTTCGGCCAATCCCTGCACCATGGCGCGCGCCACGCCGGCGGGATCGTCGATGATGACCTTGTAGCGCGATTGCGCAACACGGCCCAGGGTCGCGCCGATGAAGCGGTGAATCTGCTCGAAGTACTCGGCGCTGTCGCCGGGCCCGGTAAATACCACCGGGAACGGCAGCGCCTGATTGGCCGGGTCGAGCAATATCCCGAGCAGATACAGGATCTCTTCGGCAGTGCCGGCGCCGCCCGGGAAGATCACAATGCCGTGGCCGAGGCGCACAAAAGCTTCCAGCCGCTTTTCGATGTCCGGCATGATCACCAATTGGCTGACGATCGGGTTGGGCGGTTCGGCGGCGATGATGCCTGGTTCGGTGATGCCGAGGTAGCGCCCATCCTTGATGCGCTGTTTCGAGTGGCCGATCGTCGCCCCCTTCATCGGGCCCTTCATCGCGCCGGGTCCGCAGCCTGTGCACACATCCAAGCTGCGCAGCCCGAGTTCATAGCCCACCTTCTTGGTGTAGTCGTACTCGAAGCGCCGAATGGAATGACCGCCCCAGCAAACCACCAGATTCGGCCGCACCTGCAACTCCAACACGCGGGCATTGCGCAGGATGTGGAATACCGCATTGGTGATGCTGGCTGAAGAATTCAGGTCGAAGCGCCCGCTTTCCATGATTTCGTTGGAGATGAACACCACGTCGCGCAGCACCGCAAACAGGTGATCCTTCAAGCCCCTGATCATGACGCCGTCGACGAAGGCCGCCGCCGGCGCATTCTTGATTTCGAGCTTGATGCCCCACGCCTGCGGCACGATGCGCAAATCGAAGTCACGGTACTTCTCGAATATCAATCGCGCATCGTCGATTTCACTGCCGGAATTGAGTACGGCAAGCGCGCACTTGCGAAACAAGGAATACAAACCACCCTGGCCGGAATCCAGAAGTTTGGCGATTTCCTGCTGCGACAGATGCTCCAAGCTGCCTTTGGGGGCGACCCGCGCATCGACCATCTCGGAGGATAGGATCGAGGTTTCCACGCAATACCTGTTTTTATGGGTAAATATCGATCGGAATATTATCCTGCGTGCGCATCCACACTTCGACCATGTCGGAGTTCGACAGCGCGATGCAGCCATCGGTCCAGTCGTTCGACTCATAGTACGCCGACGGATGCTTGGGCGCGTTCGGATATCCGTGGATCATGATCGCGCCGCCGGGAGACCAGCCATTTTTGTGCGCGCGCTGCTCATCCTCTTTGTTCGGGTAGGAGACTTGCAGGGCGAGAAAGAATTCGCTGCGGGAATTGCGCCGCGCCAGAAAGTAGCGGCCTTCCGGGGTTCTGAAGTCCCGCTCGCGTTCCTTTTGTCCTACAGGACTCAAACCCAGCGCCACCCTATACTCGCCGAGCAGATGGCTGCCGCTGTACAAGTACAATTTGTGCTCCGCTTTGTGCACGACGATTCGGTCGGCGACGGCGATGTCTTCGGTGCGGGATACCTGCGGGATCGTCGCGCAGATCGCCAAAACCACGAGCAGTGACAGAGTTTTTGCCGAAATTGGGCCAATTCGCATGATCATCGCTGCAAGTATACCAAGTAGCTGGAACTCAATAATCAGCTCTGGCTCACGTCCCGGTATACTCAGAGCTATGCGCGCGCGCTCGGTTCCCGTCGTTTTACTCCTCGCATCTGTGGCCGGCTGCGCCTCGCAGTCGTCCACCAAGCCCGTCGAGTACTTGGACCCGCGAACCGCCATGACCGTGGGCTCGCTGAAGCAGCCGATTGAGCTGGTTCCGACCGTCCACTCCGCCGGGATTGTAATTTTTGGCAAGCGTACGAGTTTTGCGTATTTAGGGCCCGTGGAGTGGGATCGCAGCGGCTCCTATGCGTACGGATTGTGGATACATGTAGCGCCGGGAAATGATCGGTCCATGGCGGATATTCGCGCCCCGGCGTCGCTTACGCTCGTCCTCGACGGCGGCCCGCAGGTTCTGCAGCCGATCGATGCGCCCCCGCTGGGGCAGGGCGCCTACCAGCCGGTTGCCTCATGGGGACAAACGGCCTATTTCGAACTCACCGTGCAGATGCTCAAGCTGATGGCGGCCAGCGAAAAGCTGCAACTCGATGTTCGCGCCGCGGACGGCTCGATCGTGAGCTTTGTTCCTTCCAGCGATACGCGCCCGACC
>Ga0210390_10002285_pt1 | contig 17100 bp, 10 predicted proteins | sample IncBWH11OmetaG_FD_161050 | JGI IMG/M metagenome (GOLD analysis project Ga0210390, IMG submission 161050) | Forest soil microbial communities from Barre Woods Harvard Forest LTER site, Petersham, Massachusetts, United States - Inc-BW-H-11-O ... | reverse complement strand
GGCGGGAACGCCAAGGGTCGCGGCCCGGCCGGCGGCCATCGCAGGGAACCAGACTTCTCGCTTGACACCTGGAGGGCGGGACAGGTAGCATTTCGACATACCGACCGACCGGTCGGTATCGCGATATAGGATTCGGATTTCCCTAATAGGCAAGGGCTACTTTCCTCCCCCTTGTGAATCGAGAGGAGCATTCGGTGGTTACTATTTTCTATGAACGCGACGCCAAGCCTGAGGCGCTGAAGGGTAAGACGATCGCCATTATTGGTTACGGCAGCCAGGGACACGCGCAGGCGCAAAATCTTCGCGACAGCGGACACAAAGTGATCGTGGGCCTTGATCCCAACCGCCCCAGCGCGCAACAGGCGCGGGCCGACGGCATGGTCGTGGTGGCGCCAGATGAGGCTGCCAAGCGCGCCGACTGGATCCATTTGCTCACGCCCGATGAGACCCAGGGCGAGCTCTACGAAAAGCGCATCCAGCCGTATCTGCATCCCGGCAAGGTGCTTGGGGTGTCGCACGGCTTCAGCATTCACTTCAAAACCATCGTTCCGCCTACGGATGTGGATGTGGTGATGATTGCGCCGAAAAGTCCTGGCCACCTGGTGCGGCGCGTTTATAGCGAAGGGCGGGGAGTGCCGTCACTGATCGCGATTCATCAGGATGCGAGCGGGCACGCGCATGAATTGGCTTTGGCGTATGCGCACGGAATCGGGTCGACGCGCGCGGGCGTTCTGCAGACGACTTTCAAGGAAGAAACCGAGAGCGACTTATTTGGCGAGCAGGCTGTGCTGTGCGGAGGGCTGACGTCGCTGATCAAGAAAGGATTCGAAACGCTGGTCGAAGCCGGGTACGCGCCGGAGATCGCATATTTCGAGTGCCTGCATGAGGTGAAGCTGATCGTCGACCTGATCTACGAGGGTGGACTGGCGCGGATGCGCTATTCGATTTCGAATACCGCGGAATATGGCGACCTGACGCGCGGGGAGCAGGTGGTGGGCGACACCACTCGGGCGGCCATGAAGAAGACGCTGGCCGACATTCAGAGTGGCGAGTTCGCGCGGGAGTGGATTGCGGAGAACAAGGCCGGCTGCCCGAACTTCAACAAGCTGCGCGAAAAAGAAAAGCAGCACCCGATCGAGATCGTCGGAGCACAGCTGCGGGGGATGATGAGCTGGCTGCCCAAGGATGGCAAGAAGCCGGCGGAAGCGCCCGCGCCAAAACAGGTGGTGAATGCTTAAGGGAGCGGACATCGTTCTGCAGTGCTTGCGTGCCGAAGGGGTGGAGTTGGTGTTTGGCTATCCCGGGGGCGCGATCATGCCGCTGTACGACGCGCTTGAGGGCAGCGGGGTGCGGCACATCCTGACGCGGCATGAGCAGGGCGCGGTGTTTGCGGCGGAGGGCTATGCACGGGTCACTGGCGAAGTTGGTGTTGCCATGGCGACCAGCGGGCCGGGCGCGACGAATCTGGTCACGGGGATCGCCGACGCGAAGATGGATTCGGTTCCTCTCGTCTGCATTACGGGGCAGGTGCGCAGCGCGCTGATTGGGACTGACGCGTTTCAGGAGACGGATGTTTTCGGAGTGACGCTGTCGCTGACGAAATGGAGCCGGCTGGTACGCACGATTGACGAGATTCCTGCGGCGATTGCCGAAGGATTTTACTGGGCGCGCAGCGGGCGTCCGGGGCCGGTGGTGATTGATATCCCGACCGACATGCTGAAGGCGAAGAAGGAATTTTCCGGGCCGGTGAAGTTCACGCCGCATGCGCGGCCAGCGGACGCGAAGGCCGACGGCGGATTTACCGACACAATTGTAGCTTTGCTGCAGCAGGCTTCGAAGCCGGTTGCGCTGGTGGGCGCGGGGGCGAAGCTGTCGGGAGCAATTCCGGAATTGCGCCGGTTGCTTGACGATCTGAATATTCCGACGTTTGCCACGGTGCACGGATTGGGCGCGGTGCCGCCGCAGTCACCGTATTACCTGGGCATGGTGGGCATGCACGGAACGCGCGCGGCGAATACGGCGCTGCATGAAACGGATTTGCTGCTGGTGTTTGGTGCGCGGCTCGATGATCGCGTAACCGGCGATCCGACGCGGTTTGCGCCGCACGCCAAGATTGTTCACTTTGAGATTGATCCGGCGCAGCTGGATCGGGTGCGGCCGTGCGAGCTGGCGGTGATTGGGAATCTGGCGGATACGATTCCGGCTTTTCAGGCTGAGTTGCGGCAGCATTCTCTTCCCGACTTTTCAGGTTGGCGAGCCGTCGCGTGTGGTGCAGAACGCGCCGAACTGGATCCGCGCGGATTGGCGCAGCCTACCATTCGCTTTCTCGACGAACTCTTCAGCCGGCTGCCCGAGAGCAGCGTGGTGATCGCTGACGTGGGGCAGCACCAGATGTGGGCGGCGCAGCGTTACCGGTCGTCCTCGCCGCGGGGATTTATTACGTCGGGCGGACTGGGGGCGATGGGCTTCGCTTTACCGGCTGCGGTTGGAGTACAGCTCGCGAAGCCCGACACTTGCGTGCTCTGCGTTTCGGGCGATGGCGGATTTCAGATGAACATTCAGGAACTGGCCACGGTTCGCCGGCTGGGACTGCCGGTGAAGATGGTCATCATCGACAACAAATATCTGGGCATGGTGCGGCAGTGGCAGCAGCTGTTTTATCAGCGAAATTACGCCGAGACCGACCTGAGCGACAATCCGGATTTCGTGGAGATCGCGAAGGCTTACAAGATTCACAGCTTCCGGCTGAACGAAGACGCGATGCGCGAGTTTCCGGTGTCGAAGGAAACCGGGGACGAGATTGACCGGTTCCTGCGTTCACGGGAGCCGGAGTTGCTGGTGTTCGATTGCGCGCCCGAGGCTAATGTTTTCCCGATGGTTCCGGCGGGCGCGGCGCTTTCGGAGATGTTGCTGGAAGAAGAACCGACGCAGTAACTGGGGGACACATGCAAAGTTTTCATATTCGCTATCGCAATACGCAGGGAACGTTGATGCGCATTCTGAACGCGGCTTCGCGCCGGGCGCTCGATCTTCCGGTGGTGCAGGCCGAACCGGCTGAGCACGATCACCAGGTCACGTTGGCGCTGGATGTGAATCAGAAGCAAGTGGGGCAGCTTTATCGAGAGTGGTATGCGATCGCGGATGTCATCGAGGTCAGTTCGGGCGCGGCGCATGCGGCGGAGTGGACGGCGGCGCATCCTCCCGCGAGCGTGACAGTAACAATTGAAGAGTCGCGCGCCGCGGCCCGGGCGTAGGATCGAGTTCGGCCGGCGAGCATGGCCGCTTCATGCTGTGACAAAACCGCAAAGGTCTTAACCGCGAAAGTTTACGAAGGGAAGCCCGCGGTTCGCGGGCTTCGCGTTTCACATCTGCATTGCACGTCCTGTAATCTCTGACTTATGGATCTTAAGCACATTAGCCGCGGAATTACCGATGGGCGCGACCGGGCCGGGGCGCGCGCCATGTTCAAGTCCATTGGATTCACCGACGCCGATCTGGCGCGTCCACTCATCGGCGTGGCCAACACTTGGATTGAAACCATGCCTTGCAACTTTCATTTGCGGCGGTTGTCGGCCAAGGTGAAGGAAGGGATTCGTGCGGCGGGCGGCACGCCGATGGAGTTCAATACGATTGCGATCTCCGACGGCGAGACCATGGGCACCGAGGGGATGCGGGCGTCGCTGGTCAGTCGCGAGTTGATTGCCGACTCGATTGAACTGGTGTGCCGCGGGCAGATGTTTGACGCGGTGGTGTGCGTAGTGGGATGCGACAAAACGATTCCGGCTGCGGCCATGGCGCTGGCTCGCTTGAACCTGCCGGGCATGGTGCTATATGGCGGGACGATTGCGCCGGGCAGTTATCGCGGAAAAGATGTGACGATTCAGGATGTGTTTGAAGCGGTGGGCGCGAACGCCGCGGGAAAGATGAGCGACGGGGAGTTGCGCGAACTGGAGAATGTGGCGTGTCCGGGTGCGGGCGCGTGCGGCGGGCAGTACACGGCGAACACGATGTCGACGGTGATGGAGATGATCGGGCTGTCGCCGATGGGATTCAACAGTGTTCCGGCAATGGATGCGCAGAAGGATCAGGTCTCGTTCGACTGCGGCAAGGTCGTGATGAACGTGCTGCAAAAGGGAATTAAGCCTCGCGACATTTTGACGCGTGAAGCTTTTGAGAATGCGATTGCGTCGGTGGCGGCGAGTGGCGGGTCGACCAACGCTGTGCTGCATCTGTTGGCGATTGCGCGGGAGGCTGGAGTCGAACTTGAAATTGATGACTTTCAGACGGTGAGCGCGCGTACGCCGTTGCTTGCCGATCTCAAACCGTCGGGGCGATTTGTGGCTTCGGATATGCACCGCGCGGGCGGGATCGGGCTGCTGGCGAAGAGACTGCTTGATGGGAAATATCTGCATGCGGCAGCGAAGACCGTTACCGGGCTCACGATCGGAGGCGAGGCCGAGCGCGCTGTCGAAACTCCGGGGCAGGAAGTGATTGTTCCGCTGGCGAAGCCGCTCAAGACGACTGGCGGCTTGGTGATTCTGAAAGGGAATATTGCGCCCGAGGGTTGCGTCGCGAAGATCAGCGGGCATGAGCGGCTGGAACAGCGCGGTCCGGCGCGGGTGTTCGAATCAGAGGAAGACGCGATGGCCGCGGTTACAGCCAAGAAGATTCAAGCTGGAGACGTGGTTGTGATCCGCAACGAGGGTCCGAAGGGTGGTCCGGGAATGCGGGAGATGCTCGGCGTAACGGCCGCGATTGTGGGTGAGGGACTTGGCGGTTCGGTCGCTCTGCTGACCGACGGGCGCTTCAGCGGGGCGACTCGCGGGCTGATGGCGGGGCATGTTTCTCCCGAGGCGGCGCTCGGAGGTCCGATCGCCGCGGTGCGCGACGGCGACACGATTCGCTTCGATGTGAACAAACGTGTGCTGGAAGTTGAGGTAAGTGCGGAAGAATTGAAGAAGCGGATGGCGGAATGGAAGCCGGCCAAGCCCCGCTATGCGACAGGAGTCTTTGCGAAATATGGGGCGCTAGTTTCGTCGGCGTCGCAGGGGGCGATTACTACACCCCGATAGAACGCATTCTCGGTAGAGCGCGATGAAGATACTCGGCAGATTGTTTCTAGTGGGAGTCATCTTGTTTGGGGCGTTGCAGTTTGTTCGCCCGAGCATTCCCACCAGAGCTGCCACGGCTGAGATTCAGGCTTCGCCCGCGGTCAAACAGATTCTCGAGAAAGACTGTTATAGCTGTCACTCCGATGAGAAGAGGCTGGCCTGGTTCGACCAGATCGTGCCTGCGTATTGGCTGGTGAGACATGACATTCTTGTCGCGCGCGAACATCTGAATTTTACGACCCTCGGTTCGAAGCCGGCGGCTGCGCAAAGGGCAGAACTGTTTGAGGCGGTGAACATGATTCAGCTGGGCGCGATGCCGCTGCCGCAGTTCGTTGCCCTGCATCGGGATTCGAGGGTGACGCCGGAAGAGCTGGCGACGCTCAAGGCCTATCTTGCGCCCTGGAGTCAGCCGCCCGTTACGGCAGCAGGCAGTCCTGCTATGAAGGCGGACGCGCCGGCGACGGCCTTGGCGAGCGTTCCGCCGGAGTTCAACGGGCTGGCATTCGACGCGGACTTTGAAGGCTGGAAGCCGATCAGCACGACCGACCGCGGCGACAACAATACATTTCGGTTGATCCTCGGCAATGACATTGCGGTGAAGGCTGCCGCGTCGGGAAACATTTCTCCCTGGCCGGATGGCGCACGTCTGGCCAAGATCGCGTGGCAGCAGGAGCTCGGCGAAGATGGGCTCGTGCATCCAGGAAACTTCGTGCAAGTCGAGTTCATGGTGAAGGACGCGCAACGCTACAAAAGCACTGACGGCTGGGGTTGGGGGCGATGGAGGGGACTCGACCTGAAGCCCTACGGCGGCGACGGGCATTTTGTGAGCGAATGTACGGGATGCCACCGGCCGGTGCGCGGAGATGACTACGTATACACGCTGCCGATCACGGCAGCAAAAGCCGGAGAAGCGGAGGTTGTGAATAACAATGCAGGCAACTTACCTGCGAGCTTGCCTTATCAGCCGCTGGCGTGGAATGCGATCACCCTCTATGTCGATTCGGCAACCAGAACGACGGCGACGCTCTATGGCAACGATGTTGCAATGCGAGCGCTAAAAAATCGAGGCGAGGCTCCGGCCTATACTGAGGGTTCGGTGCTGGCTCTAGTGACATGGGCGCAGCGCGAGGATCCTCACTGGTTCGGCGCGAGGATTCCGGACAAACCGCTGACGGTGGAGTTTGTGCAGGCCGCCGCGGGATCGCGAAGTTCATACCGGCGCTTTGTAGGGGAGGCATTGTCGGAGGACCATCCAGTCGACAGCGGAAAGCGGATGAGTTTTATTCAGAGGTTGGCTCCGGCGCAGCTTCCGTGAGCGCTTAGCGGCCTTGACCGGCCGTAAGCTGATCGGCTGTAAGAAGGAACGGCTGCAAAGGAGATGGGCTCTGAAGAAATTGATTCCACGTTTATAGGTGTTTCTTAAATGGCATCGATGGGAACAGCGCGGACACTTTTCGAGAAAATTTGGAACGATCACCTGGTGGCGCAGCCTGCTGGGCGATCGCCGATTTTGTATATCGACTTGCATCTGGTGCATGAGGTGACTTCGCCGCAGGCGTTTGACGGCTTGCGGGCTGCCGGGAGGAAGGTGCGGCAGGCGGCGCGCACTGTCGCTACGGTCGATCACAACGTTCCTACTGAACCGCGTGGGACTCCGATTACGGATTTGATTGCTGCGAAGCAGATCGCGGCGTTGCAGTCGAATTGCAAGGAGTTTGGTGTTCGGCTGTTTGACATGGATTCGCCGGAACAGGGGATCGTGCATGTGATTGGTCCAGAGCTGGGGCTGACGCAGCCGGGGATGACGATTGTGTGCGGCGACAGCCATACCAGCACGCACGGAGCTTTTGGTTCGCTGGCTTTCGGGATTGGAACATCGGAAGTCGAGCATGTGTTGGCAACGCAGTGCCTGGCGCAGCAGACACCGAAGACGATGAAGATCGACGTGCGCGGGCGGCTGGCTGAAGGCGTGGGCGCAAAAGACCTTGCGCTGGGGATCATCGGGCAGATCGGGACCGACGGTGCGACCGGGCACGTGATCGAGTACGCCGGGTCAGCGGTGCGCGGGCTCTCGATGGAAGGGCGCATGACGCTGTGCAACATGAGCATTGAGGCGGGTGCACGCGCGGGGATGGTTGCGCCGGATGAGACGACCATTGCGTATGTGAAAGGCCGGCGGTTCGCTCCGCGAGATGGGGAGTGGGAGAAGGCGATCGCGAAATGGCGAAATCTTCCGAGCGATGAGGGTGCGACCTTCGACAAGGTTGTGGAGATTGATGCGGCGCAACTTTGCCCGTTTGTGACCTGGGGAACGAATCCGGGGATGGTGGCTCCGGTAACGGGGCGCGTGCCGGAGATTAAAGCGTTGCAGGAATCGGACCGGCGGGCCACGGAACTGGCGTTGCAGTATATGGGGCTGGAGCCGGGGAAAAAGATTGAGGACATCGGCATCGATCGCGTGTTTATTGGATCGTGCACGAACTCGCGGATTGAAGATTTGCGGGCGGCGGCACGGGTCGCGAAGGGGCATCGCGTGAGCTCGAAAGTGCGGGCGATGGTGGTGCCGGGGTCGCAGACGGTGAAGCGCGCAGCCGAGCAGGAAGGGCTGCACCGAATTTTTCAGGATGCCGGGTTTGAGTGGCGCGAGTCAGGGTGCTCGATGTGTCTGGGAATGAATCCTGATATTTTGCAGCCGGGTGAGCGCTGTGCTTCGACCAGCAACCGGAATTTTGAGGGGCGGCAAGGGCGCGGAGGGCGGACGCATCGGGTGAGTCCGATGATGGCGGCGGCGGCGGCGATTGCCGGGCATTTTACTGACATTCGGAATTGGAAGTTTCAGTAGATCGATTCACTCCGTGCCAGATCCCTCGCTCCGCCTGACGAACGGCTTCGCTCGGGATGACGCCAACCGGAGGCTGTCGGACGTGGGAGACTTGAGGACCGAACCATGAAACCATTTACCGTGCATCGCGGGCGCGTGGCGCCGCTTGATCGGGTCAACGTGGACACCGACCAGATTATTCCGAAGCAGTTTTTGAAGCGGATTGAGAAGACTGGGTTTGGCCAGTTTCTGTTTTATGACTGGCGGTTCGACGCGGAGGGAAAGAAGAACGCCGAGTTTGTGCTGGACGAGCCACGCTACGAGGGCGCGAGCATTTTGGTCGCGGGCAGAAATTTTGGCTGCGGATCGTCGCGCGAGCATGCGGTGTGGGCGCTGGCGGATTTTGGCTTGCGGGCGGCGATCTCATCTTCGTTCGCAGACATTTTCGCGAACAACTGCACGAAGAATGGATTTCTCACGGTACGGCTGAGCGAAGACGAAGTTGCGCAACTGATGCAGCGAGCCCAGGACATCGACGACTATCAGCTCACGATTGATCTGGAAAAGTGCGAGGTGCGCGACGATCAAAATTTCCACGCAAAGTTTCTCGTCGATGAGTTCATCCGCCATTGTCTGCTGAACGGACTGGACGACATTGGATTGACGCTGCAGCATGAGGCGGAGATTGCTGCGTATGAGGCGCGACATCCGGCGCCGCGGGCTCTGCAGGGCCCCTAACATTAACGAACGGTCATATTAACGAAGAGTCAAGGGGAGTAAAGATTTGTAAAACCTTCGCCCTTGGCCTTGACCAGCTGCCAGAGCGCAGTTGATGCTGGTAAGGCTGCGGTTTTACCATATCCGCTGCGTTCGGTTCCTGCCCGAGCAAGTCCAGGGGGAAGTGTTTAGCCTTAGATAATTCCCGCCTTCCAGAGGAAAGTTGTCACAACCGAGCCTACAATGCGTACGTCTAACATTTACGCCTCCTGCCGAGCCGGTGTCGAAAACAATGGCGGCGGAGAAAACTGCGAATCTATGACTGATCTTCCAATGAGCAAACTCTTCGGGGAAAAATCTCGCGTGACGAGGTCGGTGTCGCGCAGAATAGCGGTCTTTGCCTTAGTGGCGGGTTGCGCCTGTCTCGTGGGCTGCAGCAGTAGCGCCGACTCCAAGCAGCAGAAGGCGCAGGCGGCGGCGCCGCGCGCGGTATCGGTGGCGACCGCGCCGGTGCAGCGGCAGGATGTGCCGGTTTACCTGACTGGCCTGGGCGCGGTAACCGCGTTCAATACCGCCAACATCAAGAGCCGGGTCGACGGGCAGATCATGAAGGTGAACTTCCAGGAAGGGCAGAATGTGAAGGAAGGCGAGGCGCTGATCGAGATCGATCCTCGACCGTATCAGGCGGCACTCGACCAGATGCAGGCGCAATTGTTTCGGGACCAGGCGCAACTGCGGGACGCCAAGCTGAATCTAGACCGCTACACGGCCCTGATTCCCTCCGGCAGCATCGCGCAGCAGCAGGTGGACACGCAGAAGGCGCTGGTTGACCAATTGGATGGCACCGTGCGGACGGATCAGGCGCAGATCGAAACCGCGAGACTGAACATAGTCTATTGCCACATTACGGCGCCGTTCAGCGGTCGCGTGGGACTGCGGCAAGTCGATCCAGGCAACATCATTCACGCGGCCGATACCAATCCCATGCTGATTTTGACGCAGTTGCAGCCGATCGCCGTGATCTTCACGCTGACCGAGGATGTGCTGCCGAACGTATCGCGGCATATGAAGCAGGGCACGCTCGAGGTCGACGCGTTCAGCCGCGACGATCAAACCAAGCTGGGTGCGGGCAAGTTGCTGACCATCGACAATGAGATTGATCCCACGACGGGAACGGCAAAGCTGAAAGCGGTCTTCGAAAACAAAGACAGCCAGCTTTGGCCGAACCAGTTCGTCAACGCCAGCCTGCTGCTCGAGACTCGGAAGAACAGCACTGTCGTTCCGACTGCAGCGATTCTGCGCGGCCCGCAGGGCACGTTCGTTTATGCGGTGAACTCCGACAAGACGGTGCAGGACAAGGTTGTGACCGTTTCGCTGACGCAGGGAGACACCACCGTGATCACAAACGGACTGAATCCCGGGGATACGGTGGTTACCGACGGTCAGGACAAGCTGCAAAGAGGCAGCCTGATTAGTGTGCGCAACGCAACTCCGACCAGCGGCGCGAACGACGGCCGGGGTGTATCGCCGATCCATCGCGCGGACATGCCCGGTTCAGGAGCGCCAGGTTCAGGAGCATCGGATGCAGGAGCGGCTGATTCAGAAGCATCCGGTTCGGGAACATCAGGTTCATGAGTCCCTCGCGATTATTCATTCTTCGTCCAGTCGCGACCACGCTGCTCATGTTCGGTGTGCTGCTGGTGGGCTGGGTTGCATTCACGCAGCTTCCCGTGTCGGCGCTGCCGGAGGTCGACTATCCCACGATTCAAGTCGTCACGTTTTATCCGGGAGCCGATCCCGATGTGATGGCTTCGTCAGTCACGTCTCCGCTGGAACGGCAGTTTGGCCAGGTGCCGGGCCTGAGCCAGATGACCTCGACCAGTTCGTTCGGCAGTTCTGTGATCACGCTGCAGTTCGGCCTCGACCAGAACATTGATGTGGAAGAGCAGCAGGTGCAGGCCGCCATTAACTCCGGATCGACGTATCTGCCAGCGGACCTGCCGAATCCTCCGATCTACAACAAGGTGAATCCGGCGGACGCGCCGATCCTGACGCTGGCGCTGAGTTCGGATTCGCTGCCGTTGTCGAAGGTCGAGGATCTCGCCGATACTTCGTTGGCGCAGAAAATTTCGCAACTGCCTGGCGTGGGCCTGGTTTCGATCAGCGGTGGGCAGAAGCCTGCAGTGCGCATTCAGGCCAATCCAACCGCGCTGGCTTCTTACGGGCTTAGCCTGGAGGACCTGCGAGCGGCGCTGGGCCAGGCCAACGTGGATCAGGCCAAGGGTGTGATCGACGGACAGCGGCAGTCTTACACGATCGGCGCCAACGATCAGCTTTTTTCCAGCGACCAGTACAAACCGATCGTAATCGCCTATCACAACGGTGCGCCGGTGAGAGTCAGCGATATCGCGACCGTCATCGATGGGACAGAGAACACGCGGCTGGCCGCGTGGATGAATCTGACGCCGGCGGTGATCGTCAACATTCAGCGGCAACCGGGCGCGAACATCATCAGCGTGGTTGACCGCATCAAGAAGCTTCTGCCGCAGTTGCAGGCATCGTTGCCTACAGCGGTCAAGGTGCAGATTCTCACCGACCGGACGACCACCATCCGCGCTTCCGTCAAGGACGTGGAATTTGAGCTGATGCTGTCAATCGGGTTGGTGGTGCTGGTGGTTTTCCTGTTTCTGCGGAATCTGGCCGCCACGGTGATTCCGAGTGTAGCGGTGCCGCTCTCGCTGATCGGAACGTTCGGCGTGATGTACCTGCTGGGCTACAGCCTTAACAATCTGACTCTGATGGCGCTGACCATTTCGACGGGCTTCGTGGTGGACGATGCCATCGTCATGATCGAGAATATCGACCGCTTCCTGGAGGCAGGAGATTCGCCGCTCGACGCCGCACTGAAAGGCGCGGGGCAGATCGGGTTCACGATTGTTTCGCTGACGGTTTCGCTGATCGCGGTGCTGATCCCGCTGCTGTTCATGGGCGACATTGTCGGACGGCTGTTTCGCGAATTTGCGGTCACGCTGGCGATCACGATTCTGGTCTCGGCGGGAGTTTCACTCACGCTGACGCCCATGATGTGCGCGAAGCTGCTGAAGCATCGTAAGGAAGGCGAGAAGGGACGCTTTTACGAGGTAACGGAAGAGTATTACAACCGCATTATCGCGTTTTACGGACGCACCGTGAAAATTGTGCTGAGGCATCAGACTGTGACCCTGATGGTGACCTTCGGCACGCTTGTGCTCACGCTCTTTTTGTACGTGATTGTTCCCAAGGGATTTTTCCCGGTGCAGGATACGGGAGTCATTCTCGGCGTATCGGAAGCGCCGGATTTCGTTTCGTTTGAGGCGATGGCGCAGCGGCAGCAGGAGCTGGCGAAGATCATTTTGCAAGACAAGGCCGTCGACAGTTTGTCGTCGTTCATTGGAGTGGATGGAACGAATACGACGCCGAACGAGGGCCGCATCCAGATCAATTTGAAGCCGCGGGACGAGCGCGCTGACGATGCTTCCGCCATCATCCGACGGCTGCAGCCGCAATTGGAGAAGGTGGACGGCATTACCCTCTACATGCAGCCAGTGCAGGATCTGACGGTGGAAGACCGGGTAAGCCGCACCCAGTTTCAATATTCGATTGAAGATGCGGACTCGCAGGAACTGTCGCAGTGGACGCCGAAGCTGGTGGCCAAGCTGAAAACGCTACCCGCATTGACCGATGTGGCGACCGACCAGCTGAACAACGGGCTCAAGACCAACGTGACGATTGACCGCGATACGGCGTCGCGACTGGGAATTTTCCCGCAGGCGATCGACAATACGCTGTACGACGCCTTCGGCCAGCGGCAGGTTTCTACCATATTCACGCAGCTGAACCAGTACCATGTGGTGCTCGAAGTCCTGCCGAGTTTTGCGCTGACTCCTGAGGCTTTGAAAGACATTTATATCCGCCCGAGCACCACTGCTGCGAATGCAGGGGCGCCCACGGCCAACGGCACATCCATTACAACCAGCGGCGCGCCAGTTCCGATTTCGACGTTTACGAAAATGACGCCAAGCAGCGCGTCGCTGGCGGTGAACCACCAGGGACAGTTCCCGGTGGTGACGCTCTCATTCAATCTTGCTCCGGGCGCTTCGCTAGGCGACGCCACTAAGGCGATCCAGCAGGCCGAGACGGAAATCCAGATGCCTCCCAGCATCCATGCGTCATTTCAGGGAACGGCTGCTGCGTTTCAGAATTCGCTGGCGTCGGAGCCCTATCTGATTCTGGCCGCGGTGATCACGGTCTACATTGTGCTCGGAGTGTTGTATGAGAGCTACATCCATCCGGTCACGATTCTTTCCACCCTGCCCTCGGCGGGTGTGGGCGCCATTCTGGCTCTGATGGTCACGGGGAATGATCTGACTGTAGTGGCGCTGATCGGCATCATACTTTTGATCGGCATTGTGAAGAAGAACGCCATCATGATGATTGACTTCGCGCTAGAGGCGGAACGCGTAGAACACAAACCGCCCGAGGAAGCGATCTACCAGGCATGCTTGTTGCGTTTCCGGCCCATCATGATGACGACGATGGCGGCACTGCTGGGCGGTCTGCCGCTCGCGCTGGGATCCGGAACGGGCGCGGAATTGCGCCGGCCCCTGGGCATCACGATTGTCGGTGGATTGCTGTTGAGCCAGTTGCTCACGCTCTACACCACGCCGGTGGTCTACTTGTGGTTCGACCGGTTGGCGCATAGGTTCTCGCGATACGCCATAGGCAATCCGATACCGAAGGACGAGCCCATGCCGGCGGATTGATGCAGGGAGTTGAACAGATTTATTTAACGAGTTTTTTGAACCATTTTTCGAAGTATGAGTATTTCGTCTCCATTTATCCGGCGCCCGATTGGCACGTCGCTGCTGGCAGCGGCGCTACTGATGTCTGGAATCCTCGCGTTTAACTTCCTGCCAGTGGCTTCGCTACCGCAAGTAGATTTTCCGGTCATCAGCGTGGGCGCGAGTTTGCCCGGAGCCGATCCGCAGACCATGGCTTCGGCGGTAGCTACGCCGCTGGAGCGGCAGTTCGGACGAATCGCGGCCGTGAACCAGATGACTTCCTCCAGTCAGCTGGGCTCGACCAGCATCACCATGCAATTCGATCTGAACCGGAATATTGATGCTGCAGCTCGGGACACACAGGCGGCGATCAATGCCGCGCGCGGCCAACTCCCCGCGAACCTGCCGAACAATCCGACGTACCGGAAAGTAAATCCTGCGGACTCGCCCATCCTGATTCTGGCGCTGTCGTCTGACACCGCTACGGTGGCGAATATGTACGACGTGGCTGACTCCATTCTGTCGCAGAAGCTGGCGCAGGTGAGCGGAGTCGGGCAGGTGTTTGTTTGGGGCTCCTCGCAACCGGCGGTGAGAGTCGAAGTAAATCCCACGCTGCTGAACAAGCTGGGCGTGGGACTCGACACGGTGCGGAACGCGCTCAACGCGGCCAATTCGAACGCTCCGAAAGGGCAGGTGTCGGGCTACGCGCGGAATGATACTTTCAGCGACAACGATCAGCTCTTCACGGCAGACCAGTACCGGCCTCTGATTGTCGCTTACAACAATGGAGCTGGGGTGCGGCTGGGCGATGTGGCCGACCTGACTGATTCGGTGGCCGATGTGCGCAATATTGGTCTTGCGAACGGCAAACCGGGCGTGCTGATGCCGATTTTCCGGCAGCCGGGCGCCAACATCATCGACACGGTGGACAGGGTTCGCTCGCTCATGCCGTACCTGCAGTCTTCTATTTCGCCCGCCATTAAATTGACGGTTGTGATGGATCGTACGGTCACGGTGCGCGCTTCGGTGAAGGATATTGAAACGACGCTGCTGATTTCGATCTTCCTCGTGATCATGGTTGTGTTCGTGTTCTTGCGAACCGTGCGCGCCACCATCATTCCCAGCATCGCCGTGCCCATGTCATTGGTGGGAACGTTCGGTGGCATGTATCTGCTCGGCTACAGCCTGGACAACCTGTCACTTATGGCGCTGGCGATTTCAACGGGGTTCGTGGTCGATGACGCAATCGTGGTACTGGAAAACATCACGCGTTATGTTGAGCATGGCATGGGCGCAGTGCAGGCGGCGTTCAAGGGGGCCCAGGAGATTGGGTTTACCGTGGTTTCAATGAGCGTGTCGCTGGTCGCCGTGTTCATTCCGCTGCTGCTGATGGGCGGGATCGTGGGCCGATTGTTCCGCGAATTCGCCGTGACGCTGAGTATCGCGATCGGCGTGTCACTGCTGGTTTCGCTGACTACGACGCCCACCATGTGCGCGAAGTTTCTGCGGCCACCCAAGAAAGACGAGAAGCACAATTTTTTCTACCGCTGGAGCGAGTGGGTTTTTGACCGGCTGCTGAAAACTTACGATCACGCATTGCGGTTCGTGCTGCGGCACCAGCTGGCCACGCTGACGGTGACGATCCTGGTTGCCTGCTTGAGCGTGTACCTCTACATCCAGGTACCGAAGGGATTCTTCCCGCAGCAAGATACGGGGCGCATTCAGGGCCAGGTGATGGCGGCGCAGGACATTTCTTTCCAGTCTATGGCGGAGAAGATGAGGCTTTACGTCGCCATTGTGATGAAAGATCCTGCGGTCGATACGGCGGTGGGTTTTGCCGGCGGCGGTTCGCCGTTGAATCAAGGACGATTCTTCATGATGTTGAAGCCGCTGGAGCAGCGGGGTACGTGCAAGAACCTGCATTTCTGGCAACGCTGCCCCAATGTGACCGCAGACGATGTGATCAACCGGCTTCGCGGAAAGTTGGCCGTCGTTCCTGGCGCAACGCTGATTTTGCAGTCGGCCCAGGACCTCACGATCGGTGGGCGGGGAGGCAACGCGCAGTATCAATACACACTGCAGAGCGCGAATCTCGACGACTTAAACAACTTCGCGCCACGTCTGCTGGCAAAACTGAAAGCCCTGCCGGAATTGCGCGACCAGAATTCAGACCAGCAGGATAAAGGCTTGCAGGCCAAATTGGTGGTGGATCGCGATACCGCCAGCCGGATGGGAATTACTGCCGGAACGTTGGACAACGCCCTTTACGATGCCTTTGGACAACGGCAGGTTTCGACGATGTACCGGCCGCTCAACCAGTATCACGTGGTGATGGAAGTTGCGCCGCAATTCCAGCAGACTCCGGAAGCACTGCAAAATATTTACTTACGATCGACCACGGGAACGCCGGTTCCGCTGGCGGCGTTCACGCACTTCGAGCCCTCGAATACTCCGCTGGCGGTGAATCACCAGGGCCAGGTGCCGTCAGTGACGTTCTCGTTTAACCTGGCTCCCGGTATTTCTCTGGGCCAGGCGACGGATGCGATTCAGAATGCCCAACGGACGATTGGATTTCCGCCGACCATTCAAGCCAGCTTTCAAGGAACAGCGGCGGCCTTTCAGGATTCACTTTCAAGCGAACCCATCCTGATTCTGACCGCCCTGGTTACTGTCTACATTGTGCTGGGCATGCTCTACGAAAGTTACATTCATCCCATCACGATTCTTTCTACGATCCCGTCGGCGGGCGTGGGAGCGCTTCTGGCGCTGCTTTTGACGCACAATGAACTGAACGTGATTGGCACGATTGGAATCATCCTGCTGATTGGGCTGGTGAAGAAGAACGCCATCATGATGATCGATGTGGCTCTCGACGTTGAACGAAATCACGGAAAGAAGCCGGCAGATGCGATTTACGAAGCCTGCATCCTGCGGTTCCGGCCCATCATGATGACGACCATGGCGGCCTTGCTGGGCGGGCTTCCGCTGGCTTTGGGCACGGGAACCGGGTCGGAGCTGCACCGGCCATTGGGGATCACAATTGTTGGCGGATTGATCGTGAGCCAGATGCTGACTCTGTTCACCACGCCCGTGGTTTATGTGTACCTTGACCGGTTGCGATTGGCTTTGCGCGGCGGCGAGGAAGAAGCTCCGCCGGCAGCCTCATCGCCGGTTACGCCAAACCCCAGTCCCGCCCACTGAGCGGTTTGCGGGGATGAAACGTCGAGGGTGCTCACACCGGATCGGACAAATCCTTCATTCCGAAGGGATAAGTCGTCTACACTAAGAAGCTTATGCAACCTGTCCGGAGAAATCCTGCATCGCAGCAGCCAGGAGCAGGCGTGCAGGGTGCGCGAGGGACATCTTGTCCCGTATGATAGGGGATTCGCAATAGTACTGCTCGAGAGGTACTTTTCATCCCGGGTTGCCGGGACCAGCGAGCCTGCGATTTTTCGTTTTCGACAATTTCCTCAGGAGTTACGGATGCTACAGAAAGCAGCGGCTTTGTTTCTTGTTTGCGCAGGCACGGCCCTATGTGTGAGTTGCGGTCCTACCACCAGCCGATTCTTGTATGCGGCAATTCCCACGTCTGACGAGATCGTTGCTTTTCGCGAGGACCCCAACTCGGGCA
>Ga0210390_10002279_pt1 | contig 17116 bp, 20 predicted proteins | sample IncBWH11OmetaG_FD_161050 | JGI IMG/M metagenome (GOLD analysis project Ga0210390, IMG submission 161050) | Forest soil microbial communities from Barre Woods Harvard Forest LTER site, Petersham, Massachusetts, United States - Inc-BW-H-11-O ... | reverse complement strand
CCAGTCGAGCCTAGGGGGATGGGGGAAGGCTCGGCTAGATCGGCAACGACGCGATACCGGTATTCGTTCCGCACGGCGCGAGGCTCAGACAGCGGAAACCAGCCGCAAGGGATCGTGTGTTGAACCGGCACGTCGGGAAATTAGCGCCCCGACTCGTCGGCCTTATAGTCTTAGCCTCCCTGTTGCTGACAGGCCTTAGCTAATTGGGATTTTACGCTTTGCAGCTCCTGTCCGAGCTGCTGTGCCTGTGAGTTCCCGGATTGCTGCATCTGTTGAGCAATCCCATCAATGAGTTTTTCCGTGCGCTGATTTTGAGGGGACTGTTGGACTTGAGAAACCACGTCTGAGAAGGGATTGGAGGCCATTTTCAGTTTTCCTTTGATGGAAAGAACATCCCCGAGCTGCACAAGCGGCCCTTTGTACCAGCAATGCGAATCACGTTGGTTTGCGGTGGCCAGAGAAGCCTAAACTGAGGCCACGGACCCCAAGCCATTTGCCGCACTGGTCGAGCGCGGGGCAAACGGATGTCGCCACGCCCGAACTGGTCGCGTCCTCTGCCCCGGCCGCTCAAGATTCCCGGCGTCATGCTCTCCTTTGAACCAAAAGCCGTCTTGTGCGTTGCACAATGGCAGGTCATAATGCCTGCACATGCCGGGATAACGTGGACGGAGTGCGTCTAATGTCCTCGACAGATCGAATGATGGTTCCGGCGTGCACGTGCGGCAAAGAGTTGTCGCTGGCCGCCCCCAAATTGCCCCTCAGCCAAGACGTAACGCACGTCAGAACGTACAGCTGCGACCGCTGCGGCCACGAAACCCGCATCACCGTTTGGGGTGCGGATGTGTTCGACGCGTAGACACGTCCTGGGGCGGAACAGGTGGCAGCTATTTCAGCGATCCTCTTTCTACTGATGGCCGGTTTTGTGCTCGGCTATGGCGTACGTGAGATTATTTCACGGCATCGCCGTGCGGTGCAGCGTCACAAAAGCAGACATCCCAATTTGCCGAGCGATGGGGTCTCACCAAGCCTGCCCGCTCGCGATCAATGGGCGTCACAATCGCCGGCAAACGACGTAATTGCCGCCCGAGCTAACACCAGAGCTTCATCCTGATAAGTGGAAATGGCGGGATGCCACGACCGGCGGCGACACGACGGAGCTATGGGCGGCGCTGCAGATGATACTGATGTTGGAAAAGGTCGAGTACCGGCCGAAGTGATTAGAACACAGGCCGTCCCTTGCTAAAGCCTGACTTGCTAGCGCTTAAGATGAGGTCAGGCTCCCCCTGAACGGTCAGCTTGTGATCGTCATCGAACGCAAGCGTGGAGCAGTTGTTTTGTGAGTTGTGTTCAACGACGCGGACCAAATCAACATTGACCCAAAACGACTGACCACTCGAGTTTTGACACGTAGCAAAAGTCGCCATGATGTCCTCCTGTTTCCGCATTGCTCGGCGATCCCGAAAGTGGAAGAACTTGATCGGCGGTGACCGAGTTCCAGTGTGGCAAGTTGGGGCAGTGGAACCGGAGCCGCACGACCCCGCCTCGTTGCCACACGGCATCGGAAAAGCGGAACCAAATGCGCATGGGATCGCTTGATTCCGAGGCTGCCGCGCTAAGCGCCGCCTACAAACAAATCAGATCAAAGAGGAAAACCATGCGTCTCAAGTTCGCAATTGGCTTCGCAGCGTTGACTGTCGGCGCCGCTCTGGCCTCTGTTCCAGCCGTAGCTCAGCAGCAAGGCGTGTCGGGCTATTCCTCCCAAGGTGCAGTGGTTGCGATACATCCCTACCGACATCATCGGCTTTATAACTATGCGCCTCAGCGCGCGCATAGGCATACCGCCAAAACCCCCGACCGACTCCCGAGCAACAACAACGGCGATATGTAATCAGTAACAAACACAGAAAGGAGCGGGGCAAGCGGATGCCGCCCCGCGCCATGTGGCTTGTGATTAATTCCCACGCTGCATGCTGGAAATCGCCGCCTCGACTTGTTGAGGTGCTGAGTTGCTGGTGCCGGTAAGCGCTTACCGGGCAATGATGCGAGCGGCGATGATATAATCCGCGACGCTCATTCCGATGGCCCTCAAGCGTCGGCTTGGGAAGTCCCGGCGCGTCATTCAGCCGGCGCGTCGGGGCGCCTTTCTGATTAGTTCGAAATCACTCTTTCAGATATATTGCACATCGTCGGACGTTCGCCTCTGACGCGGCGGGCGCCTGTCAGGCCCTGGCGCGCCCGACGTGCCGGCACGCGCCTAGCGCGTCGGGGTACTTACCTGCGTATTCTCGTTGTGTTCGCTGTATATCCGCTGCGCGTTCGCAAAAGCGCAACAGGTGGCGCACATGCGCCGCCCATCAGTGTGCTGCAGCTTGAGCGCGTCGGATATGAGGTCCGTTAAACGGCCAGGGGCATAGCCAACTGCGGCCCCGTGTTCTTCACATTGCCGACGGCCTTGCCGACCGGCCAAATTTTCAACGCCTCGTCCGGGCACGGTTTCAAAAGCCCGAGCAGCTCGTCATCGGTTGCGGCTTCCTCGCCGAGCCATTTCGACCAATCGCTGTCGGCAAGGATAACGGGCATGCGATCGTGCAGCAGCTTGGCCGCACCCCAGCGAATATCGATCCGCACATTGCGCTCATCGGCCCAGCCTAGGCTCTGCAGCGCCTGCCGGAACGCGTTAACGCGCGACTGCCCCTGTGGATTATCTGCGCTGCCAACAAGCACGCCGATGCGCCGCATTTGCTCCTGTTGCTGCGCGCGAGCGGCGAGTGGCCAGGTAACGGCAGCGACGCCGAGCGCGGATATGAAGTGCCGTCTTCCGATGCCGATTGCCATTTTTCCCCGTCCCCAATGGGATCCTGCCTGCTGCAATGTGGGGAAGGATAGCACGCCTCAACTCGGACTCTGTGACCCGACTTCAAGGTGCCCTGACGGCGAAAAGCTTCGTTGTGTTTTCGCAGTGGATGAGTCCGTTATTGGCCCAAAGCGGACACGCCGGTCAGCCAGTGCCGCGGCAGCTTTCGGAGCGAAAGCGGACGCGCCCTTCGTGGCAACGCGCGGCAGCTTCTGACCCACAACGGACTCTCGCCACCATAAATTGACGCATTGCGAAAGGTTCCAGCGTCTCGGTCTCGTCAGGCGACATCTCCCCTGAAGGCGGTATTGTGCTTTGGAAACCACACGTGCCCCTTGAGCATGTAGTTCCAGTACAACTGCGGCAGGAAGCTCACTTTGATCCACCAGCCAACCCAGCGCTCCTTCGCGGGATTAAGCGGCAGCGTCGGTGTTACTTTCCCGCCATAGATGAATTCCGCCATAATAGCTTTGCCGATGGCGGTCGTCAGCGGGCAGGACGCATAGCCGTCGTAGCCGCCTTCGACCGCCGTCTTGCCCATCAAGTGGAGAATGTTGCCGACGACGACCGGGGCCTGTTTGCGCACCGCCGCCGCCGTCTTCGAGTTCGGCGTCGATGCAACGTCGCCGAGCGCGAACACGTTAGGATAACGCGCGTGCTGCATCGAGTTCTGGTTCACCTCGACCCAGCCCGCCGCGTTCACCAGTGGGCTCGACCTGATCTCCTCGGGCGGACTTTGCGGCGGCGACACGTGCAACATGTCGAACGGCACGGTCGCTCGCTCGCCCTTGTTCTGGTCGCCGACGTTCTCGAATGTTGCCGTCTTGGCCGCTCCGTCGACTGCGACTAGGTTGCGCTGGTAGTGCACGTTGACGCCGTATCGTGCCGCGACCTTGACCAGTTCGCGAGCAAAAAACGGAACGCCGAAGATCACCGGCGCGTGCACGTAGTAGTCCAGCTTGCAATCCTTCAAGATGCCATGACGCTGCAAATGGTCGGCGGCGAGATAGACGATCTTCTGCGGCGCGCCGGGGCATTTGAACGGCAGCGGCGGCTGGGTGAATATCGCGCGGCTGCCAGCCTTGAGCTTTTGCAGGCAGTCCCAGGTGTAGGTGACGTGCAACGGGGAATAGTTGCTGCAGACGCCATTCTTGCCGAGCGTCTCCGCCAGGCCCGCGATCTTGCCCCAGTCGAGCTTCACGCCGGTGCAGACCACGAGGTAATCATAGGTCAGCGCATCGCCGTTCTTGAGACGGACAATGTTCTTCTCCGGCTCGAAGGTCTGGGCCGCGTCGCGGATCCACTGCACGCCGACCGGGATAAGGCTTTGTTCCGCGCGGCGCGTGCGCGCCAGCGAATAGACGCCAGCGCCGACCAGCGTGAGGGCCGGCTGATAGTAATGGTCCGGCGACGGCTCGACGATGGCTATGTCGACGCCCGGAGCGCGACGCTTCAGGATTGCCGCAACGGTGATGCCGGCAGTGCCTCCACCGACAATGAGAACTTGATGGTGTGTTGAGCCTGGCATTTCCCCACCTCAATCTCGTGGGCGTCTGATGATTTTCACAGTAGTGAGTGCGGCAAGATAACGCAATCTCAGCAGGGCTGTCGTGTCTAGCTACTTCTGCGATGCAAAATGAAGCGATTGGCCCTTCGCTGCCGCGCTTAGCCTTCGTGGCAGTTTTTGGGGGTAAAGCAGACATCACGATCTGGCCGCGCCGCGGCAGCTAATGACCCAAAGCGGATATTCAACGGCAATTCGATTTTGCTCTACAAGTCTCGTTGTGGTGACGATCACCATGTCTAGCGATCTGCAACGAGCATTGCGCCGGGCGCCCTTGTGAAGCGCTGACGATCCAAGGAGGCCGGCAAAATCGAACCAGGAATCCACGTCGTCAAAATGCGCTTTGCCCCGAGTGTTCGATCCCATAAGACCGCACAGAAATTCGACGTTAAAAGTTCCGTTGACAAGCAACCCGGAGCGTATAATTCGCCTGAATGCTTCGTAACGGTGCAAGTGCCGCCGTTTCCGAGAAATCAAGGCGGCGCTCAACACGTATGTCATTTGACGTAGCCGCGCGGGCGTTGCTATGGGCCGCCGGCGCAACGGTGCGACCATTCAGGGAAATGAATGCCAACTGATCTAGCGAGATTGCTTGCACGAAAGGAAAAAGCATCACGGGACCGTCAGGCAGGGGCCGTCCTTACAGCAGCGTGCTTTATGATTTCCCTGCTGGCGATTGCGCTGATGTTCGCGCACCACAGTATTGCGAATGCGTTCGAGCTACTGGTCATCGGATAGAGCCTAGTTTGCTGCGGAGCGCATAGAGTCGTTGCGTGATGAGCACACCCTACAGTCCTCGGTCTCCATATGGCCTTTAGCGGATGCACCGACGTTTCGCGTTCGCGCCCGCTTTTAGGGGTAATGCAGCTGCCCCTTTGATTAGACCGCGAGTCCGCTTCTGACCCGAGGCAAACTTGGCTGAATAAGTCTTTGCTGCATTGACGCTTCAAGCTGTCCACGCCAAGTTCATCGCTAGCTGGGACGCATTCCTAAGGGGGTGTTATGAAAGTGTGCCGTATCGCGCAAGCCATATTTGCTACAGCCTTCGTGGGCGCGTGCCTCGCGATACCGTCCCACGCGAACGCCGCAAGTAAGCACGGTGCGCCAGTAAACTCAGCCCAATCAGCGCTGGCGCGGGGAAAATATCTCGTCACCTTCGGAAGCTGCACGGATTGCCACACGCCGGGTAGTTTCTTCGGCAAGCCAGACATGACTAAATTTCTAGGTGGATCGGATGTGGGTTTCGCAATTCCAGGGTTGGGGGTTTTTGTCGGACCGAACCTGACGCCGGATAGGCAGACCGGGCTAGGCGACTGGACCGAGGAGCAAGTCGTGACCGCATTGACGAAGGGACAAACGCCAGATGGGCGCGTCCTGGCGCCGGTCATGCCGTGGCATGCTTACGCAAATCTGACGAAGTCCGACGCGCTGGCGATTGCTGCCTATCTCAAGAGCCTGCCGCCTGTAACGCATCTGGTCGGCGGACCTTATGGTCCGAACCAGAACCCGGCAGAATTCGTTATGATCGTTCTCCCACCCGGCGTTTACAGCGGCCTGCCGAAACCCGGCGCATCAGCGGCGCCTACATCGACCTCGGGCAAATGAGCTAGGCAGTAACTGAAGGCTGTCGTCGGCCTCACCTCACTTCGTAAGCCGATTATGTTATGACGTGTCAGTACGCAATGAAGATGTCTTCTATTGGCCCGTAACGGACACGGCGACCGACCAGTTTCGCGGCAGCTTTTGGGAGAAGAGCGGACATCCCACGTTGACTAGGTCGCGGCAGCTTATGACCCATAGGAGACATTGGTGCTCTTGGCGAAAATGAGCGATTGCGCCAGCCTCACCGCTTCATTGCGCTGAAGACGATCGCCTGCAAAGGCATTCGGCCGGGATCCTCGCCGAACGCGCTGTGTAGTGCCGTCGCGACGGCCGCGATGATCGGAGCAGAATCAGTTGTTCCTCGCACGCGGATTTCGTCAATGATTGGATTGCCGAGGACCAAGCCTTCTGCGAACCGCTGGGCCGTTGTGATCGTTTTTTCAATCTTGAGTACGTGTGCTGCAATTTGCGTAAAGCCGGCGGCAAGCAGCGATGACTTAACCTCATCGATACGGTGGTAACCGAACGGAACGGTAAAGAAAGCCGGCGGGTCGTTATTAAAAAAACCGCCGATAGTGTCATGCGAAATGCGGGCGAACGGATTGAAGGCGAACGAGTCCCAGACGTTGAAATGGTAGTGTCCTCCCGACGCGAGCACGCGATAGGCTTCCCGGTATGCCTTGTCCTTGTCGGGAAAGAACATGACGCCAAACTGGCAGACGACCGCGTCGAAAGCGCCGTCGGCGAACGGTAACGCGGTGGCATCCGCCGGTTGGAATTCAATCCTGTCGTCGGCGCCGAATTTCTGCGTTGCGATCTCCAGCATGGGCGGATTGAGATCGCTCGCGATCAGACGGGTGGAGCCCGGCAAGGCATCGCGAAGCAACCGCGTGACGATCCCGGTCCCGGCTGCGATTTCCAGAACGCTACGCGGATTGGCGGCTGCTGCCCGGTGTGCCAGATCAGCTGCAAAGTCGACGAATAGATGCGGACCTAGCCCGCTGTCGTAATTCGCCGGAATGCTAGCTCTGAAATGCGCGGATTGGTCGGTCATGGCGCTGGTCCCGGAAGAAAATCAAGCTAATTGGGCTGCGCAGTGAGGTGCGGCTTTTGCACGCTAGCGGAATCGGAGGCGGAGTCGGCCTGATCCTCGAGATACCGGACGAATTCAGAGCAGGGTCGGCCGTAGATCAGTGGCTCGGCGGCTTGGCGCCGGCAAGCTACTTCGATGCGGATGATCTCGTCCTGCGGTACATGGGCGACGATTGATTCGATTTGGCCGTTGTCGACGACGGCCCTGAACGCGAAGCGTACGGGCGCGATACCGAGATTGCGATAGAAATCTCCGGTCACCGACTTGGTCCAGAACACGCTGTTGCGGTTGACCACCGGCTGCTCCAACACGAAGGAGTCAGCGAACCACATGTCCGCATCGAGAAAATGCTTGAGGTCCTCCGCGCCCGCGGTTCTGACTCCGGCGACATTAACAATCGTGGCGTCATCGGCAAACAAGGACACTGCCCGATCAAGATCGAATGCCTGCTCGGCGTCCATTAACGCTTGCACTACGGTCAATGGATCGGGGTCACCGGCGTGCGCGGCTGTCATCGAAATGGCGATGACGGCGGCAACGATAGGCGAGACAGGCTTCATGGTAGGGCTCCGTGTGGTGGCTCCATGGGGCGAGCGATTCCCGGAGGCCTAGCGCGACCAACTCATGGCAAGGATTGGCGCTCATTCTGGCCTGCCGGTTGTTGCGACCGTGATCGTCGCGTGCAAGAAATTGTCCGATCCCGGCCAGGAAGTCCTGGACGAGTTCCGGGAAACTTCCGGGAAATGCGGAGGCGAGCTGGCGCATGGCCGAGGACCGGCAATTCGCGTTTGGCTTGTTCGTTTTCGACCCACGAACCGGGCGGCTTTGGCGCGACGGCAGCGAGGTCAAGCTCGCGCCGCGGGCTGCCGCCGTGCTGCATCTGCTGGCCGAGCGAGCCCAGGAACTCGTCACCAAGCAGGACCTGCTCAAGCGCGTCTGGGGCGGCATGGCGGTCGGCGACGACGCGCTCACCTCCTGTATCCAGGAGCTGCGCGGTGTGCTCGGCGACGACGCCCGGCACCCGCATTACATCGAGACCCGGCACCGGCGCGGCTACCGCCTCATGGTGCCGGCCGCGCTCAACGAACAAAGCGGTGCTGCCGCGCCGGTGCCGGTCTCGCCGCCCGAACCGTCGCGGCTGGTCGGGCGGGCTGCAGAGTTGAGCGAGCTTGCGCGCGCCTTCGATCAGGCGCGGTCAAGCCGGCGTCAGATCGTGTTTATCAGCGGCGAGCCGGGTATCGGCAAGAGCGCACTCGCTGAGGCGTTTTTAGAGCAGCTGCGGACGAGCCAGACGGTCAAGATGGCGCACGGCCAATGTCTCGACCATCACGGGGTCGGCGAGCCCTATTTGCCCTTGATCGAGGCATTGACGCGCCTGGGCGGCGGGCCGGATGGCGCGGCAGTGAAAGAGATTCTTTCGGCTCAAGCTCCGACCTGGCTCGCGCAAATGCCGGCGTTGTGGACTCGCTCGGAACGGAACGCATTGGAAGCGCGTGGCCGCGCCTCGCGCGAGCGCATGATGCGCGAGCTGACACTTGCAATCGAGGCGATCGCATCGAGCGTGCCACTCCTGCTCAAGCTCGAAGATATTCACTGGAGCGATACATCTACGCTCGACTGGCTCGCGCATATGGCTCGCCGCCCGGAGCCTGCCCGCCTCATGGTGATCGCGACGTTACGGCCGGGTGACGCGGCGGCCGCCAAAGTGGGTCTCGGCGGCTTGGTGACGGAACTAGCGCTACATGGCCAGTGCCGAGAAATCGCGCTCGCTCCCCTCGGTCTTCACGCCATTGAAAGCTACCTAGAGGCCCGGCTCGGAGGTGGCGAGGCGAAGTTACGCGAGATGGCGCCTCTCTTGCTGGAGCGGACCGGCGGTAATCCGCTGTTCATTGCGAGTATCGTTAATCAGCTTGTGCAACAGGAAGACAGAACGTCGAGCGCAATCGTCGCAATCCCGCACGATGTGCGACGTTTTATCGACCGCCAAATCGACGATCTGACTGAGAGCGACCGCCATCTGTTGACCGCGGCCAGCGTCATCCGCCGCGAATTTGCGAGCGTAGCAGTTGCCGCCGCGATCGAGATCGACGTCGATGAGGTCGAGACAGCCTGCGCGCGTCTGGCGCGGCAAGGCGCATTCGTCGTCAACTCCGGATCAATCAAGTGGCCGGAGGGTACGCGCTCAGAGCTTTATGCCTTCCGGCACGATCTCTACCGCGAGCTTTTGTACGACCGCCTGCCGGCGACACGCCGCGCACTCTATCATGTACGGGTCGGCCGGCGGCTTGAAGCCGCGTGGGCCGGCAGGCTGGACGCAATCGCTTCCGAACTGGCCGAGCACTTCGAGCGTGGCAATGAGCCAACGCGCGCGATCGCCCACCACCACCGCGCTGCGGACAAGGCCATGCGCCGCGGCGCGAATGAGGAGGCGATCAGTCATCTGCGAAGGGCACTCGATGCCATCGTGCATATTGCCGGCGAGGCCGAGCGCACCAGAGTCGAAGTCGGATTGCTCGTCGCGCTGGGCGCCGCCTTCTTCGCAATCCGCGGATTTGGAGCGCCGGAGGTGCTCGAGGTTTACTCCAAGGCCGAGGCGTTATGCGAGGGCTTGGGCGAACGTACGGACATTTTCCCGGCGCTTTGGGGCCAATGGCTGTTTCGGTGGGGACGAACCGAAGTGGACGCGGCGTGGCGGCTTTGCGAAAGGCTGTTGGCACTGGCCGAGAAATCCGGCGATGCCGGGCTCAAGCTGCAAGCCCACCACGCCTCCTGGGCGACGTCCCTTGGGCGCGGCCGACTGGCGGAAGTCCGTGCACACGCCGATGCCGGTCTTGCCATCTACAATGCGAGAATTCATCAAGCCATGGCGTCGAGCTACGGCAACCATGACGCCGCGTGCTGCGCTCGCTATTTCAGTGCCATTTCGCTGGCGCTGGCCGGCGATGGCCACGGCGCACGCGTGATGATCGAGCGGTCCGTCGCTGCGGCCAGGATTCTCGATGATCCGTTCACCCTGGCGCTGACGCTCCATTTCACATCGGCAGCCGCCCAGATTCTCGGCGACATACCGATGGCCACCACAAATTCCGAACTGAGCATGCAGACGGCGACAGAGCATGATCTCGCGCAGCCTAGGGCATGGAGCATGGGCGTGGCTGGCTGGTGTGTTGCCGAAAACGGCGATCCGGACCGCGGGCTGGTGCTGGCAACGCAAGCCATTGCGACGTTGCAGGCGATTCAATCCCGGCATTTCTCGGCCTATCTGCTTGGCTTGCTGGCGGATACGCACCTAAAGGCGGGGCACTACGTCGAGGCTATGAGGGCCGTGGATGAGGGGCTTACTATGACCGAGCTGTTCTACAGCGCTGAACTTCATCGGCTGCGCGGCGAGCTGTTGGCGCGTCCACCGCACGGCCAAAAGCGTAAGGCTGAAGCCGCATTCCGCACAGCCATCAAGACCGCTAAAGAGCAAGGAGCTAGGACCTTGGAGCAAAAGGCAAATGAAAGCCTGCGCCGCTGGTCCGGCGAGTGCTGAAGTGCAGCCCACCGGACGCCCACCGAATGTCGGTTTATGGCCCAAAGCCGACGCGCCCGGTCAGCGACTTCGCGGCAGCTTTCGGGGGTAAAGCAGACACCAAAAGTGGAGGCCGTCGCGGCAGCTAATGACCCAAAGCGGACGTCAAGTCTGCCATCAAACCAGGCTGTTTAGTGATAGCCAAAGATCGCAAATAGGTCTGCGGCGGCCATCGCCACGAAAAGAGGCATCTTAGTCAAGGCAGTGTTACCCCCTCACGCGGCGTTGTCCGTTTGCTTTTGCAATATTGATGACCTTCGCCCTGCCGCGCTGTGTACGTCGTGGCAGGGCTTTTTTGTAGGCGCTCCGTGCTTTTGCCCCCTTGTCGCCCGTCTGCATTTAGGCGACGATTACTGCATGGGGGAAAGCAAAATATCTATTGGCGCTACGGGTGAGGACTTTCGCATGACCGTCGAGTATCGGGCGGGCGTATGGGAAGTCTCCATGTCAACTGCTGCGCACGGCAAAGACACCGCCTCTCGGGGTTTCGGCGCGACTTTCGATGAGGCTTGGCTCAGCATGAATCCGACGTGGGCCGATGAGATCTCGAAGAGTCCAGGCGTAAGCCGCACTTTGAGGGATGAACTCGGCCCCGTATCGAAATCGGTTCAATTCGAGGAATGGCAAAAATCGCTTGATCAGTGGAATGCCCCTACCGCCAAGGACCAGAATTAATGCGCTTCGGGGAGGGCCTGTCTTCTTCTGATCACTTGAGCCGGCACGCGACGTTTTCCAACATCAGCACCATCTGCAGCGTCGCCCATAACTCCGCCATGTCCGCTTTCTGACTGATCCTGGCCGCTAATTGAGACATTACCAGCGTCGGTCGATCCGATGACGGTAGTAATGGCCTCGCGGCGACGAGCAATATGGGCCGAGTACATCGAGCGCAACAATTACATCCGGCGTGAGAAAACAGTCCTGCGGCCAGACGCGCCAAAATGTATATCGGTGAACGGCCCCGAGCTCGGCCGCATTCGCTCCCGCGGCTTCTCGCAGAGGAGACGCGATCAAAAGCACAATTGCCGTCACGAATGCCGAAAGTGCTTTCATAAATAAAGTCCTAGCACAAATTGGTCGCCGGTAGCGGTCTGCAATCGCGCTGCCTCAAGCTGCTGCCAGGTCGATTTTGCCCGCGTCTCTTTCGGCAGATGAGCGTTTCCATCTCGTCGAGCGTGACCAGATCCATCACAGTCCGGATTGTCAGACCGCGACAGCCACATTTCCCGGGCCGCCAGAAGTCATCGAGTGAGCCGACGATCATGAAGCTACCGATAAGGCGATGGGGTTTGTGACGGTCACGACGTCGAAGTTTGGGGCTTTAATCGCTTGGTCGTTCGCCTTCCGCGTAATTCCAGCAAATAGGCCTCAGTCGGAGTGCTGGCCGGTTTCTGAAGCTAGTGGCAGGTTTTGAAAATCACAGTGGGCCGCTTTTGGCTATAGACACACAACCACCCCAGTTGGAGTTCTACTGCAAGGCTTCATAGCCAGAATGTGAGCCACGGCGACGTAAGCGGCGTAGACGAACGCCCCACCCAATAAGAACGTCAGAAGAAGAGCGATCCAGCGTATTTTCATTTTGCGTTTGGTACTGGTCCCTTTCGATAGCCCCTGGTCCCTTTGAATTTTAGACTGGCCCCTTTTGGGGATTCTGTGCGGAAACGCGATTGATCCCACGCCCGGAAAGCAAGCCCGATCTCACCAGAAAATAGGCGATACCGCCGCCTGCGATTCCAATACCGATAGGATAGAGGTTACCTAACGTTAGGTGTCCAGATAGAGTTGGCCAAAGGAAAGCGTCGATGGCCGATAATATCCAAAGCGCCAAAGCCGCATTTTTTTCGTTGTTCAGGTGGAACGATGAGTGCGCCGACTGCGACTGCCAAAAAGCACGAAATAAAAAACAAGAAATAGAATTGCGGACCTACACCGAGGCCAAGATAACTCCAGATCAACGTACGATAAACATCGCAATTACATACATAGTGACCACAACTGCGAGAGTGCCAATCCAACGCATTATCAATAGAAGGCGAGACATCTGTCACTTCCCCCAATCTGAGGCCGCCTCAGTTGGCCGCCTCTTTCATATCAAACCCAAGGTGCGAGGTCGCTTATTGGCCCAAAGCAGCCGCGCCGGCCGGCGAGTGTCGCGGCAGCTTTTGGGGGCGAAGCAGACACGAGCGGGTCGCCCCTTTAACATTCGTCCGATCATCTCCGCGAAGAAAGCGGCTTCGGAATTCCGCCATCGACAACCCGCCGGATAGCTATTTCGACCACACTGCGATCGTTGTCGTAATGGTCGTTGCGATTTTTTGAATCAACCATTTATTTGCGCCGCTTGGAACAACAGTGAAGCAATTAGATCCTGCGCGTTCCCAACTCGTGCAGAAGCCTGTCGCATTGAGCTTCCAAATTCCGACGTTCGTTTTGCCCGACGGTGCTAAAGCCAGCCGAGTCATCTTACCGTCCGGTGTAAAGGTCATTGTGAATTTTGTGCCGCTAGGCGAGGCAGCGGTAAACGGTTGACCGTTGAAGAACGTCGCTTTTATGTCCGTCGGAGCCATTGGCTGTCCAGCGAAGGCGGCGCTCGCTTTGAGTACGAAGATTGCAATTACTAATGATGTTGCGCGCATCGAAACCCCCACGGTTGTTCTATGCGGAACGTCGTCAAATAACATACACTATCGGTGCGGTGGCGGCCATCGGACTTCCCTAGCGCATGCAAATTTGCTCGGCCGATCTGCCGCAATCTCATTTCATCGCCGGGGCTGGCATTCGCGTTATCGAGCGCTGAGCAGATGGCCCAGCGACCTCGCAATTTTGCGTTTCGGAGCTGCGCTCGCGGTCGTCGAGTCCGTTATTGGGATAAAGTAGCCGCGACAGCGAGCGACCGTTGCGGCAGCTAATGACCTAAAGCAGAGATCGATCCTTGTTAAAGGCGGCAATGTTCCACTGGCTCCAACAAGCGCTAGGGAAAGTGGGGTCTTCCATTGTCTCACGGCGACCTCAAACGGCCTTTGCGTCAATAGCGGGTCTGGCGGTGTTTGGATAAGTTGTGCTGCGCGCATCAACCAGGATAACATCCGAGCGCGGGCAAATTACGACCCCGAGCAATAGCGTAGCAGGGGATAGCTATGACTGGTCGCGTCGCATCGGGCGTAGTTAGGGTGGTGGCGCTCGCCTTCATCGGTACCGTAGCTGAAGCCAATGCGGAACCCTTAGTAACGATCTCCTGTGAGAAGCCTACAGGCTTTACTATTGCATATGGCGTTCCGCTGACCGATCAAGCTGACGCTGCTGCAAAACATCAGCCAGAACCAGCGCCCGCACTGAAAGGCCCCATCACAGACGGTTATTTGGCGAAGCCGACATTCGTCGTCGATTCGGACAGAAAAAAAGTGACTATCATTTGGGTCGAACCGCCGGAGGAGGTGGAGTTTAGAAAGCTGGCGACGCAGTTAAATCTGCCGCAGCTGCCTCCTCCACCCGCTACCGATGCGACGATAGTATCCTTCTTCAAGGAACAGATTTCGGCGATTGAAGCAGAGCCATGGTCGATCATGACCTATTCGTTTTTTCCAACAGTAGGCAAAGCTTTTATTGGTCAGCAATTCATAGATTTAGGATCAAAGAACATCAGGCAATTAGCTACGTTTGCGCATTGCGAATTTTCATGGAACAGTCCGCAGTAGCTCTATGTCAGGAGCCACGACGAGAAGAACGGCACAGAAGTGCTGGTGCTCGATGTGGTGGTCGTCTCTGGACGCTGTAACGGCTCAAGCCAGATCATGAAGACTTCTGCGAACATGTTGCCCTTCCCAAGATCGAATTGGTTCTCCTATATCGGCTTTATGACATGGTTGGTCAAATCTCGGTGTGACCGGCAACGTGTCTTTGCGGCTCAGGTGCAAACGCACCGCGCCTTCTGAGACCTTATGGCGACTCCCAGCGTGGGGCACTGACTGCGCCGCCGCTACTACTTCCCATGGCTTTGCGTGGCCACGCCTTGTTTGTCGTTAGACACGTTCGTGGCATTGAAGAAATAATCGAGAACAAAGACGCGCACCGCCGAGGATAGATTTACCGAGTTCCGGTGTTCGCCAATGAAGGCAACGGTGTCCGATATCGTCTGCCTGCGCTCGCCAGCAATTTTCTGTAGCGCGGCCCAAAAGGGCGCTTCGAGGCTGACGCTGGTCTTTCGGCCGCGAAACACAATCGAATGCTTATTCGGATGCTTCGGCATGGTGAAAATATCAAAAGTAGGTAATCGATCGGATTGTCCAACAATAATAACAATTCGATCCCGCGCGGTTCGGTTCAACGTAGTCCGCACCCGGGTACCATTTTGATGCGAAATTGTTTTTCTGATCACGTCAAAAGCCTGCGATCATTTGGAACGGATTCAAGTTTCTCGCGTTCTGCAGACCTACAAAACGACCAAGTTCGCAAAACGCGGACGCGCCGGGCTTTTTTGATTTAACAATAGAAGGTTCAATGGAATGCTTTGCTACGATACTGCCGTGAGCAATTCGCACTCACTGCATCAAATAGTTTTGCAATCTGATCGCCGTTCCGAAGCCGAGACTTTCACTTCTCTGCGCGAATTACGGTGTTGGTTGGTCGCCAAATCGCGGCGCACGAAATCTTCCTCAAGATCGGCAGTCGAGAATAAAAGCAGGGTAGCATTTGCGAACGGCGCCGAGCTCGTGTCTTTCGCCAATAGCTCGCACTGACGAGCTTTGAACCGGCAACGCTCAGCGGACGCCATAAGGTCAACCATCACCCGCGCTCGCTTTTTATTAACCGGCGCAAAGTGTCACCGACGTCCCTCTCGATGGCAAGCGAGAGTTGTGGAAAGCGCCTCTGGTGCTGACGATGCGTGCCTTGGCGTCATCGGTCAACAAGTCTGAAACGGCTGAAATCCGACGCTTCTTGGTGCCCCGACGCGCGAGGCGGTGCTGGATGTCACGACGCGCCGGGGCTTGCCAGGGCGCCGCCCACGTTGGGGACGAGGGCAGCCGGCGGCGTCCAATATATCTGAAAGCGGGATGCCGAGCTAATCAGAAAGCCGCTCTGGCCGCCGACAGCGGAGGAAAGCGCTATTTTAGTGCTGTAAATCACATCCCTGGCGACTAAGCCGCAATATGCTGATGGTGTTAAGTTCCTCGGAGTTGGGAGTGAATCATGAGCAATACACTCAATAAGGTTCACGCCTTTCAGCGGAAATTTTCGCTTCATCTTTGGATGGATCGTTTGGCTTTCCGCGGCGACGGAAGGAACATGAATGATCGCATGCTTGCAGACATTGGTCTCGCCGACCGCGATCGTCCTCGACCGACTGATCCACTCTTTTTCATCTGATGGGGACGACGGATGTCTGCCCAGCAACGGTCGCGCCCGGACTGGTACCCTTACGCGCTCGCAACAGGCGTCGCCATTTTCATCGCGGTCGTCATAGCGAATTTGGCGACTTTTATCGGCCATTAAAAATCGTGAGTAGTCGCACCGTTAAATCGCGCGGCGCGACCTGCTGGCGCCGAGCTTTCTCTGTGCGCCCGGTCACAACTCAGATAACTCTTGTTCAATCCGCTGTGCTGGCGCGGCCAAACTCCGACCCTAACTTCGCAATGCCTTAGAGTTCGCTACTTCGGCCGGCTCCTTCGAATGCGTGGCCCCGGGGTTCCAGATCTTTGGGGAACGTCGGGGAGCCGGGGCCACTAACGCCGCGGCCGGGGGCGACCTGGCCGGGCGCTGTTAGGTTTGCGCTTGGGACCAAACAATGTTCGGAACCTCAAAGCGGCAATCGGATTAAGAAATTCGGGCGGATGGCGTCCCAGCGCCCAAGGTTCCAGCTTGCCGATCTGCTTGAACCAGCAGACGCTTGCTGAAACATCGGGAGCATCGTTCATGCGTCTAAAGTCGGTTCGTATGATCGCCGCCGTCGTCGCGTGACCGATTGCCGCGCAAGCTGGAAACAAGGGGGCGAGCGGGCACAAAGTAGAAACCGCGCTCAGTAAAACAAAAGGCCAATCGGCCGTCGATAAGCCCAAGGCCGAAACGCCCATCGATGGCTACAGCCAAACCCGTTAATAACACGAACCCGCGCGGTAATGCCTGTGTTCGCAGCATCAGCAGTGCGACCTATTTTTGATGTGTATTGCCTGCTCTTTGGACTTGTCGATCGTAAACAACAAAGGGGACGGTAGATTTCGTCAAGGCCGGGAGTGCCCGATTCCTTTCGGAGGTAAGCGATGTCCGGTCAAGCATTGCGCTGCGCCTACTGCGACGAACCGCTTGCACTTACTTCACGCGGAGTGAACGCTTGGCGGGTTGGCAATCAGTTTGTCTGCAACGAGTTTTGCGCCGACGGAATTGCACCCCAGCTTATCGCGACGCCAGAGAAACAATTGCCGCCACCGATCAAGA
>Ga0210390_10002277_pt1 | contig 17121 bp, 14 predicted proteins | sample IncBWH11OmetaG_FD_161050 | JGI IMG/M metagenome (GOLD analysis project Ga0210390, IMG submission 161050) | Forest soil microbial communities from Barre Woods Harvard Forest LTER site, Petersham, Massachusetts, United States - Inc-BW-H-11-O ... | reverse complement strand
CCTCCGAAGCGGTCTGTGTGTAACCAGCATTGTTTACGATGCTGTTCCAGCGGAATCCCTGCTTGCGGTTTGTGTCGGTAATGACCAAATTGGGCGAATTCGTCAAAACCTCCGATTGCACCTTCCGATTCGTGTCAAGGGTGCCGGCGTAGAAAATGGTGGGGTTGTCTGTCAAGAGCCCGATCGAGGACGCGTTGACCAGTCCGTTCGCATCTCCGTCTATGACAAGTGAAGACTTGAGCGATTCAGCTCGGACGATCGGGCGAGGATCGTCAACGGTGTACGAAACCAGTGGAGCGGTCTTCTTCTCGTCGTCGGGAACAGAAATGGTCTGCTCGTTAAGGTCGGGTACAGTCGAGACGTTGGCGCGTGGGGTGCCGAAGGAGACCGGGTCGCTCAGACCCTTCGGTGTCGGCGCGAATGCCTCGGCGAGAACTTGCGGATTAGGGGTGTTGTACTTCTCGTAGGCCTGGTCGTACTGAACCAGCACGTCACCGGCGCTCATCAGGGATGCGATGGGCGCGATCGTATTGGGATCCATTGTTCCCTGCTGTAGCGGGGTGTCGAGCGCAGCCAGCAGATTTGCGGTGGGAAGGGAACCCATCACTTGTTGTTCATGCGTGACGAACGGCCGGTCGAGTAAGGCTGGCCAGATGGTGTCGATAGTGTCACCCCATCGGTAGGCGCCGAAGTCGTTTCCCGGCAAGGCGTAGACACGAGTATTTGGGTGTGTGTCGTTGAGGTGATTCGCCGCCTCCGTCACATAGGGGGGAGGCGAGGCAGGTTGAGTGTTGCCATTCACCACCACGGCTCCGGTCAACAAGGGAAAGGAAGCCCCGAGAATCACGATCGCCGCTAAGGCAGCGGACGCGATGCCCATTCGTCTTGAGCGTCGGGCCAGAGCGGTCACGCCGGCACCGAGAAGGGCGGCCAAGCTGAGTAGAACAAGGGGGCTGGCGCGATCGGTGGAACGGAGCGCCAATCCGGCGGTGGTGTCGGACATGAACGACTTGATGAGCCCACTGACAACGCTCGGGGTGTAATAGGGATACGGCCCGACGGCCAGAATCAGCCCGACGACCACCAGCAGAATGAAGTAAGTCCGCAGGCGCCATCTGACCAATGCGGCAGCTGCAAACGCAAGAGTCGGAACAGCGAAGCTCACCCCGATTAACCACAAGTCCTGGGTGTAGTTGAGTGCGGCCTGGGTCCAGTTTCCCGCCTGATTCGACAGTCCGTTGCCCGCGCCGTAGAAGAACCAATAGCCAAGACCACGAAGAATCTCGGTTGGCGTCGAGGTATAGCTCGTCGATTGCAGGCTTTCGGTGTATTTAAGAACGTTGACCCCGTAGGCGGCCTCTACTTGGAGGCCGGCTATCCACCACAGCGAAACCAGCGCGCTCAGCAGGCCTACTTTCCATGCGACACCCCATGCTCTGCGCCATGTTGCCTCGCGCAGAATCAGAACGGCGAAGGGAAGCCAGAGAGCAGGTCCGATGCCTACGTACAAGATGGATGTGGCGTTGATCCCACTGACCAAGGCAACGACCAGGGCGAAGAGAGCAGGGTATCTCCAGCCACCGCGCCGGAGTGCGCGAACTACAAAGGCGATCATCCAGGGCAGTCCGGCCCACGGCAGGAGAATCACCGAGATCCTGCCGGAGTACTGGAGCACATAAGGGGTGAACATGAACCCCAATGCCGCGACGTACCGCCCGGGTCCCCTCAGGCCGACCGTTCGGCACAGATACAGCATTCCGGCGCCAGCCGCGAAGAGGATCGATCCCATCCAAAGGCGCTGAGCGATCCATACTGGTACGTGAAGGTCTGCCAGGAACCAATAGAAGGGGCCCATCGGCAGCAAATATCCGATGTTCTCGTGTGTAACCGTGCCAAGCGCGATGTTCGGGTTCCATAGCGACACCGCTTCACGCAAGAGACGACCTGGGTCGTAATAGAGATAGGTCTTTGTGTCGTCGGAGACGGTGCCTGGCTGAGAAGCCAGCATTGGAATGTACGCAAGCAGCGCGAACACCCCATAGTCGATGAGAGGTCGCGGTAAACCGCGTACCCGAGGAGGTTTCTCAGTCCGATCCGCATTCTGAGCTGATGCCATGGGATCAGCTCGGTGAAGGGATGAAGACACCCGATCTGTCATAAGTAGCGGACAGTGTAGACAACCAAAGAACCGAGTTGATCTCACTAACCCGGTGGCGAGACTTGAAACTCAACAGTCAAAGGCCGAGGACCTTGCCCGCTCTTCTGTTGAAGTTCAGCGGGTGGCGACAGCCCGTTCTGGCTGCTGCCTTATCGCGCTTTCGGTGCAATACGGCGGGTGTGTCTTGGCGCAACCAAGGGCGGGGGTCAACTTGTCCTTGTGACCTCGTACACGTTCCATCGCTCTGCTCCGAGCATGCCGGTAGCGATCCAACGCGTCTTTACCGATCCGTCTTTCTGCTCTGCGATCCTGCTTTGGAATTCGGCGAATCGTCAGCTTTCCGATTTGGTGGACACGACGAAGCGACTCCGAGATCGAAGACTTGTACATCGACCTTGATCGCCCCTCGAGGCAGATGAGAACTCGACCAGCCGATGGCCTTCGAGGTGTCGGGCTCGATACCGTGGCTTCGGTGATGCGGCCGAGCTTTGGGTCTTTGATCCCGACGAGGCTGGTCAGTGGCGCTCCAACATCTGGCGAACCACGACCAGCTCCTGGCCGATGGAAAGGCCAGCAGGCCTTCTTATACGCCCCGGCACTTCGGCCAGGGCAACCTTCACTGGTGGTCTCCTACGGGGTGGTTCTCGGATTGATCTCCCCAACACCTAGCTCAGGGCGGGTGACTCAGGAGGGAACCAGCACTTCAGTTCAACAAACTTGGGGATCCGCCGAGGCCGGGTGTACCGGTTTCACCACGTGCGATAACCTTTTCGGCGGCGGAAAAACAGTTCTGCGCAGGTACCCACCACATGTAGAGGGGATGCGGTGAGTGAGCAACGGATCGGCATAGTTGTAGTCGCCTTCAACGCGGCATCAACCCTGGCGGCCGTACTCGATCGAATTCCGGAGACCTTCCGAGACCGCATATCTGAAGTCTTGGTCTGCGACGACGCGAGCACCGACAGCACCTACTCGATCGGCAAGGAGTACCAGAGCGAGACGAACCTCCCCCTCACGCTCGTAAGACGGCCACAGAATCTCGGCTATGGAGGAAACCAAAAGGCGGCGTACAAGACGGCCATTGAGCACGGCCTCGACATCGTCGTGCTTCTCCATGGCGACGGGCAGTACGCGCCCGAAGTAATCGAAGACTTGGTCAACCCGCTTGTGGCTGGTCGCGCTGACGCCGTCTTCGGATCCCGGATGTTGCAAAAGGGTGCCGCTCGGATCGGCGGAATGCCTCTTTACAAGTACGTCGGGAACCGGATTCTCAGCCGATTCTCAAATGCCGTCACGGGCTTGGAGCTATCTGAGTGGCACAGCGGCTACCGCGCCTACCGAGTCGATGCGCTCAGGGATATTCCGTTCGATAACAATTCGAACGGGTTCGATTTCGATACTGAAATCATCCTCCAGCTTCAAGAGGCAAGGAAAACGATCTCCGAGGTTCCGATCCCCACGTTTTACGGTGACGAAATTTGTCGGGTCAATGGCATCGGCTACGCCAAGGATGTTGTGGCCGATGTTCTTCTCTATCGGATCCACAAGATGGGTTTCGGATCGGGCGAGATGGCGTTCGGCGACCAGGATTACGACCGAGAGGTCGTCGCCACTTCGTCCTCTCAGCGGCTCCTGGGCTGGCTGGACGACGGTCCGCCATTGCGGATCTTGGAGCTTGGGTGCTCAGACGGAAGGTTTGGAGAAGCATTGCGATTGGCCGGACATACGGTGACCGGCGTGGACGACCGAAAGGTCGATGGCGTCTCGGATCGAGTCGATCGCTTTGTCGAGGCGGACCTCAGCCTGGGACTCCCAGCGGATATCGGCAAGGACTATGACGTCGTCATAGCTTCAGACATCTTTGAACATTTGGTAAATCCTGCCGAGCTGCTCGCAGGGCTTCGTGACGTGTTGGCGCCGCGAGGGGTCGTAATGGCGAGCATTCCAAACATTGCCCACTGGTATCCCCGCTTGCGAATCGCCACCGGCCACTTCGACTATGACCGGAGAGGCATTTTCGACGTAGATCACCTGCGATTCTTTACTCGGAACAGCTTTGAGCGGATGGCGAAGAGTGCCGGGATGCGAGTCCGGCGATGTTCGAGCATCGGCCTACCCCTTGAGGTGGCCGAACGCGGAGGTCCAACTCCCACCCGACTCGTGAGATCAATTTCCCTCGCCGACCGTGCCGCTATGTCATTCGCTCCGTCTCTTTTTTCGTACCAGTTTCTCTTCGAGCTTGAACCCGCTCAACTTGCATACACGAACGTGGCCCCGGGAAGGTCGTCTCTTTCTCAACGGAATCCCACGTAACGACGAATCGTCTCTTTATTCATGATCGTCAGCGCAACAGCGATCACCCCAGCGGACAGCGATCCCGTCACAGACCCTCGCACCTCTCGCGACCGCATCGACCAAGATCGGAGGCGGTTCTCGCTCGCTGTGTCAGTCGCGTTGACGATCGTGACTATTCCGTACCTATGGATTCTCTGGGATCTGTGGTCGAGCAGCGCGAACCCTCTGCGGCAACTCTCTCCCGATAATTTCTACGACATCCAGGCTCGAGCGATGCTCGCGGGACATCTGTACCTGCCAAACGGCTCGATTGGAATCGAAGCCTTCAATCACAACGGGCATCAATACACCTATTTCGGGATCTTCCCATCCCTTATCCGCCTTCCGATATTGATCGTCACTCACAGCTTTGACGGCCGACTCACCGCACCGTCGCTGCTCCTCGCCTGGTTCGTGACCGGCATTTTCAGCTCTCTCTTGATTTGGCGTCTCCGCGTGATGATCCGGGATCAGAGTCCGCTCGGTCGCGCCGAAGCGGCGAGTTTCGGCATTCTCGCCGCATCGATCACCGGTGGCTCGGTCCTGCTCTTCCTCGCGGCCTCACCCAAAGTAGCCAACGAAGACATGGCATGGGGTGCTGCGCTCTGCATCGCCAGCATCTTCGCCCTTCTTGGCGTACTGGAACGCCCGACCGGTCGTCGGGTGCTCTTCTCTGGCGTACTGATTCTTCTGACCACGATCAATCGTGCGCCCACCGGATATGCGTGCATCATCGGCGCGTTACTTGTCGCCGGCTGGTTCGGCATCGGTAGAGAAGGTGCCGAGGGGCGGCGTTGGTGCATTCCGATGCTCTTGGTCGGCTTAGTTCCATTGGGCGTCGTCACCGTAGTAAATCTTGTGAAGTTTGGCGGCCCCTTGGGCTTTTCCGAGGCAAGTCAGGTATGGACGAGCGTTAACGCGCACCGGCGCGTGTATCTGAAGGACAACGGAGGGAGTGCATTCAGCATCCACTTCTTACCAAGCACGCTTGTCGCGTACCTTCAGCCCAACGGTGTGCACCTGAGCAGCGTTTTTCCGTTCATCTCGCTACCTACGGAACCAGCGCGTGCGGTTGGCAAGGTCGTCCTCGACGAGTATTACCCCACAGCAAGCCTTCCCGCGTCGATGCCGCTTTTGTTTCTCTTGAGCTGCTGGGGTCTCGTAACCGCTTTCCGTCCGAATCCTGTTGGTCGAGTGCGTGCCACAAGGATCTTGCTCGTGGCTGCTGTCTCCGCGAGCGCCGGCGTTCTGCTCATCGGTTACATCGCCGAACGCTATCTGGCCGATTTCCTACCGTTTCTTGCCCTCGCCAGCGCCATTGGCCTGATCGACATATGGCGTCGACTTGAACGGAAGAGTCTGGGGAGCCGGGGTGCCGTTCTTGGGTTGATCGCCGCAGTTGGACTGTACGGCGTGTGGGCGAACGTGGGTGCCGCGATCACTCCCACTGCACTGTGGACCAGCACGCAAGCTAAGAATTTTGTGTCATTGCAAGAGTCTGTAAGCGGTGGCGCACTGAAGCAGGACGTGATGCGTGGCAGCGTCCTTCCATACTGGGCGCCGGCGGGCACTTTGTTCGTCGTTGGCGACTGCGACGGCCTCTACGTTTCAACCGGCTTCAGCTACAGCACCATTCCCGGCCAACAGATCCAACATGAAACGTGGATCCCCGTCGAGTACGAGGGTGGAACCAATCTGGCTCTCTCGGTCGTCTTCAACCGCTCTGTGGACGGAAATACGCAACCAGTGACGATCATGAAGTACGGCGGTGCCCGCTTGGACCTTGTGCCCACTGGGCCCAACCAGGTTCGATTGGAGCTCAAGGGTTCCGGAGCACCTTCCAATGAATGGCCTCCGCCTTCGACCGGCACAGTCCGCGTGGTGCCTCACAAGCCTTATCGGATGACGGCGACGATCGACCCGAATCTCAATACCATTGTGGTATCTGGGTTGGGAGCAAACATCGAGCACTACATACCCGGCAAGGGACCCGCGATCGTTCCGGCGCCCGTGGGGCCTTCGTCGATCAGCTACTCCGTCCGCGCCAACGCGAGTTCTGAACACGCTCCCTCCATGGCGCTCTGCAAGCAGATCTCCTCATAATCGATAATTGGCGACGGGGGTATCCTCATCTCCGGGTAGGCGCTCGTCGGCCGGTCCGTCCTCACTCTGTGTAGTCCACCCGATCCGGTGGTGACAGGGTTCCAAAGGCCGGGTTCGGCACGACCTTTGCGTCCAGCGTCTGATCGCAATACATTGCCGCGATTAATCCCGGCACAAACAGCTCAACCGCAAGCGCGCTTCGAGATCCGTACCTTGTGGTCCTCGGCATGCATCGGAGCGGCACGTCAGCTCTGACTGGGGCGCTGGGAGCCTTGGGATTCAACACGCCCGATCCTGGCGAGCGAATGGACTGGCCCGAGAGTAATGCCGAGCACTGGGAGAGCGTCTCGCTCGCTGTCTACAACGACCAATTGCTCACCAAACTTGGCGGCAGTTGGGAGGCACCACCGGATCTTCCCTTGAAGTGGGAGCTCGACGGCGCACTCTCTGAACTGGACTCTCCCCTGCCGATACTCAACGCCGCGTATCCAGAACCGGGTCCACGAGTCTGGAAGGATCCTCGTTTGTGTCTCCTCCTTCCGTTCTGGCGGACCATTCTTCCGAGTCCTGTCGCCGCTGTACTCGTTTGGCGATCGCCACTTGCCGTCGCCCGGTCCCTGAAAAAGCGCGATGGGATGTACCTCGCCGACGGAGTCGCCCTGTGGGAGCGCTACAATCGCGCAGCATTGACGAATCTGGTCGGCATCAATACCTTCGTGTGCAGCTATGACGCAGTGGTGCGCGATCCAACGACGGCTATGAACACGATCGCGGACTGGTTGAGTGCGCTGCCCCAGCTGTCGGGGATGGCGAATCAATGGCACCTGGAGCAGTCGGCCAGCTCGATTGCTCGAGTTGACTCGACAGACGAACAGGAGGCTGACGGCGAACCTCTCCTCGCCCAGCACCACGAACTCGTTCGCCGGCTTTCGTTACTTGAAGGCGGACATCTCCCTCTTGAGGGCTCCTCGCTTGCAAGTGAGTCCGACTGGACAAGTGCCCTCCTCGCCGCACGAAGTGGCAGCCGGACACGCGAATTCCAGATTGAGCTTCAGAACAAACAACGTGAGCTCGATCAATTACGGGACTCGACGAGTTGGCGTGCTACAAAACCACTGCGCGCAATGATCTCTACCATTCATTCTGTCCGCTCGAAACTCCCACGACATTGAAGGATTTACGCAGATGTCTGATCGTTCCGCACACATCGCTGTCATTACAGACCGCTCATGCCCGGTGTTGGGAATTCGCATCGATTCCCAGTCGGTCGCGGAGGTAGAAGCGTGATGGCGCATGTCGCGGCTCCGTCGCGCCGTTTGGCTGGTCTGGCCTTAGCAGTGGTTCCGATCTTCCTGTTGACTGCATGCGGCTCCTCGGATCCGTACCCCGCGGCGTCCCCCGCCGTGAGTTCCACTTGCAATGACCTCGACAAATACGTTCTGAATCAGGCGGCCCCGCATTCGGAATTGAACAACGTGTTGAAGGAAGCCAAGCACTCCGGTGACCCGGTGTTAGAGAGCGGCGCGCGTGCCTATCAAGCAGCAACCGTGTTCAACCAATCGGCGAGGAACGAGGCCTTCGCCAAGATGACTGGTCGCTGCCAGTACTACGGCCTCGGACCTAATCAGTAGCCGGCTCTGCTACGGCGAAGCGAACCGCGCCAACAAAGATCGAAGAGCCTCTGCCGCCTTGAAGGAACGGTTCAACCAAGTCACCGCTTAACCCGCCCGATCCAAGCCGACAGGCGAGGACTGGCGTTTGTCCATCTCCGCAGCCACCGCTTCCAAACCGCGGCCGGTGTGCTCTTGAGCACGAGCGCACGACGTTCAGTTTCACTGACGACCAGCCCAATGGAGTTGAGATACTGCTGAACACGCTCCCGCTTCTCGTCGGAGTGGCGAACCCGAGTCGATAGAGAATCCTCACCGGACGCGGCACCCATGTTCGCGAGTGGCTCTTGGACCCGCGTCGGCGCAAGGGCCCAAATGAACCGCTCCACGGCAGAGTACGGATTGTAGGTCTCCGACAGAACCCGCAATGCTCCAACCATCTCTTCGGGGATGCCGTTGAGCGTCTCTTCATCCCATTCTTCGGAGCGCACGGCGAGAACGTTTTCTTCGTCGATCCGGAGCCAGCCGCATTGTTCGAGCGTGCGTTCCAACGTGGTGTCCGTAAAGGTGTGAATGACCCCGCCAGAGGCCGAGCTGGGGAGGGACCATTCTCCAAGAAGCAGCCCGACACCACGGTCGAAATGGGCGACATTCGGGACTGAAATGAATAAGCGAACCTTGTTGTGATCCACTGACCATGCGGATAACGCCGAAAGGAAACGCTGCGGTTGCGGGAGGCCTTGCAGAACATCGAACAGAAGGAGGCCTTCCACTTCACCGAGATCTCCGAGAGTTGCTTCGAGGGCGCTCATATCCGTGATGTCGCATTGCAGGACATCGACGCCCGCTGCTTTCAACCGAGTTACGGAATCGGGCTGGCCTTCGATCGCCGAGCATTCGATTCTCCTACAAAGAGCGGTGGTGGTCTCAACATCGGCATCCATGGACAGACTTGCAATCGAGCGAGGACGAAAGCCGCATGTTCTGTCAACAAGCTCCGCCATGTGCGCGATCCCGGCCGTGACGGCCGGCGAAGGGAGACTGAATGCGGAATCCTCCGCGCTTGATTCGTTTCGAACATTTTCCTTCGATGCCCCGGCGACGTCGAGGCGATTCTGAGAAGCAAGGACCGATCTCGTTGCCTCTAGGAAAGCACGCCCAAAGCGCAGATCTGGCTCAAGGTGGTTCCCCTCTGCCCACTCATTCCATGCGACGATGAAGAGATAGTTCTCCTCTTCACGCACAGCGGCAAGCGAGTCGACGGCACCCGCAAGCCAGCGCCGGTAGTGCTCCGGGGTGGCTGACTCGAACAGCGTGGCGTTGCTCGCGTGCCTTGCCGTGTTGTCCCAGCCCACGGTCACTGCCGGAAAATGTTTCCACGGATGAGGCGGCCGATTCAGTCGCGCTTCATAAGTTGAGACGTAGTCGAGAATGCGATGTCCCCTCATGCTCGCTTCCGCCGTGAAGAGTCGGCGCAATTCGAGAAACTCTACAAAGCCCACCGTGGCGTCGAATCCGAACTTCTCTGGGCCGCCGGTTGGGCGACTCCAACCTTCCACCCAGCACAAGTAGAGATCCGGGAATCCCAATCGCTCAGCCTCACGCCTCCAAAGGTCGGTGGATCGTTTTGGGTCTGGCAGGTCGCTCGGACGGTAGACGAGCATCAGGGGCCTGCCGTCGATCTTTATGTAGCGGGGATCGGCGAAAGCCGAAGCGAGCCAACGAATATGAGCAAGGTCATCCGCTTCGCTGTACTCCTGGGCAATGAGCACCCGGCCGCTTTCGCCGTCCCAGGTTCTGGTCCATTTTTCGTTGGCCCAGCAAAGGGCGAAGGGAAAGTCGGGGGAGCCCGACGCAAGGACTTCATCGAACGGCCGATTCAGAAGGCGCCGGCCGTTGAACCAGTAGTGGTAATACACGAATCCGAATACGCCGTGGCTTCGAGCCAGATCCGCCTGTGCTTCTCGCACTTCGGGAAGCCGCAGGTCGTAGTAGCCAAGTTCGCCAGGTACGTGCGGCTGATAGTGACCAGGAAAGAGTGGTCGAGCCTGTGCGACGTTGGTCCACTCGGTGAAGCCTTTTCCCCACCACTCATCATTCTCCGGAATCGGATGAAACTGAGGTAGGTAAAAGGCGAGTGCCTTCGTCTTGACTGGGCGAGCCTTTGGCGGCCTACCAGGCTCCGTCATGCCCACGAGAATAGGACAGAACCAATTTCGGGCTGAAATAGGACGCCGCGAAGCGCCCAACCGTGTCTGAGCCATCGGCATATCCCGAAACCGGGTCGGCTTCGGAGGATCTCGAGTCCGGGTCCCGTGGGCCACAACAGTCTGAGCTCCCCCCACTGCTCACGACATTCTGGCGTCCCGGACCTGTCGATTCCGGGGACGGCGGCCCGCACTTCCTCACCCCTCGGTCGTTGAGTACTGGTTCAAGGGTTTTGCCCGGTCGAGTTCATGCCTTAACGCCTCAAGCCTCGCCGAACCGCACTCGGCGTCGGGTTCGAGATAGTTCCCTTCAGCCCACTCGTTCCACGACTTGATGAACAGGATCTGCTCGCCGATCGGATAAGCGCTCGCGATTTCGATCCCGCGCCGGACGTGAGCACCGAATCTTTCGGGAGTCGATCCCGTGACAACCACACCTCGTCGACCGAGGCGTGGGGTGTTGTCCCAATTGGGGTAGACGCCGGGAAACACACGACCCCGGAGGTCGTCAGGGAGATCGGGAAGCGCGTCCGCATACCGGAACCGCTTCGGGTAACGCACTATTCCGTGGGCATTCAGTCGACTTCTGAACCGAAACCAGTTATCCCGCCGAAAGGGCAGTTTGTAATACGCAGCAGCGTCAAACCCGTCTTCCACGTGAGAGTCATAGTCAGACTCCCCCAGACCTGCGACGAGATACAGACCTCCCAACCCCGCGTCACGAGCCATCTTCTGCCAACGCTCAACAAACTGTGCTGCATTGGGAAGTTGGCCAGGCTGATAAACGCACAGGAGCGGTTTGCCCGTAACTCGGATGTACCGGGGGTCCTCGAAGGCCCCACGTAGATTCAAGAAGTGCTCGAGGTCGTCCTCCACGCCGGGGTACGTCTGTTCGATGAGCACACGATCAGGCGCCCCATGCCAGATGCCAGACCAGGATTGATTCGCCCACGAGACACAAAAGGGGAAATCCGGTCTACCCGAAGCAAGGACCTCATCAAATGGGCGCTCGAGCAATCGCTTTCCCGCGAACCAGTAATGCCAGTAACAGAATCCGGTAACCCCGTGGCGCTGCGCGAGATCAGCTTGGGCCTCTCGCACGTCGCTCACGCGCAAATCGTAGAAGCCGAGTTCTCCCGGCAGATGTGGCTGCACGTGCCCACGGAAAAGCGCACGAGCCTGTGCGACGTTCGTCCACTCGGTGAATCCTTTTCCCCACCACCGGTCGTTCTCTGGTATCGGATGGAATTGTGGGAGGTAGTGCGCAATGACTTCCATGTGGACGGACATGATACTGGGCACATACCCACGAGCTCATTCTTCGTTGCTATACCGGCGATGCCGGCGAGTCCCTTCCATGGCATGCGCATTTGCCCTTGACCATTCCGGGTTCACGCGTGCGGATGCAATTGACGCCGATGGGATCCGTTCAGCTCGAGACAAGTAGTCAAGACAAACTCTAGGGACGAGGTCATTCTTGGCGAAGCCGCTGTTGCTACTCTTTGCCGTGCTCTACGTGGCCACTGTCCATTTCCAAACGCCAAAATGGATTGACGTGCAGCAGAGCTACCTCCTCCGAAATATTCGCGAGCCCTTCAAAACGTTTGCCGTGCTTGATGGGATCGACGATGAATACCACACGCGCTTTGATCGCGTCGTGGCGGCGGAGGGTTCCCACGAGGGGCGCCTCAACCTCCTCGCCGCAGAGATTTCCGTCATCGCGGATCCCGATGACGTGATCTTGTTTCTGGATGGGGACGCGTTTCCCGTCGCCGACCCGATGCCCACCATCCGCCGAGGTTTGGCATCGACGTCCCTCGTCGCGATCCGACGGAACGAGAACCAGGGAGATAGGCAACCCCACCCGAGTTTCTGTGCAGTCACCGTTGGAGAGTGGCAACGACTTCATGGTGATTGGTCCGCCGGATACGTATGGACGAGCGAGACTGGTCTGTCGACCAGCGACGTCGGGGGCAACCTCCTGGGCATTCTGGAGCGAGGAAATCTCCAGTGGACTCCCCTTGTGCGCACGAACAAGCGCAACGATCACCCCGTGTGGTTCGGCGTATACGGCAACATCGTCTACCACCACGGCTCCGGCTTCCGACGACCCTTCGCGAGGGTCGACATGAGCACCCGCCCCTCGGGGGTTCGCGGCGAGAGAATTCCCGTCTTCAACAAGATCATTCCAAGATTGAACGTCCGCCGGCGTCGCAAATGGATGGAGGAGCTGCAGCGTCGTAACGAGCGACTCGGCGAAGAGTGGTTCGAGCTGCTCCGGCGCGATCCCAATTTCTATCTACGACTCATCGAGCCTTAAGGCCAGCAATCAGATCTCACAGCGTCGTCGCGGTGAGCTGACGCGAGTCGGCTCCACCGTGGTGAGCTCGTCTCCGACTGGGCGCCCGGTTCTCATCGAGTCGCTGCTGCGACCATTGCCGCGCAGCTGGACCAGCACGTCAGGTTCCGCTGATCTCGGACGACGGCATCGACGCCGGGGCTATATCCCTGGACCTCATTTTCACGGTGGGAAGGTCAAATTCCTGCTCAATCGGGGTGGATGCGCAGCGTGTCTCGGACATTCGCGCCTCGGGTTTGTTACACTTCGGCCGCATGAAATGGGTATTGGTCATTGGGTTGGCGGTGATTGGGGTCCTTGCGGCGATTGTGGCCATTGAGTACTTCGTCGTCCCGATTCACTCGTTGCCGAGCTTCATCCCGGGACACAAGCCAACTGCCGGTCACTACCGCAAGCGGGGCGCGGCCGCTGCGTTGGTTGCTGTCGTCGCATTGGTTGGCGCAGGGCTACTGGCGGTTCGCTTTCGCCGAGAAGACGCAGCTGCCGCTCCGGTGTCTGCGTCGACGGGTGACCAGCTACTGGCGAGGCCACCGGCGACCCCGGAAGACCCGCCGAACTAAAACCGTCGTCGTTGCTGGTTCTCCGACGAGGACCCGCATTGGTTCCCCGTCGTCCGGCATGGCTCAGTCGCCTTCTGGGCTTGTCCTTGAGACGGGTCGACTGGACGGGAGGTCACGTTCGCGCATCGAGCTGACGGGATACCGAATGCCGAGGCGGCCAAAGGCTCCGTCGAAGAGTCCACGGGCGATAGCCCACCAGCATGCGAGGCGACGATTCTGTGGTCGAAAGATCGCCCGACCAAGAAGCTTGGAGACGTTCCGCGGATAACGGCCCACCTTGTGCATGATGTAGAGGTGGTAATAGAGCATGTTCCGAGCTTCGTAGTAGTACTTCCATAGCGGTACGTCGCCATCCTGGCGGATGGCGTCGTGATGTACGACCGCATCTTCGATGACGCGTCGCTTGAATCCCGCTTGAGGGATCCTCCAGTGGCAGTACTCAGTGTCTTCGGCCCACCAGAAAAGCTCCGCTCTGGGTACGCCAACCGCCTCGACGATCTCGCGTGCGATCAGAAACCCACACCAAGATCCCCACCGGCCTACGGCCCCGTCCGGTTGGATCGACACGGGTACAACGAATGTCCGGCCAGGATCCTCGTCTCGCGCCATCGACAACGTGACAAGACACTCGGGCTCGGGGACGATGTCGTCGTCCATAACCCAGGCATCGCTAAAGTCGCTCGACAGGAAATCGCGAAGAGCGATAGCCCAGCCGCCAGCTGGTCCGAGATTGACGTCGGATCGGATGACGCGGGTCGGCACCCCGGTCGGTGGTAGTGCGCCGACCTGAATCGGCGGATCGCTGGCGTTATCGATGACCACGATCCCCTGGGGAGGGTTCGTCTGCGCCGCTATTGCATTGAGACAACGGGCGAGCGATTGGGGCGCATTGTGGCTGAGCACGAGGGCCGCGACGCGACGCCCGTCAGCGTCCTTCACCGCTCCCCTCTCGTGAACAAATTTGAGATTATGCACCCTGGTCAAGCTGCCGATGCTATCGGGCCGTCACCTTTCCTCCCACTGGGTCGGATCCGAAGATCATGCACACAACCGCTTCAGCTCGTGGTCGGGCTGCCGCGGTCGGGATTTTCTCCTCGGCCCGCCGTTTGGGCCACAATTGGCGCCGCTACTAACGTCACAGAGGTGTTGAAGTGTTGAGGTGTGTGGGCGTGCAGAGCTTGCGAGATGGCGAGGGGTGTGGACGGTGAGTTCGAAATGAATCGGGTGAAGGCACCGGTGAAATCGGTGGAGGGTTCGGGCACAGGACACTTCCTCCAACCGAAGTGGGGTGACGGTCCCTGGGGCGAAGGCTCGCTGCGCGATCGATTTGAAGTCGTAAGGCCTCTGATCCGTGGGGGGTCGCTGCTCGATATCGGGTGTGCGTCCCGTTACGGACGTCCAGATTGGCTCCACGGGCTGCTGTCCAAAGAGGTGGCCGACGTCGTCGGGATCGACATCAACACCACCACCATAGAGGCGCTGAAGTCGGAGGGCTACGACGCGAGATTGGGTGACGCCCGCGATTTTGATCTTCAGCGGAAGTTCGACGTGGTCTTCGCGGGTGAGTTGATTGAGCACCTCGACGATGTTCGAGGATTCCTCGGGAGCGTCCGTCGACATCTAAATCCCGGTGGTCGGTTGGTTCTCACCACACCCAACGCCTTCTACGTGGGCAACTTCGTGTACCGCTTCGGAGGTCATGGAAAGGTGCACCCTGAGCACACCTGTTGGTACTGCGAGGACACCCTGCGACAGGTCTTGGCAGCCAACGGGTTCGGAACTACGGACATCAGTTTCACCGGTCACACGAGCCCAACAACGGCCCGCCGGATCGCAACGTTCACGGTGCAACATGCGCTCCCGCCCCGCTTAGCGTTTGACACGCTCATCGCCGTTGCGAGAGCTGATTAGGCAGAGCGGCCCTTGCGGCCCCGAGAGGCGATCCGCCCGGTCCAGGCGCGCCGGCAGTCCGCTAGGTGTTCTGCGGCGGGAGGGAGTCGTAGAGCGAGCCCGATCGACGGATGGCCCGGGCCTCGACGCGAAAGAGCCGGTTCTTCACGACTCGATTTGGGCGATCCCAGCGTGAATCCGGACGGGCAACCACCGACATGCAATCGAGGAGCAGGACCCCTCCCTCCCAGTTGATGAGCTCTTGTCCCACGCAGTGCAGGCCCGCCTTGTCGCAAAGATCGGCAAAGCCGGCGGCGGTCACGCTTGGGGCCCGCCAGTGCTTCCCCCGGTAGGTCCCCGACCGTAAGAGACCGGCTCGGGCCACTGCTGGGAGGCGGTCGAATGAACCTTGCAACGGTGCAAGCACACGCGTCGAGCGTTGGTAGGTGCCGTAATTCGAGTGGTGCAGGAACGCAACGCCATCGGGCTTTAGAACACGGGCCAGCTCGTTGAGATAGCCCCCAAGCGTCTCGGCTTCGACATGAACCAAAGAGTCAAAGCTGAAGGCGAAATCTATGGACGAGTCGTCCACCATCGGCAGCGAATGTCCGTCGTTCACCTCAAATCTGGCGCCAGGGCGATCGGCGAATCGTTGCCGACAGGCCTCAACGCACTTCGGTGTGACATCTACGCCAGTCAGCGTCTCGCAATACTCGAGGAGAAACTCTGTCCAACGGCCGAATCCAGGAGCGATCTCAAGGATCGCCGCCGCCGGAAGGAACCCCTGGATGCGGGGGTAGATGCTGCGGTACCACTGCCCCCGGGCGCTTCCCCATGGCTTCGACCAGGGATCGCCGGCATAGCGCCAGTCGTAATTCTCGTTCCACCGGTCGAGGTTCTCCTCGATGCTTGGCACGCAATTCCTCCTGCTCCGTGGCGCGGCTTTGCGGCGGACACACTACCCTCCGTTTTTTGATCGGAATCCTCCAAAAGATCCTTCTCACAGCTCGATGGGGCGAGCACGCAGGGTACTGGCAAGTGGTCCGACCTAAAATTGATCTCTCGACCCCCGACAGAATGGGCTGAATGCGGTCGGGAAGAAGGCTGAAAGCGTGCCGAGTGGGAATGTGCTGGCGCAGGCGGGTCGCGGGGGTGCCGACCTGTCCGGCAGATGGTTGCAGTCATGGCGCGTCCGTTGGCGCCAACATCGAAGCGCCGCACCGGTAACGGCATCGTGACCGCTGTCGGTACCCGCCCCCGGGTCGGTCTCATAGAGAACTTCGCCAACGGCGCCGCCGGTCATTGGGGAGACAATCTGGTTCGGCTCTGCAAGGGGGCAACTGCCGCCGGATATGAGCCCATTGCCGTGGCGGTACACGGACTGCACTCCCAGGTTCGCAGCTCCCTTTCGGCAACCGGGGCCCTTATCGTCGATCGCCCGGTCGGACTGTTGGCCCGAGCGTCGCTGTGGACGTCCAGACTCCTCAAGCCGTTGCACGGTCTGGTCCACCGGATAGCACCGGAGTCAGATCTTGCTGCTCGCGTTCGCTATGCGTCGCGGTGCTTGGCGGAGGTTGCGGCGTTGCGAACGGCGACCCGCGTCGCTGGTGAAGATGTAGAGGCCACAGTCATCTTGACCGCGAGCCAGGGCCTTGCCGCCACTGCGGCAGGGCTCTCTATGACTCCACACCTCCGTTTCGTTCACTACAAAGGGGTTCCCGAGGGAGCGTGCTTGCGTGCACTGGAGAGGCTCTTTTCTCGGAGCGGCCGCCGCATTGGCGTGATAGCGACCAATGTTGCGATCGAGTCCACAACGAAACAACGCCATCCAGAGCGGCTCGTCGTCGTGCGGTCATTCACCGTGGCCGATCCGAGCATGTACATAGGCGAAGACGAACGG
>Ga0210390_10002276_pt1 | contig 17126 bp, 10 predicted proteins | sample IncBWH11OmetaG_FD_161050 | JGI IMG/M metagenome (GOLD analysis project Ga0210390, IMG submission 161050) | Forest soil microbial communities from Barre Woods Harvard Forest LTER site, Petersham, Massachusetts, United States - Inc-BW-H-11-O ... | reverse complement strand
GGCGCAAGTGACAAAACACCCATAGCGTCGTTGGCACGCGGGTCAGTTCAATCCGGCTTCAATGAGGTCGCCCGCCGAGCGCTTGGCGTCGTCCGTGTCGCGCGACCTCACAGAAGCCTCCAGATTCGCCGGAGATTCGCCGCTGCGATTCGCTGCCCACAGATTTCTCCACAGGATATTACGAAATATCCCCAGTTCTTTCTTCTTGCAGCGTAATTTGCGGCGGTTCCGGTTGACCGTCACACCGTGCACTTGATACGCCCAATGCGTGCCCACAGCCGATTCGCGTCCGTTCATCCGAGTCCGCGGCCGTTCGTTTATGGCGCTCGTTCTCGCGCCCGAACCGCCGGTGGAGGATTGGCTTGACGCGCTGGACTCGCAGATCAATCGCTCGCCGTCGTTCTTCGCCGGTCGTCCTGTCGTGCTTGACCTCGGTGCGCTGCCGAGTGAACAGCCGGATGTCGCGGGCCTGCTGCAGCGCCTGAACAGCCGCGGCATCCGAATCATTGGCACGGAAGGCGCGCATCCGTCATGGCAGGGACTGGAAGCCTGGGCGCCGCTGCACGCCACCGGCACGCGTCCGGCGCGCGCGGTGGATGTGCCCGATGAACGTCGCGCGACGCAGCCTCAGGAAAGTTCCTCGCTGCTGATCGATCAGCCGGTCCGGTCGGGTCAGTCGATTGTGTTTGAGAAGGGTGACGTCAGCATCGTGGGCTCTGTTGCCTCAGGCGCGGAGGTGATTGCCGGCGGTTCCATTCATGTATACGGCACGCTGCGCGGTCGAGCGATCGCGGGGCTCACCGGCAACAACCGCGCGCGCATCTTCTGTCGCAGGCTGGAAGCCGAATTGCTGGCAATCGATGGTGTGTACCAGACGGCCGACGATATGGACGCGAAGCTGCGTGGCAAGCCAGTGCAGGCCTGGCTCGCCGGCGAGGCGATGATGTTGGCAACGTTCGACTGAACGAGGAGAGAAACTGATGGCCACGGTCATCGTCGTGACATCCGGAAAGGGCGGCGTCGGCAAGACGACGTCCACCGCGGCACTCGGCGCCGCGCTGGCGCAGCAGAACCAGAACGTGGTCGTGGTCGATTTCGACGTCGGGCTGCGCAACCTGGATCTGGTGATGGGAGCCGAACGCCGCGTCGTGTTCGACCTGATCAATGTCGTGCAAGGCGACGCCAAGTTGCCGCAAGCACTGATCCGCGACAAACGGATTGACACGCTGTCGCTGCTGCCCGCATCCCAGACGCGCGACAAGGATGCGCTGACGGCCGAGGGCGTGACACGCGTGATCGGCGAGTTGCGCGAGAAGTTCGATTGGATCATCTGCGACAGTCCCGCCGGCATTGAACGCGGGGCCACGCTGGCGATGCGTCATGCCGACGCGGCCGTGGTGGTGACCAATCCTGAAGTCTCCTCGGTGCGTGACTCGGACCGCATCATCGGCATGCTCGATTCGAAGACCGCGAAAGCCGAAAAGGGCGAACGGGTCGACAAGCACCTGCTGCTGACTCGCTACGATGCGGCGCGTGCCGCGCGCGGTGAGATGCTGAAGACCGAGGACGTGCTCGAGATCCTGTCCATCCCGCTGCTCGGGATCATCCCGGAGAGTGAGGAGGTGCTGCGCGCATCGAATCTCGGTTCGCCAGTGACGATCGGCAGCCCAAACAGCGTGGCGGCGAAGGCATATTTCGAGGCGGCACGACGGCTGAAGGGTGAGACACTGGTTGTCACCGTGCCGGCGGAACGCCGCAGCATCATGGGACGTCTGTTCGGCCGGAGGGCCGTTGCATGAATCTGATGAGCCTATTTCGCCGGCGTGACTCCGCGCCGGTTGCGCGCGAGCGACTGCAGGTGTTGCTGGCGCATGAGCGTGCGTTCGTCGGCAAGTCCGATCTGCTGGCCGTGCTGCAGGAAGAGATCATCTCGGTGATCGCCAAGCACGTGACGATCGAGCGCGAGCGCGTGCAGATCAAGCTCGACAGAGGCGATCCGATCTCGATTCTGGAAATCGACGTGGAGGTGCCCAGTGCCGCCGCCGCCGCGGCGTTGCGTGAGACACGGGCGGCGATGGCCGGAGGCTGAGCCGCTATTCCGCCGTAAGCAGCGCGACAGGGAAATCTGCGAGGATCGTCTCGAGCGACAAGTGCCGGTCGAGCGGATCCCGGCGGCGGTTGCCGATCCTGTCACGCAATTGGCGTCGGGTAACGTCTTCCGGCAAATGCAGCGTCGTGGACTGCCAGACCTCTGCCGGAATCGTAATCGATGTCCCATTCGCGGCGTCTGGCTGCCCCAGCAGCCTGCCCGGAAGACGCGGCACCACGACAATGCAAAGTGCGTCCCCGCGTGATCGCAGAAACGCCACAACATGCGCGGCCAGCGGCCCACTCACCTCGACCGGGCGATACTCCCCGCGTGCGAACAGTTCCGGAACCTCGCGGCGCACCGTGAGCGCGCGGTGGATCACCGCCTGCTTCACCCTGCCATCCCGCCAGCACGCCGACAGCGCGATCGGTGACGCATCGGCATTCATTGCTGCAAAGCGCCGCGTGAAATCCACCGGCCGCCGATTGTCGGGATCCACCATGCTCAGATCCCAGAACTCGGCCCCCTGATAGATGTCCGGAACCCCCGGCACGGTCAGCTTCAGAAGCGTCTGCGCTAGGCCGTTCACCGCTCCGGGCGGCCCGATGCGCCGCGCAAACGCGGAAGCATCCGCAACGAACTCTTCATCCGCCATGATCGTGTAGAGGAACGACCGCGCCGCGTCCTCGTACTCCAGATCAGGTGCCGTCCAATCCGTCGCCAGCTTCGCCTCACGCAGCGCCTTGAGCTGCCAACCGGCCAGACGCTCCGTATAGTCCCGGAGATCGAGTTCATCGGTGGGCCAGGCCCCGACGATCATCTGGTACAGCATCGCCTCGTCACCCGGCGATGGCATTGGTGCGTCGCCACGCCGCCGATGCGGTGTGTTCAGCTCGAGCCAGCGTCGCACCGCGCGTTCCCACTCCTCGGGAATCTCGCTCAATACCGCAAGCCGCGCGCGGACATCCTCGCCACGCTTGTGGTCATGTGTCGCGGTGGCGAGCATCGCATCGGGGAATTGCTTGCGCCGCGCGAGACACGCCGCATGGAAATCCGCCACCGTAGCGCTGAACCGTCTTACATCGGCGCCAACCTCGTTGCGCGAGAGCAGAACCCCGTAGCGATAGTATGCAGTGTCTTCAACCGCCTTCGCTGCAAGCGGCGCACTCAATTGCTGGAAACGGATGGCGCTCTCCGGTGTCGCCTCTTCGCCGAGCCAGCGCTCGAGCAACGAGAGCATTGGACGATCGGGGGCAGGCACATGCTGCATGGCAGCGGCCACCGCGCTTTCGAGTGCGCCCGATAGTTGCCCGACGCCATAGCTGCGATACACCGGGAAATGTGTGAGCAGCGCGACGAGCGCCCGACGGATTGCACCCCGGGTGATGTCTCGTGTCTCGAGGCGCATGACCGCAATGCGATGCAACGACCCGATCAGCGCATCGAGTTGCGCGCCAAATGAGCGATCGAGTACGTCGCGCCGCGCCGCCTCCTCCTCCTCGGCAAAATCTGCGGGACGACTGCTGACTGCACTCCAGAAATGCCGCAGGGCGCTTTCGCCAGAACCGTCGTGCAGCAGCGCGCTCACCTCGTCCATGAATTCGTAGCCGCTGGTGCCATCCACGGCCCAATCTCCAGGCAGGTGCTCACCGGCACCAAGGATTTTCTCGACGACCAGCCAGGGCGGCCCCTTCGGCGCGTCAGGCGGTCGCTGCGGCGCCAGTTCATCGAGACGGGCACGCAGTTGGCGGCAATAACCAGGCGGATCGGCCAGGCCATCGACATGATCGACCCGCATGCCGTCGATCAGGCCCTGCTGGTACAGGCGAAGCAGTGTGCCGTGCGTCGCCTCGAACACCGCTGCTTCCTCCATACGCAGCGCGACCAGACCATTGATATCGAAGAAGCGTCGCCAGTTGATTGCATCGCCCGCGCTGCGCCACCAAGCGAGCCGGTAGTGCTGGCGTTCAAGCAGACGATGTAGCCGCTGCCTCCCCGCCATCGTCGCCGGATCGAAGGCGTCCGCGCCCCCCGAGACGACCTCCGCGTGATCCTCCGGACGGATCGGAAATCGATTGTCGAAATACTGGATGACAGGCTCAACGCCGTCGCGCACCAGGGTGATTGCGCCGTCGCGCAGCGCTTCGCCGTATGGTTGACCGAGGAATGGAGCGAGCACCTTGCCGAACCTGCACCACTCGATATCGAAATACGTCGCAAAGCGGCTGTCACGTCCGTGCCGCAGCACATCGGCCCACCAAGGGTTCTCGACACCACCCGCGGCCATGTGATTGGGGACGATATCGACGATCAGCCCGAGACCGGCGGCACGCAGCGCCGCGACCAGCTTCCGCAGACCTGCCTCGCCGCCGAGTTCCTCATTGACCCGAGTGGGATCGGTCACGTCATAGCCGTGCATTGATCCCGGCCGCGCCGCGAGGATCGGCGAGGCATAGAGATGGCTGACGCCGAGCGACGCCATGTAGGGCACCAGATTCGTTGCATCGGCAAAAGTGAAATCGCGGTGCAACTGTAGGCGCATCGTTGCCCGCAACGACCTCATAGTCGTGGCCGCCGCGTAGCCAGTTGCGCCACCCGGCGCGCTATGCGCGGCTCATCGAGCAGCGTGCGTGCCTCCGCCGTCAGCCGCCGCCGCCAATTGGGATGCTGGTCAATCGTCCCTGGCAGGTTCGGCTGCTCTTCGATCCCGAGCAGGTCCTCGATCGGCGGCAGACAGAGCGGAGAAGGCGTGGCGGCCACAAACGCCAACGCCGCATCCACCACCGGTTGCGTGTCGTTCGACGATGGTGCATCGCCCTCTCCGAAACCGGCCTCCACGAATTCCTGCCACAATGCCCGGCGGTCTTCGGTGCGCTCCGCTGACACGTCCGCCTCCTGCACGCCCACGCCAAGGCGTCCGCTCTCCGCGCGCGTCGTGATGTCGCTGCCGTGCCACCAACCTGCGACGGTTGGCAGATCGTGCGTCGAGGTCATCGCCACCGCAGAGTGGCTCCACGTCTCAGGTGGGTTGAATCCGTGGCCATTTCGCTCGAACCAGAGAACGCGCATGCCATGAATGCCGGCGGTCTCAAGTGCGTCGTGGAACCCGTCGGGAACCGTGCCAAGATCTTCGCCCACAACGATCGCGGCATGCCGCTGCGACTCCAGAGCCAGCAGCCGCAGCAGATCAGTTAACGGGAACGTCAGGTATGCGCCATCGGCAGGATCCGCACCCTGCGGGATCAGCCAGAGGCGCGTCAGGCCCATGGCATGATCGATCCGCAAGCCACCAGTGTTGCGCAGCGCCGCACGAACCGTCGCGATGAACGGCCCGAACCCGCCCGCAATCAGCGCGCGAGGCGAGAAGCTGGTCAGCCCCCAGTCCTGGCCGCGCGGATTGAGCAGATCGGGCGGAGCGCCAATCGAGAGACTGCCCAGCACGTCGCCCTGTCGGCTCCATGCGTGGCTGCCGCTCGGGTCCATGCCGACGGCCAGATCGCCGATCAGGCCTATGCGCATTCCCGAACCAAGTGCGCGGCTCTGCGCTATGCCGAATGATCGATCGGCGAGCCATTGCAAAAAACTGTGGAATAGTACCTCGCGCTCGTGCGACGCCGCAAATACCGTGACTGCAGCACTGTTCGGATCGCGCAGATCTGTCGGCCAACGATGCCAATCGCCCGCACCAGCCGCTGCCTGCACGGCATGCAGCGTTTCGAACACCGCGTGTTGTGCCAGCAGTTCGCCGCCATCGGCGCGGAAGCGGGCAAAGTCCAGATGGAGTTTGCCGTAGGCGCTGGCCGCATCAATGAATGGTTCGAACAGTGCCCGCAGCAGCCGATGCTTGGCACGCGCCGCCGCCGGCCAGTCGATCAGCGACAACGCCTCCAGTCGTTGGAACGTCTCGCTCAACCCTTCCGCCCGCAGCGTGTCGGCCACATGCGCCTCGCCGAACACCTGAGCCGGCGAAGCATGCAGCGGGTTCAGGAACAGACGTGTGGACGGCGAGTAAGGACCGAAGCGCGAGGGATCGGCTCCGAACAGTGCATGCAAGGGACTTAGCGCCAAAGCATCGGCGCCGCGCGATCCGACTGCCTCGGCGAGCGCCGCGATGCCGGCTGCGTCACCGATACCGCCATCGCCGCAGTGACGCAGTGAATAGACCTGTGCCGCAATTCCCCACAGCCGCGCATCAGGCACCGCGTCATCTATAGTGCGGCACCGTGTCGGCGCAACCGCGAGAACAAATTCGCGATCTTCAATCAGCAGCCGGTGATAACCAGTCTCGCTGATCGCGGGCACGCGCAGCCGTCCGCGAACCGGCGAGATGGCAATGTCGCGCGTGCCACTCCCTTCGAGGCTGAGTCGTGCCTTATGCGTGTCGCTCGCACCGACATCGAGCCGTGTCGGACGTCCAGCCATGGCCGTGATCAGCGGCGGCAGCGCCTGAACATTGGAGCGGCGCTGCAACAGCCGACGGCTCGCGAGCAGATCTCCGCGTGTTTTGCAGGGCAGGCCAAGCGCCTCAAGGTGCTGACTCAATACGTCGGGCTCCACAGTCTTCGGCCGACCCGCGAAATCCTGCCACTCGACGGCAATTCCCGCGCGGTGCGCGAGATCACGTATCACCTCGTCAGACATTGGCCGAACGTGCCAAATCAAGGTAGGCGCAGGTGCAAGGTCCAGGCAGCCAGCCTTGCTGCATCTCCGAACTGGCAAACAAGAGCACCCCGGCAGGCGGGTCAAGTGTCACCGCCTGCGCGTCGAGATTGATCGCCACTGTCAGCACCGCGCCATCGCCAAGTCGCCATCGCGCGACCACGGCCTTTGGCCCGATCGCTTCGGCGGTCAGCGCGTGGGTCCCGTCCAGACGCGGCACGATCTCGGCGGCGCGCAGCGCGGTGAGACGGCGGTAGAGCGCCTCGCGCGCCGGGCCTAGCGATGGGTCCGCTTGCGGCTTCGAGGCAGCAAAGGTCTGCAATGCGTTCGGGTCCGGAATTCGTTCCCGGCGCGCCGGATCGGCGAACTCCTGGAACCTAGAGAACTCGTTGCGCCTTCCCTCGCGCACCGCATCAGCCAACTCGGCGCTGTGGTCGGTGAAGAACAGGAACGGAGTACGACTTGCGCTCTCCTCGCCCATGAACAGCAAAGGGATCTGCGGGCACAGCATCATCAACGCTATCGCCGCTTCCAGCGCCGGGGGGTCCACCAGCGTCGTCAGCCGCTCGCCGAATGCCCGGTTACCGATCTGATCATGGTTTTGCAGGAACAGCACGAAGGCAGTCGGCGGCAGATGACCACTCGGCATGCCGCGCGGCTCGCCCAGGTAGCGCGAATGTTCTCCCTGATAGATGAAGCCTTCCGCGAGACAGCGTGCCAACTTCCAGGCCGGCTCCTCAGCATAGTCGAGGTAGTAGCCGCCGTCTTCGCCAGTCAGGAGCGCGTGCAGGACATTGTGCCCATCGTCGTTCCATTGCGCATCGATATCCTTGCCGAGATGTAAAGCATCGTTGTGATGCTCGAGCACGAGATGCACTTGCCGGCCGGGTTCGACAGTGGCGCGAACCTTGGCCGCCATCTCGTCCACCCAGTCCTGATCCAGGATGGCATGCACGGCATCGAAGCGCAGTCCGTCGAAGCGGTACTCCATCAACCAAAAGAGGACGTTGTCAGTGAAAAAACCGCGAACATCGGGTCGCCCGAAGTCAATTGCGGCTCCCCATGGGGTGCTACGATCCTCACGAAAAAATTGCGGTGCGTAGAGCGACAGGTAATTACCGTCGGGGCCGAAATGATTGTATACAACGTCCAGGAAGATCATCAGCCCAAGGTCGTGCGCCCTATCGACCAGCGCCTTCAGGTCATCGGGTGTTCCGTAGGCGGCATCAGGCGCATACGGCAGGACGCCGTCATAGCCCCAGTTGCGCTGGCCCGGAAAATCATTGACTGGCATCAACTCGACGGCGGTGATGCCAAGGTCAACCAGCCTTGGAAGTTCCCGTGCCACACCTTGGAACCCGCCAAGAACGCCCGCATGGAGTTCGTACAGCACCGCCTCGCGCCACGGCCGTCCGCGCCAGCCCGGGTTGCGCCAAGCGTAGGAGCGCGAATCGACCACCACGCTCGGGTCATGCACGTCACCTGCCTGCGCCCGCGAAGCAGGGTCGGGGACCAGAATTCCGTCAACCAGGCGATAGCGGTAACGCGTGCCGGCAGGACACCGGGCGGCCGCTTCGAACCAGCCGTCGGGCGAGCGCGTCATCGGCAGGTTTGGTCCGCTCTCTATCGCCACGGCGACAGTCTCCTGCGCTGGTGCCCACAGGCGAAACAGCGTCGACCCGTCACGCAATAGTCGCGCACCAGAGCGGGTTTCAAACGCAAACATCGTGCTCATCCGAGATGCTCGGCGTACAGCAGGACGGCACTGTGGGCAGCCACCCGGACCTCCTGCCCCGTGATAGGGCGTTCGTGAGTCTCTGGCTCGGCGCTGTCGAGTACCACGCGTCCAGGCAGATGGGGCTCGGGCAACCGAAAGTCACATGGCCGATCACCCGGGTTCACCAGCAAGCTCAGGATTTCAACCCTTCCTTCAGAAACCCGCATCGAACGACGCAAAATCAACGTCCGCTGTTCAATGTCGTTCCAGGCCTCCACTGGAATTGTTCCTCCTGACTGATCGAACCAGGCGATGTCGGCAATACCTGGCGCGGGATGCGCCTTTCCGTGCAGGAAATGTGGATGGCGCAGGACTGGATGCTCGCGGCGGAGCTCGATAAGGCGCGCAACGTAAGCGGTCAGCGCAATTCCCGGCGGCGATGCCGCCATGCTCCAGTCCAGCCAGGAGATTTCGTTGTCCTGGCAATAGGCATTGTTGTTGCCGCGCTGGGTGCGGCCGAACTCGTCGCCCGCCAGCAGCATTGGCGTACCCGCGGCAAGGAACACGGTGGTCAGCATCGCGCGCTTGACACGATCCCGTACCGCGTTGATCGCCGGATCGTCGCTCGGCCCTTCCACGCCCCAGTTGCTCGTGTGGTTGGCAGGATGTCCGTCGTGATTGCTCTCGCCGTTCGGACCGTTATGACGCTCGACGAAGGTCACGGCGTCCGTGAGCGTGAACCCGTCATGCGAGGCGACATAATTGACCGATGCCCACGGGCGCCTACCGCGGTGAGCGAAGATATCGGCAGAACCAGCTAATCTTGCGGCAATCGCCGGTCGGTGGCCGCCATCGCCGCGCCAGTATCGCCGAACACCATCACGGAACCGATCGTTCCATTCAGCGAAGCCGGGGGGATGGTTGCCAAGTTGATAGCCTCCTGGTCCGATGTCCCACGGTTCGGCGATCAGCTTCACGCCCGCGAGAACGGGATCCTGGCGAAGCGCATCGTAGAAACCGGAGCCTGGATCGAAGCCATGCGATTCCCGCCCGAGCGTCGCGCAGAGATCGAAGCGGAATCCATCGACATGGAACGAGGTCACCAGGTGGCGCAGGGAATCCATCACCATCTGCAGGACCTTCGGATGCGAGAGATTCAGCGTGTTGCCGGTGCCGGTATCATTGACCGGGCGGCGTTGGTTCCCAGCCTCCAGCCGATAGTAGCTGGCGTTGTCGAGGCCGCGGAACGATAAGGTCGGGCCGGCTTCGTCGCTTTCCGCAGTGTGGTTGTACACGACGTCGAGAATCACCTCGATACCGGCAGCGTGCAGCCGGCGGACCGCCACACGCATTTCGTTCGGTGAGCCGTCCGACAGATAGGATGGTTCCGGTGCGAAAAAGCCAAGGGTGTTATAGCCCCAGTAGTTGCGTAAGCCCCGCTGCTGCAAGGTGCGGTCCTGCAGGAAGGCTTGCACCGGCATCAGCTCGATCGCGGTAACCCCGAGGCGACGCAGGTGGTCGATCATGCCGGGATGCGCGAGCCCTGCGAAAGTGCCTCGCTGCAATGGACGGATGTCGTTGCGAAGCATGGTGAGCCCGCGTACATGCGCCTCGTAGATCACGGTATCCGACCACGGCACGGCCGGTGGGCGATCGTCTCCCCAGTTGAATGAATCATCAGTCACCACGCACTTCAGCATCGACGGCGCGCTGTCCCGCCGGTCGAACGACAGATCACCACGCGTTGAATGTTGGCGGAAGCCATACAGCGCATCCGACCAGTGCAGATGGCCTGCCAAGGCGCGCGCGTAGGGATCGAGCAACAACTTGTGATGATTGAAGCGGTGCCCTCGCTCCGGCGCATAAGGGCCGAATGCACGGTAACCATAGCGTAGGCCCGCGGTCGTGTTGGGCAGATAGCCGTGCCAGACCTCGTCGGTGTACTCCGGCAGCGTATAACGCGCGATCTCATGGCGGCCGGAGGGCTCGAACAGGCAGAGATCGATCCGTTCGGCATGCGCCGAGAACACAGCGAAGTTGATGCCGAGCCCGTCCCATGTCGCACCGAGTGGAAACGACCGGCCCGGTGACAACGCATCAGGCAGGTGCTGCATGCGATCGGGCCGGGTCAGTCGCCCTGGCGCAGGAACACGGTGGCCAGAGGCGGCAGGGTGAGTTCGAGCGACTGTGCCTCGCCGTGGCGCTGCACAGGCACCGTCTCGACCATTCCACCATTGCCTATGTTGGAGCCGCCGTAGCAGGCGGCATCGGTATTGAGCAGTTCGCGCCAATGCCCGGGACGCGGCACACCAATGCTGTAACCCGATCGTGGCACTGGCGTCATGTTGCACACTATTAGCACCGGAGGGGCAGATTCTTCGCCGTAACGCAGGAACGCAAACACCGAGTTGTGCCAATCATCACCGACGACCCATCGGAAGCCGGTGGAAACCGGATCGCGCTGATGCAGAGCGCGCTCGTGCGCATAAAGACGGTTGAGATCGCGTACCAGTTGTTGGATACCGCGTCGAAACGGATCCTCGAGTGCGCCCCAGTCGAGCTCGCTGTCGTGGTTCCATTCGCGTTCCTGCGCAATCTCGCCGCCCATGAACAGCAGCTTCTTGCCCGGATGGCCCCACATGAAACCGAAGTAGCTCCGCAGGTTGGCAAAGCGCTGCCAGTTGTCGCCCGGCATCTTGCCGATCAGCGAGCGCTTCCCGTAGACCACCTCGTCATGTGACAGCGGCAACACGAAGTTTTCGGCGAATGCGTAGAGCAGTCCGAACGTCATGTCGTTGTGATGCCACGGCCGGTGGATCGGATCATGCTCGATATAGCGGAGCGTGTCGTGCATCCAGCCCATGTTCCACTTATAGGCGAAGCCCAGGCCGCCTTCCCGGATCGGCCGTGATACGCCCGGCCAGGCGGTCGACTCCTCGGCAATGGTGATCGCACCGCCGCATCGCTCGCCAACGACGGCATTGAAGTGCCGCAGGAAGCCGATCGCCTCGAGGTTCTCGCGGCCGCCGTAGATGTTTGGGATCCACTGCCCCTGGCTGCGCGAGTAGTCGCGGTACAGCATCGACGCCACCGCGTCGACGCGCAGGCCATCAACGTGGAAATGCTCCAGCCAATAGAGGCCTGACGCAATCAGGAATCCCTGCACCTCGCGACGGCCGAAATTGTAGATGTAGGTGTTCCAGTCCTGATGGTAGCCTTCACGCGGGTCCTGGTGCTCGTAGAGTGCCGTGCCGTCGAAGCGTGCCATGCCATGGGCATCGGTGGGGAAATGCGCCGGCACCCAATCGACGATGACGCCGATATTGGCCCGATGGCAGGCGTCGACAAAACGCGCGAAACCGTCGGGCGACCCAAACCGCGCACTCGGCGCGAACAGGCTGAGCGGCTGATAACCCCAGGAACCGCCGAACGGATGTTCGGTCACGGGCATCAGCTCAATGTGGCTGAACCCCATCTCACTGACATAGGGCACCAATCGCGCGGCCAGCTCGTCCCATGTCGGAATGCGCCCGTTCGGATGGAACCACGACGCGGCGTGCATCTCGTAAATCGAGATCGGTGCGTCGGTATCGTGCCGGCGCGCGCGTTGCCGCATCCATCCTTCGTCGTGCCAGACATGCGGCGTGGGATCGCTGACAACAGATGCAGTGGCCGGTGGCGGTTCAGTCGCACGTGCGAGGGGATCAGCCTTGAGCGGCAGGCGCCAACCGTCTGGACCGATGATGGCAAACTTGTAGCGCGTCCCTGGCCCGAGCCGTGGAATAAACAGTTCCCACACGCCAGAGGGGAAGCGCAGACGCATCGGGTGTCGCCGAGGATCCCAGGTGTCGAAATCACCAACCACGGAAACCGCACGAGCATTCGGCGCCCAGACCGCAAATCGCACACCGCTGACGCCATCGATTATCGCGACGCTTGCGCCCAGATGCGACGCCACTTCAAAATGCCGCCCTTCGTTGAAGAGGTGCAGATCCAGGTCGCCGAGCAAGGGCCCGAAAGAATATGGATCTTCGGCTTCCTGCACAGCGTCCGGCCAGACGATGCGCAGCCTGTACGGCTCGGTGCTGCTCACCCTGCCGACGAACAGGCCTTGCGGCGTCGTCGGTGCCAGCCGACCAATGGGTTCACCTGTTTTTCGTGCCAGCGCCTCGACTTCCAGCGCGCCGGGCAGGAAGGCCCGGATCTCCCGCCCCATCCCGGTGTCGTGCGGACCCAGTACGGCGAACGGATCACCGAGCGTGCCGGCGTCGAGCGCTTCCGCCACGCCAGACGGCAGACCGGAAAATTCAGCCATGTCGTTCATGATGGCACCTGCGCAATCAGTTGGGCGAGGCCGTGCAACGGCACGTCAATCCAGGCCGGCCGGTTGGCCGCCTCATAGGCGATCTCATAGGCCGCCTTCTCGATCAGGAAGAGCGTCAGCAGGTCTCGCTCTGCCGCGGCGTCCTCGGCCGGCAGCACTTCGGCATAGCCGGCAAGGAAGCACTGCGCGGCGCGTTCAACGAAGGTCCGCAGGAATGCGTCGCGCTGCGGATCGGCGACATGCGCCTGAGTGGCGACACTCCTGCGCTTCATCACCGCTGCCGCATAGTCGAACGAGCGGAGTATGCCGGCGACGTCGCGAAGGCGGCAGTTCTTCGCCCGGCGCAACGCAACCGGCTTGGCCGGCTCGCCCTCGAAGTCGATGATATAGATGTCCCCGTTGGCAACCAGAAGCTGGCCGAGATGCAGGTCGCCGTGAATGCGCGTAAGCAACTCGCCATGGCCGGCCTGCGCGAGCCTTCGTGTTGTTGCGGTGATGTGGTCGCGCTCCGCCATCACGATAGACAGGTCCTGGGCAGCATCGGCGTCCCATTCCCGCGGCGCATCAAGCGCGGCAAAGGCATCGGCGAGCTGCTGCTCCGCCTGGTTCGCCCATTGCTCAATGATGTCGGCCCTCGCCTGCTCCGGTGCAAACGCCGGATCGTCGGTATGGCGTGCGAGCACCCCATGCATCTCACCCAGGCGGCGCCCGAGCAGGGTGGCGATCGCACCGTAATCCTCGTGCTGCTCAGCTTCAGTCGCCTGCGCTTGTTCGGTGCCGGCGGTAAGATCCGACAGTCCACGCATCAACAGATCGAGAGTCCAGGTCCAGGCGTCACCCTGGTTGCGAATGAAACCTTGAGCGATCGCGAGTGCGTGACGCTCGCCATCGGCATCGATGCGCACGACCTCACCGAATAGCGGCGCGATGTTGGCGAAGCCCTGCTCGGTAAGGTAGCGACCCATTTCCGCCTCTGGATGCGGTCCGGCCGAGACTCGCCGAAACAGCTTCAACATCGCCACGTCGCCGACGATCATCGAGGAGTTGGACTGCTCCACCGACAGCCATTTCATCTCGGCGTCAGGAGGGACGACTGTCTCCGCCATGCGCGAGGTCGGTTCGAAGTGGATTTCGCCGATCTGCGTGCCCGCCGCCAACCCTGCCAGAATGGCGTTGGCGAATTCTGCCAATGCGAAGGCATCAGTCAGCAGACCGACACGCGCACCGCGCCGAACCCGCGCGAGGGCAAGTTGCGCAGGCAACGGCCCGGTCTGCCGATCCTCCCACGCGACCGCCAGTGGCAGCAGCCATTGCGAAACGCCACCCTGCGTTTCGGTTTGGATCTCCGCCAACAGCAACTGCAGCTCGGCGTGCGGCAACGATGCAAGCGACGTCAGCCGCGTCGCCTGCAACGCTTGGTCCTTCAGCGCGAACCAACGACGCTTGGCGAGATAGGCTGGCAAGACGTCATGTTCCAACACCGAACGATTGCTCAGCAGAGCATCGGCCAGGCGGGTTCGCAGAACGATCGTCTGATATTCGGGCATGGGCTCCGGTGCGGGCGTATGGGTCGTCGGCCAGCCCGCTTCCTCATCAGTCAGATGAAACCAATAGAAACCGTACGGCGGCAGCGTGAGCAGATAGGACAGCTGACCGATCGGTGGAAATATCGAGCCACCATCCAATTCGACCGGTGTGCGCCCCGCGAACTCCGACAGCTCGAGTTCCACTGCCTGCGGTGTCCGCGCCATGTTGGCGACGCATAGGATCGTGCGGCCCTCGTACTCGCGTAGATACGCAAGGACCTTGCGGTTCTTCGGATACAGCAGCCGAAAGTTGCCACGGCCGAACACCTGATACTGGCGACGGATGGCGATGGTTCGACGCATCCAGTTCAGCAGCGAATGCCGGTCGCCGGCTTCCGCCTCGACATTCACCGCCTCGAAGCCGTACAGCGCATCCATCACCGGTGGCAGCACGAGTCGCGAGGGCTCGGCACGCGAAAATCCGCCATTGCGATCGGGCGACCATTGCATCGGCGTCCGCACCCCGTCGCGGTCGCCGAGGTGGATGTTGTCGCCCATGCCGATCTCGTCGCCGTAGTAGATCACTGGCGTACCCGGCATCGATAGCAGCAGATAGTTCATCAGTTCCACACGCCGGCGATCGTGCTCCAGCAGTGGACAGAGCCTTCGCCGGATTCCCAGATTGAGCCGCGCGCGGCGGTCCGCGGCGTAGGTTTCCCAGAGGAAATCCCGCTCGCTCGACGTCACCATTTCCAAGGTCAGTTCATCGTGGTTGCGCAGGAAAATCGCCCACTGGCTGTTCGTAGGTATGTCGGGCGTCTGACGCAGTATATCGGTGATTGGAAAGCGATCCTCGCGTGCGATCGCCATGTACATGCGCGGCATCAGCGGAAAGTGAAACGCCATGTGGCACTCGTCGTCGTCGCCAAAATAGTCCTTGGCGTCCTCCGGCCACTGATTGGCCTCAGCCAACAGCATGCGGTCCGGATAATGGGCGTCGAGCTCGGCACGAATTTGCTTCAGGACCGCATGGGTCTCCGGCAGGTTCTCGTTGTTGGTGCCTTCGCGTTCCACTAGGTAGGGTACGGCATCGAGCCGCAAGCCATCGACACCGAGATCAAGCCAGTAGCGCAGCACCGAAAGCACTTCCTTCAGCACGCGCGGGTTGTCGAAATTAAGGTCCGGCTGATGTGAATAGAATCGGTGCCAGTAGTAGGCACCGGCCACCTCATCCCATGTCCAGTTGGACCGCTGCGTATCAACGAATATGACCCGCGTCCCGGCGTATTTGTGGTCATCCGCCGACCAGACGTAGAAATCGCGGTACACCGATCCGACTTTCGCCCGCCGCGCGCGCTGAAACCACGGATGCTGGTCCGATGTATGGTTCACCACCAACTCAGTGATCACCCGCATGCCGCGTGCATGCGCTGCGGCGATGAAGCGCCTAACGTCAGCGAGCGTGCCATAATCCGGGTGGACACCCCGGTAGTCGCCGATGTCATACCCGTCGTCCAGGCGCGGCGACGGATAGAACGGCAACAGCCATATCGTGTTCACGCCAAGATCGGCGATGTAGTCGAGTTTGGAGATCAGACCAGGAAAGTCGCCAATGCCGTCGTTGTTGGCATCGAAGAACGACTTGATGTGCAGTTGGTAGATGATCGCATCCTTGTACCACAGACCGTTGGTACTGAGCGCTGCACGGTTCGTGGTCTCTGTCGGTGTGGCGACGGCTACGTCCATCACGGTGCACCTGTCGGCGCAATCTGCCAGATTGCGAACGGCAGATCAGCGGGATCGAGGCGGATTCTCTGCTGCTTGCCTGTCCAGACGAAGCGATTGCCTCTTACTAGATCGGAGGCAGCCAGTGACTCGTGGTCCGGCAGTCCCCATTCCCACAGCGGGATTTCGATTGCCGCCTCCTGCACATTGTGCGGGTCAAGATTGACCGCGACCAGGATCATGTCGCGCGCGCCAGGTGTTCGTTTGCCATACAGCAGCACCTGATCGTTGAAGGCCGGATAGAACGTCAGGCCGAGATGGGTCTGCAACGCGGGATGCGCGCGCCGGATCCGATTGAGCGCCGCAATTTCCGCCACGATGTTTCCTGGCGCGTTTATATCGCGCACACGGATCTGATACTTCTCCGAATCGAGATATTCCTCTCGACCGGGCAGCGGCGCCGCTTCGCAAAGCTCGAAACCGGAATACATTCCCCACAATCCCGACAGCGTGCAGGCGAGTGCCGCGCGTACCAGAAATCCCGGCCGCCCCGACGTCTGCAGGAATGGCGGGTTGATATCCGGTGTGTTCACAAAGAAGTTCGGGCGGAAGAATTCGCGCACCGGCGGGGAATTCAGTTCCGTGAGGTATTCGGTGATTTCCTGTTTGGTATTGCGCCAGGTGAAATAGGTGTAGGACTGTGTGAATCCGACCTTCGCCAGCCGATACATCATCTTCGGCCGTGTGAACGCCTCCGCCAGAAAAATGACATCGGGGTGCCGTCCGCGGATATCGGCGATCATCCAATGCCAGAACGGCAGCGGCTTGGTGTGGGGGTTGTCGACCCGGAAGATCCGCACGCCCTGATCCACCCAGAACTGCACCACATCACGCAGCGCCAACCACAGCGACGGCACGGCCGCCTCTGAGTAGAAGTCGGGATTGACGATATCCTCGTACTTCTTCGGCGGGTTCTCCGCGAACCGCATCGATCCGTCGGGGCGCCAGCGGAACCAGTCATGGTGTTTGCGCAACCATGGATGATCCGGCGAACACTGGATGGCGAAGTCGAGCGCGATTTCCAGT
>Ga0210390_10002274_pt1 | contig 17148 bp, 7 predicted proteins | sample IncBWH11OmetaG_FD_161050 | JGI IMG/M metagenome (GOLD analysis project Ga0210390, IMG submission 161050) | Forest soil microbial communities from Barre Woods Harvard Forest LTER site, Petersham, Massachusetts, United States - Inc-BW-H-11-O ... | reverse complement strand
CGGGCACACGCCTGCCGGTCGTTGGGTCGGGTGCCTTAACCTATGAATGCATACACGACTGGCTGGTGCCCCCGGACGGGTTGGTTTGGGGAGATACGCATGGCCTTTGCCAGGACGAATCGGGAGCCATCTACGTTGCGCACACCGTCGGAAAGTCCAGCATGCGCGGCGAAGCCATCGTCGTTTATGACGACAAAGGAAAGTTTATTCGGGCGTTCGGAGACGAGTTTCGCGGCGGCGCTCATGGTTTGAACGTAAGACGAGAGAGCGGCGGCGAGGTTCTCTTCCACTGCGACATCACTCGATGCAAGGTGGTGAAGACAACGTTGACCGGTGAAGCGGTCTGGACGCACGGATATCCAAAAGAGGACCCCGAATATGGCGCGCGGCCGATCGACTTCGTACCGACCAATGTGGCGTTTGCGCCTAACGGCGATTTCTACGTCGGCGACGGTTACGGGTCGCATCATGTGCTACGGTTTTCGAGCAAAGGAAAATTCCTGGGCGAAATCGGCCGCCCTGGTCATGGCGACGGCGAATTTGATACGCCTCACGGATTGTGGGTCGATCCGCGAGGCGGGGAGCCGCTGCTCGTGGTGGCCGACCGCGGAAACCGGCGCATTCAAACGTTTACGTTAGCTGGCAACCATTTGCGCACTATCCAGGACGAGCCGCGTCTGCGCATGCCGTGCCACTTCCATAACGAAGGAGAGTGGCTGGTTTGTCCAGACCTCGACAGCCAGGTATGCATCTTGGATCGCGAATACAATGTCGTTGCACAACTTGGCGACGGAAAGGCCGCCAACGGTGCGGTCGGCTCTCGACGCGACCAATCACGTTCTCAGTTTACTCCAGGGCAGTTTATCACCCCGCACGCCGCGATCTTTCTCCACAGCGGAGACATCCTCGTCGCCGAATGGTTGCCGATCGGTCGCATTACACTGTTGCGTCGTGCCTAAGGCAGTTCGGCACAATTCTCGTATCGAACATTGTGGTGGCACAAATAGTGTCTCAGAACGCCCCAGAGCTTTCACCAACGGCCAGCGCTATTTCCGCGAGGCTTGACCGTCTTCCCGCCACTTGGACCATCTGGAAATTCGTCATATTACTCAGTTTCGGCATGTTCTTCGAATTGTACGATCTGCTGTACTCAGGCTATATCGCGCCCGGCCTGGTGAAGAGCGGCCTCCTCACCACTACTACGAACAATCTTTTCAGCATGACTGGCGTGGCGAGTTTCATCGCCGCCTTATTCTGTGGCCTTTTCATCGGCACGATTTGCTGCGGCTTTCTCGCAGACTGTTTCGGCCGTCGCGCGATTTTTGCCTACTCGCTGCTCTTCTATACGGTCGCAAACCTGATCATGGCTTTCCAAACTACGGCCGCAGGACTGAACTTCTGGCGCTTCATGGCCGGTTTGGGCATCGGCGTAGAAGTGGTCACCATTAGCGCCTATATCTCCGAACTCGTGCCGAAGCATATCCGCGGACGCGCTTTTGCTTGCGAGCAAGCGGTCGGATTCTTATCCGTTCCCGTCGTCGCGTTCTTGTCCTATCTCCTTGTGCCGCACAGGCCGTTTGGAATCGACGGCTGGCGTTGGGTGGTCATCATCGGCGCTCACGGCGCAGTTTTCGTGTGGTTCATCCGGAGGGCGCTGCCCGAAAGCCCTCGATGGCTCGCGCTGAAGGGCCGCATCGCGGAAGCGGATGCCGTGTTATCCAGGGTCGAGTCGATCGTCGAAAAGGAATTTGGCAGACCTCTACCCTCTCTGCCCGCCTCCGAACCGGTGGCGTCGGAGCGATCCTTTCGCGACATGTGGATCGCTCCCTACAACCAGCGCACCACAATGATGATCAGTTTCAATATTTTGCAGACCATTGGATTCTACGGTTTCGCCAACTGGGTTCCCACACTTCTCGTTAGGCAAGGCATCACCGTTACGACCAGCCTGCTCTTTTCATCGATTATTGCCATCGCGGCGCCCATTGGCCCGGTGATTGGGCTGTTCATCGCGGACAAATTCGAGCGCCGCACAGTGATCGTGGCGGCCTCAGCCGCGATCGTGATTTGTGGGTTGTTGTTCAGTCAGGGGTCTAGCGGAATATTCCTCGTCACCATGGGCGTGGCTCTGACGTTAGCGAACAATATTATGTCTTACAGCTACCACGCCTATCAGACCGAGCTTTTCCCGACCAGTATTCGCGCCAGAGCGGTCGGCTTTGTTTATTCCTGGAGCCGTTTTTCGGCAATCTTCACCTCGTTTTTCATCGCCAGCATGCTGAAGCAGTTTGGCACGACCGGTGTCTTCACCTTCATTGCCGCCGCAATGTTTTTGGCGCTTACGGTCATCGCTTTGATGGGCCCTCGCACCCGCGATCTTGCTCTCGAAAGGATCTCTCATTGACCGATCCTTGACACCACCCGCCAGAGTGGCTAAGTTCGAGTGGCTGGTTACTGTCGAGAAGCCTGCCGATGTTCAGCTTGCCTGCCGTTCGCCGCAAACCGCTCGGAATCATAGCCATCTCGCTGGCAGTTGCTGGAATACTCTGGATCGCATGGCCACACGCGGCGTCATTATTTTTCCCGAAGGCTGTCGATTTCAGCCGGGATATCCGGCCGATCTTCAATCAGAATTGCACCTCTTGCCACGGTGGGGTGCGGCAAAAAAACGGCGTATCGTTCATTTTCCGCGAAGAAGCTCTGGGAACCGGCAAGTCCGGCCGTCGCACCATTGTGCCTGGGAACCCGGACGCATCCGAGCTGATCGCTCGAGTGACCTCAAAGGACCCGGACGTGCGCATGCCCTATCATGCGCCTGCGCTTCCTCCAGAGCAGGTCGCACTGCTCCGCCGATGGATTAAAGAAGGAGCGAAGTGGACCGATCACTGGGCGTTCGTGCCTCCGAAACCGCAGCCGTTGCCGCCGGTGAAGCGCGCCAATTGGGTGCGCCAGCCTTTGGACCGTTTCGTCCTCGCCCGCCTTGAGAAGGAAGGGTTGCAGCCTTCGTCCGAAGCGAGCAAGCCAGAGCTTTTGCGCCGCGCGTCCCTCGATCTTACCGGCCTTCCGCCGACTGCTGACGAAGAAGCCGCGTATTTGGCGGACAGTTCACCCACTGCGTACGAAAAACAAGTCGACCGCCTCCTGGCTTCGCCGGCCTATGGCGAACGGTGGGCGTCCATGTGGCTGGACTTAGCCCGTTACGCGGATACGCTCGGATACGAAGCGGACCGCCGCCGGCCCGGCGTGTGGCCCTATCGTGACTGGGTCATCGACGCCTATAACAAGAACATTCCCTACGACCGGTTTGTGATAACGCAACTAGCAGGCGATTTGCTTCCGAATGCAACATTCGAAGATCGAATCGCGACTGCCTTTCATCGCCAGACTCCCAATAATCAGGAGGGTGGAACCGATGACGAAGAGTTCCGCACCATCGCTGTCATCGACCGCGTTGCCACCACTTGGTCCGTGCTCAATGGACTGACCATGAATTGCGTCCAGTGCCACTCACATCCCTACGATCCCATCCGGCACGCGGAGTTTTACAGATCCGTGGCCTTCTTCAACACGTCGAACGACGCCGATCTGGACGACGATTCGCCCCTGCTTCGTGTTCCAAAAGACAAGACCCGCTATGCGCAAGCTTCCCAGATTCAGCAGGAGATTGCCCAGCGGATTCATTCCCAAGAGGATGCAGACCGCGCGATGGTGGCAAAGAGCGAATGGCAGGCCGCGCGAATCGTGACGGCGGCGGCCAACGAAATCGAAGTTCTCGGGCCCAAGATCGTGGTCATCGAGAATCGACTGGCAAAACTCAAAACAAAAAAGATGCCTCCCAAAGAGAAGGCGGACCAGATGAAAGACATTCTCGACAGTCTCAGCGTGGCGAGAAAGAGACTCGCCCATGCCAAGGCGGTTGGCGAGCCAGCGAAGACCTTCCAAATTAAGGACGGTGAGGCCCTAGCCGAGGCAACCACTCCGCCGGAATCGTTCTATGAATTAACCGCGTCCACAACGATTCCGGTTGTGACAGCGATTCGAGTTGAAGTGCCGCCGTTTGACGCGGAAAAGGCCCGCCACACCCCGGAGAACGGTTTCTTTGTGGATGAAGTTCGTGCATGGCTCCGGCAACCGGATGGACGTAAGGAAAGGATCGCCTTCCGTTACTTCCTGCACGACTCGGAATCGGATCTCGAGAGCGCGCTATCGGATTCCGTCGCCGCAAAGAAGGCGGACAAAAATAAGGACATCGCCGATGGCTTCGCGGCCAACACCAAACTTTTTCGCACGCGCTGGATCGTGGGAGTTCCGTCCAGGCCTCAACGAATTCCGGCGAATGCTAGCATCGAGGTTGATCTCAAACAGACCGACGACATCAACTCAAAACCGGCGCTGGCCCAACGCGTAAGGTTGTCGTTCAGCAACGATCCTTGCTGGACTTCCCTGCTCCAGGATCCTTCACGAGGGAGAAATATTGCTCGCCTGCAGAATCTCGAACGAACGCTGGCAAAAATTCCAACCGTCAAGCTGCCGGTAATGACCGAAGAGCAGCCCTACGAGAGGCGTGCCACGCTCGAATTCGAACGTGGAAATTTCCTAACCAAGGCTGGGCCCGATCTGGTGCCGGATGTTCCAAGCATTTTCCCCAAACTTCCCGAAGGATCGGCGCGCAACCGCCTCACCCTCGCGCGATGGTTCTTTGCTCCGGGACAACCTTTGACGGCCCGTGTGGCCGTAAATCGCTACTGGGAAGAACTATTCGGTACGGGAATCGTGGAGACTCTGGAAAACTTCGGAAGCGTGGGCGAAGCTCCAAGCCATCCGGAACTCCTCGACTGGCTTGCGCTTCATTTCCAGAATGATCTGCATTGGGATATGAAGGCTCTCCTGCGCGAGATGGTGATCAGCGCCACGTATCGCCAGAGCGCCGCGTCTACCCCGGTTCTCACGGAAAAAGATCCGCGCAATCGCCTGCTGGCGCGCGGCCCACAGCAACGACTCACGGCGGAAATGGTGCGCGACCAGGCGCTCTTGGCCAGCGGACTGCTGAATCGAACCATGGGCGGGCCGCCGGTAATGCCGCCGCAACCTGCCGGAGTTTGGAAAAGCGTCTACAACGACGATGACTGGAAGGACGCGAACGGCTCCGATCGTTACCGTCGCGCGATCTACACTTTCGTGAAACGCACCAGCGGCTATCCCAGTTTCCTTACCTTCGACGCTTCGGACCGCGACACCAGTCTTCCCCGCCGCATTCCAACTAACACTCCTTTGCAAGCTCTCGTGACACTGAACGATCCTGTCTACCAGGAAGCGGCGGAGTCGCTTGCAAAACGCGTGATGAAAGAAACCGCTGCAGGTTCCAGAGACGGCTCCCAGAACCTGCTCGACGCCCGGCTCATCTATGAAACTCGATTGGTGCTTTCGCGTGATCCAACGCCCCGGGAACTTGGGGTTTTACGCGCGTTCTTCCAGAAAGCTCTGGCGATGTCGGACAAGCCATCTCTTGTCGGAGCAAAGATGACGCTTGGCAAGAGTTCAATGAAAGATCAACAGGATTCGATGAAGGAGTTGGAAGCGCTAACGGCTGTTGGTAGCGTTTTGTTCAATCTTGACGCCGCCCTGACACGGTGAACAACCTATGAGAAGATCGAAAATAGCACAGCAATTTGAACGTTCCGGCGAACCGCGCCGGGAAGAGATTTTCGCTCAATTAGAAGCGCAGACCCGTCGTCATTTCCTTCGTTCGTTCTCCGCCGGCGTCGGCACCCTGTTTTTAGGGACTTTGGCGTCGCCATTCCTCAGTTCGTCACCGACGAAGGGATTTGATACCGACGGAACGCCGCGCCTCGATTTCACTCGTGATCCCAAGACTCCGCTCACCGTTCTGCCGCCCCAGTTCGCGCCTCGAGCAAAACGCGTCATTTATCTCCACATGGCCGGCGCCCCCAGCCAACTAGAACTCTTCGAGCACAAACCGGAGCTGACACGACTGGATGGTCAGGATTGCCCGGCCTCTTTTCTCGTCGGGAAGCGCTTCGCCTTCATCAACGGCGTGCCAAAGCTGCTGGGCTCTCAATATCCTTTCCACCAGGCAGGGCAAAGCGGCCAGTGGATTTCCGACCGGCTGCCTCATCTCGAAAAACAGGTGGACGATCTTTGCTTTATTAAATCGATGCGCACGGATCAGTTCAATCATGCACCCGCACAGTTGCTCGTGCAGACCGGCGACGCGCGACTTGGTCATCCCTCGCTCGGCTCCTGGGTGCTTTATGGGCTTGGTACCGAAAATCAGAACCTGCCCGGTTTTATCGTGCTGCTTTCGGGAGGCAATTCTCCCGACGGGGGCAAACAGCTTTGGAGCTCCGGCTTCCTACCGAGCGTCTACCAAGGAGTGCAATGCCGCTCTCACGGCGAACCCGTGCTGTATCTCGATAATCCCTCTGGTGTAAGCCGTCCGTTGCGGCGCAGCATGTTGGATGCCATTGACGACATCAACCGGCAGACCTACGCGGAGTTTGGAAATCCGGAAACCGTGACACGTATTGCCCAGTACGAAATGTGTTTCCGCATGCAGATGGACGCCACCGACGCGATGGACATTCGCAAGGAGCCCGAAGAGGTACGGGCAGCTTACGGATCGAAACCCGGCGGATCCAGCTTCGCCAACAACTGCCTGGTGGCGCGCCGGCTCGCGGAACGCGGCGTGCGATTCATCCAGCTTTACCACTGGGGCTGGGATAGCCACGGTTCCAGCCCGAACGAGGCCTTGAATATGGGGTTCGCCGAAAGGTGTCGCGAAGTAGATCAGCCCATGGCCGCTCTCCTTGCCGATCTGAAAGCGCGCGGGATGATGGAAGACACGCTAATTGTTTGGGGCGGCGAATTTGGCCGCACCTCGATGAGAGAAAATCGCGGCGGCCAAGCGATGACTCTCATCGGCAGGGACCATAACCCCGGAGCTTTCACCATTTGGATGGCGGGAGGTGGCGTCATGCCCGGCATCACTCACGGCCAAACCGATGAGATGGGCTACGAAATCGTGAAAGATCCCGTCGAGATTCGCGATCTGCACGCCACGATCCTTTATATACTCGGCTTCGATCATCGCAAGCTCAACTATGTGTACCAGGGGTTGGATCAAAAAGTGACCGGGGTAAAGCCGGCGCGCGTGGTGGCCCAGGTCCTCGCATGAGACCTCCCGCCGCTGGCTCGTGTGGCTGTCGGAGCCTTGCACGTTCATGACCTTTGCGTCGCAACGTCTTTCGTCGCGCGTCTGCTTTGGGCTGCTCACGCTTCTGCCGATTGCCATCCTGCTATTGCTCATTCTCTTCGTTCCTCCAGACGGAAATGAACGCTCGCAATGGCTACAGTTCGTCGGTAATTTTCATCCCATCGCTGTGCATCTGCCGATTGCCATCCTGCTCCTCGTTCCAGCGATCGAACTGGCTGGGCGCACCCGCTTCTTTCCACAATTGCTGTCCTCCGTGGACTTTTTACTCGGAGTGGCCGCTTGCGGCGCAATCGTCGCGGTTGGCCTGGGATGGTGCCTTGCTCGAAGCGGCAGCTATTCGGGCTCGCTAGTCACGCAACACATGTGGGGCGGCATATTGGTGGCCATCGCCGCGTGGCTCTGCTGGGTGTTGCGCGCGCGCAGCACTGACTCGCGCGTGAACCTTAGCTACGTCGTCACGCTGGTCGTGAGTGTCGGACTGATTTCCTTCACCGGATATCGCGGCGGTCAACTGTCTCTCGGGGAAAATCACCTCACGGAACATATGCCAGAGCGGCTGCGCGCGCTGCTCGGCATCCAAGCCTTCGCCAGCAATTCTTCGACTTCATCGAATGGCGATCCGACCACCTTTTACGGCGCTCGCATCCAACCGATCTTTTCGCAACATTGCGTTGGCTGCCATGGTCAGTCCAAGCACAAAGCAAATCTGCGTCTCGACACTTACGACGCGGTTATGCGAGGAAGCACGGACGGTCCCGTTATCAAGGCTGGCAATCCAACCGGCAGCGAGGTTCTCCGTCGCGTCACTCTAGCGCCTACCGACGATGACTTCATGCCCTCCGGACACAAGCCTCCGCTTTCATCCAATGAAATAAAAAGGATCGAACTCTGGATCTCCAGCGGGGCTTCGGGAACCCAACCAGTAGAATCCGTCAAAGACGTCCCGGGCGTTTCGGGAGCGCCAGCCGCCGAAGTAACGTTCGAAGCATCCGATCCGGCGACTGTTGCGAAGCAGCGGTCGCGCGTCGCAGCCGCCGTGCTTCAACTTCAACAGCGCTTCCCTTCCGTTCTGGATTACGAGTCGCGTGGCTCCGCAGACTTAGTGATCAATGCGTCGTTGCTCGGCCCTAATTTCGGAGACACTGAACTTGCCGCGCTCGCCCCTATCAGCGAGCAGATTGTATCCGCCGATTTCTCCGGCACCGCGATAACCGACACTTCTGCAGTTGGCTTAGCCGCAATGAAGCACCTGCGTTCGCTCAGCTTGGCTCACACAAAAATTACAGACCGCACCGTGAAATCCATGAGTTCGCTTTCTCAATTGGAAGCCCTGAATCTTTTCGACACTGCCGTCACAGCGGATACCTTACCGGCGATCGCTCAACTTCCAAGGCTACGCCATCTTTACCTGCACGAGACAAAAGTGTCTCCTGACGCTTCGATACCGGAGACGCTGAAAAAGAAAGTCACGTTTTGAACTCTCGTTCAGCAGTTCCACGGCACTATTCAATGATCCGGATGCTCGGCGGGCGGCCCAGAATGGTTATGGTAATTCGGATACGCCGGTTTCTTGTGCACCGGCACTGGATTTTTCTGCAAGTCCGCCAGAAGAAGCTCGACCGTCTTCTCAAGCTGGGGATCGTGACCTTCCCGGACCAACTTCGGGTCCAGGTCGACCTCCACATCGGGAGCGACTCCTTGGTTCTCAACTTCCCATTTACCATTCGGCGTCCAGAACCCCCGGCTGGGAGCGGTGACAACTCCGCCATCCATCAGTGCTTCAGAAGGTCCATGAAAGCCCACCAGCCCGCCCCAGGTGCGTTTTCCGACCAGGGCGCCAATCTTCGCCTGGCGGAAATGCCACGGCATCGCGTCGCCACCAGAGCCCGCATATTCATTGATGATCATAGCCTTCGGCCCGAAGATGAGGCTGACCGGAGTGGTCATATCCTCGCCATCGCGCGTCGTGCGGTAATTCATCAGCGTCCGGCGCAAATAATCTAGAATGTAATCCGTGTTTGCGCCGCCGTGGTTGAAGCGTTCATCGACGACGGCGCCCTCCTTGCCCGCTTGCGCAAAAAAATAACGATTGAAGTATCGGTATCCCCCTGTAGCTGTGTCCGGAAGATAGATGTAAGCCAGCTTGCCATGGCTAAGCTCATCCACTTTCCGGCGATTGGTCTCAACCCAAGCCAGTTGTCGAAGACCGGATTCGCTCTCAACGGGGACCACGGTTACTTCGCGTGACTCAGTGCCATCCGGATTGGATCCGACGCGCAAAAGGACGGATTTCCCAGCGGTCTCTTCGAAAAAGCTATAGACGTTTTCGGTACCAAGAACCTCACGGCCGTTCACCGAAAGCAGATACTCGCCTTCGCTCACATTGACACCTGGTTGCGTGAGCGGCGCGTGCAACTGCGGATTCCAATTCTCGCCGTCATAAACCTTGGCGAAACGATAGCGCCCATTCTCAATCCTGTAGTCGGCTCCGAGAAGCCCCACCGGCACTCGCTTCACTTCCGGGCCATCTCCGCCGTTAACGAACAGATGACCCACCGTAAATTCGCCCATGGCTTCCCGAAAGATGTAGTTCAAATCCTCACGCGAAGCCAAACCTGGCAAATACGCCCCATATTTTTTCTCCGTGGCTGCGAGGTCTAGTCCGTGAAAACCTGCATCATAGAAAAAGTCGCGCTCGATGCGGAACGCCTCATGATAAATCTCCGCCCAGTCCGTCAACGGCTCGACCCGCACGTCCATCGCACTCAGGTTTAGCGTCTTGGCGCCTGGCAGCGGGCCATTCCCCGAAGAGGCGGCAGGCTTGTCGGCGCTTGGCGCAGGCGGCACAGGCGCAATCACCCAGGTTTGCGGTGGGGGCGTATTTCCCACGGGTTGCGGCGCATCCGTCTGGCGGAAGAGCAATTTCTCTCCGTCGGCGGACACATGCAGCGCTCTGATGTTTTCTAGCAACTTGTCCGTTTTTCGAGTCTTCAGCTCAAATCGGCTGGCGGTGATGGGGCTGGGTCCATCGAGCGGCGAGACCAGCGGCCCTTCCAGCAGAAAAATCACACCTTCTTTTCCCGGAATAATCTCCATGAAGTTCTTTGGCGGAATTGGCAACGCCAAGATGCGTTGTTCAATCTTTTCGAAATCCACCTTTATTGGTTCCGGTGTCGTTGATTTTTGCTTTTCCTGACTTTCTGTTTTATTTGTATCCGGCTTGGTATTTTCTGTTTTGGCGGGTTCCCCCTTCGCGGTTTCCGGTTTGGGCGGTCCTTCTTCATCACTTTCGGGAGCGAGTGGTGAAGGCAAGTCCTTGCACAACACAACAATGTAAACGCTGCTAGTCACCGGTCGGTTGAAGCTATCCATAGAGCTGTCCATGAGTGGGCCGGCGTCCGTGCTTGAGAACAGGTAGAGATACTTGCCGCTGCGGTCGAAAACCGGTGAAGCAGAATCGCTCATGCCGTCGGTTATGTGTTGGCTTTGTCCGCTCTCCAATGAATACAGAAAGACCGAGCGCATGTGGCTCAATCCCTGCTGCGTATACGCCAACCATTTGCTGTCCGGTGACCACGCAGCCTGGTAGATCTGTTGCTCTCCGGTAAAACGATCGTGCGACACTTTCACAGGCGTTTTCTTGTCCAGGTCCACGTACCACAGATTCAATCGCTTGTCGGCGTACGCAATTTTCTTGCTGTCCGGAGACCACGTCGGGTAATAGAAATAGGACGGCGGGCTGCCCAGGTCGATCTTCTCCGCTTCACCTTGTCCATTCTGATTCTTGATATACAGCGCAACTTGCCCCGACTGATCGGAAAAATAAGCGACCCGCGTGCCATCCGGCGACCACGAGGGATAGCGTTCGTCCGCACTCGGCGTGTTCGTCAAATTGCGAATGTCACCTTTTTCTGCCGGCACGGTAAGGATTTCGCCGCGAGCTTCGAATACCGCTCGCTGACCCGTCGGCGAAATATCCGCGCTGACGATTCTGCTGGCCACATTGACAAAATGTGGACGCAATTGCGGCAAATCTCCCGAAATTCGGATGTCCACTTTGTGGGCCGAGGCGGATTTCAAATCGTAAAGCCAGATCGCGCCAAATTGTTCGATCACGATAGAGTCCGAACCGGCGTTGGCGGTCTTAAAATCCAGGCCGTCGTTTTTCAGGGCAACTTTGACGGTCTTCGCGCTGGGATCATAAACGAAAAGAGACGTCGGACCATTACGATCAGAGAGAAAAAATACCCGGTCGCCCACCCACATGGGGTTGAAATCGTTCGAATTGTCGCGAGGAACCGCAGCGACGCTGGAATCGGAAAGTTTCGCGATCCAGACCGGGGATGTTCGTCCGCCGCGATAACGTTTCCAAATCTCGAAGGCATGATCGAGCGGGACATACGCGAGTGCCGCTCCATCCGGCGAGTAAGAACCTTCCGCAGCGATCGGCAGCGGCAGTTCCGAAGGAAACCCTCCATCGCGAGAGATTGTGAAGAGCTGGCTGTAACCAAGATGACTGCTGCGCGGCGACGCAAACAGGACTTGTTTGCCGTCACGCGTCCAACCGACCACAAGATCAGGCGACGGATGGTACGTCAATCGCCGTGGCGTGCCACCGCTCGCGGGAATCACATACACATCGGCGTTGCCGTCATATGTGCCGGTAAAGGCGATTTCGGTTCCGTCAGGAGAAAACACCGGAAGTGACGCGGCGCCATTTGCCGAGGTGACGCGCTGCGCGACTCCTCCTTCTTTCGGAACGGACCACAAGTCGCCGCCATACACAAAGACAATTTGCTTCGCGCTGACCGTCGGATGACGTAGCAGCAGCGGCGGACGATCATCCGCCAGGCAAACAATCGCCAATGTGACAGCCAATAGCCCCGCAACGAATCGCAACATGTGTCTCACCCCTTCCCCTGTTACAAACTCGGTGTTCGGCAATCTATCATGGAGTACTGGGCCGGGTCGCGTATTACGGCTTCAGGGCAAGATTCCCGACATCTCTCGAAATCGCGAGCATCTCGGGCACTTTTGACAATAAGCGGCAAAGGAGGCATTGAAGTACTGGCAGATTTAGGCTTCGCAGGAAAATGACAGAGAATGCAACGACGGCGCACAATCCGCTTCCTTAAATCGATTCAAAAGTGGTAGGCTCTCGGCCAGTGCTTCGGCTACCGGGAGTGTCCTCCGAACGTTCCCCACTGACGGCTCCGGCACGCTGAGCGCAATCCAGATTAGGAATCAGGGAGACCTTTATGAAGTGTCTCAAAGCGCTGTCTGTATTCGTTTTGCTTGCCGCATTTCTAATTTCATTCGTGGCTTTTGAACCGCGCGCCGTGGCACAAACCGAGACCGCGAGCGCACCGCTGACGAAGCGGCTGATCGCGGACTATGGTTACTGGAGCCGCACACAAACTCCGCCGTACAGCTCAGCGCAAATTCCCTTCAAGGAAATTACGCATGTGAACCACGCTGGGATGAGCTTCGATGCCAACGGCAACCTCATTATTCCATCGGGCTTCATCGAGAAGGAACTTCTGACCAAGGCGCACAACAACGGCGTCAAGGTGCTGCTGCTTCTCGGCGGCGATTTTACGGGCATGGAGACGACGACTGGGGGCTTGCCGGCTCTTCTCACAAATCTTAAAGCGTTCATTCAGGAGTACGGCTATGACGGCGTCGATATTGACTGGGAATATCCAGCGAACGACCAAGATTCCGCATTCTTTCATAGCTTGATGCTCGGCCTTCGTTCCATTCTTCCCACGCCGCAATATCTCATCTCAGCCGACGTGGCTCCTTGGGGCGGCGATTACGATTTTGCAGACACGCAATACATTCTGGACTATTACAACATCATGACCTATGACTGCGCAGGCCCCTGGACCGACTCTGCGCAGCTTAACTCCGCAATCTTTCCCGATCCCAACAATCCTGAACCTTACGACTGCGAGCCCGGCGGCAGCGTGAAGGAAGCCATCGACATCTACGAAGGGTTAGGCATCTCGCCCGCGATGTTAAACATTGGCACGCCGTTTTATGGTTACGTCTATCACAAGGTCAACGCGCTCTGGGGTTCCTGTCCGAATCAAGACTGCTCGAACTCCGTCGTCTCCCAAAACTACGGCACCTTCTTCAAGCAACGAATTAACGCCATGGGTTGGCGCACCTACTACGATCCTTACGCGCTCGTTCCCTACATGCTCAAAGCCGATGGCAGCAACGGATTCATCACCTATGACGACGCTGCTTCTACCTTCTATCGCGTCTGGTACACCGATTGGTCTCGCGGACTGGGCGGCACCTTCATCTGGGAAATCGACGCAGACTACGACGGCACAACCCAGGATCTGTTGGACGCGGCGTACAACGCGAGCCAAGTTCAGACACCCTAAAATGTTCCAGCGTGAAGGTTGCTCCAGTTAGACTGGCCCGATTCGAAATCGCGCAAAGCTGCCAGTCGCCGCCTCGCGGGTTTAGGTCAGGCGTCCCACTGGGCGGTACGAGTTGCGACTATTTCTGTCGCGTCCGCTTATCTTCCAGCACGAGCTTAAGCGTGAATTCCGCGTGCATGGGCTTGCCATTCATTTCGCTCTCATTTGTCTAGGTCCAGGTATCCCCATCAATGGTTCCCTTAGAATATGCATTCTCCCCCATGCTCGTTATGGCAAAGCACCGCAAAATTCCCGGGAAGCCAGCCGCAGTTTACTGTGAACGTGAATTTCCCACCAGGTCCGTACGACCCTGGCTTCAGGTCTCCCTCTTCCATCCATTTACCGACAAAAAAACGTTCTTTGCATGCTCGGGACGCGGCTTCGGCGGCCCTCCCGTGTCCGGTGCGCTCAGACCTGTAACTCCAAAGAAAACCAATACCGCAGCAAGCGAAAGGCCCGCGTTTTTTTCCTAGCATCCTCCAGAAGTGATTTTGACAAGTAGTGGAGAAGGATTCGGGGCTAGAATCCTAGCAACGAATCGACCCCCAGCAGCCTGGTGGGAAAAACTGACCGAACTACTTGCTCACGTTTGCGCCATCGATTCACGCAACTGTCACGATTCTGTAACGCTCGCCAAATATCTTCGGACTTCTACACATTCCCAAGCCAATGCCATCGCAAAGACGACGGGCGAATTGAGGTAGGTTGAGCATTTCATTTGGTTTCAGGAACGTTTTTCGTCGTACCTGCCCGCGGTTTACGGCCAAAATCAACAGTTTGACTCTCTTGCTGGGGTCGTTCGCGTTGATGCCCGCGGTTCTGCGTGCGCAGGACACACATTCCGACCCCTGTCCCCGCCCCGCCCAATCGACCGAAGTGCCCGAACCGGAAGATCTGCGCAGCCAAGACGGCGTCTTAGAGGTCGATTTAGCCGTACACAACTACAAGGAAAAAGACGGCACAACTCGTTATTGCTACGTTCTTCCCGATGGGAACCAGTCGCCCACGCTGCGTCTGAAACCGGGGGATCTCCTCATCCTGAAGCTGAAGAATGATCTGACCGACCCAGGCTCCACTTCCGCTGCGACGAGTCACACGCACAATCACGCAGGCGCCGCAAAAAATTCAAATCCCTGCGAGAGCGGCGTCATGTCTCTCACCTCCACGAATCTGCATTTCCACGGACTTACGGTGCCCCCGGTCTGTCACCAAGACGACGTGTTGCAGACCTCGATCCAGCCCGAGGACCCACCCTTCGAATATCGTTTCCGCATCCCTGAGAACGAACCCCCCGGCCTCTATTGGTACCACCCACACATCCACGGCTTCAGCACGCGGCAAGTTCTCGGAGGAGCGTCGGGCGCGATGATCGTCGAGGGTATTGAGCGCGCCAATGCGAAGTTGGCCGGATTGCCCGAGCGCGTTTTCGTCATTCGGGATCAGGACCTGTTGAATCCCAACTCGCCACCCTCCAAATTCGAGCCGGTCGTTCCCAAAATGATGGTCGACCGCGACGGAGACGCCGCAAACAACGGCACCGGCTTTGGCAAACCGGCGAAAGATCTCTCCGTCAATTTTGTTCCCGTGCCTTACCCCGATTACCCTCCCGCACTCATCAAAATGAAACCGGGCGAACGCCAACTCTGGCGTGTGCTGAATGCCTCCGCCATCACTTACCTCAATCTCGCGGTGCTATTTAATCGCACGTTTCAAAAGCTAGGTATCGTCGCGTTAGACGGCGTTCCCATCAGCCTGAATCCGAATATTGAAAACACAATTGAGTGGCACGATCACATTGGTGTTCCGCCGGGCGCGCGCGTTGAATTCATTGTGGATGGGCCGCCTGCGGGCATGCCGGCCGTGTTCGTGACACGCACCGTCGACACCGGCCAAGGCGGGGAAAATGACCCGAATCGTGCGCTCGCCTCAATCGTCGCAACGGCGGATGCTCCGGAGCCACGCTCCACGCTCTCCTCTTCTCCGCAACCGCTCCCCCCTCTCAGAACTCCGTGGCTCGCAAACGTTGCTCCCACCCGCGTACGCAGACTCTATTTCTCTGAGAAATTGGAGGACCCCGGCAATCCCAATAGCGCGACGACCTTCTTCATCACCCTAGACGGCCAGACTCCCACACCGTTCGACCCATCCTCGGGTGTTCCCAACATGGTTGTGAAGCAAGGTGAGGTCGAAGACTGGATTATTGAGAACCGGACAACCGAACTCCACGCCTTTCATATTCACCAGATCCATTTTGAGTTGATGGACTGGTCGGGCATGCCCGTGAACGAACCTTTCCTTCGCGATACCGTCAACGTGCCCTATTACAACGGCCGCGCTCTGCAATACCCGAGCGTGCGGCTGCGCATGGATTTCCGCGATCCCAACACCGTTGGCACCTTCGTTTATCATTGCCACCTTCTCGAGCACGAAGACGGCGGTATGATGGGGACTATTCGCGTCGAACCCGCGGATTTAGTTAACATGCCAGAATCTCCCGCGAATTACAAATCTGTAACGAATTCCACAGGGCACTAGAAATTCTTTCCGCGTTCTCGAAAATTTGTTCAACAATTCACAAAAACGAATCACCTTGTGAATTTTCCTCAACGTTTAACAAAGTTTTGCCAGTCATTCACACATTTAACGTCGTTTTGCAAAGTTCCGCCATATATCCTCTGCCTCCCGGCCATCACGGTCGAAACATCCAACTTAAACTCGGAGGCTGTTGAATGAAGCTTAAGAAACTTACGGGAAAAGGTCTGGATGGATTGCGCATTGCTTTGACGGGTGCCGCGCTCCTCCAGTTTTCTCTCGGTGGGCCCTTGGCCAACGCGCAGGAAAGTCCGGAATCGGTGTTCACGCGTACACCGATCAAACATGTGATTGTAATCATCGGCGAGAACCGCAGTTTTGATCACGTCTTTGCAACCTACGTGCCAAAAAGCGGACAGACCGTGAACAATCTTCTCTCAGAAGGCATCGTTAAGCTGGATGCCAACAAGAATGCCATTCCCGGCCCCAACTTCGACAAAGCACAACAGTTTGCAGCAACAAGTGGCGACTCTTTTCTGCTGAGCCCACCGAAGCAAACCATGCCCAACAATCAACTGCCCTCGCCGCTAACCGGCGGCCCCTCCGGGGCGAACGGCTATTTTACCGGCGCCAACCCGTGCAACACTCCCACAGGGCAAACCCCTCTTACACCGGTCCAGTGCGCGCAGGTGAGCGAACCCGGGTTGTCGACCCTCGCCTACTATGAGTCCCTCGCCAGCGGGGGAACTGGTCAAAAGAGCAAGGTTCCCGATGCACGCATAACCAACGTCACGGCGTTACCCGCAGGGCCGTTCCAGTTGACCAACGGTAGCACGTTCGTATACCCGGATTACGCCGCGAGCCCCGTTCATCGCTTCTATCAAATGTGGCAGCAATTGAATTGCGGCACGGACCACGCAACACCAGAAAATCCTACTGGCTGTA
>Ga0210390_10002273_pt1 | contig 17157 bp, 34 predicted proteins | sample IncBWH11OmetaG_FD_161050 | JGI IMG/M metagenome (GOLD analysis project Ga0210390, IMG submission 161050) | Forest soil microbial communities from Barre Woods Harvard Forest LTER site, Petersham, Massachusetts, United States - Inc-BW-H-11-O ... | reverse complement strand
GGGTCTCGACCAGCGCCAGCGCCGGGCCCTGGGTCGGGTCGGTGGCGGCGTCCTCGGCCATCGCCGCGGAGGTCTCGGCGACCTTCGCCTTGCGCGAGGTCGGGCGCTTGGCGGCGCCGCGGGGGTTGATCTCGCGGACGTCGAAGGTGCCGGGCGCGGTCTTGACGAACCGGCCGCCCTTGTTGGCGTCGGTGATCAGGTGCGCTCCGAGCGTGGCGGCCGGGGTCTTGCCGGCGGGGGTCGGGGTGACCAGCGGGATCGCGAGCTCGGCGATCGCGCGGACCTTCATCGGGCCGGCGGCGGCGCGGAGGACCTGCTCGGCGGCGTCCTTGAAGGTGACGCGCTTGATCGAGAACTCGGCGGTCGCCGGCGCCGGCGCGGCGGCCGCGGCGGCGCGCGGCTTCCGGGTCGTGGTCTTGGCGGTCTTGGCGGTGTTGGTCTTGCGTGCGGCGGGCATGTTGCCTCCTGGGTGGGTGTGTGCGTTGCACCACACCAACCACCAGCGCGGGTCGAAGGTAACGCTACCGATGTGCGAAGACATAAACCGCACACAATGGGGCGCCCCCGGCCGGTAGGGGCGTGGCCGGGGGCGCGGGTTGCCGTCCTAGCAACGGTCAGGAATCGCGCGGGGTGGCGAGGCTCGAGTCGACGTCGCCGGTGCGCGCCTTCCTGACGATCATCAGCATGCCCATCGCGGTCTCGAGCTCGAGGCCGGGGCCGTCGGGCTCGGGGGTGGTCAGGCCGCGGATGAAGGCGGCGTCGAATTCGGCGGCGTTCGTGACCTCGAGCATATGGAGCGCGTGCTCGCGGGCGACGTCGACGTCGAGTTGGCCGGACTCGTCGCCCCAGCGGATGTGGACGAACGGCTCGCCGGTGCGGCCCGAGACGCCGGACTCGAACCACAGGGTGTCGGTCGTCTGGAGTTGGCGCTCGAGGAGGTGCCGCAGTTCGCGGTTCTTCATCTGGGCCTCCTCGAGGGCGCGCTCGAGCTCGGCGATGCGGCGCTCCGAGGCGCTCACAGCGCCACCGGGTCTTCGCCGACGGCGCCGCCGGGGTCGACCTCGTAGATGGCGCCGGTCGGCTTCCAGATCGCGTACTCGGCGCCGGTGTCGGCGAACTTGACGAGCAGCCACGGGCCGGCGGGGAGGTCCCACTGGCGGTACGGCTTGGCGGCGCGCTGGCCGTGCTCATCGACGTCGTAGACCTCGATCGGGTGCGGCAGCTGCGCGTCGACGCGCTCGAGGTCGCGGTCGGGGAACGCGGCGAGGAGCCGGTCGAGGCCGCGGCGGGCGGGCGAGGCGCTCACTGGTCGCCGCCGATCTGCTCGGTCATCGTGCCGTCGGGCTCGAGGCGGGCGCCGGCGCCGGCGTGGCGAATCTTGATCCGGCCGGCGCTGGCGCCGCTCTGCGCGGCCTCGACGACGACGCGGGCGCGGCGAACGACCATCGCGTCGACGAGCTCGTCGGGGAGCCGGACGTCCTCGGCGCCGACGAGGTGCCGGGCGGCGCGCTCGACCTCCTGCCGGTTGAGCGAGACGATGCTGATCTGGGTGCCGCCGTCCTCGGGCGGGCCGTGGCGGTAGATCCCGAGCTCGCCGCGCGGGGTCTTCCGGAGGAGCCGCTGGTAGGCGTCGGAGGCCATCTTGGCGGTCGCGTATCGGACGGTGACGACGGTCCAGTTGCCGACGCCGGGGTAGCGGTAGATGCGGATCCGCGGCTTCATCGGCGGCGGGTGCGGTTGTCGGCGTACCGGCCGCGGGGGAGTTGCTGGCGGGCGGCCTCGAGCATGATCTCGAGGACCTTGACGACGTCATCGGGGTCGCCGCGGAATTTGAGGTAGTAGCCGACGTCGTCGGTGCCGCCGAGCGAGATCCGGAGAACCTTGATCCGCTCGTTGGCGCCGACGACCAGGTAGTCGTCGTCCTCGCGGCTGAGGTTGACGCGGTAGAGCTCGGCGCCCTCGAGCGGGCCGTGCGGGACAGTTGGCATGTCAGTTCCAGTGCGCGTTGCGGCGCAGGTCGGTGATGTATTGGGCGGGGGTGATGACGGGGTGGCGGCGCTTCCAGAGCTCCCAGCGGCCGACGCCGACGACGAGGGCGACGCCGGCGCCGAGCGCGATCGCCTCGAGGACGGTCGGGTTGGTCGCGACGGCGATCGCGGCCACCAGCAGGCCGGTGCCGAGCAGCATCGGCCAGAGGCGCGGGGTGTAGGCGCGGCGGTGCGCGGCGTAGAACCGGCGGGGGGCCCTCACAACTTCCAGACCTTCGGGGCGCAGCGCGCACAGACCGGGATCCCGCAAGGCGCGATCAATACCGCCGCGCCGAAACACACCAGGCAGATTGGTCGACTGTTGGGGGTCATCGCGGGCCCTCGATCGCGTCGCTCAGGAGCGCGCTGATCTCCCGTTCGCACGCTGAGCGCTTCTCGTACTCGGTCTGGCCGATCATCTCGACGACCTCGAGCGCCGCCTGCTCGATGTCCTGCAGCTGGCGCATCCGCCAGGTCGGGACGCTCATGTGCTCGTCGTCGCCGCGCGGCATCAGCGGTCCTCGAGGGCGGCGAGGTAGCCGAGCATGATCCCGTAGCCGAGGGCGCGCGGGTCGGTGACGATGAACTCGACGTCGAGCTCGTCGGCGAGGCGGGACTCCTCGAGGAAGCGGGCGCCGGCGTCGGCGAGGGCGTCCATCGCCGGGGTGCCGGCCTCGGCGCCGACGCGGTCGGCCGCGCGGTGCAGCGCGGCGGCGTCGATCATCGGTGGGCCTTGGCGCCGTCGCGGGCGAGCGCGACCGCCTGGTCGTGGCCGGCGAGCGCGGCGTCGCGGTTCGGGTAGCGCCACTGGATCTCGTCGTGCGGGCCGCCGAAGATCATGGTCTCGTAGATCAGCGGGGTGCCGATGCCGAACGAGTAATCGAGGCCGAGCCACACGGTCGAGACCTCGACGCCGTCGCCGACGTAGGTCCTGGCCAGGACGGTGTCGCCGTCGAACAGCCGCGCCCACTCCCACGCGCCGATCGGGTTGCCGTCGGGGTCGTAATACATCAGTCGCCCCAATACCGGCGGCTGTCGTCGGCGCGGTCGGCGAGCAGGCCGGTGGCCGGCGGCCGGGTCCAGCGGTAGAAGCCGATCCACTCCAGGCCGGGGCGGTCGGGGTCGAACGCCTCGGCGATCTCGGTGAGCAGGTAGGTCGCGTCGCCGGGCTCGGGGATGTAGCCGTCGTCGGGGATGCCGTCGCCGCCGACGATCTGCCAGCCGAACGGGCCGGGCAGGTGGCGGACGATGATCTTGGCCCAGACCGGGCCGACGGCCCAGAGGTGGTCGGGACCGTCGCCGGCGGGGCCACCCATCAGCTTCGCCGCCCACGGGTGCGGGGTGCGGATCTCCCAGCTGTGCGGCTCGCGGTGGCCGGCGGGCATGTGGCAGGCGACGAGCGTCCCGTGGAACGGGTGCCCCTCGGGCGGGCGCTCGTTGCAGGCGGTCACGGCTGGGCCCTCCCTAGCCTCCCCCGAGCGGCGCGAGGATCAGTTCTTGGCCGCGGGCGCGGAACAGGGCGCGCATGTGCTCGAAGAGGTCGAGCGCGGCGTCGACGTCGGACTCGTAGCCGCCGATCGACGTGCCGTTGCGCCTGGCGACGGGGTCGGTGAGGACGATGATCACGCGCTCGTCGCCGCTGGCCTCGGGGTGCCACTCGAGCGTCTGGAGCATGGCGGCGCCGATCCGGGTCAGCCGATCGTTCGGCTCGCCCTCGGTGCGGTGGACGTCCTCCGGGCTCACTCGCCGGCTCGCCCCGCGGCCGTTGGCTCGAGCGGCAGCAGGTCGTTCACCCGGATGAACACGGCGCCCGTCAGGTGCCCGACCAGCGACTCGGTCTCGTCGTCGGGCAGCTGCGGTAGGTCGATGCCGACGATGTAGCGCACGATGTCCTCGATCGCCGTCAGCAGCCGATCCCCGTCGCTCACGGTCACCGACCTCCGCGGCCGTTGCGGCGCAGCCAGGAGTGCTGCCACTGGCGTCGCATCACGGTCGCTTGCTGCTCGCCGGCGATGCGGAGTAGTTCGCCCAGCTGCTCGGTGGCGGCCCAAGCCGCGCCCCCGTCGAGGTCTTCGAGGGCGCGGCGGGCAGCGGCCGAGAGCCGACCAGCCACGAACGACTCCCCGGTGGCCGTCAAGTACCAGCCGCGAGTCTCGGGGTCGCGCTCGACGAGCCCAATCCTGCGGAGGTACCCAAGCCTGACGCCCACATTCACCAGGGGTCGCTTCGATTTCAGGCCGGCGAGATCGGCAACGTTCGCCGTGGAGGCTTGTCCCTCGGTGTCGGCGGCGTCCAGCAGCAGAGCGAGTAGTTCGCGGTCGCTCGCGTCGGCGAGCGCGAAGTGCGTTCTAGGCATCAGCGGTCTCGGGGAAGGTCGCCCACGTCGCCGGGGCTACCCCATTGGTGACGCTCGTGTCCTTGCCGGCGAACCGGACGAGGTCATCCTCACGAAGCTGCTTGACGGCGGCGTCGACGATCCCGCGGCTGGCGCCGATGGTCTCGGCGATCGCCTTCACGGTGCGCGGCTCGCCGGCGTCGCGCAGGGCGCCGAGCACGCGCTCGCGCATCCTCGGCGACGACTTCATCGTCGGCTTGTCCGGCTTGGCCGGCTTCGGCGCCGGCGCCTCGCTGGCGCCCTGGAGCTTCTTGTAGCGGGTGAGCTTGACGGTGACCTCGGCGAGCTCGGTCTTGAGCCGGTCGTGGCGTTGCTGGAGCTCGTCGACGGTGGCGTCGAGGAGCGCCACTAGTTGCGCCTCGGCGCTGTCGGGCATGAGCCCATTCGTGTGGCCGGTCATGTGTGGCTGGTCTCCCCTTCGGACGGGTGGCTGGTGCTGTCGGCGCTGACTGTACCGCGGGTGCGAGACAGTCATGCGTCCCACGCGTGCGCGGCGTGCAAGTTCGGGGCGCAAACTGATGCGTCCGGGCGCAACGTGCCGGCCCCTCCCGGCCTCCGAGGCGGGCAGGCGGGGGTTGCGTCGGGTTCGGGTTCCGGGGCGGCACGGGCGCTCCTGGCGCGTCACGCGCGGTGGCCGTGTTGGGTCGCCGTGCAGGCGATGTTGGGTCAGGTGTTGGGTTGCGGTCGCCGGCGCCGCATCGCCCCGGAACGCAAAAACCCCCCGTTACCGGGGGGTTCCTGTGAAGCCGACGGGGCGATTCGAACGCCCGACCCCTTCATTACGAGTTTTGTCCGGGCGATTTGCGGGGGTTGCTCGGGTCTAGAAACCCCTGCACAGGGCGCCTATCGTGATTCGCCCAGATCGGCCTGGCGTTGCTCGGGTGTTGGGTGCGGTGTTGGGTTGCGGGCGCTGAAGACGTCGTCGAGGAAGGTGACGTCGGGGGCGTCCGGGTGGACGTAGGTCTGCTGGGCGAGGCGGCCGCCGTCGGCGTGCCGCAGGACGCGGGCGATGTCGGCCGAGGTCGCGCCGGTGGCGTTCATCAGGGTGGCGACGCCGTGGCGCAGCATGTGCGGGGTCGCCCAGGGGACGCCGGCGCGCTCGGCGGCGGGGTCGAAGACTCGCCGGCGCCAGCTGCGGCCGGTGCGCTCGAGGCCGCGGACCGAAGGGAAGACGAGGTCGTCGGGGCCGGCGCCGGCGGCCGCGCGGCGGCGGGTGATCGCCTGGGCCATCGCCGGCGTGAGGCGGACCGGCTTGAGGCCGGCCTCGGTCTTGGAGCGCGGGAATCGGACGACCGGGTGGCCGTCGGCGTCGTGGCCGAAGTCGCGGTAGCGGAGCGGGAAGGGCTCGGAGAGGCGGGCGCCGGTCGTGGCGAATAGCAGCGCGACGTCGGCGTGCCGCTCGGGGATCTGCTCGAGGAGCGCGGCGGTCTCCTGGGCGGTCAGTCGCCGGCGCGGCCGGTCGGGCGCCTCCTCGAGGACGACGCGGACGTTGACCGCGCGGGTGATGTGGCCGTTGTCGAAGGCGTCGGCGAGGAGCGCGCGGACCGGGGCGAAGTACCGGCGGATCGTCGCCGGCGCGAACCCCTGGCCCTCGAGGTGCGCGACGTAGCGCTTGAGCGCCGGCGGGTCGATGCGGTCCAGGCGGGTGGTGCCGAAGAAGGGGATCGCCTGCTTGTCGAGCGAGAGCTTGTAGCTGGCGCGGGTGTCCTCGCTGGCGCCGCCGCCCTTGCGGCCGCGGTAGGTCTTGATCCACTCCTCGGCGTACCGCTTGAAGGGGGCGCGCGATGCGACCTGCCGGTCGCCGGCGACGATCTGGGCCTTGCCGCGGATCGCGAGGGTGAGGTTGTCCCAGGTGCGGTCGACGACCTTGCCGGTCTGGTCGCGGAACCGAGCCTGGACCTTGCCGTTGGCGAGCCGGTAAAAGCCCGGGTGGCCGTCGATCTTCTCTCGGGCCGGGCGCTTACGATGCGGGGTGCTCATGGGAGGCGGTCTCCTGTGGGCCGGGCCCCCGGCCGTTCGCGCGGTGCGGGGGCTGTTGCTGAGGTCACCCAACATACGTGAAGGGGCCAACGGGGTTACGTGTCGAGGAGCCAGCGGTCGAGCTCGTCGCGGTTGTAGAGCACGCGGCGGCCGTCGCGGTGGACGGGGATCTCACCGCCCATCGTTAGCTGGCGGATCCGGGAGATGGGGGCGCTGATGTAGGCGGCGGCCTGGTCGGCGTCGAGCCAGGTGTGTCGCCGGTGCGGCGTCCCTCGAGGCGGCGGGCGATCGCGTCGGCGAGCCGCTCGACGCCGGCGTCGTCGAGGTGGAGCTCGATGCCGGTCACAGCGCGTCCCGGAGGGTGCGGACCGCGACCGCTGCGATCTGCAGGACCTCGGTGCGGGTAAGCAACCACTCAGGAGCATGCCGTTCGTCCCGCCAAGCCTGGATCGCCTCGTTGAGCTCGTCCTCGAGCGTCGCCAGCGCGAGGCGCGAGCGGCCCAGGCGCGTCCCGGTGTAAGGCCCGTGTTTCGCGTCCTGGCGCTCGACCTCGAGCGTGACCTCGCGGAGGAGCGCGTCGACCGGGGTTAGCGTCATGCTCGCCACGCGCGGTTCGGCTTCGAACTGAGGTGGTAGCAGCCGCACCGATTGCACTTGTAGGGCCGGTACGTGCGGCCCTCCTGCGCGCTGATCTTGGCGGCGAACACCAGGGCGCGCTCGATCGTGCCGTAGACCTGCTTGCCGGTCCAGGGGCAGATGAGCTTCGGGCTCACCGGGTCTCCCGGAGGTGGATCAGCGACAGGAGCTCCTCGAGCTCGGTGATCGCCAGCCACGGCGCGCGGTTCCAGCGGGTCGCGAGGACGGGCAGCGTCCCGACGCCGGCGGCGTCGGCGTCGGCCTCGACCTGGGCCCAGGCGTCGCGGAGTCGGAGGCGCTCGGTGCGCTTGCACTCGATCACGGTGTGCGCGGGCCCATGCGCGATGTCGCTGTTGCCGGCGGCGCCGGACGCGAAGTTGCGCGTAGCGCGGGGCCACCAGACGCGGACGAGCTCGAGGACCTCGAGCTCGCCGGCGGCGCCCTTGTCCCTCGAGCGGCGGCCGCCGGTCATCGGCCGAGCCTCCGGGCGGCGACGAGCGCGACCACCGCGAGCTCGCGGAGGTCCTGAACCCGTTCGTGGTCGTCGGTGCTGGTCGCGACCCGGTCGATCGACTCGGCTAGCTGCGCGGCGAGCTCGTCGTCGTCGAGCGCGTCGGCGCCGCGGAACGCGGCCGCCTCGAACCCGACCAGGCGGGTGTCGGTCATCTCCTCCTCCGGTGTTGGTCGGCGTAGGGGCAGGTCCGGAAGTGCGCGACGTGCAACCACTCGCCGGGCTCGCGCCTCGAGGGCGGGACCACGACGACGTGCGGCATCTCGCCGGCGCCGTGTTCGAGGCGCAAGTTGCCGTCGACGACCGGCTCGACGTCGAGCGGCATCGGGTGGCCGCCGCTCGTGATCGCCCACAGGATCGGCGCCTTGCAGGTCGAGCAGAACTCGGTCACTCGTCGTCGTCGCCCTCGACGCCCCACCGCAAGGTCGAGGGGACCTGCCAGTGCGGGGTCGGGAACGCCTCGCCGGACTTGTATTTGAGGTCGTCTGGGCCGATCGGCTTGCCGTCGACGTCGGCGTTCTTGGCGACGATGAACAGGGTGATCGCGATCCGCTTGGTGACCGGAACCGATCCCCGGGACCGGCGCTCGAGCGCCTTCCGCAGCGCGTCGACGGCGTCCGCGTTGTGGTCCCAGAGCTCGTCCTCGTTGTAGCCCGCGAGCCGGGAGATGAACGTGCCGCCGTCGCCCTCGAGCAGCGCGCAGAACGTCGCGATCGACCCCGACATCATCGCCTTCCCCCGGAACGCGGTTTGGCGCGCGGCCTTGCGTCCGATGGGGATGAGCGGCTGGAGCTCGTCGTTGAAGGCGAGCGCCAGGGTGATGACGCGGGTCTTGGGCGGCTTGGACGTGAACTCGGCGGCGGCGCGGCGCCAGCAGTGGATCAGCCGGGCGATCGCCTGCAGGTCGGTGCCGTGCGGGATCCCGTCGGCCTCGAGCACGTTCGCCGCGGTTCTCGGGGCGCCGGAATCGATCACGTCGAACGTCGCCGGGTCGCAGTTGTAGGCGACCCAGAGCCGCAGGGTGACGCCGGTATCGGCGATCGCCTTGAGGCGGTGGCGCCCGTTCATCACCCACCCGCCGTCCTCCTCCCGGGCAAGCATGATCGGCTCGGGGACGCCCTGGACGAATGTGCCGGCGCGGATCTCCTCGGCGTAGGTCCGGGCCCGGGCGTCCATGATGCGCCGCTGCCGCGGCGGCTCGCGATCGAGCCACTCCTGGGCGAGCTCCGGGGTGATGTCGAGCTCCTCGAACCGGACACCGCCGTTCGTGGGGACCGTGGGGGTCTCTATGGACATGGCTGGTAAAGCTCCTCCTGCGGCGCGAGGCCGCCTCTCGTGACTCGGGCGACTCGCGTCGCCCCTTGGACCGTCATGGCATCCGCCGCCATCTGACCGGGCAGAGGTCGGTGCAGCTGATCGCGTCGCGGAGGTTGACGTTGAGGTCGAACGCCCGGCCGGCGACGTAGGGCCCGTGGTCGGCCATCGTCCCGACCGCGCACCCCTGAAAGCAGAACTCGACGCGGGCGCCGCACGCCAGGAACAGGCTCGCGAAGTGCAGGCCGACCTGGGCGCCGGTGCCACACGCGCCGGGGCCGGGCTCGTCGTACCAGGAGGCGATCGCCGTCGCCGTCGGCGCCGGCGGGTCGAGGCGCCGGGGGGCGTCGTGGATCGCGCCGCCGACGGTGGCGAGGGCGGTCAGGATCTTGGCGACGAGCACGCTCATGGGCGCTTGCCGTTAGCTGGGTCCGGGCTAGCGGGGTCTCCCGCTCTCCCGCGTACCCCAGGAGTTAAGGGGCGGAAAGTCGACATCCTTCATCTCTCTTGTCTCGCGTTAACGGGGTCAGCGGGAGAGCGGGAGAGTCGCTTGCAAACGAACGGGCGGTCAGGCGGGCCATCTGCTTGCTCTCTCGTTGTCGATCAGCGACTGTTGCTTCGGGGTCGGCGCCGGGGTCGGGGAGGCCGCCTCGACGTACTCGACGAGGTCCTCGGGCAGCTGGTAGAGGACCGCCTTCGGGTGCGGGTTGAGGTGGTGCTCGAACCGGACCGCCTCGACGCCGATCTCGGCCAGCCGCGCTCGGAGGGTCGACCCCTGCAGGTTCCGCTCCCCGGCGACGTAGCGGACGAAGGTGATGGTCTCGCCGGCGCGGATGAACTGGTCGCCGGTCTTGTCATCGACGAACCGCACGGGCCGCCGGACGCTGTTCTCCTCGCTCGGGCGCAGGAATAGCTCGGCGTCGGGGCGCTTGAACTCGCCGTGGTTGCGGAGCGCCATCAGCGCGTCGTGGCGGCCGTCGGGGACGAGCGTGAACCCGCGGAGCGGGCTCGCGGCGTCGAGGATGTTCTGGACCCACTTGCGCGCCTCGTCGCGGTCGTCGACCTCGCTGATGACCTTCCCGAGCTTGACCAGCGCCGCCCAGACGTCGTCCTGCTCGGAGCCGGTCAGGTGCGGCATGTCGCACCAGCCGTCGGTGATCCCGAGGACGTTCGCTCGAAGCTGCACGCCGATCAGCGCCGACTGCGTCGCCCAGCGGTAGGTGGCGGTGTCGCGGCCGCTGCGGAAAGTGAGCGAGCACGGGTCGGACCGCTGCCGGCCGGCGCGCTCGAAGACGTCGACCCGGTACTCGTCGCCGGGCCGGAACGCCTGCGTCAGCCAGTCGCGGATCAGTTCGAGGTCGCGGGCGCGCGGCAGCGGCGGGAGGGTGCCCTTCGAGCGCGGCTTGCCTAGCTGGCGGCCGCGGCGGCGGCGGTCGACGTCGTCGGCGGTGATGTCTCGAGTGGAGGCCATACGGTGTCCCAGATCAGGTCAGGGCTGCAGCCGTTGCTGCAGCCGTCGGTGCGGGCGCGCGGCGGGTCGGTCTTGAGCACTCGGATGTCGACGAGGCCGTCGGCGCAGACCGGGCACCAGCCGGTGTACCGGCCGCTCCCGCTCCCGAGCCCGCCGATCGACCACTCCCAGCCGGTGACCTCCATGCTCGAGCGCTTCAGGGCGGCCAGGACGTCGCCGACAAGCTCGGCGTACCGGGTCGGCCGCGGCGGCGGCGGCGGCTTGGGTCGCCGGGGCCGGCGCGACGCCCCGCCCGGCGCCGGCGCCGCGCGGCAGTGGCAGGCCTCGCACACGATCCCGCCGGCGGCGTAGGAGAACTGGAGCTCCTCGGCCTGGCGGCCGCAACTCGGGCATGCTCCCGGTCCGCCCGTGGCCTAGAACGGGATGTCGTCGTCGTCGAACAGGCCGCCGGCGGGGACGGGCGCGGGCGCGGGCGCGTCGTCGAAGAGGCCGCCGGCCGCCGCAGGGGGTGCGGCGGTGCGCGCCTCGGGCAGGTCTCGGGTGTCGGGTCGGAGCTCGTCCTGGATCCCCTGCGGCGTGCCGACGATCGCGGTGTTCAGGAACTCGCCGCGGTGGGAGACCTTGACGCTGTAGACGCGGCCCTCGTAGGCGACGAGCTCGTCGCCGAGGGCGTCCCAGCTGGTCAGGTTGCCGAGGTCGATCCCGATCGCGTCGAGCAGCTGCTGGGTGCGCGGCTTGCTGTTGCCCTCGGTGCCGTTGAGGGTCTCCCAGTAATGGTCGAGGTCGGTCGTGCGCCAGCAGGTGCGGATGAACCACTGGCCGGACCTCGCCTCGAACACGGACGTGCGCTCGAGCCAGGCGGTGTGCTCGCCGTCGACGGGCTCGCCGCCGTCCTCGGTCTTGAAGTCGTCGAAGCTCACGACGGGGCCCCCTCTCCGGTCGGCGGGTTGTGGTAGGCGGACTGCGCGGCTGGCGGCGGGGCATTCTCAGCCGTGCCGCCGCCGGCCGCTCGAGCGTCGCCGATGAACCGAGAGAGTCCGCGGAGCATCACGACGCAGGCCTGGGGGACGCCGTCGAAATACTGGCCCATCGCCACGATGAACTGAGCGCCGTCGACCTTGACGCCGTCGGCGATCGCCTCGACGGACTTGGCGCCGGCGTTCATCGCGTCGTCGTCGGCTACTGGCCCCCACGGCGGCGCGGGGGCGCCGTCGGCCGCCGCGGGGGCGCTCGAGCCGGTCGCGCCGTCCAACTCCTCCGCTGGCGTCGTTTCGTAGCCGGCGAGCTTCACAACGAACTTGAGCGGGGCGCCGAGCGCGCGGGACTGCGCGCGGGTCTGGGCCATCGACGACAGCGCGTAGTCGGGCTGGTTGACCTTCGAGGCCTCGCCGCGGGTGCAGCGGCCCTCGCCCCAGCCGACGGGCATCCCGTTCTTGGTCACTCGGAAGCGGGCGACGAACCCGAACGCGAGGCCGCGGGCCCGCGCGGCGAGCATGTCGCGGTGGAGCTCCCACGCGCTGTAGGCGGCGTCGGCGGCTTTCCACTCGCGGTGCTCGGGGCTGTCGCGGTTGCGCGGCTCGCGCGCCGGCGCCGGCGGCGCCTCGCCCGGCGGCTCGATCGCCGGCCAGGGCAGCTGCTCGACCTCGCCGTCGTCGGCGAGCACGCCGGTGAGCGCGCCGATCGTCTGCCACGCCTCGATCTGGATGTGATCGTTCTCGCCGATCCGCTTGAACATGCGGCGCTGCTTGATCACGTCGGAGAACTTGTTGGCGACGTCGGCGGCGACGGCGAGGATCTCGTCGGCGTTGGCGCCGGCGAACAGCGCTACGTCGGGGTCGTGGGCGCGCTCGAGCGCGGTGGAGGTCATGCGAACAACTCCTCGGGGGTCAGGGTTGGTTTGGGGGCCGGCGCCGACACGGGGGCGGACGCGGCGTCGAGGGCGGGCGGGTCCGCCGGCGCGGGCAGCGCCACCGACCTGGCGACGGTCAGCTTGCCGGGCCTCTCCCGCCAGGTGCGGCAGGCCTCGACCGCCGCTTGGGCGTCGCCGGTGAGGCGACGGGCCACGGTGTCGGCCTTGCTCGCGGACACGACCGGGGTGCGAGTGATGACGTCGGCGACGTCGCCGGCGCGGACCGCGCCCTCGTCGACGAGCCGCTGAAGCGTCGCCTCGAGCTCGTCGCCGTCCCACTCGCTGCGGCGGCTGATCGCGGCCTCGACCTCCCACTCGCCGAACACGGCGAGCTTCGTCTGGCGGATCGCGAGGCGGCGGCGTAGTTCGACGGCGAGCGCGTCGGCCCACCGCTTGGCCTCGGCCTCGCGCTCGAGCACCAGGTGCAGCGCTTCGGCGAGGGTGTCGGCGGGCTGCTCGTCGAGGCGCTCGAGGACCTCGCCGGTGCCGAGGTGGACGGGGGTGTCGGTCATGCCTCGGCGACGTAGTCGATGCCGTAGGCGCTGGCGATCGTCTTGATCTCGTCGTCGAGGCGGCGGATGTTCTCGGGGGTGGCCTGGAAGCCGTTCGCGACCAGGAGCTCGTCGACGTCGAGGTGCAGGCCGCCCTTGCCGTCGTCGTAGACCCCTGGGGCGAGCCTGGTCATGCTTGCCAGGCCGCCGGGGTCGCTCACGCGATGTCCTCGTAGTGGGTCGAGCCGTTGCGCGGGGCGCGCGACGGCCAGACGCTGATGTCGACGCCGAACGTGCCGAGGGCGTCGGCGACCTGCTCGTCGGTCAGGGGCTGTTGCCGGCGTCGGTGCCGGCGCAGCAGCTTGGCGACCCGGAAGGCGGCGGTGAGGCTGATCGCGGCGAGGACGATCGCGAGGCCGAGCGCGACGAGCACGAACGCCAGGTCACTCATGGTGGGCGTCCTCCCCGGATAGAAGCCACTCGACCGTGACCCCGGTCGCCTGGGCGATCAGGTCGAGATGCGCGAGGGTCGGGGTGACCTTCCCGTTCTCCCACTCGTTGACGTGATTGCGGCGCTTGCCGATCCGGTCGCCGAGCGTCTGCTGGGTGAAGTTGGCGTTCTTGCGGGCGGTGCGGATCCGGGCCGCGACGCGCGCCTTGTAGGGCGTTTCGCTGATCGCTTGCACGGTCCGGGAGGGTTGTACGTCCGAGCCATCTGCATAAGTCCGAGGTTGCCGGACCGTCCCGTCCGGGTTCGCTATTTGCGGCCGTTTCAGAACCGGAATTTCGACGGGGAACATCCAGCGGTGCTCCCGGCCGTCGCGGTCCGCGCCGGTCAGGACCTTCGCCGCGGTCCGCAAGTGCTCGGCGTCGACCTCGACCCAATGTCGGCGCGTGCCAACGGACGACGAATCGTCGGGTTGCCCAAACCTTCCCATTGCTACCTCCGGTCCTCGGCCCTACACGGTGGCTCCCCCACGCCCGCAGTCCGCCCCGCGAAGGAAGGCCCGATGGGCGTGCGCCTCCCGGGCAGGGGTGCGCCGCCCGGTTGCCCGGTCTCCCCCTCCCTCGGGGGCGGACTGCGGTTGCGGCAACTCTACGCGCGCCGCGCATGCGTGTCACGCACGCCGGCCCGGGGAGGATGAGAAACCTCTTTGTATGCGCGGTTACACATGCGCGCCTCCAATTGCGGGGCGTGCATGCACCAGAATTGTGCGTGTCCCGCAGGTGACCTATCCTTGCGTCAGTCGCCGGCGGGCAGGCCGGTCGACCCCGGAAGAAGATGGAGGACCCAGACGTGCATGAGTTGTTGCTGCCGCACCTCGTCGACGTGCTGAAGACCGCGCGGGCAGGCGCCGCGCTCACCTACGCCCACATCGCGGTGCGGGTGCGCAAGGCCGACGGCCGGGTCGGGGTGTCGGAGTCGACGATCTCGCGGTTCGAGAAGGGGACGCACTGGCCGTCCGACCCGGACGCGTTCGTCGTCGCCTACGCCGAGGCGCTCGAGGTCAAGCCGGGCGAGTTGTGGACGGCGGCGGCCGCCCGCCTATCGGCGAAGCGCTAGGTCGGCCGGGGCGCGAACAGCGAGAGGCCGGCGACGCGGCCCGGCTGCCCGCCTGCCCAGTTCGTCGACCCCTTGGCCTGCCAGGTGAACCACGTCGAGCCGTCGTCGAGCGTGGCGAACACATGCAGGTTGCCGTTCGCGGCGCGCTCGGCGCTGATCCCGCGGATGGTCCGGCCCTGCGGCGCCTCGGCGAACCGGCGCAGGCCGGCGACGCTCTTGCCTGGCTGGCCGCCGTTCCAGCCGGTCTCGTTGGGGCGCTGCCAGGTGTCCCAGATGGTGCCGCGGGCGGGCCCGACGACGAACACGTTGAAGACCCCTGAATCCGCTACTGCGGACGTGACCATTTCGACCTCCTCGATTGCTGGTGGCTGCTCAGGGCCCGGTGCGCCGCCGGTGGCGGGCATTCCGGCCTGGACCCAGGCGCGGAGGTCCGGGCCGGGGCAGGCTGTGGCGAAGTGCGCGCCGTGCCAGGTCCTGGTCAGGGTGCGGCCGGTGACGGAGCACAGCCAGTCGTAAAGCGCGCGGCTCGAATTCTTGGCGGCCTGCGAGACGGCGGCGGTCGGCGTCCCGCCGGCGGTCGACGGCTGGAGCATGCAGACGCCGAAGCCGTCGGTGTTGCGGTTCGGGCAGTGGATCCCTCGGTTGGTCAGGCCGGCGCCCTCCATGATCTGGCCGTCCTGGGCGACCAGGAAGTTGTAGCCGGGGGCGGCGGCGTACCCCTGGTTGCGGTGGATCGACTCGATGTCGCGGCACCACTGGTAGGGGTCGCGGGCGCTCATCACGGGCCAGTGGACGACGAAGAACCGGCGCTGGCTGTGGGCGACGCCGCGGCCGCCGGGGATCGAGGTCCGGGCGCCCCACTGGCTGCGGCTGACGATGCGGGGTTGGGGGGCCATCAGAGATCAGCGGGGTCCTTGCCGCCCGTCATGGCCTCGAGCTCCTCCTCCTCGGACTCGGGCGGGGTCGGCTCGACCTGCTGCTGCTGGTCTGACTCCTCATCCGGCGGCGCCGGCTCGGGCTCGGGCGTGGGCTCGGGCGTGGGCTCGGGCTCGGGGGGCGTGGGCGGGGTCTCGGTGGTCATCGCTGGGTCCTCCTGGGTCGGGTAGGGCGGCGCCTCGGGGTGGCGCCCGTGCGTGCCGAGGTACGTGGCCACGGCGCCAATTGCAGCACCGAGCACGGTCGACAGGAGCGTGGTCTCGTCCGGGCTGAACTCTCGGTGGGAGATCGCGGCGCCGGCGGTCGCGACGACGACCGCGAGCACGACGCCGGTCGCGAGGACGACCGCGGCGACGCCGGCGAAGTCGCGGTTTCTCATTCCTCGGGCTCGGGCTCGGGCTCGGGCTCCGGCTCGGCGGGGTCGCCCAGAGGCTTGTGTGACTCCCACTCGATCGTCACCTCGGTGAGCCCCTCGCCGCGCAGGGTCGCGCCCATCTCGAACCGCTGAGACTGGCCGGACGCCAGTACCTGGGCCGCCACGCGAGGCGTCGTGAAGTCGTCGGGTGGCGTGACGTGGGTCACTCGGCCGCGGTCGATGTGAACGGTCGCGGCGTCGCCGGGCGGCACCGCAAACGAGAAAATTCGCTGGTCGGCTAGCTGGATCCGCATCGCGCTTCCCTCTCAGGTCTTGATGAACACGTTGACGCCGAGGTACGGCGGCATGTTGTTATGCGGCGCGTTCCCGCCCTCGCCCGCGATGCCGATCCCGGCGGCTCGAACGTCGGTGCCGGCGAAGCTAAACGCGAACACGCCGCCGTCCATCGTGCCGCCCCCCGGCCCGGAGTTGTAGATCGACCCGTTGCTCCCGGCGTGCCAGTGGCCGCCGTCGCTGGGGACGTGCCCGTGGTGCGCGAGCTCGGCGACCGAGAGTTGGTGTGTGGCGGCGCCGCCGCGCTCGCCGACCCTGGCCGCGGCGACGCCCAGCGGGAACCGGCCGTCGACGAAGTTCGGGATGCCGAACGTGGTCTCGCCGTCGCCGGCGCCGTAGTCCTCGCCGATCTCGGCGAACAGGTCGGGGTACAGATCGCGCTCGAGGTCTTGGCGGCCGTCGCACAGCAGCCAGCCGGGCCGCTCGCGGCGGGAGCCGCTGAATCGGTAGTCGCCGGGGAAGAACATCCCGGCGTGCTCGTCGATCGCGTCGGCGAGGCGGCCGGTGTCCTCGACGTAGTCGGCGGGGCCGGCGTCGCCGGGGACGGGGAGCCCGTAGTTCGGGGTCTCGCGCGGCGGGCGGATCTCCTGCTGCTCGGTCGGTGCGGCGGGCTCGTCGGTCATGGCGCCTCCTGGGTGTGGATCGTCGGTCGGCCGTTGAGCACGCCGGCCCAGTCGCCGTACTCGTCGACGAGGTCGCCCCAGGTGAGCCCGCGGTCGCGGAGCATCCCCCAGGTCTGGCCGTGTCTCACCTCGTAGATGAGGTTGATGCCGGCGGGCTTGTTGGCCTGGAGCGCGGCGGCGACGCCGGCGTCGTCGTGTTCGATGAAGTCGAACGTGAAGACCCGCAGCTGGTAGGGGTCGCCGTCGGCGCGCTCCTCGAAGTAGATCCAGGACGGGTCGAATTCTCCGGGCGGGTAGAACCGGCGGACGGCGGCGATCATCGCCTGGCGGGTGCCTCGCCACAGGCCGGGCGCTCGAGGGCCGATGAGCGCGCGGAGGTCGTCGGGCTCGAGGGCGTCCCAGCGGCGGATCCCGGCCCACTGGGCGAGGACGCGCAGGAACGGCTCGGGGCAGCGGGTCGGGCTGGCCATCGCGGTCCAGCCGGGGTTGCCGTCGGCGTCGTCGCGGACCATCTCGGCGATCACGTCGAGCAGCACCGAGAGGGCGGCCATGTACTTCGCCCAGGCGTAGTCGTTGTCGGGGTCCAGGCGG
>Ga0210390_10002270_pt1 | contig 17162 bp, 16 predicted proteins | sample IncBWH11OmetaG_FD_161050 | JGI IMG/M metagenome (GOLD analysis project Ga0210390, IMG submission 161050) | Forest soil microbial communities from Barre Woods Harvard Forest LTER site, Petersham, Massachusetts, United States - Inc-BW-H-11-O ... | reverse complement strand
GTGTGGCTGGCCCAGTCGAGCGATCTGAAGACCTTCACCAACATCCAGGACAACCCGGTGCTCGTTCCTGGCCCGGACAAGTACGACCGCAAGCTCATCGCGCTCAACCAGGTGATCAAGTACCACGACCGGTACTACGCCTGCTATCACGGCTCGCCGGGCGACTCCAAGCCCGCCATCTGGTCCAGCAACGTCGCCGTTTCCACCGATTTGATTCATTGGAAGAAGTTCCCTGGCAACCCGCTGCGGCCGCTCTCCGAAAATCGATCCAGCAATTTGCTGATCGACGACGGCAAGCAATTCCGCCTGTATGCGATGCACGACGCCGTTTGGGTCTTTTTCCCAGCCCGCGTGGCATCCCAGCCTTCCAATTGAGCTGCCAAAACGCCGCGCGGTACAATGCCGCCAGTCTGCTAGAATGAGCCAACAGCTTGATAGAATAGTCTGACCAGCCAAAGGTTTACGTCGCTCGGCAATTCCCGCGTCAGATTTCGGCTGCCGATGCGATCAACAATCGATGGCCGGCGAGACAAATTGAGGCTGTTCGGCCGTCTTCCTCTCGGGTGAATCGGGCGCGCGGTTCAGAAAACAACCGCCGGCGCATCATCGCGAACACGGGGGCTAACCTTGCGAGCCATCCCCGCTCTCCTACGTCGACGTTGGCCGATAAGCGCGCTGGCGGCGGCCGTCGTCTGTGTGGCTTGGATCGGTATGCAGACGTCGGCCGCTCCCCCGACGGAAAGCACGGCGACTGGCGGCGCCGCTTCGCAACCACAGGCTGGCGCGCCGGCGGAGGATCCCGTCACCTTGGTCGCCGCAGCCATCGACCGGCAGATTGCCGCCCGCTGGACGGAGGAAAACGTCGAACCGTCGCCTGCGGCCGACGATGCCGAGTTTCTCCGTCGCACGTTTTTGAACATCTCCGGCCGCATTCCGACTGCCTCGGAAGCGCAGCAGTTCCTCGACGAGCCGGGCACGGTCAAGCGGCGGCGTCTGGTCGACCGCCTGCTGGCCAACAGCGCCTATCCGACTCACTGGGCCGATCTCCTTCGTTCAGTGATCGTCCCCGAGGCAAACACCGACCCCATTCTGCAGCAACAGGCGGAGGGTTTTGAGCGCTGGCTCCGCCGACGCATCGCGCAGAATGCCGGCTACGACCGGATTGCCGCCGAGCTGCTCACGGACAACCCGCGGTCGGGCGACGCCCGCTTCTACTTCCTGGCGAAAGCCAACAAGCCCGAGAACCTGGCGGCCAGCGTGTCGCGGGTGTTTCTCGGCGTGCGCATCGAATGTGCCCAGTGTCACAACCACCCGTTCGCCAAGTGGCGCCGCGAGCAGTTCTGGCAACTGGCGGCGTTCTTTGCGGGCGCCGAGACCGAGATGGGTGCGCGACCGTCTGATCTGCAGTTGGCCGAATTGACCATCCCGGACACCGGCAAGAGAGTTTCAGCCCGCTTTCTCGACGGCAGCACGCCCATCTCGAAGTCGCCGAAACACGCCCCGCCAAAGGAGCTGCTCGCCCAATGGCTCACCGCTCCCAGCAATCCCTATTTCGCGCGGGCAGCGGCCAACCGTGTTTGGGCGCAGCTCATGGGGACGGGGCTCGTCGATCCCGTCGATGACTTCGACGAATCGAATCCTCCGAGCCATCCTGAACTGCTCGACCTGCTGGCCGATGAGATGGTCCGTCAGAAATACGACATCCGGTTTTTGATTCGCGCCATCTGCGCCAGCCGCACGTACGAGTTGTCGAGCGTCCAGACCGATGCGCGACAGGCCAATCGCCGTCTCTTCGCCCGCGCTTCGGTGAAAGGGCTCGCCCCGGCCGAATTGGCGGCGTGTTTGTCGCAAGCGATTGGCGAACCTGACGACCAGTCGGGCATGGAGGCCAATCCCTTCATCCCGGACCAAAACGGTTCGCTACGGTCGCTGGTGATGGAATTGTTCAAGAACGAGAACGTCGATCCGGTCGACAGCGAAACGACCATTCTGCAGGCCTTGGCCCTGATGAACAGTCACGTGATCGAAGAGTCGACCGCTCCCGGCCGCGGCACGACGCTGGCCGCCGTGCTCGACGCCCCGTTCCTCGACACGGCCGGCCGCATCGAAATGCTGTATCTATCGACCTTGAGTCGCCGGCCGACCGCCCAAGAATTGCAACGCCATCTGGCCTATGTCGAACACGGCGGAGCGCACGCCGCCTCGAAGCCGAAGTTGGGCAATGTCTTTCAGCAGATGATCACGACCGACAAGTCGAAGACGCGGAGCGACCGCGACATCGCGCTGGGCGACATTTTTTGGGCACTGCTCAACAGCAGCGAATTCTTGACCAACCACTGAGTTCGAGAAGACATTGAGCCGGACGCAGACGAGCTGGCGACCGAATTGAGCGAGGTGACGCATGGTTTCTCGTCGTGATTGTTTGCGGATGGCGGCGGCGGGTGTGTCGTTCGCGTCAGTCTCCGGTTGGTTCGGATCGCTCGCGGCGGCGGCGCAAAAACATCCGGAGCGCAAACGCTCCTGCATCCTGCTTTGGATGCCCGGCGGCCCGAGTCAGCTCGATACCTGGGATCCCAAACCGGGACACGCCAACGGCGGCCCCTTTAAGGCGATCCAAACGTCGGCCCCCGGAGTGATGATCAGCGAACATCTGCCCGGCTTGGCCAAACAGATGAATCACGCCGCCGTCATTCGCTCCATGAGCACCAAGGAGGGGGACCACAATCGCGCCACGTCGCTGATGCAGACCGGCTATCTGCCGCAGGGTCCGATTCGTTACCCCTGCTTCGGCTCGTTGTTCTCGAAGGAACTGGTCGACCCACATTCGGAGATGCCCGGTTTCGTCAGCATCGCGCCCGCCACCTTCTTCCGCACGGGACCGGGCTTCCTAGGACCGCAATATGCGCCGATGATTGTGGGCGGCGGCCCGGTTGCTCCGGCCAAGCCGGAAAAACCCGACGCGGACGCACCCCAAGAAACGGCTCCGGACGATTTTGGCCCGCCGCTCAAGGTCGCCAACCTGGGGCGGCCGGCAGGCGTCACCTCGCGGCAAGCCGAGGCGAGGCTCGACATCCTCAAGCAACTCGACCGGCAATTCGCGTCGGGCCGACCGGCTCCGCCGATTGCCAGCCATCTGTCGGCCTACGAACGGGCCCTGCAGTTGATGAAGGCAAAAGGGAGTGAGGCCTTCGACCTCGATGAGGAACCGCAAAACCTCCGCGTGAAGTACGGCCGCAATCAGTTCGGCCAAGGCTGCCTGCTGGCTCGCCGGCTGGTCGAGCGGGGCGTGCCCTTCGTCGAAGTCTCGCTGTCCAACGGCGCCAACGCGCTCGGATGGGACACGCACGTCGAGAACTTCAAGGCCGTGCAATCGCTCTCCGAAACCCTCGACGCGGGCTTCGCGACCTTGATCGCCGACTTGGCCGATCGGGGCCTGCTCTCATCGACGCTGGTGGTCTGGATGGGCGAATTCGGCCGCACGCCCAAGATCAACGCCAACAACGGCCGCGATCACTTTCCGCTCGCTTGGTCGACCATATTGATGGGGGGCGGCATCCGCGGCGGCCAGGCCATCGGCAAAACCGATCCGGACGGAATGCGCGTCGCCGCGCGCCCCGTCGCCGTCGGCGACTTCCTCGCCACGATCTGCGCGAGTCTCGGCATCGACCCGACGAAACAAAACGTGTCCAACGTCGGACGTCCGATCCGCGTCATCGATCCCAAAGCCTCGCCAATCCGGGAAGCGCTCGCATGACCGATCCCGCGACAGGAAGTGGTCGGTGGCGTGTGGCCGCAGGCTTCGCTCTCGTATCGGCTCTGCTCGCTTGGACGGGTCTGCTTGGAGCCGCGTCGGCGGAAGGCCCGTCCCCGGCGGCGAACTCGACCGAGTCGCCAGCCGCCGCCAAGACTCCCGACACTCAGGCCGACAGTACGGATCTGATCTTCCTTAGTGCAGCGCGGCCGATCATCATCCGCTTGCACCTCTCGGTCGACGGACGGCGCATGGCGGACTTACGATCGGCCATCGCGCGGCGGATTTTCGACACGCTCGACGCGAACAAGAATGGCGTCTTGGACGGAAATGAGCTCAAGAACCTGCCCACGCCGCAGATGCTGGCAACCGCCGGCCGAGATCCGGAGGCGCCCGCGGAAACTGCGCCTGCGGAAACGACTGCCGCGGCCGCCCCGCTTGTCCCCAAGGACGGACGAGTCACCCCCGAAACGTGGACTCGCTTCTTGTTTCCGCCGACCGGTGGCCCGCTGACCCGCGTGACCTTCGCCGCGCCGCCTCCGGCGATGAGGGCCGTGGGAGGCGACATGGAGACGCCGACCGGTGGCGACCTGGCAGCCCTGCTCTCGGCGATCGATGCCGACGGGGACGGCCGATTGAGCGCGGCCGAGCTGTCGCACGTCGATGGCCTGTTTCGCCTGCTCGATCTCAACGACGACGAACAGGTTTCGCGCTCGGAGTTTGTGGCGCCCATTGACGCTCGCTGGGCCTCCAACCCCACTCAGGGCGGTTCGACCGGCCCCTTACTCCCCCTCGAGCCAATTTCGCACAGAAGCGAAAACCAGGCCGGCGACAACGCGCGCGGCGATAATTCGGCCCTCATTCGTCGGCTGCTCCAGACGTTCGCACCTAAGATCGCGGATCCCAAATCTGTGAAGCCGGAAGGCAAGCCCAAGGCACCCGCAAAACCAATGGGAATTCCGTTGGAAGTCTTCGCCCCTTCCGACGACGCGGCCCGCTTCGACAAAAACGCCGACGGCCTGCTCGACGAGCACGAGATTGAGGCGTGGCTTGCCGATCCGCGGCCGCAAGCCGAGTTGGCCGTCGACCTGGTGATGACGTCGCTCAAGGAGTCGCAAGTTCGACCGTTGAAGGTGCTGCCGATGGCCACCGCAGCCGGACTGGCGATCGAGACGCCGTCGCCCGGGCGCGTTTTGCTTCGCGTCGGACCCGCGCCGCTCGACTTGCAGGCGGCCGACGCCCCCCGTCGCGCGGCCGCGCGGACGAGCCGGTATCGCTCAATGTTCAAGCGGGCCGATCAGAACAAGAACAACTATCTGGAAACCTCCGAGATTCCTTTCCTGGGCCAGGGGCTCGATTCGCGGGATTTCGAGGCCATGGACCGCGACCACAACGGCATGGTGTTTGAAGACGAGTGGATCGCCTACCTGCGGCTGCGGGACGCGCTGGCGGAGGGGCGGCTGTCGCTCACGATTTCGGTCGAGTCGGTCGACCCGCTCACGCAGTTCGACGCCAACCGCGACGGCCGGCTCAACCGGGCCGAGTTTGCCGCCGCCCTGGCAGCCGTCGCCGCCTGGGACCGCAATCACGACGGCTTCGTCACGCCGGACGAAATTCCCCGCACGCTCCTGGGCACGTTTCACATCGGCCCGACGCGATCCGTTTCCCTGCGCGGTCCTCGGTATTCGCGAATGAAAGCGTCGTCAAAACCGCAGCCCGCCAGCGACGCACCTGTCTGGTTCCAAAGGATGGATCGCAATCAGGACGGCGAAGTTTCGCTGCGCGAGTTTCTCGGCCCCATTTCCGTCTTCCGCCGCCTCGACACCAACGGCGACGGACGGCTCGATGTTCACGAGGCGCAGGCAGCCCAAAAGTAGCAGCCCGCGGGACCGGCAGCCGCAACGCCGACGAGCGAACCCTTCAGATGACCTTGGATTTGGGTTGATTTCGGACTATATTCGCCGAGTCGGCCGGTCCCTCCCGAGGCCGAGCCGCAAATGACCCGGAGAGATGGCTGAGTGGCCGAAAGCGCCGGATTGCTAATCCGGTATGTCGGGAAACCGGCATCTCGGGTTCGAATCCCGATCTCTCCGCTTTGAAACTTCTGCCGAACCGGGCTTTCGCCTTGTTTGGCAGGCTTTTTTTTTGCAATCGCCTCGACGCCTTTCCGCCCATCCGTGTGCGCGTCTTGGTGCTCCGAAGTGCAGGATTCTGCGGTAAGTTTCGGTAAGCAGTTCGGTAAGACATTCCCGGGCGTCGCCGTCGCATTGTCGGTTCCCGTCGCCCGCACAGGCACCGCCTCGACCGTCGGCAGCACCGGCAGCGATGCCAGAGCTGCCCCCTGATCGTACAAGCCAACGTGCGAGTATCGGTCGAGGGTCAACGTGATCGTCGAGTGTCGGGCGAGTTCTTGAGCGGTCTTCGGATGCACGCCTGCTTTGGCCAGCGACGAAATGAACTGGTGCCTCAGCGCGTGGAAGTCGAACACCTTGCCCGAATCGTCAGCGTAGGCAATCTCCGCGTCGGCTAGATCCTCCCGCAGCATTGCGGCCGCGTGCCGCTTCTCAGCCCATGCGCCGGGCCACAGAGGCCGGGAATTCGCTTCAGACGCATCGTTGAACGCCAGCACGACCGTTTCCCCTTCCGCGACGGTCGAAGCTTCCCGAAACCATTCCCGCAGCCTTGCAGCAAGGTCCGGATGCAACGGCAGAACGTCCGTCCGCCGGCGTTTCGAGTAGGCGGCTTCGACGGTCACAGTTGCCGTTTCGCTTTTCAGGTCAAACGATCGAACCGTTAGCGATGCCAGTTCGGAGGCCCGCAAGCCAGAAAAGGCCGCCGTCCGGTAAAGCATCGCCCGTTCCCGGCCGGTCAGACCATGCCGAGTCGGCCCGTTCCCGGCAGCCTCGACCAGTCTGGCGAACACGTCGGGGGCCACTGTCCGCCGTTCACGTCGGACGTCGGTCTCGCTGTTCAAGCGGGAAAGATGCCCCAGCGGGTTCGCGGTCATGCGGCGTTCCCGGACCAGCCACGCACAAAATCCCTTCACAGCGGTTAGGTAATGGTTGCTGGTTGTCGCGCCCATCCCTTTCGCACGTTGATCGGCCAGCCAGGACGCAACGCGGGCCGCGGATAGGTCGCTCGGGTATTTGAATCCGCAGCCGTCGAGGACGGCACTAACCCGCTTCGCCGTTTCGGTCACGTGGCGTGCCGTGTTTGCCTTAGCTTCCAACGATCTCTTAAAGTCGGCCACGTGGTCGGAGAGGGGTTTCGAGTGTCCGACGTGGCAGGAATCGAGGATTCCCCACGCGGCAAGCTGGCGCGTGAACCCGGCCGGCATTCCCTCCAGCCAAGCGGAGAGTTCCGGCGTCGGCGGTTGCTTCACGACACGGAGCGCGATTAGCTTTTCGACGTGGCGGCCCAACTCAGTGGTTGCCCCCTTGTCCGTGAAGCCGGGAATGCGCCGCCTTCGGCCGTCGTGGTCCTTAAGATCGACGTACCACTTTGCCGATTCACGGGTTTCACCATGACGATTCTTGTACTGTTGCCGGCAAAGTCGCATCGTTGACCTACCTTTTCCTTTTCGCACGCGCGTTAACCAATTCCAGAGCGAAAAACTCGGCTAGGGCGTCGAGGGCTTCCATCGACAGGCCGCGTTTTTTCGACACGAATCGACTCAATGCCGATTCCTCAAGTCCCGTCCGTTGAGCGATTTCGTACCGCGACACGTCGGCCGTTTCGATGGCCCGCCGAATTCGTTCGCTGACAGTGAGTTTCTTGGGCATGTCGCCATTATGGCCATTACTTGCCTTTTGTCAAGTATAGCCGCCCTTAGAATCGGCAATGTATCGAAACCGACTTGCTTTCCGCTCCCGCTGGTTGCCGCGGGTCACGATTTCGAGAATTCGATCCTGCTCCAGCCCAAAGAGCCAGCGCGACGCGGTCGAGATGTCCACACCCACGAGGCCGGCGGCGGTTCGCACCGACAAGTAAAACGGCCCCTCGCCTGCGCCTCCTTGGAGTTCTCGACAGAGGGAAACAAGCAGTTTTAGCTTCGGCTGTTCATATCGCTCGGCAACCGCCGGAGGGCTCATGTTGACTGCTCTCGCGAAAGCTTGTGCCATCGGTTCGGTTCCTTTCGGATACTTCACGCGCGGCCACGCCCGGAGGAAATCGATCCAAGTTTCCTCAAAGGGTTTTGTTCCGATGAACGGCAACGCCCGCTGATGCCACTCCCGGACAAGTGGTTCCAAGGCCCGCGGATCTGCGTGAGCCAGCACCGGGATTGCCTTGAGCGCCCGAGCTAACTCAAAGACCATCCGGTTGCGACGGCCGACACGGGACGGGAGTGATTCACGGATGGCTCTCTCAAAGACATCGCCAACGTCGGCGGATTGGCCAAGGTGAATTGGCACGCTTAAGGTCGAATCACGTGGTGCCTCACACCCCACAATAATGGCTTCAGTTGTCCTCTGTCTTCTCTGTCCTCTCTGTTGCTCTCTGTTGCACGACGGTCATTCAGGAATCCGCAGGCTCGCAGATCCAAGAATGGAACGGCTACGTTCAGCGGGATAAGCCAACGGTAGTCGTGTCCATCAGGATGTCGGGACGGTGGAAGCAGACAGTACCCGCCGGTCCCCCGCATCTCACCGTCGCCAAGGTCGATGATGCCCGCACCCGATCCGCTGGCCTCACGAATCTCGGCAACGTCACCGCGGCAGTAAACATGCCGTCCGGGTCGCGCCGTTTCGACTGTGGGAAGCGCTTTCGCTAGATCCGGGAATTCGGCCGCCCAGCGCTCGTAGGCCCCCATATCGTCGAAGTCGCGGCAGACGAGACCGCCGGAGACCTCCCCGAGCACGACCGCTAATCCGCGGCCGTTCCCGTTGGCGAACCATCGTCGCAGTTTTGCTGCTGTCGGCCGCGTCGTCTGGTATCGCTTCCACTTCATGCCGCGAGGGGGTTCCTTAGTCCCCGCGACAATCGGAATGATGGATAAGCCAAGGCTGTGATACTGCAATGCGAATTCGAAAGTTTGTACAATCACCGGCAGTTACCATCGAACGCGCGGCTTTCGGTTGGCGCCGGCCGCGCGTTTTTTATTTTTGTGCGTCGCTTAGTTCGGGCAACGCGACCACGCGAACAAATCTCTTGCTTCGCAATCGGTCAACGGGAAGCAATCGAACGGTAGCGGCTTGATCGTCGCCGGCTTGCGCCTTTGGAAAGCCGCCGGCCAAGGCCAACGTGCGAAGCTTCTCCGTCCCGACAATGAATGCTTCGGCGCCCACCACGATTGCCCAATACGTTGCACGGCTTGTGAGAATGCCGGACGGTTGGCCGCGATGATGGGTCTCGATGGCGACGTTTCCCGTCTCGACCGCTCGGGCGTCGTGCTTTACCTCGACAGGGCACTGGAGCAGTAGATCGAATGCCTCCGGCCCTAGGGTCTTATACGGCTCGAAGCCTCGCCCGCGAAACCACGCCGCAATTGCCAGTTCGGCCCGGTCGCCGCTCGCCTTGGCCAGAATCCATCGCTCGGAGTCCGGCCGCATCATCGCGCCGCCCGCGTTTGCATTGCCTCAAAGCGGTCACGTGGGGGGCAACCTGCGTCCAGCCATGCACGAAGGCCATTCGGCCCGTCCACGACCCAACGCACGGCCCGCCCAAGTCGGACCGGTCGAGGCAACCTGGCCGATGCGTTTAATGCGTGCAAATGCCGCAAACTGATGTTGAGAAGCTTGGCAACGCGGTCGGCGGACAGGACCAAACACTCTTGATCGTTCGACTGCGTTACGGTGCTCATGCCCGCATCGTCGCAGTCGCAGTCGGGCGCATCTACGGAAGTGCTACGGCATTCTTAGAACCGCAACCGCGAGCCGGCGCCTGTTCGGGATTCGATGAGAGAGGAGATTTCGTGCGGCAGATACGTTCGCAATTTATCCGGCCGCACCTCCTTCAACACCTCATCAAACTCTTGCAAGCTTTTGCTTGAAACCCATTCCCCCGGCCGATCCGCGAGCACCTTCACCCATCGAAGCGCCTGCAGGCTGCGAACGTCGTATGCCTTGCCGTCGAGCGTGATGGTCTTTTCCCGTAGCTTGACTGTCAGGCGCGGTTTGCGGTGACGCTTCGGCTCGGTCGACTCCCTGGCGGCACCCGCAGCCGCAACCAAAAAACCAATCAAGCGGTCCGGAAGGCTGTCCGGCGTTTTGAGTTTGGTTGCCGCAATTTGATCCTTCAGTTCGACGAGCAGCGGCATCACCTCGCGAGCGGGTTGGTTGCGGGCGTCGTAGATCTTACTGCCCAACTTTGGATCTCCCCCGCACCGTGCGAAGCACTCCGACACGAGCAACAGTTCGTAGCGGAATGCCGCAGGCAGGGGACGGTCTAGCTCACGCTGCCGGCCAAGTGCTGCCAACCCTGCGTTCCGATCCGTCGCATCGTAGTGGTCGAGAATCTGCTGCATCGCAACGGACAGGGCGCTACGGATTTCCTTGGTCGAGGGAACGCCGTGCATTATCTACCTTAAGGTCGGGCCGGTCCGGGCGGCTCGCGGAAAGGTAGCACCGCGTCGACGCACCCGCCCCGTTTCAGCCTTGGCCGCTTGCAAGTCGGCCGCAGCACCCAATCGGACAAATTCTATTCCGGCTCGGGGCAAGCGGCTATTGGCCCCCGTTCTCCACCGATAAGTCGCATCAACCCCGCGAGCGGCTCGCTCGCCGGATGGCCATTACTGCTCACCGGACTGGAGTGGCTGTTAGCCGCGTGCTGAGGCGGTGTTTCGCCCGATTCGCTCGCTCGCGGCTTCAGGACGTGTTCCAAGATCGACCGCGCCGCCCCGAGCCTCACGGTTTCAGATTCGGCGTCGAGCAACGCGACAAGCCGGTCAACAGCCTTCGTTGCAGCATCCGAGAGACGCCCCGTTGCACGGTCGATCATCTCCCCTCGCAAAGCGGTCAATCGTCCGCGGAATTCGGCATCGTCCAATCGCCGGTATGCGGTGCGTTCGCTCACGTAGGCGGCCGCAGCCGCGTCAGCAACGGTTTTACCCGCGGCCAGCTCCAATGCCAGCCGGTCATCGGCGTTTTTCCTGTCAGGGCCTGCCATTTCCTGCCACTGTATCTCGGTGGGCCATCCGTCTCGCGCGATGCAGTACGCCTCCGCTCACTCAATTCGATTTGAGAGTTGCTCAATCTCGATCTTCCAAGGTCCTTCATTGCCGGGCCACGGAGCGAACGTGATGACGTACTTCCCACCGTGTGCAAAGTTCAATCTGCCTACGCGTGATAGTGCGCCTTGTTCATCAACAAACATCTGCGGGCTTGAATTCAAGTTGTAAATCATTTCGGGGAATTTACGGCGAGTCTTTGCCTCCAGCCAGGGGCGGATTCGATCCCACTTCCACTGATCTCGATCTCCCGCGACACCTGGAACGTCGGGAGCCGGTAACTTCCACTTTTTGACCGCACGCTCGATCTTCTCGGTCTCCGACGGCCCCAACCGCGGAAAGTTGAAGTTGAGGTCGCCCATTCCAGGGTCGCCTTTATTGCTAACTAGCGCGGCGATTTGATCCAGCGTCACGTATTCATTGAGCCGGCTGACGGACAGCCAGAGCAGCTTGTGCCGAAATTCCCATCGAAGTTCCCAATCATCATCAACGGCGAATAGCGGAGTCTCGGAATCGCCCCCCTTGCCGCGGAATACCCTGACCCGTTTGTGGAGCTCCGCCTCGTTGGGCGCACGGTCGGGTGCCGCTGGAGGCACTGCCAATTGGGGATGTGGCTTTGCTTGTTCGTGGACAACCACGTTGCCGGCAGGCGACCTGGGGACCGGCACTGGAGCGTTTACCGGCGCTGCGCCTCGCTCAAGCGCGGCCTTCGGACCCTCATTCTGCTTTTGAGGCGCGCCTTGCCTACGATCCGGCTTGGCAACGGTCGAGTCTGTCGGCCACCTTGGAAGTGCCGTCAAGCCCAGCAACGCGAGAAGGGACGCGACAGCAGCGATCGCCACGGTGGCCGCGAGCCGCTTTTGCTGCGTTCGTTTGGGATGGCCGACACGGCTTAGGACGGGCACCGAGTCTGTGGTGGGGAAATCGCTCGGAAGCGGAGGAACAGGGCAAGGTGCGGCTTTGGTGGGTGTTTTCGCTTCCCTGGCGGTTTCGGCGGCCGGGTTATTCTGTTGGCTCGTGCGCAACTCAGCGTCACCGGCGAGACGGACGAAAAACTCTTGAAACTCCCGTTCACCAGTCGCGTGTATTGAGGGCGCCGCGTTCGGCTGTTCGCACTTCAGGCACTGTGTCGGGTCGGCAGCCGAACGGGGAATATCGAATCTCCGACCGCACCGCGGACACTGCCAACGTCGGCGTTCTACCATTTGCGGCTAACCGATTTGAGTCTCACGCGGTCGCACGTTCTTGAAGCATTCCATCCGGTCCGAAATCCAAACGCAAGCCCCTTGCGCCCGCGGGTAGCTTCAGCCGGGGACGCGGCCAATCGCGGATTTTTCTCGCGTTCGCGCCGCCCGATCGAGTAGCTTGATTTTTCGCTTGCCCATCCGTGCTCTTTTGCGCCCCGGAGAGGAAATGCCTTCTGAATTTGCATGGCTGATGGGATTCTTGGGGACAGGCCTGATAGCGGGCGGCGTCGTTTTCCTGTGCGTCTTTTTCCCGCTGGGGTTCGCCATGATCCTATTCGGGATCCTGTTCTTGATCGTCGGGATTCTAGCGGGGTTCTCCACGCAGCGAGGCCGCCATTTCTGCCCGGCCTGTCACGGAGATCTTGGGAATGGCAGGCCCCGGATCTGCCGGTACTGTCGAACCGAGATTTACTGGCCCCAAGGGCGAGCGATCACACGCCAGGATTTCGAAGGGGGCGAAGGCTGGAGAAGTTAAAGCAACCGGAAGCAAACTGGTCGCGTCAAAATGGGTGAGTCCGATTTGGGTTTGGGGGGGTCATTCGATCTGTGACTATCGCAAAAAAACGCGGGGGACGAATCAGATTTTTCCTCAATCGGCCAATTGGGCCGCGTTCACGATGGCCACGATTGCCGCACGGATCGCTATCGGGAGCACGCCCCAAGCCTCGAAGACGGCCCGAAAATCGGGGTCATTTTGGACCAAAAACGGTAAGCCGGACGGTAAGGCAGCATCGGCACTTTCCCCAAGTCGTTGGCTGCCATCACAGTTACAAGATTCGCTCGCCGGATTGCTAATCCGGTATGTCGGGAAACCGGCATCTCGGGTTCGAATCCCGATCTCTCCGCCTCGTTTCCTTCCCTTTCCAAGTCCTAGCAACCCTGGACTTGGGAAGGGACATTTTCTTTCTCTCGACTGACATTGATCCTGGCCACTACTTTTCGCGGTATTTCTCGCCGGCTTCGATCGGTACCTTCAGGACGTTCTGTTTCGGAGCGACCGGGCAGGTGGTGAAGTCGGAAAAAGCGCAAGGAGGGTTATAAGCCTTGTTGAAGTCGAGCGTAAAAGTGGTGTTGTCCTTCGCCTTCTTTTCGATGGTCAGGAAACGCGCCGAACCGTATGTGGTCTCCCCCGCCGTCTCATCCCGAAACACGAAGAACAGTCCTTCCTCCTCGGCGATGGCGTCAAGCTTGTAAGTTTCGCCGTTCAGTTTGAACTCCGCGAAACCGGGACAGGGTTGATTCGACACTTCGCCGATGATATTGACGACGCGGATCTTCTTCTCGGCCGCATAGGGCACGAGCGTCGCTTCGACCTTAAACTTCTGGTCGGCGGGATACCAAACGCAGCCCTTGAAGTTCTTTCGCACCGCCGACTCGTTGTCGGCGAGTCGCAGGATGTATCGCCCACTCCGCACGATGATGTGCATGCGCAGGCGTCCCAAGCCCACCCAGTCAGGCTGATCGGTGCCGAGCACGCGCTCCTTCGTGAACGGCTTGTCGCCGCACAGCATCGTAACGCCTTGTGCGAGGTGCAGCGTGACCTTTCCCGCGTCCGCATCGACGTGCAGCGTTCCCAATCGATCCGGGCCGACGCCCTTGAATTCGGGCGGAAAGACCACGTCGTTGTCTTTGCCCGTGCCGAACGTGTTGTCCCCCGACTTCAGCGGGAAGCGGCCCGCAAGCGTTAACCATCCGTTGTCGGCCCGGAGGCTCTTTTCGCGGGACTCCCGCCATGCTTGGAGTTCGTTGTCATAGACCCGATCGTCGGCGGCCGCAGGGATCGCCGTGCACACGGCGAGTGAAACCACGACAGACAACTTCACAATCACCTCAGTCGCCTCCGGAAAAAGCATTGCGGAAACTGTTGAGTCCTAAAGTATTCGCACTGCCCGCCGAATAAAAGCGATGGATCGGCTACCATGTGAGTTACGCGCGCGAGGGAGAACTCGTTGACGACACAACACATTCCCGCCTCAGCGGCGACAAACGAACGCGAGGGCTCACGGTAATCACTGTTCCGGGAAGGCACAACCTGCGGTGCCGGCCGTAAGAGTTTTATAGCTGCGGATTTTTGTTGCTAACATCGAGTGCAGGGGCAGCGTCGTTCGGCACTCGCTTGACCCGGCGGCCGTCAGCGTTTCCCAGCGATGTGCACCATCCTCAACACGTATGAACACGAAAATTGCGGCGTTTGAATCTGGTTCGCAAACTGACATCATTGGAGCACACGGTGAATCCTCCCTTCCGTCAACTGGCAGTTTCAAAGCGACTGCCGAGCATCGACGGCTACGATCCAGGCGCCGCGCTCCCCCCGCACGGCGTCCTGCCATTCGAGGTCTCTGTGAGCGGTTTGAAGTCGCGAATTTGCAAACGAATCGGTTCGTTCCGCGCGTTCGTTGCGATCGGCGTGGTGCTCAGCGCGACGCCGGCCTTGCAGGCGGAACACGCCAGAATCGATCTACGCGTGATCGGCGAGGGACAGGAGGTGTACGCCGCCGCGGACCAGGAACCGCCGGCTGGCGGGCGGAACAAACCGCCCGTGCTGAAAGTCCATGTGCACAAGCCGCTCGTCTTGCAGTTTTTTCTCACGAACACGTACCCGCACGCAGTTATCGAACACGTTAAGGTTCTTTACTATGTGGTGCGCGTGAACAAGCTCGGCCGCAAGGCGGCGCCGTCGTTCAGCGAACCAACCGAGCCCGACAAAAATGCGCAGCCGGCGTTGGAAACGGGGGTCGTGACGAAGGGGCAGTTCGTCGCGGATTTCAAGCCGGACTGCCGCGTTGGCGCCCGGTTGAAGTTTCAAATTACCGAACCGGGCCTCTATAGCGCGCGCGTCGAAACGGTCGGCACTCAGAGCGATCACGAACATTTCTCGGCCATCGACCTGGTGGCCGAATGAGCGCGGATTGTGCTCAGGCGGGTCACCCGCCAACTCGTGCTTCGTTCTGTTCCTCTGGAACCTGTTGCTAAACGATCTGAAGTTGCCATGGCTGTGCCCTCTCTGGTCAAAGCGATACTCTCGGTGGTCTCCGCTCTATTTACGTCGGCGCTCCTCGCACGACTGCCTGCTGACGACGCCAAGGAGGCCCCGGGGCATCCCCAATCTGAGAGGAGCCCTTTTCTGGATGCCCTTTTCGCGCCGAAACCGGTCGTCATCGCCAAGCCCGTGCAATGGGTCAGCGCTTTCGGTGAACAACAAGGCCTGCTGGTTCGAGAGACTGTCAATGAACGGCTTCCCGCCCTGCTCTTGATTGCAAGTGCTCGCTCGAACAATTTTTTCCTGCAGTCAGCCCACGAGTTAGCCAGCATCGGCTTCACTGTCTTGCTGGTGGAAATCGACGGGAACCAAAATGAAGTGCCTCCCGGACTAGCTCCCCCCCAACAAAATGATGCGATCCGTCTCGAGCGAGGGCTCGCGCAACTCAGCTCGGCCGTCCGCTGGTTGCGGCGTCGCGATGACGTGTTCCCCGACAAGATCGGTGTCCTGGGCTGGGGGAAAACGACCCACCTCGCGCTGGAACTTGCCGCCGCGCAGAATTTGCAGGCCGCCGTCCTGACCGATGTCGAGTTGCCTCTGGTGCCCGATCCGCCGCTTTCAATCGGACTCAGGCAGACGGCCGTGTTCATCGTCGCCGGCGCGTACCAGGTGACTCCGTTGGATAGGGAATTTTCTGCGAGGCTGGAGCGCGCGTTTGAGATCGCACACGTCGAGCACCGCGTCCTAGAACTTAAATCTGCGAAAACGGGCTTCATGGATAGCCAGCGACGCGAGGCATTCGACGCCAAGTCGGCCGATCGCGCCTGGTTCGAGATCTACGAATTCCTCGGCAAGCATGTCGAAGATGCGGAGCTCAAAACGCCACTCATCACCGTTCGAAGTTCCGACGTTGCGCCTGCGGCCCATCCTTTTGTCTCGATCGGCGATGTGATGCGCGCGGTCAACGGTGCTTCGGGAGTATGCGGAGGCGTGGCGCAATCGCTGAACGAAGATCCACGGGAAGAGAAGGATTGGAAGCTGCTTCGCGCCCGGGCGGCAATCATGGCGGATTCCGGCGCATTGCTCATGGGCCTCCAGCCGCCGAAAGGTAGCCCGTCGAGCTGGCAGCGGCACGCGGCCTCGTATCGCGGAGCCGCTACCGTCTTAGCCGCTGCCGCCGATCGGCGCAACATTGCCGAAGTGCGGCAGGCTTTTGCTCGCCTCAAGGCCAACTGCAGTCGGTGCCATTCGGATCATCGATAGTGCCAGCCCTGCGTCTCCCGCATCCGAATCCATGGTGAAGAATCGTCGCAACCCTAGGATCCCGAGGCTTGCGCGAGTCGTGGTCCGGAGCCGTTCGTAATGCCGATTTGAGGTCCGACGAAGTACTTGGGCCGATCGATGGAATGAGCCGCCCGTTCTGGTACAGACAGCCCCTCAAATGCCTCTCGTAAAGCGGCGAACAGGGACGATCAAAGATGACCAACGCAATCTCATTGGTCTCTTTGGAGTTACGATCACAAGATCGTTTGCAGCCGAGGGAAGGTGCTCGGTCTTCGTCGAATCCCGATCTCTCCGCTTGAAAGGAACGTGGCTCGCAGGCACCAACAAGCGCCGTGCGAGCCTCGTGCCATTTCGCGTCCGGCCACTTCGGGAGATCCACCAGCGCTGGTGAACACCTGGTCTACGAGATTTCTCGTCTCGCGCACATTCACGCGATCGACGACCTCTCCCCGAAGGGTGGCAAAGCGTTTGATTCGATCGTTTATTTGGCCTTGAGCTTTTCAAGTTCCTCTTTGTTGAGCGCGTCAAGCTCGTCTTTCGACGGAACCTTCGCCAGGGCTTCTTTCGCCGCCGCCGCGACGTCGGGATCCGGATCGTTGACAAACCGTTCATAGGCCGTCTTCAGCCCGTAAATGCGTGCCGGGGACTCCTCTTCGGCGCTTTTCCTGATGTACTTGGCCCGTTCAGGCGGAGTAAGGCCGGCCAGAAAATTCCCGTACGATGTATTCGAGCCCA
>Ga0210390_10002265_pt1 | contig 17170 bp, 17 predicted proteins | sample IncBWH11OmetaG_FD_161050 | JGI IMG/M metagenome (GOLD analysis project Ga0210390, IMG submission 161050) | Forest soil microbial communities from Barre Woods Harvard Forest LTER site, Petersham, Massachusetts, United States - Inc-BW-H-11-O ... | reverse complement strand
GCGTTGCAGCAGCAATTCGCCCAGGTGCACGAGCTTGACTTGCTGCTCCTGAATCGCTTTATCCAGATTTTCGACGGAAACGTGATTCCGTTCGCGGAGGATTTCTCCCAGCCGCTTTTTCTTCATGGCGCAGGCGCCTCGCAGAGCCCCACGGATAGACACAAGTCTGCAGATGGTTGTAAGCGGAAGGGGTAAACTAGGTCTTTTATAACACAGGATCGTGCGCGATTGGCACAGGTTCGTGAATGTTTCAGGGGCAATTTCCATAGTGGTGCATGGGCGGTGCGCGGAGGCGATTCCGCGCTAGTCCTGCGGATGGCTGATCAGAGTGGATTGACTCGCGACGCAGAGCCACGTTCCGTTTTCTTTCACCCAGGAATCCGTGAATCGGCCGCGACGTGAAATCGCTTTGCCTTTCTGCATTCCTTTTTCGTGATAAACGCCAGTCACTATTGCACTTCCGCTGTACATTTTCACGCTCACGTTTTCGTTCGTAATCTGATCGGCATCCGGAGTGGCGGACTTGACGCTCGCGAGAAACTGCTCCTTGTTCATGAACGTGCCATCGTAGTCGGTATAAACCAGCGTGTTAGATAGAAGCTGATCCAGCGCTCGGACGTCTTTGCTCTCTTCGGCTACGTTCCAGGCCTTCTCAAGGGTCAGAATCAGGGATTCGTCGGGAGTCAAATCGTGGCGGTCCTGCGCAGGCAGCAGAAGCGCAACGGCCAGAAGCGCGAAGCAGACACGTGCGGCGATTTTCATGGAGCACCCCGAAAGAAAGCGACGGGCAATCGGCATCTACGATGCTTTGCTTATCGCATCTTGGGGGAATCGTTTCAAGGACGATGCGTGGGCGCTGTTCGACGGGAGAAATAGCGGAACGCCACGGCTATCCGCGAGACAACGCGCGCCAATGGATGCCGAATGCGCGTCAGCGATTCGTGCCGTTTTGTTCGATGAAGGTTAGCGCGTCCATGACGGTGCGGAAACCGCCGCGGGAGCCGAGCATGTTCGTTTCGGCCTTGGAATAAAGCGGGCGGCGGCGCGCGGAAAACTTCGCGGGATCGAATGCGCCGCGGGTGGTGTGAAAAACCCAGACGTATTCGTGATGGCTCTTGTCCGCGTCGGAAGCGGAAATCTGCGCGGTGTCCACGGTGGTGAGCGGAGTCCAGTCGGAAAATCCATTCACGTCGGTGTGAACGGCATCGGGCATGGTGGCGTTATAAAACGCCACGTCGTGAGTGAAAATCACGACGAAATCAACCTGGGCGGGAGAAGGCGCGGGGCAAACGCTTGGGAATGCCTTTTGGCGGTTCTGCGCGATCCATTTGTATTGGTTGGCGGAAAGGCCGTAGGCGGAAAAGTATTGCGTGCAGTTGGCTGTGTCGCTGTTCAGCGCGTCCACCTCGGAATCTACGTCACCGTCGGGATTCACGGGGCGCTTCGCAGCGGGTTTCACGGCGATTACGGGTGCGCGCGGCGGCGTGGCGTCGGCGACCGGTTGCAGGCTTGCGGACGTTGTGACGGTTTCAATGGTCATGCTGCTGGCGTCGTTGGCTTCTGAGGGTGCGGGCGCTGAGGCCGAGACGGATGCGGTAGAAACTGTTGCGACGGGAGCGGGATTTCTCACCGGAACTACCGCAGGAGCTTTCGCAGCGGTGGCTACGACGGGCGCGGGCGTTGAGACTGCGACCACTGGATTCGCGCGCGGAGCTGGCGCTGCTGCGACTGTTACCGCCGCGGGCTGCGCTGGTGGCTGCGGGACCGGTTGCGGCGCTGGTGCACGCTCGGGAGTCTTGTACGCAACATTTGCTGGCGCGGCTGGCGCGATGCTTTCGGCGACGACGGTGTTTGTGTTCACAGCGGGGCTGGAATTTTTAGCGACTACCGGTGCAGCTGGCGCCGCCGGATTAGTCGCTGCTCCTGGTGCAGATCGGACTGGCTCATTTACTGGACTGGTAGAAGCAGCGGCTGACAGCGTGATGGTCGTTTGCGGCGCAGGCTGGCTGGGCGCGGCGGGATTCACGACTGCTGCGGGCGCGGAGCTTGCGACCACTGCGGGAGGTGCGGAGCTTGCGACCGCGGCTGGCTGCGGCACGCTGGCGGCCACTGCCGGAGCACTGGAACGTGCGCTGGCGGGCGTGGCACCCGAATTGTCCGGGGCGCGCACACCGCGCTTGGCCGCGAACGCAGCGGCTGCGGATTCCACGTCGTTCGGTTTCTCGACGGGCGCGGGGGGCAGCGCGGATTTCGGGAACGAGGTGTCCAGCACATAGCCTTCGGTGCCGCTCGCGGTTTCGATCTTCACGTAGCCTTTCACGCGCTCGACAATTTGCACGGGGTCGCCGCACTTGAGCTTTGCAGCCACGTTGAAATCGGTCAACGATTCGTACACCCACACGCGATCTTCATTCGGCGCGCACTTGATGTTCACTGTGCCGCCCGCCTTTGCAGAGGGAACGGCGGTAGCGGTGACGAGAAGCGCGAAGAAAATTCCTGGCGTGCGAATCATTTTGCCTCCGAAACTGACGACTGCTGGCGTGGCCGGGCGCGGTGTGGATTGCGCTGCAAGTCCCGGCGAAGAATAACGCTCATACGAATGATGCGCGGAGCGGCGGCGCGTGGTTTGGCAGAGCAGCTCAATGCCACGCTGCGTTCGAAGTTTCACGGAGTCAGCCAGGAACAGAGGTTTCACGGCGTTCCCCAAGATCCACCGCTTTCAAAATCGCCCAAACCTGCAGTACTAGTATGGGGACAAGCGAAACCCCGGGACAACTGACCGAACGACTAGAAATGGGTCAGGGTGGGACAGTTCACCTTTTCATCGCCTCCGGGCAGGTGGGATTGTAGGGGCTGCTCGGGGATTACTTTTTGTGGTGGCCGGCACGACGTTTTTTGTCATAACGGGCCAAGGCGGCTTCGATCACCGGGTAGGCTACGGCGGCGGGGAGGATTTCGTCCACTTCCACGATTTTGCCTTCGAGCTGCTTGTAATCCTGAAAGAATCTGCGGACCATGGCAAGTTTGTGCGGCGGCAGCTCGCTGGCTTCGTGATAGGAGTTGTATTCGGGGTCGGCGGTGGCGACGGCGATAATTTTGTGGTCAATCGTGCCGGAATCAATCATGGACATGAGGCCGATAGTGCGCGCGTGCATGATGGTTAGCGGAGTAACCGGGACCTGGCAGAGGACCAAAACGTCGAGTGGATCGGAATCTTCGGCGAGCGACTGGGGAATGAAGCCGTAATTTGCGGGATAGTACACGGCGGAGTACAGCACGCGATCCATTTTGATGATGCCGCTGGTCTTGTCGAGTTCGTATTTGACGCTGGATCCCAGGGGGATTTCGATCACTGCTTGAAATTCTTTCGGAATGTGTTCGCCGGGGCTGAGGTCGTGCCAAGGATGCATCTGAATTCCTCCGGGGATAATTGTAGCGCACCCACGCCGATGGTGTGTTGCGTACGGGCGGCGTGGTGCGAAATCCTGAACCGCAGAGACGCGGAGGACGCAGAGAAAGTCAAAAGATTTAACACTGAGGACACAGAGGAATGGCGGAGAACACAGAGAAAGCGGTTACGGTTGGTGCGGGACGCTGGGGCTGCCGCATTGCGCGTTCACTTGGGTTTGCAGCGTGTCGTCGAGCGTGGCGCCGGCGCGGGATTTCGCGGAGCATACCTGGTAGGCGGCCAGCTGCAGCGCGCCGCGCAGGTCGGCGCCATCGAGATTGGTGTCCTGCAGATTGGCGCCGTTCAATACCGTGCCGTTGAAATGCGCGCCGCGCAGATCGGCGCCTTGCAAATCGGCGTCAATAAATATGGCGGTGGCCAGCTGCGCATTCTGCAGATGCGCGCCGCTGAGTTTGCTGGACCACAGGTAGGCTTGCTGCAAATCGGCGCTATCGAGATTTGCGCCTTCCAGATGAGCCTCGCGCATATCCGCTTTTTCCAGATTGCCGCGAACGAGCGAAGCATTTTGGGCGCGCGCGCCGTAGAAGCTGACGCCGTCGAGGCGCGCGTCGAGTAGTTCCGCATTGGCCAGCGAGGAATAGGAAAGATTGGCGCCGCGCAGATCCACGCGGGTGAGGTTCGCGCCGTCCAGGGTGGCGCGGTCGAGATTGGCGTGATTCATTTGCGCGCGATCCAGCACCGCAAATTTCAGGTTGGCCTGGCCTAGATCCGCGCCGCGGAGATCGGCTTCAGACATGAACGCGCCTTGAAAATTCGCGCGGAAGAGATGCGAGCCCACGAGAAAAACTCCGTAAGCCTGCGCATAACGGAAATTCGTGCCGTTCAGATGCGCACCGCGCACGGCGGAAACCTGGTCATCCGAGCCGGACCAATCCGGCGGGCGCGGCGAGATGGAGGCTTCGGTCAATTCGGCATACGGGTCGTAACCCATAAGCCAGAGTACGCTGGGCGCCCAGCGGCGAATACTCGCTGACGCGTATTGCGGGGCACGCCGCTGATCGTGCGGAACGCCGGCGATGGTGCCGATGGAGAAAAATGAAAGCACTACAAAAAGAGCGATCAGCACGCTGGCGGGTTTGAGGCTTTTCAAGCGCGCCACCACGCGGCTTTCGGGTTTTCCTTGCTCAACCCAGCGCTCGGCGGGGCGGCCGGTGCTGGTGGTGCAATAGAGGGCCGCGCCGACGGCAGTCAGAATCAGCGCTTCCTGCAGAATCGTGCCGTGCATTTCCTGCAGCGTAAGGTAGCGCGCCCAGAAAAAAAACAGCACGAGGGGAACCATCCAATACGCGAGCAGCACCGAGATTCCTTTTTCGATCAAGCGGGTCGAGGGAGCATCGGGATTCATCCAGCGGAAATGCATGCGCAGCAGGCCCGTGATGATGCGCGGACCTTTTTGGCCGAGCACGCGGCCGTCCGGGAAAACAGCGGGCAATTCCAGGACCGCGTCCCAGACGCGCTGCAGGTTATACAGAAACCAAAGATAAATGGCGAGCAGGGCGGCGGGAGCGATGAGATAAATTTCGTCAGTGGGCGCGGCAGCCGCGGCGGCGGAAGAATGTAGATACGGAATGACGGCGGAATCGGTGAGTAGCTGGGCGTCTTTCGTTTTCCAAATGGTCAGGCAGGAGAGCAGGCTGACGACCAGGGTAGTGCCGAACATGCGCGCCGCGGTTTTTGAAGTTCGCTGAAATTCCGCGAGAGCGTAGAATTCCCAAATTGTGCCAGGAAGAGAAGCTTCATGGAGATTGGCGCCGGCCAATTGGCGCGGCAACAGGCCCATGGCGGATTCGAGAGCAGCGCCTTCCAGATTTGCGCCTTCCAGATTCACGCCGACCAGACAGGATTCCTGAAGATTGGCGCGCACAAGGCATGCGTCGCGAAGATCGGCGAGCAGCAGGTCGGCGGATTTCAGATTCGCGTCCTGCAGATCCGCATAGCGCAAGTTGACGCCGATTAGTTCGCGGTCTTCGAACTGGACATTTTGCAAATCGGCTTTGCCGCCCGTGGCGCCGTGGGAATCGAGCCACTCTTTGTGATTGGCGAGGGTTTCTTCGAGCGCCCATTCGCTGGAATCTACTTTAGGGGAGCTGGGCGTCGTGCGGGCGGGCGTGAGTTCGGCTTCCGCGACACCGTCTTTCGCGGGCTCGGTCAGCGTCATTGCGATTGGGCCGATGTCTGCGTTCGCGTGCGCGTTCGCACCTGCATCCGAACTGGCGATCGAGTTGGCGTGCGGGTTCGCGTCCGCATGTGCTTCCGGACTGGTTTCCGGAATGACGTCGGGGATTACGTCCGCGTTAGAGCTCAACTCGGGAAGCGGCTCGGGAATGCGAGCGTAGGAACGCGGCGGTTCCGGTTCCGGCGTGACCGCCGGCGTGGCCTGCTCGTCGAGAAGAAAATTTTTGAGCAGAAAATCCTGCAGCACAGCTTCGTCGTTCGGCTTCGGGTCAATGGATGGCTCGACGGACGGCGCGGGGGCTGGCGCAGCGGCGGTGCCGTCGGCGGAGGAAGATTTCGGCGGCGCGAGGCTCAGGCCCGCGGCGACTTCCATAGGCACTTCCGCATGCGGTTCGGCCGGAGGGTTGAGAACCGCCGTCTTCCCGCTGCTAAAAATGGATTTGAAAAGAGACTGCATCGAATAGACCACGTCCCCCGAAAAATGAACCCGAGCTACGGCGCAAATGCGGGGACTGGTCCCCGGCGCGCATTCACCATTTTAGTCTGTTTTCAAGGTCGCCAGAGAAGATGGTAGCGTGAACGTTTCCGAAAACATGCCTGTCCGATAGTTCAAGAGCGGTACAGCTGACCTCGGGTTCTTGTGGATAAAGGCGTGCGTTGGAACTGACGGCTGCGTGGCGGCGCTTTCCGCAGTATCCTTATATCGGCGGATATATAAATGTAGGTCGCGGCGGATGGGTTGCCGCAGGCACGGCTATTCAGGGAGGGAACGTGGACGCCAAAGCGTCGCCGGCAGGGAAGGCGCAGACACGCATCGAATCGGACAGCATGGGCAAAATCGAAGTTCCCAATGATCGTTACTATGGCGCGCAGACGGCGCGTTCGCTGATTCACTTCGATATTGGCCGCGAGACCATGCCGCCGGAATTGATCCGCGCGTTCGGCGTGCTGAAAAAAGCAGCCGCGCTGGTAAATAAGGATTTGGGCAAGCTTTCGGCGGAGAAGGCCAAGCTGATCGTGCAGGCGGCGGATGAAGTGATCGATGGAAAGCTGGACGAGCATTTCCCATTGCACATCTGGCAGACGGGCAGCGGCACGCAGACGAACATGAACGCGAACGAAGTGATTTCCAATCGCGCGATTGAGATTGCGGGGGGCGTGCTGGGCAGCAAGAGGCCCATTCATCCGAATGACGATGTGAACATGTCGCAGTCGTCGAACGATACATTTCCTACGGCTATGCACATCGCGGCGGCGTCGCGCGTGAAGGAAGTGCTGATCCCTGAGGTCGAGCGCCTACGCGATGCACTGGCTACGAAGGCTGGCGTGTTCTCCGAGGTGGTGAAGATCGGGCGCACGCATTTGATGGATGCAACGCCGCTGACAGTGGGGCAGGAAATGTCCGGGTGGGTCAACCTGCTGGACCGCGACGTGGAGCGGCTGCGCACGGTGCTGCCTGGGCTTTACGATCTGGCCATTGGCGGCACGGCGGTTGGCACGGGGTTGAACGCCCATCCGGAATTCGCGGAACGCGCAGCGCTGAAAATTTCGGAACTGACGGGCTTGCCGTTCACATCGCACCCCAATAAGTTCGCGGCGCTCTCGGCGCACGACGAAATCGTTTTTGCCAGCGGGGCGCTGAAGACGCTGGGGGCATCGCTGATGAAAATCGCGAATGATGTGCGCTGGCTGGCTTCTGGGCCGCGCGCCGGATTTGGAGAATTGATTTTGCCAGAAAACGAGCCGGGGTCTTCGATCATGCCCGGAAAGGTGAACCCCACGCAGCCCGAAGCGATGACCATGGTGGCGGTGCAAGTGTTCGGCAACGACGCAGCGATCGGGTTTGCCGGCTCGCAGGGAAATTTTCAACTAAATGTTTTCAAACCTGTAATGATTCACAATTTTCTAAACTCGGTGCGTTTGCTGGCGGACGCGTGCCGTTCGTTTGTGGACCATTGCGTTCTTGGGATGGAGCTGGATCTGGGGCGAATTGAACAAAATGTGAAGAATTCGCTGATGCTGGTGACGGCGTTGAGCCCGAAAATCGGCTATGACAAAGCCGCGGAGATCGCGCATACCGCGCATCATGAACACACTAGCCTGCGTGAAGCTGCGCTGAAACTGGGATATCTGACGGCGAAAGAGTTCGACGAGCTGGTGAAGCCGGAGAACATGACGCATCCGTGATGAACTGACGTGCGCTTCGCGCATTTGGTGATTCGCGGAGTTCATCGCGTGAGACAAGCAAAGCAGTAACACGCACAAGGGACAGAAGCAGAAGGCAAGCGCTCGGAAAAACCGCGGTCGCGTCAGTTCGGTTGCGGGCTAACAGGCGTGGCGCCGGCGGCAGGCGAGGCAGCAGCGGGAATTGCAGGAATGGAGGCCGCAGCATTCGAGGCGACTTCCTTCACGACTTTGGCCGCAAGCTTCTTGCTAATGGGGCACGAAGTGTCGTTGATCCGGCATTGCGCCAGCGTCAACGTGCACCCACAGTCGCAGGTCTCGGAGTTCATGCGCTTCAGCGCGACCTTCTTCTGCTCCGGATTCAACCCCGTGAAATCCACATTCGGAAGTTCGGTCGCTAGCACTGCATTCTTCAGAAATATCTGCCCGGTATCTTCAAATGTCTCGATGGTCGCATCCACCGGCAGGGCCAGCAGCGATCGCACCTCAGCCTCATACAGCTCATTGGAGAAAAGCCCTTCGTGTTTCTGTACGACGTTGCCGTCCGGGTTCACCACAAACAGCGTCGGCAACGCTGGCACGCCGCCATATTCCTTCACGATCGCGCGGTCTGCCATCACAATCGGATAATTGATTCCGGCCTCTTTCACAAATTGCTTCACGTCCGTCGGATCGCCGTCATCCACGGATACGCCCACAATCTGTAAACGGTCCTTGTAGCGATTCTGCAAATCAATCAGAATCGGAATTTCCGCGCGGCAAGGCGGGCACCACGTGGCCCAGAAATTCACGAAAACCACTTTGCCTTTCCACGCAGCGGTTGAAACAGGATTGCCGTCCAGATCATTCACCAAAAATGCGGGCATCGGTTGCGGATGCGCCGCAAAGCGCACTACGTGAGCTTCGTCGGCGCGCTCAGTAGTTTTCGCTTTGCTTGCGGTCAGTAATGCAGATGACGCAGAATGCGCGGCGGGTCTCAGTGCTTTTGTCGCGCGCGGCGATTCCGTGCGGCTCGCCGCCAATCCAATCGCCAGACCAGCAAGTCCGGCCACCATCGCGAGCACCAAAATAAAAGATCTCTTCATTCGCCGCCCAGCACCCATCACCATTATGGGCCAGAGAACTGCAGCGAGCAATACACGAAGCGCGGCCTATTGCGCAAAGACATCCAGCAGACAATAATAGTCCGCGGATTCAATCCGGGACGCGAATTCCCAAATCGGCGCGCCTCCCCAAGCCTGGTATCACGGGCGCCCCATTGTCGAAAGTTAAGTGCTTGATAATACGTTCTGTCCGATTGCCTCCCCGCTCCCTCACTTGGGCACGCTACTTGCAATAGGTACGGCGTGGGTCGCGCTCCAACACGATCCGCATCGTCCAGTAAGTGGGGAGGAAGGGGCCTACTTGCGGGATGGTATGGGTCGTTCCCACCTGCCTCTGAGAGGGAAGCTGGATGGATGACCCCGTGATTCGGTCACGCCTAGGCCGAGTCACCGGAGCGCGATCTTTGGGGCCCTGGATCCCAAGCTGGGGCCCCTCTTCTTTTCTGCACGATTGTCCTCAGAGTTTCCCCCTCGTGCTTCATTTCTACTCCCTTTTCGTGATAGTTTCTCGCCATGAACACCTCCATCGTTCTCTGCCTTGCCTTTGCGATTGGCGTCATCGCCGGTCTGCGCACGTTCACCGCTCCCGCAGTGGTTTGCTGGGCCGCGTATCTGGGCTGGATCAATCTCCACGGCTCGCATCTAGCCTTCCTGGGCTCGATCATCACGGCCGTAATCGTCACCCTGCTCGCGATCTTCGAGCTGGTTAACGACAAACTTCCCAAGACGCCGAATCGTACCACTCCTGGCCCGCTGGGCGCGCGTATCGTAATGGGAGCGCTAAGCGGCGCGGCGCTTGCTATCGCGGGCGCTCAGGCCGTATGGCTCGGTGCAGTTCTCGCGATCGTCGGCGCGGTGGTTGGAGCGTTCGGGGGCTATCAGGTGCGCCATCAGATCGTCACGCAGCTGAAGGTGAAGGACATCGTTGTGGCGCTAACAGAAGATTTGATCGCGATCGGCGGTGGGCTGTTAATTGTTACTCGGTTCTAGCTTGCGCAGCACCGGGATTCTGGCTTCGCGCAGCACGTGCTCCACGATATTTTCGTGCAAACGCGAAGCGTCGTAATCAATGTGCAGGTAGTTGGTCTTCTCATCCACGCGAAAACCCTTCAGGCCGTAAGTGTTCGCGAATGCGCCGAGCGCGCGGAATTGCTCGGGCTTCAGCTGTCCTTGTAGTTCGTATGTAACCGTCATCTGTGTCATGCGCGTGATTATAGCAGGGGACGCGGCGCGAGTTTACAACTTGATGGTGCGCAGGCGCAGGGCATTCGTGATTACTGACACCGAACTGAACGTCATTGCCGCGCTGGCGACTATCGGGCTCAGCAGCAATCCAAAAAATGGGTATAGAACTCCAGCAGCGATAGGCACGCCCAGCGAGTTGTAAGCGAACGCGAAGAATAAATTCTGCCGGATATTGCGCATGGTCGCGCGACTCAGTTTGCGCGCGCGGGCCAGGCCGCGCAGATCCCCTTGCAGCAGTGTGATTCCTGAGCTTTCGATTGCGACGTCGGTTCCCGTTCCCATCGCGATCCCCACGTCGGCTTGCGACAGCGCCGGCGCGTCGTTCACTCCGTCTCCGGCCATTGCCACAATGTGCCCCTCCGCCTGCAGCTTCTTCACGATTTGGTTTTTCTGCTCCGGCAGCACGCCCGCGAAAACTTTTTCGATTCCCAGCTTGCGAGCGACAACCTCAGCTGTGGCGCGGCTGTCACCGGTGAGCATCACGACGGAGATTCCGTCACGATGCAGCTGTGCGATAGCTTCCGCCGTGCTCGGTTTGATTGGATCGGCCACGGTGATCAATCCCGCTGCGCGCCCGTCAATCGCGATGAACATTACCGTCTCGCCTTCAGCCTCTCGTTGCTGCGCTTTTTCCTCCAGCACATCCATCGGGATTTTTAGTTCGGCGAAGAGCGCGCGATTTCCCAGCGCCGCGATTTGCGCGCCCATTTTCGCCAGCACGCCCTTACCGGTATGCGACTGGAATTCGCTGCTCTCGCCCGGCCCGATCCCGCGCTCTTTCGCCCGAGCTAGAATCGCCGCAGCCAGCGGGTGCTCGCTCGCACGCTCCAGCGTCGCCGCAATTCGCAACACCGACGGTTCGTCGAATCCTGGCGCCGCAATGACGGCGACTACCTTCGGCCGTCCCTCCGTCAGCGTCCCGGTTTTATCCACCACCACGGTGTCCACTTTTTCCAGCGTTTCCAGCGCTTCCGCATTCTTCACCAGAATGCCCGCCGTCGCGCCGCGTCCCGTTCCTACCATGATCGCCATCGGCGTAGCCAGCCCCAGAGCGCAGGGGCACGCGATGATCAGCACCGCCACCGCGTTCAACAGCGCATGCGCCATGCGCGGCTGAGGGCCCACGACAGCCCAAACCACAAAAGTAAGCACAGCAATCAGCACGACAGCCGGAACGAAATACCCGGCGACTCGATCCGCAAGCTTCTGCACCGGCGCGCGACTGCGTTGCGCCTCGTTCACCATCCGCACAATCTGCGCGAGCAGCGTTTGGTTTCCGACGCGCTCCGCGCGCATCACGAGCGTGCCCGTTCCATTGATCGTTCCGCCGGTCACGCGCGCGCCGGAAGACTTCTCCACTGGAATAGGCTCGCCCGTCATCAGCGACTCGTCCACCGAACTTTCGCCGTCCGTCACAATGCCATCCACCGGCACTTTTTCGCCAGGTCGCACGCGCAGCACGTCCCCAACTTGAATATGCTCGAGCGGCACATCCAGCTCCGTGCCATCGGCGCGCACCAGCCGCGCATTTTTCGGTGAAAGCTGCAGCAGGGAACGGATGGCGGCCGACGTTCGGCTGCGCGCGCGCAATTCCAGCACCTGCCCCAGCAGCACCAAAGTGGTGATCGCGGCCGCAGCCTCAAAATAGACTGCCATCTCGCCATTCGGACCGCGAAACGTGGCAGGGAAGAGCTGGGGGAAAAGCACCGCTACCACGCTGTACAGAAATGCCGTCCCCGTCCCGAGTGCAATCAGCGTGAACATATTCAAGCTGCGATTGACGACTGAAGCCGAGCCGCGCTCGAAAAATGGCCAGCCGCCCCACAGCACCACCGGAGTCGCCAGAGTCAGCTGAATCCATCCCATCGCGCGCATTGTAAAAAAATGCTGCAGGGGCTGCCCCGGAATCACATCAGACATCCCGAGAATCAGCACCGGAATCGTCAGCGCAACGCTCCACCAAAATCTGCGCGTCATTGAAACCAGCTCCGGATTTTCCGGCTCGTCCGCGATCACCGTGCGCGGTTCCAGCGCCATGCCGCAGATCGGGCACGCGCCCGGCCCCGGCCGCACGATTTGAGGATGCATCGGGCAGGTATATTCCACCCGCGTCGCCGGAGCCGCCGGTAGTGAAGGCTCCAGCGCCATGCCGCATTTCGGACACGCGCCCGGATAATCCTCCCGTACTTCCGGATCCATCGGACATACGTAGGTATTCGCCAGCGCGGACTTCACGTCGGGGCGCGCCGACGCGTGCACATTTTCGTGAGAGACGGCCAACGCAGGAGCCGCACCAGAAGTAACCGCGCGGCTGAATTGCACCAGCGCACCGTCGCTTCCCGCTGCAGCGGGCGCGACCGCGCTCGAATATTTCGCGGGCTCAGCGCGAAACTTGCCGGCGCATCCCGGACAGCAAAAATAGTAAGGCTTGCCGGCGTATACGACCTGCGCCGCGGCTCGCGCCGGGTCCACCGTCATTCCGCAAACTGGATCACGTTCCATCAATTCACCTTGGCTTGTCGCTCCACGTTGTCGCCTCGGTCTGTCGCGCTGTCTTGTCGCGCTGTCTCATTCGGCCCCGCGCCCGGTCACCGCGCATGCGTGTAAATCAGCTTCATTAATTCGTCGTAAGTCGCTTCCGCCTGCGCCGGATTTCCCTTGCGGATCGCTTGCGTAGCGCAATGCCGCAGGTGGTTGCGCATCAATCCGCGTCCCACGGCACGCAAAGCCTCCTGCACCGAGGAAATCTGCACCATAATGTCCGGGCAGTAGCGATCCTCCTCGACCATTCGCGCGAGCCCGCGCACCTGCCCCTCGATGCGCTTCAATCGCTTCAAATTCGCCGATTTGATCTCCGGGCTAACCCCCGCCGCCCGTTTGCCGATAGCACCATCACGTCGCTTCATCCTCATATACCCCCAGGGGGTATTATGCAATGCAAGCACACAATTGTCAATCGCAGCAGAATGTCAACGATTATTGGGGCACGCCTGGCCGGCGCGCGGTGTGGGGAGTCGCGCTACTTCGCGTCCAGCAGTGAATCAATGTAAGCCGTCATCTCGGGACTGGTCCAATCCTGCGGCCCCACGATCTTGCGGTCGAGCTTTCCATTACGCCCGATCACGTAAGTGTCCGGATAGAGAGATGTGCCGTACTGCGCGGGAATCTGTTTCGGAGTATCGCGAAAGGTGGGAAATTGAACCTGATACGTCTTCAAAAATTCGTCGTAAGCCTGCTGATCGTCATCCTCGCTCACGCCCAGCACCATGCCGCCACGAGACGCAATCTGCCGCTGAAGTTCATTCAATGACGGAGTTTCCTCGACGCACGGTGGGCACCACGTCGCCCAGAAATTCACCAGCACCACTTTCCCGCGCAGGTCCGAAAGTTTTGTGGCCTTGCCGTTCAGCGTAAAAGTAAAATCCTTCGGCGTCGAACCGCGCAAACTCGGCTCGCCCTGGCGGTAATCCGGATGCGCAAATAGCACCAGCAGCCCGGCGATGAACGCGAGCACCAGCCCAGTGTTCAGTTTGCGTTTCAGTCCTTTGTCCAAGCATCCTATAATAGCGGTATCGGCGAATCGAATGCGAGCGATTTGCCAGCGCGTGAATTGGCGTCATTTAGCGCCCGCCAGTTGGAGGTTGCACCATGAACGCCGGAACCAAGACGGAATCCGCGACGCAAGCGAATGTGCAGCAAGCCGTGCCATTTTTCGGTGTGCAGAATATCGCCGATTCGATCCGCTACTACGTCGAAGGCCTTGGCTTCCAGATGACCAACAAGTGGAGTGAGGAGGGCAAGCTTCAATGGTGCTGGCTGCAACTCGGCGGCGCTGCGCTCATGCTGCAAGAATTCCGCAAAGAAGGCCACGATTCCTATGTGCCAGCCGGGAAAGTTGGCGAAGGCGTTTCGATTTGCTTCCAATGCCAGGACGCCCTGGAAATCTATCGCGACATCACCTCGCGCGGAATTCAAACTTCCGAGCCTTTCGTCGGCAACAACATGTGGGTCGTCGGTCTCAAGGACCCCGACGGCTACAGAATCGAATTCGAGAGCCGCACGGACGTTCCGGAAGAAACAAAGTATTCGGAGTGGAAATCAGCCCACAATAGTTAGCTTGCGGAGCGGCGTCGCGCCTTCGACCCTCACGACAAATTTATGGTTTCCGTCATCATTCCGGCACGCAATGAAGAAGCATCCATCGCGCGCGCGGTCGAATCCGTTGCGGCGCAGCCTGAAATTGCGGAAATCATCGTCGTGGACGACCAATCCACCGACTGCACCGCCGCAATCCTCACCGAACTTGCTGCACGCATCCCTAAACTGAAAATTTTGCACACGCGCGCGTTGCCGCCAGGCTGGGTCGGCAAAAATCATGCTATCACTCTTGCTGCAGACGTGGCCCAAGGCGACTGGCTGCTCTTCACTGATGCCGACACTTGCCACATGCCCGGCTCCACGCGTCGCGCGCTCGCCGATGCGGTGGATCACAACGCTGTGCTCGTTTCCTATTCACCGGAACAAGAACTCGGATCATTCTGGGAGCGCGTCCTCATCCCTTTTGTGTATTGCCGCCTCTCCGCCAAATTTTCTTTCGCGCGCGTCAACGATCCGAAGCTCCCGGACGCCGCCGCCAACGGCCAGTTCCTGATGATCCTTCGCGACGTCTATCAGAGAGTCGGAGGCCACGCCGCCATCGCGAGCGAAGTTCTGGAAGACGTAGCCCTCGCCCGCCGCGTGAAGCAAGCCGGCTACCAGATTTATTTCACCGCGCCCATCGGAATCATCCGCACTCGGATGTACCGGAGTTTTCGCGCACTCTGGGAAGGATGGACAAAGAATCTCTACCCGCTGATGGGCGGCACGACAAGGCAGGTGCTCGCCGAACTTGCTGAAGTTTTTCCCGCCGTGGAGATCATCCTGCTCGCGTTGCTCTGGGCGCTGCTGCTACGGACGTATACGCCCCAACTCTGGCTCCCGGCCACTCTGTTGTTGCTCGCGATCTCCCGGCGCTGCGTGCGCTTCGCCGAGCAGCTTTACCGGAATCTCTATCCGCCTTCATACATCAAATACTACGTCCCCGGGGTCTGCCTCTATAGCGCCGCGCTCATTGCCTCGTGGTGGAAAAATACGCGCGGCTCAGTGCAATGGAAGGGAAGGAGATATCAATCCGGCGCTCAGCCCGTAGCGCAAAAGCCCCTGCCGCAAAGGACGCAATGATTCGCATCACGCGCAAAGTCGAATTCTCGGCCTCGCACTTTTATCACAACCCGAATTTCTCGGCGGAGGAAAACCGCCGCGTTTTCGGCAAGTGCAATAATCCGCACGGTCACGGCCACAACTACACTTTGGAAGTTACCATCGCGGGTGAGCCGGACCCGGCCACCGGAATGGTCCTCGACCTGAAAGAATTGAAAGATATTCTGCAGCGTGAAGTGATGGATCGCATGGACCACCGTCACCTGAATTACGAAGTGCCCGAACTCGCGGGTAGAATTCCTACCTGCGAGAACATTGCCGCGGTGATCTGGCAACTGCTCGAACCAAAAATCACACGCGGCAAACTCGATCGCGTGCGCCTCTACGAATCCGCCAATCTTTTCGCCGATTGCACGGCCGGCTCCGCGTCCACGAACGGTGCAGGGAAGCGCGCATGAAAATCTCACTAACGCGCCGCTACGATTTCGCGGCTTCGCATCGTCTACATGCACCGAAGTTGAGCGCCGAAGAAAACCGGCGCATCTATGGCAAGTGCAACAATCCCTACGGCCACGGCCACAATTACGCGCTGGAAATCACTGTCACCGGCCCAGTGGATCCAGCCACCGGGATGATCGCAAATCTGGGCGACCTGGACCCGTTCGTCGAGCGCGCAGTGCTCGCAGCCTTCGACCAAAAGAACCTGAACGAAGAAGTGGCGGAATTTCGCGCGCAAGTGCCGACGACCGAAAACATATGCCGCGAAATCTTTCGCCGCCTGCAAAATTTTCCGGCCGCGCACCTCGAACGCGTGCGCATCGAAGAAACCAGCAAGAACAGTTTCGAAATCGGAGCAGAAGAGTTCGTATGAGGAGCAAATCAAACATGAGTGAGACCGCAGAAATCGTAGTCCCGGAGCCCGTCTCCGGAAAAATTGCCGAGCTCGTCCGCGAAATGCTCGTGCAGCTGGGTGAAAATCCTGATCGCGAAGGCCTGCGCCGCACGCCAGAGCGTTTCGAAAAAGCGCTGCGCTTCCTAACCAGCGGCTATCGCCAGGATCCCGACAAGCTGCTGAACGGCGCGATGTTCAACGTCTGCTACGACGAAATGGTCGTGGTGAAAGACATCGAACTCTACAGCCTCTGCGAGCACCACCTGCTGCCGTTCTTTGGCAAATGCCACGTGGCGTACATCCCCAAGAAAAAAGTCGTCGGCCTCAGCAAAGTTGCCCGCCTGGTGAACATGTACGCCCGCCGCCTGCAGATTCAGGAGCGCCTCACCAGCCAGATTGCCACGGCCATCCAGGAAAAACTCGATCCCGCCGGCGTCGGCGTCATCATCGAAGCCCGCCATCTCTGCATGGTGATGCGCGGCGTCGAAAAACAAAATTCCACAACCACGACGAGCGCCATGCTGGGCGACTTCCGTGAAAACAAACAGACCCGCGACGAATTCCTCGCGCTGGTGAATTCGCCAAGGCCGTAAACGCCGCGACAAAGACAGGGAGAAAGACGCCACCAACCCGCCTCAGGCGAACATCGCACGCCCGTCCGCTGCTGAAAATTCCTTTGTACAGCAATCACTGTATGTTAGCATTTTGAAGTCGAAGAGAGACCAAGAGCATAGAGCAGGGCACGACGTTTCAGGAGGGGTCAAGTTGAGCGTAGCCAAACTTGCATTGATCGAGCAGTTCCGGGTTCACACCAAAGACACAGGTTCACCGGAAGTGCAGATTGCTTTATTGAGCGAACGCATCAGCTATCTGACCACTCACCTCAAGTCCCACGCAAAGGAT
>Ga0210390_10002263_pt1 | contig 17185 bp, 11 predicted proteins | sample IncBWH11OmetaG_FD_161050 | JGI IMG/M metagenome (GOLD analysis project Ga0210390, IMG submission 161050) | Forest soil microbial communities from Barre Woods Harvard Forest LTER site, Petersham, Massachusetts, United States - Inc-BW-H-11-O ... | reverse complement strand
CGATTTCCTCACAACTGAACTTCTCCTTCGCACGACGCGTCGGCTTGTGAATCTCCCTCAGCGATCGCACAATTCCCTTCCAGAGTTGGCCTTCCATGACCGCCCTCCTGCTTGTGTGGAAACAACACAGGGCATCATCGAGGCCAACTCTTTTTTGCGCAAGGCCTAACGTCGTTTCATGCAAAATCCTCGGGAGCTTGGGACCGAGGAGTAAGCTCGCTGGCCGCTCGGGCTCGCGTCGTCCTACTTGCCCTGCTTCAAATGCTGCTCGAAGAACGCGAACGTGTCGTCGTCGGCTTGGCGACGGACTTTGCCGCCGAAACCGTGACCGTTGCCCTGGATGATCATCACCACGCTCGTCGCGCCGGCTTTCTTCATCGCGGCGTCGAACTCGCTCGCCTGGTCGACGGGGACAAGCTTGTCGGCCGTGCCGTGCAGCGTCAACACCGGGCACGTGTCTTTCGTCACGTAGGTCACCGGGCTGGTCGCCTTGTACTGGTCGGGTCGCTCCTGAGGCGTGCCGCCGCAGAGCGCCGAGAGCAGCGGGTCGACGGCTTTGTTGTAGCCGTACATCCGCGCGAGGTCGGTCGGGCCGAACCAGTTGACGACCGCCTGCACCTGGCTCGACACGTCCGGGTTGCCGCCCGTCCCCTCGAACTGCTTGTTGTCGCCGGTGACGGCCAGCATTAGGATGAGGTGCCCGCCCGCCGATTCGCCCGTCGCCCCGATTCGCTTGGGATCGACGTGATACTTGTCGGCGTTGGCCCGCAGCCAGCGGACGGCACATTTGACGTCCTCGAGCTGCGCGGGGAACGGGTATTTCGCCTTGCCCTCTGCGTCGGGCTGAGTGAGGCGGTAGTCGACCGTTACTGCGACGTAGCCGCGGCGGGCCGCTTCTTGAACTTCGTTGTGATACGAATTGCGCGAGCCGCCGCGCCAGCCGCCGCCGTGAACGTAGACGATGCCCGGCACGAGACCCGACGTCTGCGCCGGCCGAGCCAGGTCGAGGATCAAGTCCTCCGAACCGCCTTTGCCATAGACAACGTTGTGTTCTTGGACGATGTCACCGGCCGGCTCGGCCGCCGGCGCAGAGGAAGCGAGCACGAGACTGGCCGTCAGCGCGGCTGCCGTGGGAACAAACAATGTGAAAGCTCGGGCACGGGTGAAAGCGCGAACACGATGGAGCATGACGAGACCTCGAAAAAGTGCGGGGCGGTATCGGGTGACGCGGCCGGCGGGCAGAGCGCGTTCGCACCACGATGCAGCCGGCAACACGACACAGTCGGAGATACGGCGTGGCGCTCAAAAATACAAGCGCCGCGCGGTCTCGCCGAGAATCCAGCGCTGCGATTCTGCGTCGAGCCCCAGCTCGCGCGTGAAGACGCGCAGATGCTCGGCGTACGTCGCCTTGGGACACCACAGCTCGCAGGGGAAGTCGCTGCCCCACACGCAGCGATCGGGGCCGAAGGCGGCAATCACCCGCCGTAGCGGCGCGTGCATGTCGTGAAAGGGATAGCTCTCCGCGCTGCCGGTGACGACGCAGGAAAGTTTGGCGTACACATTCGGCAACCGCGATAGCTGCAGCAGATCGGCCAGTACGGCCTGTCCCTCCGCGCCGGCGGACAAATACAAACAGTGATCGAGCACGACTTTCAGGCTGCGATGCCGCCGCGCGAGGGTCTCGATCTCGGCCCGCTTCTGTCGATTCGTGTTCAAGTTGACCGGGATGCCCAGCCGATCGGCCGTCGCCCACAGCCGCTCGACGCCGTCGTCGACATAGCGTCCACTGACTCCGGGAATGCTCCTCAAGCCGCGGATATTCGAGCCGCGGACCAACCGCTCCAACAGTTCGGGACTCTCCGGATCGTCGGGGTTGAGCGTGCAGACGCCGACCAGAATGTCCACGTTCGCGCGAGCCGTGTCGGCAAGAAACCGATTGTCCCAACCGTAATAGGTGCTCACCTGCACGGCCGTGGCGAATGACACGCCGGCAGCGGCGAGCTGCGCCCGCAAATGGGCAGGCGTCCCTTTTCCCACCGGCGGCCGACAGGAATTGGCGATCGTCGGATATTCGACGTCGTCGCTGCCGTAAACATGCGTGTGGCAATCGATGATCAGCGGCAAATTCAAATCGGCCGGCGCGGCTTCCACGGCGCCGGGCCGCGAGCCAAGGGCGAGAACCGTCGCCGACAAGCCGGCAGCCTGCAAGAACTCACGGCGCGTGAGCGCGCCGGGGGCGGCGATGTCGTTAATCGACATTGGGATCTCGAACGGACGGGGAACGTCGCGGGAAGTGATGCGTGCGGCAGGGGAGAGCTTCCACGGAGGGAAGGCGAGTGATAGCCCATCGGACGATTCGGCTCAATCGCGATTTGGCAGGGCGAGGCGACGGTCGGAACCACTAACCCGAAGCGCGCTCGATGTCAGCGCAATCCCAAACGGAAGACACGACGCCACAAGCTGATCTTGCGTCAATACGGCACGGGGTAAAATAGAGGTTGGGCGCGCCGTGGCGCCGCACCAAATTGAGCCACTCGGCCTACACCTGTGCGTGTGGCCGGCTGCCGCTCCGGGGTTAGGACCGCCACGCGGCGCGTGGACTGAGCGTTTTGGAGGCGGTTCGTTTGTGTCCGCGCCCGTTCGAGATCTCCTCGGACCGGGAACAGGACAAAGTCGGGACGGGACTGGACGGGACACGAACGGCGGGGAGGGGACTCGAACGGTGGGACGGGAACATTGAGGACGGGACTGGAACCGGGGACGGGACTGCTTCGGTGGAATTCATCCGATCGCGGAGGACGGATTTTTTCCCCACGAAGACACGAAGGCACCAAGGGAGATCGGAACTCCTGATTGCTGCTGGACTTATTGATCTTGGTTGGCCGGTTTTTCCCCTCTCAGGGGGGACGGGACAAGTTGGGACGGGATTGGATTGGGATGGGACTCGAACATTGGGACGGGACTTAATCATTGGGACGGCGAGGCGGCACGGGCACTAGGTCGGTCGGGGGTAGTCGGGACCGGACTCATCTCCGGGGGACGGGACTCAATCGGGACGGGACACGGGGACTTGAGAGTCGGGACGGGATCGAATGGGCGACAGGCGGTGGTCCCGGGAGTGCCCGCCTAGGCGGCCGGGTCCGGGGTCGGAGGCCGGCCATCACAACATCGTTTGACCCCTCTCATGGGGGGCAATAAGATTCACCCTTCCCGCGCGGCGGAGCGGCCCGAGGTGGTCGCCGCCAAGTGGGGAAAGCCAGCGCGGGCGCAAGGTGTGTCGGCTGGCGGTTTTGCACCTTTTCAAAATGTGGCGGCGGTCAAATCGCAACGGCCCCTTAAACGGGCTGTGCCGAATCGAGATGCGAAGCCTTCGCACGATTCGGTCGAGGACTGTCGTCGGGAGAACGTGACACGTGTCGGAGATTGTTGTTAAGGAAATTCTCGACTCGGGCGTGCACTTCGGGCATCGCACGAGCAAGTGGAATCCGAAGATGCGGCCCTACATTTATGGGCGCCGCAATCTGATCCACATCATCGACATCAAGCAGACGGTGACCGGCCTGCTGCGGGCGCGCAAGTACCTGCAGAAAGTGGCCGCCGATGGCAGCCTGGTGCTGTTTTGCGGCACCAAGCGACAAGCGGCCGAGGCGGTGCAGGAATCGGCCGAGGCTGCGCGGATGCCCTATGTCACCGAGCGGTGGCTGGGCGGCACGCTCACCAACTTCCGCACCGTCCGCAGCCGGCTCAAGCGGCTCGAAGAGCTTGAAGCGCTCGACACCAGCGGCCAGCTGGCAACCTACTCTAAGAAGATGCAGTCGACGCTGATGCGCGAGAAGAAGAAGATCTTCCGCAATCTGAACGGCATCCGCACGATGAACCGCATGCCGGAAGCAGTGATTGTCATCGATCCGGGCAAGGAGAAGAACTGCGTCCGCGAGGCGCGGAACGTGGGAGCCAAGGTGATCGCGCTCATCGACACCGATTCCGATCCGGACGTGGTCGATCTGCCCATTCCGGGCAACGACGACAGCATCCGTTCGATTCGGCTGATCCTCAGCTACCTGACCGATTCGATCGTCACGGGCCGGGCCCAACTTCCGGAAGAGCCCGAAGCTCCCGCGAAGGACGAGCCGCGTCCGATTCCCTCGATTTCGTAACGCGCGGCCGGCGAGCCAAGCGCCACAGAAACTACGCCAGCAAGCCGAGCGCAGCAGAATTACGCCGAGCGCAGCAGAATTACGCCGAGCGCAGCAGAATTACGCCGAGCGCAGCAGAATTACGCCGAGCGCAGCAGAATTACACAGCGCGGCGGGCCGCGAACTGCGGCCGGCCGAAACGTGTCTGGTTATTTACGGCCACGATCCGTGGAGCGAATTTCCCGCGGGCCGGCCGACAAGGAGAGAGTTGCGATGGCGGAAATCACCGCGGCCGCAGTCAAGGCGCTGCGTGACAAGACCGATCTGCCGATGATGCTCGTCAAAAGGGCGCTCACGGAAGCGGGCGGCGACGAGGCCAAGGCGATCGAGATCCTCAAGCGGGAAGTCGGCAAGGTGAAGGAAAAACGGGCCGACAATCCGACCGAGGAAGGGCGGATCTTCGCGCTCGTGGCCGCCGACGGCAGCGAAGCGGCGATGATCGAGATCCAGTGCGAGTCGCCCCCGGTCGCCACCGGGCAGGATGTGGCCGAGTTCGGCCAGAAGCTGGTGCGGCACCTGCTCGAGGGGCCCGGTGCGCTCAGCTCCGATGAACTCTTGCTGCAGAAGCCGGCCGGCAGCCACCAGTCGTTCCATGAAATGTTCGACGAGATGATCAACAAGATTCGCGAGAAGATGATCGTCACGCGAATCGCCCGGGTGAAGGGCCCGGTTGGCGCCTATGTCCATCACGACCACAAGACGGGCGTGCTGTTTCAGGCGTCGGGCGACAAGAAGACGAGCCCGCTACTCAAGGACGTGGCGATGCATATCGTCGCCATGAAGCCGATCTGCTGCTATCCCGAAGAGCTCGATCCGGCCATCGTCGAGAAGGAGCGCGAGCGTCTCCGCGACCAGGCGAAGAAGTCGGGCAAGCCGGACAACATCATCGACAAGATCGTCGAGGGGCAGCTCAAGACGTTCTACAACGATGCCGGCGTGCTCACCTTCCAGCCCTTCGCGAAAGACCAGGCCAAGCTCGTCAGCCAGGTGCTGGCAGAGCAGGGGCTCAAAGCGGTGAAGTTCACCCGCTGGGTGATCGGGCGTCGCTAGTCCGTGATGCGACCGGTGCGTTTAGGCGCGCCGGTCGTACCAGGGCTGCTCCGGTCGCCCTTCGGCACCCGGTGTGACGGGCACGAAGCGCCTGCGGTCGATTTCGCCGGCGTTCTCGCGCCACTGCGCGAGGGCCGTTTGCGCTGCGAGCGGCACGCTGACGCCCGGCTCCGGTCCGCGCACGGCGACAAGGACCGGATCGAAGATCGTCCGCGAAACTCGTCGCGACAGTCCGCGCAGAACGTGGGCCGCCGCGTCGAGAATCGTGTGGGCCGAGGCGCGATCGATCAGTGCGACCAACAGGGGCTCGACTGCCGGACCGTCAATGTTCAGCAGTCCCTCGGCTGCGATCCAGCGGAGGTCCTGATGGTCGTCTTCCAGACATTCGATCAGTAGCCGGGTGGCGGCGCGGTCGGCGATTTCGGTGAGGGCCTTACAAATCTCAAGTCGGCCCCGTTCGTCGGCGGACGCAAAGGCCCCGAGCAACGGCCCCACGGCCGGCCCGCCCAAGGCCACCAATGCGGCCCGGCTTCGCTCGCGTTCGACAACGTGGTGTGCGGAAAGGTTTTGAATCAGGCGAGAAATGAGGTCGCCCGGTTCCGAAACGACCGCGGTGTGCACCGGGGAATCAGGTTCTGCGTGATGATTTGCGTGTTTGCGCATGGCTGAGCCTCCTAAAAAGGCTGAGTTGCAAATCGTTCGCCAATTCCGGGGGTTAGGCCCTAGATTGGCACTCGATTCGCCTTACGTGGCCCGCGTCCGGCTGGTCCGGCGAATTCTACGAAGGAGTTGCGTGGCACGGGTCTCGCGGCAAACTTCGCGGACGGGGCAAGCTTGTCAACAAATTCCGCCCACGCCCGGCCTGGGACGATGGCGGCCGATCGGGCAACTGAAATCTGCTCGAATCCGTTTGACACTTTATGTGGCCGAGCGCACGATAAGCCGATCCGGACAATGGAACAACGGGCAAACGCGAACGGATTGCAGGCAAAAATGTACTCACTTTGGAGGTATCAAAGCATGTCGAAGAAAGCGATTGGAAGTTTATTGTGCGCGATGGCCATCGCGGCGTTCGCCGCCCTCGCCGCGCCGGCCGTCGGTGCGGACGTGCCGAACGGAACCAAGGGCGAGATCGTGAAGGTTGACGCCGCCAAGAGCACTCTGACCGTGCACACGCAGAGCGGCGACAAGACCTACATGATTGCCCCCACCACTCAGATCGTCGGCCCAAGGGGCGGCATCGTTCACAAGCGTTTGCAGGACCCGCGCTTCCACGCCGGACTGCACGTGACCATCGTCGGCGCGGGAACGTCTGCGTCGCAGGTGCTGCTGGGCGTCGATCACAAGGCCAAGAGCGGAGACGCCGCTACGTCGAAGACGACTGCGGGTTTCCGGGGCGATTCTGCGGCGAAGGGCGAAGCCGCCAAGACCGAAGAAGCTGCGGACGACAATGACAATGAGTTCCCCGGCAAGATCAAGAGCGTTGACGCCGACAAGAACATCCTTGTGGTCACGCTTCTGACGGGCAAGGACCACTCCTTCATGGTCGGTAGCGAAGCCAAGTTGACGATCGGCGCTCGCGTCAGCCAGAAGGGTCTCAGCGATCCGGCCCTCAAGCCGGGCGCGACCGTCACCGTCGTCACCGAAGAAGGTGGCAAGAAGGTGGCGGAAGTGAAAGTGAATGGCCCCCGTGGGACGCGACGCGGTGGCATGCGGTTCCGCTCGAACCTCGGCGGTGGCGGCAATAACTGATAAGTTTGCGATTCGCCCGAGCCGATCTCGCGCGAATTCTGGCCATTAGTCCATGCGTTTGGCAACGTTGGTTGTCGAACGCGTGGACTCTTCATTTCGAATTGCGAGACGACCGACTTCATCCGGGTTGTCTAAGCAAGCAGCACCTCCGCCCGGAGAGCGCGCACGAAAACGCTGAAAAGTGCGTTTAGCGGCCAGAATTCGGGCTTTGTAAGGGAAAGTACGTAGGAGAATTTCCTTGACTTTACAGGCCCCCACCGATTCAATGATTCATGTACCGTAATGAACGGAATCGCGAGTACGACTGTGGATGCCGCCCATGCATGAGGCGCAGGCGGCATAACGGGCCGCCACTGCTTACCTGATAAGGGGCCGATTGAGGTCGCTCCCCCGCGAGGTGGGACGCACCTAGTGCTCCAGCCTCAACTCCTGCCGGCTCAGACGCGCTCTTCGTCCGAGCCATGTTCCCGCCTGTAAGCACGCGGAATCAAGGACTTTGCGTCGCTAAGAGGTTGCATAACCGACGGGCCGAAGGTCTGCGCATAGCGCGCCCCTCGCTCCCCTAGGAACAGCACGCGAACGCGGAGAAGCATGTGCACGGAATGCTGCGCGCGACGGTCTGTCGGAGGATGCAAAAAAAATCGCACACAGCAGTTTGTGGTTCTTGCGAACTGAGCGTGTCGACCCGAACTGACTGTAGCGCACGTAATGGAATGTCGCTTTGTTCGAGTGGACGACGCGCGTGACGGATCGATCCCCGCGCTGACGAACCGTTGATGCACTTGGTCATTGGCAGAAGAAAAACAACGCCGGTCGCGACGCACGAGAGTGCGCGCGCGCTCGCATGGTCGAGTCGCTCATCGCTCATCGGTCTGATCGTGATGGCAGCGGTGATCCTCGCGTGCTACGCGGGCGCGCTGGCGCATCTGGCGGGGCGGTGGAGTGTCGAAGCCAATTATTCGCATGGATTTCTCGTCCCATTCATCTCGGCATGGTTACTCTGGCAGCGACGCGATTTGCTCGTAGCGGTGAAAACACCAATTCGCGGCCGCTGGCTGGGGCTGGCGCTTGTCTTGGTAAGCCTCGTTTTTCGGTTGTTCGCCGACTATTTCGGCTACGTGCTCGCGGAACCCCTGGCTTTCATCGTGTGCATCGCGGGTGCGACGACGCTCGTGGGAGGCTACACGGCGCTCTTCTGGGCATGGCCGGCGATCGTTTTTTTGATTTTCATGATTCCTTTGCCAGGTGCGGTGGGCGGCCGTCTCGGCGGCCCGTTACAGCATTTGGCGACTTCGGGAAGCACCTATGTGCTCCAAACTTTGGGCATACCTGCTGTGGCGAGTGGCAACGTGATCTGCCTGACCCATGGGAAAATTGGCGTGGCAGAAGCCTGCAACGGACTGGGAATGTTGACGACTTTTGCTGCGGTGACGACGGCGGCCGTCTTTCTTTTGCCGCTTTCTGTCTGGGAAAAGATCTGTGTTTTGGCGAGTTCGGCGGGTATTGCTTTGGCCGCGAATATCTTTCGCATTGCTGCGACCGGTGTCGTCCAGGAATGGATTGGAGTGGAATTTGCGGAGCGGGTCTTTCACGACTTTGCCGGTCTCTTGATGGTGCCGCTGGCCCTCTTGATGCTCGGAGTGGAAGTGCTCCTCCTCACCCGGCTGTTCCCGCGCATGACCGCAGGACCACTGGTTGTTGTTCGACAGAGCGCGGGAGGCGTTGCCGCAAAGAGCACGTTACTGCAAACGCGATCGTAAACGCCGGCGAGACCCGCCGCCCCGTTTTCTATCGCTGACTGTTCTATCGATAGCGTTCTATCGGTAAGCCTCTCTGGCGACGAAGCCAGCTTTTGTTCGGACCAATGTCAATCGAGCCAATCTCAATCGAGACAGTAAGTTGACGACGGATTTGCGAACCATAACTCCCTCGGCTGATCTGCGCCGTGGCGATGTGACGATTGGCGAAGTGTCGCTCGACGCGGCACCGTCCGCGCCGGAGCGTAACCTCCTCGGCGAAGCGTCGCATGCGCTGCGTCGGCGGTGGCTGGCGGCGAGTGTGGTCGGGCTCGTTCTGGGGTCGGTGGGCGCGGTCGCCGCGTGGTCCAGCGTGAAGAGTCTCTCGACGGCCACGGCCGTGCTGCGGGTCGCGATGGGCCAGTCGACGATCCTCGAACAGGGACAAAACCACGATGGATCGACCGCCTTTGAGGTCTACAAACGCACGCAGCGCCAACTGCTGCGGAGCCCGGGCGTGCTGACGGCCGCCCTCCAGCGCGAAGCGGTTGCCCGATTGCCGCTCGTCACGCAGCAAATGGGCGCACTCTCCTGGCTGCAAAATGCGGTGAATGTCACGTTCCCCGACGAAGCCGAAATCATGCAGGTGAGTTTCACGTGCGAGGACCAGCACACAGCAGAAACGCTGACGGACACCATCGTCGATGTTTACCTGCAGGACCACGTTTACGGCGAGCACCAGGAAAAGCTGAATCGCATCAATACCCTGCAAAAGGCAGAGACCGAGACCGAAGCCAGCTTGCGTAAAAAGCGTTCCGGCCTGCGAGAGCTGGTCGACACGCTGGGCACCGGCGACAGCGAAGCCCTCACGCTCGCGCAGAAAAACACGTTGCAGGAGTATTCGATCCTGTGGACGCAGCTCAACCAGGTCGAATTCGATTTGAAGCGGGCGCAGCGGTCGCGACAGGCCCGCGAACACGCCGGCCAATCGGTGCCGGGCTCGAACGTCACCGTGACGAATGCCGAGGTTGAGGCGGCGGCACTCACCGACCCCAGCATCGTGAGCGCCAAGGCAGAGCTCGACCGCCAGCAGGCCCACATCGATGAGGCCAAGAAAACGATGTTCGGGGCCGCCGAGAAGGAATACGTTTCCAGCTACCAGGCCAACGTCGAACGGATGCGCAAAAAGATTGACAGCCGCAAGATCGCCTTGAGGCGGGAGGTCGCGGCGCAGAAGGAAAACACGGCCCTGGCGACGGACCAGTTGTCGGCCGCCTCCGTGGAGGTCCTGCAGTCGCAGCAAAAGGAGCTCTCCGTCAAGGTCGCGACGCTGCGGGCCGAGGCGGATAAGTTCGGCCGTTCCTCGGTTGATGCCGAATTGATGCGGGCGGAAATCAAGGCCTTGGACGATCTCCGCAGCCGCATTCAGAAGGAGCTGGAAGAAGCCAACATCGAAATCAACACACTGAAATCGCGCGTGGTGAAGCTCAGCCCCGCCACGACGATTCCCAGTGACGACCACAAACGGAGGAGGATGCTGAGCGCTGGCTTCGGCGGCGCCGGTTTTGCCGCCGGCTGTGCCCTCGTCGTGTTGTGGGACCTCCGCCGCCGGCGTCTGAACACGATGCACGAGATTGCCGACTCGCTGCGTCTGCCGCTCTTGGGGACAGTGCCGCACGTGTGGCGGCCGCAGGGCAACGACACCTCCGCACATCCGGCCTTCGAGGAAGCGATCGACGGGATCGTGGCCCGGCTCGTCTTTTCCCCGTCCGAGTCGCATCAGGTTGTGCTCGTCACAAGCGCCGTGGCCGGCGAGGGAAAAACGACGGTTGCCGTGAACTTGGCGGTCAGCTTCGCGGGGATGGGTCGGAAGACCGTGCTGGTCGACTTCGACCTGCGACGGCCGATGGTGCACAACATCTTCGACGTCGACTTGGCGCCGGGTCTCGGGGCAGTGCTCGCCGGGCAGGTCGAGCTGCTCGATGCCGTGTTGTCGACACCGGTCGAAAACCTCTACCTGCTGCCGGCCGGGGCCTGGGGTCATCGCGGGCTTTCGGGTCGCAACGACGACTTGGTCAAGAGCATCGTCGACGAGTTGCGCGAGGCCTACACCAACGTGGTGATCGACGCAGGGCCCGTACTGCCGATCGTCGACACGCGCGTTGTCGCGCGGCATGCCGACGGCGTGGTGATCTCCCTGCTACGGGATGTGAGCGAAATTCCCCGAGTGAACTCGGCCTGCGAGCTCTTGCGTTCATTCGATGTCTGCATTCTGGGCGCGGTGATGATTGGCGTGCCCGGCGAAGTTTATTACGCACCGACGATTACGGCGAAAATCGCGACGGCCTCGTCGGTTTGAAATGGATTCAGTCTGCGAGCGGGAACGAATTGGTTAGCGCTTTGGCCCCGGTACGAGAGGAAGTTCGTGCCGGACGTTTCGACGCGATGTTGCGATTCACGGAGATTGGTGTTCGTTTGGGAACCCGGTCCTGAAGAGTTTTGGGATCTGGGACGTTCGGAGTGACTGAAGTCCGAAAGGACGCTGCGGGCCAATGGCGTCGATCGGGTTAGCTTTCTGCGCCGCGTGTGCGGTCAGTCTGTCGCTGGTGCCGTTTGTTCGGTGGGCCTGTGAACGTACGGGCCTGACCGACCACCCCGACAGCCGCCGCAAGTTACATCTGCGACCGGTTGCGCTGGGGGGCGGCATTGTCGCCTACCTGGCGACGATTTCGGTTGTGGTGCCCGTCTTCCTGTTGCGGGATGAGGCGGCAGCATCGCTGCGCCTCAGCTCTCACGACCTGATCGGCCTCTTCTCGGCCGGCACGATCATCGTGCTCTTGGGCGTGCTCGACGATGCGGTCGGGCTCCGCGGCCGGCAAAAACTCCTCGGCCAGCTCTTCGCCTGCAGCATCCTGGTCCTTTGCGGCATGGTGATCGACAAGGTTCAATTCTTCGGCTGGACGATCGAACTGGGTCTGATCAGCATTCCGGTGACCCTGATCTGGCTCCTGGCCGCCATCAACTCAATCAATCTGCTCGACGGCATTAATGGTCTGGCGACGACGATCGGCATCATCGACTCGCTGGCGATCGTCGTGCTCTCGGCAATGAACGGTCACCGCGGGCATGCCCTCGTCGCGGCGGCCTTCGGCGGCAGCCTGCTTGGCTTTCTACGATACAACTTCCCCCGTGCCCGAATTTTCCTGGGCGACGCCGGGAGCATGTTAATCGGTCTGCTAGTGGGAGCACTTTCGGTGCAAACCTCGCACAAGGGGTCCGGCGCCGTGCTGTTGGCGGTGCCCCTGTGCTTGTTGTCGATTCCGCTGTTCGATTCGACGGCCGCGCTCCTGCGCCGCAAGCTGACCGGCCGGAGCATCTTCAGCGGGGACCGCGGCCACTTACATCATCGGCTGACCGAACGCTTTGGCAGCACGAGCGCGGTGGGCATCGTGGCTCTCGGTTCAGGCGCGTGCGCGATCGCCGTGCTGGCGAGCATCACCTGGCGCAACGACATGGTGGCCGTCATCAGCGGCGGAGCGATCATCGTCATGTTCGTGGTCTCGCGCATGTTCGGCCATTCGGAGTTGCAGCTGGTCGCTTCGCGTTTTCAATCTCTGGGACGCTCGTTTTTCCGCGTCAACGGGCGACGACGCGGTGGCGATTCGGACTCTGCTGTGCATCTCCAGGGCAACTGCCAATGGGCCCACGTGTGGAGCGGTCTCAAAGAAGCCGCCATCGATTTGCCGGTCAATAATCTCGAGCTGAACCTCAACGCGCCGATGATTCAAGAAGGGTTCCACGCCTCGTGGGCCCGGCGCGCCGTCGACGAGGAGGACACCTGGCGTGTCGAGCTGCCGCTGGTGGCGGCCGGGCACCGGATCGGCCATCTGCGCGTGGCGGGCGAACGCTTGCCCAACCTTGCGGCCGTGGATCTGGAAAAGATCCTCTGCCTGTTCGAGACAGTCGAAGCCCAGCTGGAGACGGTCTTTTTCCAGTCGGCGGGAGCCAGCCTGTTGACGCCGCGCCGCGCCGCGGCCGATTTCATCACCCCGATCGCGTCGGCCGGATCGGTCTCATGACCGCCTGCGACCCCCGCCGTTAGCCAACTGCCCCGACCTTCGATATCCCTCACGCGAGAATCGACTGCCACCCCTTGCAAACCGTCAACGTGCCCACAACGCCATTCGCCGATCGCTCATCAAAAGCGGCAACCGCGGAGGACTCGACCGCGGTCGAGGGCTCAGACGCCGAGGGTCGCGGCGCTTCGGCCGATTTGCCGGCAGACAGCGCGCAGGCAGTCGGCACGCCCGCAGCGCTTCGTGCAAAGCCCTCGGTCCTGATCCTGAATCGCTCGTACTGGCCCGATGCCGAAGCGACCGGGCAGCTGCTCACCGAGCTTTGCGAAGACCTGGCCGACCAGTTTGACCTGACCGTCGTCGCCGGTCAGCCGAATCAAAACCCCGCGGGCGTTCCGTACAAGTCGTGGGGGGCCGAGCGGCACCAGGGCGTGACCATCCGCCGCGTGCCGCATTTGCAGCTGGGCAAGCGCTCGATCGTGGGGCGCGGCCTGAGCATGCTGACCTACTTTCTCGGCGCGGCCGTGGTGGCCCTCTTCGCGCCGCGTCCGCAGATCGTCGTCGTCGAGACCGACCCGTTCCTGTTGCCGCTTTTGGGCCGTTGTCTGCAGTGGTGGCACGGCTGCCGACTGGTCGTCTACCTGCAGGACATCTATCCCGACGTGGCGATCGCCGTCGGCAAGGTGCGGGACGGCTGGTTTACGCGGCTGTTGCGTCGTGCGCTATTTGCCGTCTACCGCCGGGCCGACCGAGTGATCGTGTTAGGTGAGGACATGCGGGCCCTGCTCACCGACAGCGGAATTCCCGACGAGCGGATTACGTCTCTGCCGAACTGGGTCGACACGACTCGCATCGCGCCTGTTGGCGGACGCAATCGGTTTCGCGAGCGCGAACAGCTCGACGGAAAGTTCGTGGTCATGTATTCGGGCAATATGGGCCTCTGCCAGAATCTCGATGAGATTCTCGAGACAGCCGAGGGATTGCGCGACCGACCCCAGATCGAACTGGTGCTGATCGGTGGCGGAGCCTCGCGAGCCCGCTTGGAAGAAACGGCACGGGTCAAACAGTTGTCGAACGTGCGGTTTCGCGACTACCAACCGCTGGCTGAGTTGTCCCACAGCTTGAGTGCGGCGGACGTGCATCTCGTGCCGCTCGATCCCCGCGTGACGGGCTGCCTGGTGCCGAGCAAACTCTATGGGATTCTTGCGGCGGGAGTGCCGGCACTCGTGATCGCCGACGAACGCTCGGAAGCCAGTCGCGTCGTGGCCGAGTCCGGAACGGGGCGGGTGGTTGCCCCGGGCCATCCCGCAGACCTCGCCGACACCATTCGTTGGTTTGCCGATCACGAGGCCGAGCGCAAAGCGATGGGCCGCAGCGCCCGCCGTCTCGCCGAAGAGGAATACGATCGTCGGCGCTCGACGTTGCGGTTCGCCCGCCTTTTGCGCGAAACTTTGATCGCGGCGGACGGACGCCCGGTCGAGCCGGGCGGCGACGTGCAGATCACCACGCGGAACGAGTCGGACACAGGCACGCTGACGGTCGATTGGATCGACGTTGTCCCGCCGAAATCGACCGCGAGCGAGCGATCGCGCAACCGCTTTCTCCATGGCAAGCGGATCGTCGTCACCGGTGGGGCCGGCTTTCTGGGCCGCTTCGTCTGCCGTGCGCTCGAGCGATTCGAACCGGCGGAGATCGTGGTGCCCCGCAGCGCCCACTACGACCTGCGCGACCGCGACGCCGCCCGCGCCCTGATTCGAGACGCCAATCCGGCTATCATCGTCCATCTGGCCGCGGTCGTCGGCGGGATCGGCGCGAACCGCGTGAACCCGGGCCGTTACTTCTACGACAACGCCATCATGGGCCTGCAGTTGATGGAGGAGGCGCGCCTCGCCGGCGTCGAGAAATTCGTTTCCGTCGGCACCGTGTGCTCCTATCCGAAGCTGGCCAGCGTCCCGTTTCGCGAAGACCAAATCTGGGACGGTTATCCCGAAGAGACCAACGCCCCCTATGGGCTGGCGAAGAAGATGCTCCTCGTCCAGGCCCAGGCTTATCGCCAGCAATACGGCCTCAACGCGATCACGCTGTTACCCGTCAACTTATATGGACCGCGCGACAATTTCGATCCCGGCTCCAGCCACGTAATTCCCGCCTTGATCCGCAAGGTGGTGGAGGCCCGGGACGCCGGCGCCGCTCACATCGACGTCTGGGGCACCGGAGCTGCCTCGCGGGAGTTCCTCTTCGTCCGCGACGCGGCCAAGGCGATCGCGCTGGCCACCGAGACCTATAACAAGCCGGAACCCGTCAACATCGGCTCCGGCCAGGAAACCACCATCCGAGCGCTGGCCGAGATGATCTGTGATCTCGGCGGTTTCACCGGTGAAATTCGCTGGGATCCCTCGCAGCCCGATGGGCAGCCGCGGCGCTGCCTGGACGCGTCTCGCGCCGAACGCGAGTTCGGCTTTAAGGCATCGACTCGTCTGCGGGATGGGTTGATCGAGACCTTGGCCTGGTACGAGCGCCACCGCGACCGGATCGAGCGCAGCGCGACGGCCGCCGCCAAGACGATCGGCAGCGCGTGACGAACCGTGTCTTCCAGCCGCGCCTTATCACGTCGTCAGCTCTTATTCCGACCATTGGTTTTCATTCATCTTTGATCGACAAGCTCTCTGCGTTCGAGGAAGTATCTGAATGATCAGTCACAATGCGCGTAAGGCGCTCGTCACCGGCATCACCGGCCAGGATGGCTCCTACCTGGCCGAGCTGTTGCTGGAAAAAGGGTACGAGGTGCATGGCATCATCCGCCGTGCGAGCACGTTCAACACGGTGCGGCTCGAACACCTGTACCAGGACCAGCACGAGCCAAACACGAGGCTCTTCCTGCACTACGGCGACGTCACCGACGGCCAGAGGATCACGAACCTGGTGCTCGACCTGGAGCCGGACGAGATCTACAACCTCGCCGCCCAGAGCCACGTGCGCGTCTCCTTCGACGAGCCGATGTACACGGTCGACGTGGGAGCCAAGGGAACGCTGGCCGTGCTCGATGCGGCCCGCCAGCTGTGCAAACGGAAGCCGGTGCGCGTGTATCAAGCGTCGTCGAGCGAGATGTTCGGCGACGTGCGAGAAGTGCCCCAGACCGAGGCGACGCCGTTCTATCCGCGGAGCCCATACGCCTGTGCCAAGGTCTTTGCCTTCCACCAGACGGTGAATTACCGGGAAGCGTACAACCTCTTCGCCTGTAACGGCATCTTGTTCAATCACGAATCGCCCCGCCGCGGCGAGACTTTCGTCACGCGAAAGATTACGCGGGCGGCCACGCGAATCAAGGAGGGGCTGCAGGACAAGCTCTACCTGGGCAACCTCGACGCCAAGCGCGACTGGGGTTATGCGAAGGAATACGTCGAGGCCATGTGGCTCATGCTGCAGCACGACGAGCCGAACGACTATGTCGTCGCGACAAACGAGACGCACACCATCCGCGAGTTTCTCGAAGCCGCGTTTCAGTCCCTCGATCTCAACTGGCAGGATCATGTCGAGATCGACCCGCGCTACTTCCGGCCGACCGAGGTCGATCTGCTGATCGGCGACTACAGCAAGGCCCGCGACATCCTGGGGTGGGAGCCGAAGACGACCTTCGCCGAACTGGCACAAGTGATGGTCGAGGCGGACTGGGAACTCGCACGGGAAGAACGTTTCGCCAAGGCTTACTCGCAGCGGACCGCCGAGCAGACCTGAGCCCGCGCCGGGCGCCGCCGGATTCCAGTGGTCGGCGCTCAACAGTTCTCGCTGATCGTGAACCGCTTCTCATGACCACTACTCTTTCGCCGCACTTGCCTCAGCCCACCGCGGAGCCGGCTACTCGTGCGAATGGCGGCAGCCTGAGCCGGGCTATCTGGCTGGCCGTCGCCTGCGTGGCGTTGATCCAGGGAGGCGGGTGGGTGGTCAAGGCGTTGTTTTTGACGTCGACCGCGCGAGCGCCGCTGCATGCCCTCTCGGACCTGCCGCACGTGATCGGACCCTGGTCAGGCACCGAGCTGCAGGTGGATGCGGCGTTCGCCAACGTGGGAGCCATTGATCACAACGAACGGCGTTACTCGGAGTCCGCCGGTGCCGTCGTCTTCGTGCATCGGGCGGCTTGGACGTCCCAGGACGATTGGACCCCGCACACCCCCGAGCTGTGTTATACGAACAACGGTTGGGAACTGTTGCAAAGCGAAACCACGACGTTGCCCGACACGCCAGCCGTCCACTTGGTGATTCAGCACTATCAACAGGGTGTGCAGCGGGTGGCCGTGGCTTATTGGTACCAGTTGGAAGCGGGAACTTACGTCGACCGCAACGGTGCTCGCCAACTGCATCGGACGCTGTGGGGACG
>Ga0210390_10002262_pt1 | contig 17185 bp, 8 predicted proteins | sample IncBWH11OmetaG_FD_161050 | JGI IMG/M metagenome (GOLD analysis project Ga0210390, IMG submission 161050) | Forest soil microbial communities from Barre Woods Harvard Forest LTER site, Petersham, Massachusetts, United States - Inc-BW-H-11-O ... | reverse complement strand
AGCATGCCCGGCGGCGTTCCGGGCGTGAAGCAAATGATCGCCGCCTTCCATCGCCGCGGTGTGCGGGTGTTGTTCCCGATGATGATGTGGGACCAGGGAACCCGCGATCCCGGCATGTCGTGGCCGGATGCGATCGCCAGCCTGATGGCGGAAATCGGTGCCGACGGCATCAACGGCGATACGCAGGACGGCGTTCCTCTCGCATTCTCGTCGGCTGCGGACAAAATTGGCCATCCACTCGCTTTTGAACCCGAAGACGGCCCATCCGACGAAGCCTTGGCGTGGAATGTCATGACATGGGGTCAATACAAATTCCCTTTTGCTCCTCTCGTCGACAAATACAAGTGGCTGGAAACGCGGCACATGGTGAACATCTCGGACCGTTGGAATCGCGACAAAACCGACGATCTGCAGTTCGCTTTGTTTAACGGCGTTGGCTGGGAAAGTTGGGAAAACGTCTGGGGCATCTGGAACGGAATCACACCGCGCGATGCCGAAGCCACCCGGCGCGTCGCCACCATCGAGCGCGAAGTGGCGCCGTTCCTGGTCAGCAAAGACTGGGAACCGATGTCGCCCATGCTGCGGTTCGGGGTCTATGCCAGCCGCTGGCCGCTGGGAGGTGAAACGGTTTGGACGATTGTGAACCGAAACGAATACGACGTCGACGGCGACCAGATAAAAGTTTCATCCCAGGAAGGATCTCGCTACTTCGATCTTTACCACGGAGTGGAACTCAAGCCTCAAACCAGGCCGGGTGGAGGAACCGTACTCGCCTTTTCGATCGAAGCCAAGGGCTATGGCACCGTTCTGGCGACCAACGCCCTACCGGACCAGAAAATGCTGGCCCTGTTGTCGAAAATGAAAGAGCTGACGGCGACGCCGCTGTCCGGTTACTCGCACGAATGGAAAGTTGTGCCGCAGAAGATTGTCCCCATTCCACCGACCCGAGCCACAACCGCCACACCGGAGGGAATGGTCAAGATCCCGCAGAGTGATTTCCTGTTCAAGATCTCCGGAATCGAAATCGAGGGACTCAACGATATCGGCGTCGATGTCCAGTATCCCTGGGAAGATTCCCCGCGGCGCTTTCACGAACACCCTCTACAAATCAAGTCTTTCTATATCGACAAGTACCCGGTTACAAACGCTGAATTCAAGAAGTTCCTGGACTCCAGTCACTATCATCCCGAAGACGATCTGAATTTTCTGCGTGACTGGAAGAACGGAACTTACCCGCAGGGCTGGGAAAATAAACCGGTGACGTGGGTCTCCCAGGAAGACGCGCGGGCCTATGCGAGTTGGGCTAGAAAGCGCCTGCCCCATGAGTGGGAGTGGCAGTACGCAGCCCAGGGTCGGGACGGCCGCCTCTATCCTTGGGGCAACGATTGGGATGCCAGCGCTGTACCACTACCGGACAAATCGCGCACCATGCGAGGTCCGGATCCGGTCGACGGACATCCCAAGGGAGCCAGTCCATTCGGCGTGATGGATATGGTCGGAAATGTGTGGCAATGGACGGAGGAGTTTGTCGACGAGCACACGCGGGGCGGCATTCTCCGCGGGGGCAGCTACTATCAGCCGCAGGGCTCGATCTGGTATTTTCCGCAGGCGTACAAGCTGAACGAGCACGGCAAGCTGCTGCTGATGTCCCCCAGCATGGACCGCTCCGGGGGAGTCGGATTCCGTTGCGTAACCGACTCGCAATAATACCCATCTCACTCGCACGTCCCTCCACCTGAGCGAGCCAGAATCCTGGGGCAGTCACCGGGCTCTCCCGTGGGACAAACTGTCCCATGCCCATGGTCAGAGGACAGAGTGTCCCATCGGAGGCTCTGCGACGCGGGGCATCCCCAATCATGGCAATCACTTACGGATCGTTGATTGGCAGCGGCCGTGCAACAGAACAGCTGTACTGCAGAAGCACGATTTTGCCCCCGAAACCACGAAAGGGTGAGATTCATGGTGCATACACGAAAAGCTCAGAAACCGGCGGGACGAGGCGAACGGCGCAGCGCGGCATGGGGTAAGCGCTTGGGCGCGCTCGTGCTGGTTCTGGTAACTGAGATGGCTTTTGCCGGCGTGACCGGCGGGAGCAAGAATGGGCCAGCGTTTGGCTCGTCAACGTCTGGTTCGTCCACTTCGAGGGTGCAGCCGGAACTGCAGCAGTTCCTGGCGAAGGCCCAACAGGGCAAAGCCGGGAACCAACTCGTAAAAGTCATCGTGGTGTATAAGCAGGATCCGGGGCAGGCGCATTTCGCGAAAATGCAGGGCCTGGGTGGAAAGCTGCATGCGCAGCTGCATGTGGTGAAAGGCGCAGCCTTTACCATCCCGGTGAGCGCGTTGGCCGCGCTCGAAGCCGATCCTGAGGTGGTTTCGGTGAGCATCGACCACCCCATGACGGGGCTGGATGACACCACGGACATCGCCACGGGCATCGCTACCGCCTGGAACGCTGGCTACAACGGAACCGGGATTGGCGTGGCCGTGATCGACAGCGGCATCAACGACAGCCATCCCGATCTGTGGAATTCGAGCGAGACCCAATCGCGCGTCGTCTATCACCAGGATTTCACGGGCACTGCGACCACGAATTCGAGCGGCGCGCAATATGACCTTTTCGGTCACGGCACTCACGTGGCTGGAATCATCGGCGGCAACGGCTACCTCTCGGGCGGAAACTACGCGGGGGCAGCGCCCAATGTAAATCTCGTCGACCTTCGCGCCCTGGATCTTAATGGCGCCGGCACCGACAGCACCGTGATCGCAGCCATTCAGGAAGCTATCGCACTACAGAGCACTTACAACATCCGAGTCATCAACCTGTCGCTGGGGCGTGGCATCTTCGTCAGCTATACCCAGGATCCTCTCTGCCAGGCGGTGGAATCGGCCTGGAAGGCGGGGATTGTGGTGGTGGTAGCAGCCGGCAATTACGGACGTGTGGGTGTCAACGGCAGCAACGGCTATGGAACCATCACTGCTCCGGGCAATGATCCCTACGTGATCACCGTGGGCGCAACCAAGAGCAACGGATCTTCCTCGCCCTCGGCCGAGACCCTGGCGAGCTACAGTTCCAAGGGTCCCACAACGTATGATCTCGTCGTAAAGCCCGACCTCGTTGCTCCCGGCAACGGCGTCGTTTCACTGTCGGCTCCGGGCGCCACGCTGGAAGCGCTATATCCCGCTGAATTGGTCACCGGCAACGACGGGAACAACGACTACTTCACGCTGAGCGGCACGAGTATGGCAACCCCGGCGGTGGCCGGATCGGTTGCATTGCTGCTGCAGCAAAATAGCGCGCTGACTCCAGACCAGGTGAAAGCGCGTTTGATGGCGACTACGTACAAGATGTCCACAAACTCCACCGTCGCTTTTGTCCCGCATCTCCAGCAGAACTTCACCAGCTTCTACGATCTGTTCTCGGTGGGTTCGGGGCTGCTGGATATGCAGAACGCGGTGGTCAACACCAACCTGGCTCCAGCCAACGTGGGCGCAGCGCTGTCTCCGTCGGTAGTCTACAACCCGTCCAATAACACCGTTACGCTGGTGGAGGGAAATGGCAGCATCGCGGCGGGCTCGGTGGTTTGGGGGGCTTCGGTGGTGTGGGGAGCTTCGGTGGTTTGGGGTGCAAACGTAAGCGGCAGCTCGGTGGTTTGGGGAGCTTCGCTGCCCTGGAATAGCCCCTCGATGAGCGCCTTTAGCGTCGTTTGGGGATCGAGCACGGGCACGGGTCCGCAAGCCACAAGCGTGGTTTGGGGCGCGGCAGTGTCGACCGCTGATGGTGCATTCTCCGACGCCGGAGACGATGAGCAGTAGCCGTGTGTGGTGGAAACGAGTGAAAGGAGGAGAGCAAATGGATCGGAATACACGGCTGACACAAGTTTTCATCGGCTTGATGTTCGCGGCAGCGATTGCAGGCACGGCCTGGGCGGGATGGAAGAGCCACACGCTGCACAGCTACTACGCCCTGGCGCTGCTCGCGCTCTCGGCAGTGACCTCGCGGATGAAGGTCAAGTTGCCCGGAATCGACGGCAACATGTCAGTGAACTTGCCCTTCCTGCTGACCGCGGTGGTCAGCCTGAGCTCGATCGAGGCAGTAGCCATCGCCAGCGTGGCCACGGCAGTACAGTGCTGGCCCAAACGGGACGCAAGGTTCAAGCCCGAGCAGATGGTGTTCAACGTCAGCATGATGGCGTTTGCCAGCAGCATCGCCAGCCTGGTACTGAAAGCGCAGTGGCTGAGCGGTTCCGCGTGGGTTTCAGGTGCCACGCTGCCGATGTTTGCGACGATCACCCTATTTGTGGGACAGACGGTTTCGGTAGCCACCGTCGTGGCTATCGGCAAGGGCGAAGCGATGCACCGGATCTGGTGGAACCTGGCGCACCTTTCGTTCCCGTATTACGTTGTCAGTGCTGGGGTTACGTCGATGATCCAGTCGGTGAGCCATCACCCGGGTTGGGCGCTCGGGCTGGCGGTGGTACCGGTTATGTATGGGATCCACCGATCCTACCGGCTCTACTTCGGATGGCTGGTGGAGTATCTGCGTCCGGTGGGAATGGCCCGCGGAGCTAGCGCAGGAGTTTAATCGGATTTCCGTGTAACGAATTGTCCGCTCTTGGCACTATGGCAATGAGTGGAAGAAGTCGCGCAGTAGGCGACTGCGGTAGGTCCACAAGTCCCGACACAGAAGAGCCCATAGCAACCGGGGGGAAGCTGGGGTGCTTCAGATCGCCGGAGCCGAAATGGGGAAGTCGGTTCCGGCGCTCTTCGGGATTTCCAATCTCGCACCCCGACTCCACCTCGGGGCTAGCCTAGCCACAAAATCAAGCGCAGAGTGATTTCTCTTAGGTTCGTACCGTTTCGAAATCTCCAACAGGACGAGTCCGTGGAATCCCACCTTTCGCAAAAAGCGCGAAAGATGGGGCACCCGCGGTCGGGGCGGCGCACGCAAAAAACAGGTTCCCTTCGGCTTCGCTCCGGGGCAGGCTCTCGACTTCGCAAGATCATCCGCTTGGCGGATGATCTTTCTTCGCCCGGCATGACAAAGTTTTGAGATCGGGATGAATAGGTTTCGCGAGTGTTTGCCGGGGCGCGAGCTGAAAAGAGGAACTACCGCAGGATTCGAAGCGCGATCACGATGGCCGCTGGGGCCGTTCGCTGTGTGATTTCTGCAAGCTCCAGAAATTTGTCCCGAACCCAGAGGATGGGCCGGCTTTCTTGTGGTCTAACCGTTTCTTGTATCCCAACGGCTTTGATCGAACCGGACTGCCCCCGCCCGGTTAGACGGGGGCTCCGGCTCTTCGCGGACCTGATTCGCCGAAGCGAATTCGCCTGAGCGGTCATGACGCACGCTCCGGGGCGACGGAATTCCCAGTGCGCCGGATTTCACGGCGAGCGCGTTTCAGGCGCGCTGTTGCCGTGCCGGCGCAGATTCCGATTATGGCCGCGATCTTTAGGCGCGCGCATCGTGCGCGTGTGAATCGTGTGCATCGCGCACGCTGGCTTCGCCGAGCTGTGTGTCGCCGCAGGTTCTCGTTGACTTCCACGAAGGCATAGTGCGGAGATGGGCCCATCCGTTACAAGAGTGCGAGTTCGCGCGTCGGGCAATGTCTCCGATAACGGATTGGGAAAGCTGCATGCGAAGACCGAGTCGAGCTTCGCGCGACCGGACAGCCGGGGCGGCTGTCCCCACATGGTTCTTTTTACTTACCGGGCCAAGTTGCTCACCCGGCAAACAGAGGTAATGCAAGATCAGTTCGCTTCTCGCTTCCAATTTTCTTGGGACGAGGTGCTAAACTAGCTGGCACTTCAGCAGACACGGGGCCGCGTCCTTGCAATTCCAATCCTTCGATGAGTCCTACGTCGAGCGCCTTCGTGCTGGAGATTTCCGCGTCCAGGAACATTTCGTGGCTTATTTCAGCGAACTGATCCAGCTGAAGCTGCGTTCCCGTCTGAATTCTCCGCAGGCCATCGAGGACGTGCGCCAGGAGACTTTTACCCGTGTTTTCGTCGCGCTGCGCGGCGAGGGGGGCATTCGCCACCCGGAGCGGCTGGGAGCTTTCGTGAACTCCATCTGCAACAATGTTTTGCTGGAGCATTACCGGGCTTCTTCGCGCCACAGTTCGCTAGAAGATGAAGAAGACAAGGACTTTCCTGCGACGAACGTCGACATTCTGGGTACCGTGGTGGCGAAGCAGATGGAGGGGAAGGTCCGCGAGATTCTCGAAGAGTTGTCCGAAAAAGACCGCCGCCTGCTGCGGGAGGTGTTTCTTGAAGAACGGGACAAAGATGAGGTTTGCCGCGACTTCGGCGTCGATCGCGACTATCTGCGGGTGCTTTTGCACCGTGCCAAGCAATCGTTTAAGTCCTTGTATTTGAAGAGCATGGAGGCGCGTCCCCCGGGCGTGGCCGCAGCTGGAAAACTTTGAAACGATGGGACGGTGAAAGTCACTACTCTATAGCACCGAAGAAGCAGGCAGCGAAGAAACCGGCACCGAGGAGATCGAGCGATGGACCACAATCAGGCAGTTCGGGAGAAAGCGACGGAAAGATATCTTCTGAACGAACTCGATCCTGACGTGCGGGATCAGTTCGAAGAACATCTTTTCGATTGCCAGGATTGCGCGCTTGACGTGCGCTCCGCGGCGATGTTTGTGGAGCAGAGCAAAGTGGTTTTGTCGGAGAAGCCGGAAGCGGCTCCGGCGCGAGTGCCGGTCGCTGCGCCAGCGCCTTCCGGATGGTTTGGCTGGATGCGGCCTGCGTTTGCGGTGCCGGTTTTCGCCCTGTTACTGGTGGTGATCGGATACCAGGGTGAGACCAACTCACGGTTGCATCGTGCTGCCAATACTCCGCGGATTTTGCCGCTGGCCACAATCAACATCGATGTCCGAGGCACGGAACCGGTTCCCGTGCAGGCGCACGGCGAGCATGCCTTTGTGCTGTCCCTGAACGTTCCGCCCAAACGCGGTTATTCTTCTTATAAATTGGACTTGTATAGCCCGCAGGGAACGCTAGAATGGTCGGACACAATTCCGGCCACGGCGGAGGACACGCTGTCAGTGGTTGTTCCCGAACGCGATCACGAGCCTGGGACTCTGGTGGTGAGCGGCATTACCGACGCCGGCAAAAGTGACAACCTGGGGCGACACCCGATCGAGCTGCAAAATCAGAAGTAAGGCCCACAGCGTCAGTAAATCAGAAGCTAGCAGAGATCAGAGCAGCCATCTCGTAAATTGGGGTTCGGGAAGGGTTGAAACGCAAACTGAACTGAGCGGAGCCAAATCTATGGCAGCACGACCGAACAAACCACCGGGGCCCGTTCACGAGTACAACGGGGAAGCCAGCATTTTGAGCGCGCACCTTGTGCAGCCTCTCGAAGACGACATCAAACCCCAGGCTCACGTGACGTTGCCCAAGAACGGCCGCTACCAGTTCAAGAAGGCACATCCCTTCCGGTTCAAAGGCATTATTTCCTACCACTCCGGCTACGCGCAGGTTGCGGGGCATCCGAGTTCGAAGGGGGATGGCTTCGCTACGCTGGCAACTGCGGCTGTGGAAGGGCTGAACGTGCTCGACGTGGTGACCGCCGACCGCGTGGTGGCGCAGATTTCGACCGTGCATCCCCCCTTTGGCTCCGGACAGGTACCGTCGGTGACGTTTTTGGGGACGCGGTTCGAGAATCTGCGGATCGGTGGACACAAAATTAAGGTGACGCGAAAGCTCGACATCCTCGGGGCCAAGCCTGCGGGCGATAAATCATATTTTGAGGACCCCGGGGTGCAGTCGCGCGTTTCGCTGCAATACGACAAGGTCGCGACAGCGGAAGGCCATCCTGAGTTGGCGGCTGCGGCCTACCCGAAAGGCCGTGCGGGGGTGATCGGGAGCGACGAGTTGCAATGCTCCCTGGTCGATAGCGTGGAGGGAGAGCCTGAGGAGGCAAAGTCTGGGGAGGAAGCGCCGAAAGTCTCGTACGGCGGAACCTCGTTCGGACATGTCATCGATGTGCCGCACTTCGGGAAAATATTTCTGGCTGAGCTGAAGGTGACCCGAGAGCCGTCGAAGAATCCCAAGTTGGAAGCTGATAAGTACAGGTTCCATCTGACCATGATTCGGCTGGAGATGGGATGCCTGGCGCAGGGGAGCGCGGAGGTCGCGCCTGTGGACACGAACGGCCAGGGCCAACCACCCCCGACACCAGGGTCGAAGTGAACGCCTCCGCCTAAATAGACGCCCTTGAGTGCAGCAGCGATCTGTCCGCCGATGACGCGAGGGTCGCCTTCGGATCCTCGCGCGGCCGGATTTCCATTCCATTCACGCGTCCAGATCGGTGCTGCTCTCTGACTTCGCAACGTCAAAATGGTGCAGGCCAGCACTGACCCTGGTTGCGGGTCGGCCGCCTAGGATTCGCACTGTCATCAACGATCCCACGAGGCCTTGAGCTTCCGAGCGATTCGTCGACAGAGGCGAGCGCCCCTCTTACGTTTTTGAACTAGAATCGATCCAAATCTAGCAGCTCATGACTTGCGAGCAAATAAATCGACGTCTAAAGTCATCCGCGAGCCAGGCTTTGAGGACCATCCTTTTGCTTCTTTCTTATGCCTGCCCTTGGGCCTGCACGACCCACCGCAATCCGCAAACCGTTTACGACCATGCGCAAACAACGTTTCAGCACGGCGATCTGAAGCGTGCACAGGAGGAAGCCAAGAAAGGCTACGACGATTTCCATGCTGTCAGCACGGAATGGGCATGGAGGTTCAGAATCCTTGAATCGAACGCCCAGCTGTCTCAGGGCAAAAGTGGGGAAGTTCTGGCCCTCCTCGAGGCTGAACCGATGGCACCTTCGTCCGGTGAACTTGCCGTGCAGAGGCTAAGGGAGGAAGGTATTGCTTACGGATTATCGGGCGACGCTCCGGAGGCCTGGGACCGACTGGCGCAGGCCGAGCGGCTCTGTACCGCTTCCGACAGCCCGGGCTGTTCCAACGTGGTTTCCTTACGGGGTTGGATGGAGATGCGACTTGGTAGTTTCGTGCCTGCACAACGCCACTTCGAACAAGCGCTCGCCACGGCTCGCGAGAATCGCAACGAATTTCTAGAAGCGCTCGCTCTGCTCAATCTCAGCTGGTCTGCCGATGAACAGGCACACTTTGACCAGGCCCTCGATTGGGCTAATTCCGCACGCCAGATTTCCATCGAACGCGATTTTGCCGGCATCGCGCAGAAAGCGCTGGGCAACATGGGGTGGGCCTATTACAAACTCGGCGATCCCGAGAAAGCTGAGGAGATGCTCATTGAGGCCGAGAATCAAGCCGAGAAACTCAGCGATGTTGTTAGCCACGTAGGCTGGCTCACGACTGCCGGCTATGTGTACATGGATGCCCGCGACTTCAAGGTTGCCGACCAATCTTTCCAGCAGTCTCTTGAACTCGCGAAGGGAATCAACAGCCGGGGAGACATTATCAACGCGCTGATCGCGCTGGCTTTTGTTTCCGAGCAGACCAACAAGCTTGACGACGCCAAGCGCTATGCGGACGAGGCGCTTACCAAAGCACGAGAGGATAAAAACGGGCGGGACGCGGTTTATCCGCAGCTGGTGCAGGGGCGAGTTGCGGCGCGGCTGCATGACACTGCGGCGGCGGAGGGCGCGTTTCGCGAAGTCGCGCAGGCGAAGGACACTCCGGTTTTTCTGAAGTGGGAGGCGGAGCGGTCTTTGGCCCGGCTCTATGAAGACGAAAAACAGGTTGATTCCGCGAACCTCGAGTATCGAGTTTCTCTCAGCACGTTCGAAACGGCGCGTTCCGAATTGCAGCATGAAGATTCCCGGCTGCCGTTTTTGACGAACGCTTCGCGCATCTACGACGACTACATTCACTTTTTGGTTGCTCAGGGCAAGGCCGATGAAGCGTTGCAGGTTGCCGAATACAGCCGCGGGCGCACTCTCACGGAAGGTTTTGGTCTGTTGCAGAAGGGGACTTCATTCAAGCTTGATCCGCTGAACGCGAAGGAAATCGCCGGCCGCGCCGGGGGCACGGTTCTTTTCTACTGGCTGGGCGAGGAGCAGTCTTACCTGTGGGGGATCACGCCGCAGAAGATTAATTTGTTTCCGCTTCCTCCGGCGACGGAGATCAAGGCGAGAGTGGAGCGCTACCGCAAAGCGATTATCGATCAGCGCGAGTCTCTGCAAACTGCCAGCGACGACGGGGCCGAGCTCTATCGAATCCTGGTGGAGCCGGCAAAAGATCTTTTGCCACGAAGCGTGGCGGCGAAGGACGAAGCAAAGAAAAACCTGGCAAAGACCGGGAGAGTTTTCATCGTCCCGGATGGCAGTTTGAATAGCTTGAATTTCGAAACGCTGATTGTTTCCCCGCGGCAGCCCGAACTGCACCCTGTAACCCAGCCCGTGCTGCAGCCGCACTACTGGATCGAGGATGTAACGCTCTCCAGCGCCAGTTCGCTGCGCATGCTGCGGGCCTTTCATGCCGCGCACAGCAAGGGCACGGGTAACCTGCTTCTCTTCGGCGATGCCATTGCATCCAGCGAAGATTTTCCGCAGTTGCCGGAGGCTGCGATCGAAATGGAAAAGATCGGGAAGCATTTTCCTTCCGGCCAGGAACAGGCGTTCTCGCGCGAGCAGGCGAATCCTCCGGCTTATTTGGCGAGCAAGCCAGAGCATTTCTCTTACATTCATTTTGTGGCGCACGGGACGGCAAGCAGTCTGAGTCCTCTGGATTCTGCCATCGTGTTGTCGAGGCCTGATGCGATGAAAACTGATGCCTCGAAAGCCGGCGCCGAAGAAGATTCTTTCAAGCTTTACGCCCGCGACATTATTCATCATCCTCTGCGGGCTGAGTTGGTTACGGTCTCCACGTGCCGCAGCGCAGGGACCCGCGCGTATTCGGGGGAAGGACTGGTGGGGCTTTCGTGGGCGTTTGTCCGCGCCGGGGCTCACAATGTGATCGGAGCTTTGTGGGATGTGAGCGATGCTTCCACTCCTCAGCTCATGGACGAACTCTACGGCGAGTTGAAACAGGGAGAGACTCCCGACGCCGCTCTGCGGCATGCCAAGCTCACCCTGCTGCACTCCGGCACATTCCGGAAGCCGTTTTACTGGGCGCCATTTCAGCTCTATACGGGATCCTGAAGAGTCGGCGAGTTTGGAATCGATCTCGTCGCAGCAGCTTCTTCGGGAGTTGGCGCGAGTGTGCATGATTCTGCATACAAGCGCAAACGCAATCAGCGCGAAACATTTCAAGCAGTTTGTGGTTGACAAGTTTCCGAGACAGATGTGATAAGGGAAGCCCGGATGTTGAGGGAAGATCTACGACTCCGCCTGAGAAAATCCAGCTAACCTCCAAGGAGTTTGCCATGAATGCACGCGGCACTTGGCTTCTGCGACTTTCGTTAATTGCAACACTAGCGGCATTTTCGATCTCTGCGAAAACAGCTCTAGCTCAGAGTACGAACCGGCAGATTGGCACGCAATTCGAGGTGACGGCCGAACCGCTGGTGCCGCGTCCGCACGCACAGCCGTGCGTGGTGCCGCTGTTTGCCAATTATCAGTTCGCGTTTTTTTCAGAGTCGACGCAGACTTTCGAATTCGCGCCACCGGGGAACTGCTCCGGTCCGTGGGAGAAAGTAGTGTTCGAGGCGGACTTCAGCGAGAACGGAGGAATCCAGTTCGACCGCACGGCAAGCCTTTATCTGGCGAATGCCAATCTTTATTTTGGAACCACTCCTGAACCACTGGCGGTCCTGACCAACACCTGGCACGTGGAGCGGGACATCACGGATTACAGCGCCCTGCTCACGGGCCCGCAACAGGGCACGATGGTGCTGCAGAACTGCACGACGGATTGCCCGCCACCCTACAATACTTACTTGAACGGGGTTTTCACTGTCAGCGCCGACCTGGAATTTTATCCTGTGGGAAGAGGCCGGAACGACAAGGATGACAAGAATGACAGGCGGGACGATCACCATGAGCGGACGCCTGATCAGGTGCTTCCCCTGACGCAATCGAACGGCAGTGGCGGCGTGAACCTGCCGGCTACGCTGTCGTCGCCCACCGACCAACTCTCTACGACGTTCACTCTTCCGACCAATACCGAGCGGGCTTATCTGGATGTGGTTTCGCAGAGCCAGTCTGACGACGAACAGTGGTATGCGTGTTTTCCGAACGACCTGGCGAACATCAATGAAGTCTACGGATGCGGGAACACGGACTTCCGCGAGAGTGAGATCACGATAGACGGGCAGCCTGCGGGGATCGCGCCTGTTTCTCCGTGGGTGTTCACGGGATTTCTGCCGGATGAGTGGGTGCCGATTCCCGGTGCGCAGACTCTCGAGTTCGTGCCTTACCGGGTGAACCTTACGCCTTTCGCAAGTCTATTGAGTGACGGCCAACCCCACACCATCGCGCTCAGCGTGTTCAACGACGACAGCTACTTTTCGGCGACGGCATCGCTCCTGCTGTACCTCGACGCGGGATCCACGCAGATCACGGGGAAGGTTACCAAGAACACTCTGACCAGCCCGAATCCGGTGGTGACGGAGGATCTTCAGGGAACTGCGACGGTTACGGGAACGATCAATGTAACCTCCGACCGCAGTTTCACGATTGCCGGGTACGTTAACACGTCACATGGGAAAGTGAGCACGTCCGTGGTGGAGCACCAGAATTTTTCTGGCACGCAGACCATCGACTTCGACACCGTCAACTTCACGGTGCTGGATCAGGACACCGCGGTGCAGACGAGCGTTTCCTCGAAGACGACGGTTTCGAATGACTGGGGGACGGTTGTGACCCAAGACGACTTCAGCTTCCCGATCAACCTTGATCTCTCCTACCCGGTAAGCAGTTCTCCGTTTGGCTATACCGTTGCGACTACGCAGAAATACAGGCGGAGCAACCAGGTCTCGCTCGATGGGTTTGTCGTCGATTCCAGTACAGTGACGAACTCGGTAATCACGACGGATGTGAGTCCGGCTGCGAGTTCGCAAACCTATACGTTTTCTGATTTGGCAGGCGACTCCTACAGTTGCCACATCGCGACGGCGAATAACATCTTGAAGTCGGTGGGCCGCGGGTGCAAGCAGGATGGAGATTAGCAAGCGCTCGGGCAGAGAATGTTTACCTAACTATAGTCACGTTTGAAATGGCGCGAAAACGGATTTTTCGGGGCGCGTTGCCTCAATCGTGCAACCACTTCAAGAACGCCGTCCATTTCCAGTAGACTGGCTATCCGATGAAGGATGGCCATTTGCAAAAACTCAACTCGTGTTTCCGCCGCGGTGTCGTCACGCTCTTTCTTCTTTTGCTGGCTGTCTCAGCGATTGCCCAATCGGTTCCTCCGGAACTAGTAAACGGCCTCAAATGGCGCCTCATTGGGCCATTTCGCGGGGGCCGGGCGGTTGCCGTGACCGGTGTGCCGGGGGACTCTACCACTTTTTATTTTGGCGCGGTCAATGGGGGCATCTGGAAAACCACTAACGCCGGAACGGTATGGGCTCCGATTTTTGATGGCCAGGCGGTGGCTTCGATCGGCGCGATCGCCGTGGCGTCCTCTGATCCCAAAACCATCTACGCTGGAACCGGCGAGTCCGACATTCGTTCCGATTTGTCTTCCGGTGACGGCGTCTACAAATCTTCCGACGGCGGCTCAACCTGGACGCACCTGGGTTTGGAGGATACCCGCCAGATCAGCCGGATCGTGGTGGATCCGCAGAATGCGAACGTGGTTTACGTCGGCGCACTCGGTCATGCTTTTGGCCCAAATGCGGAACGCGGCGTCTACAAGTCCGTCGATGGAGGAGCGCATTGGACCAGGGTGCTCGATGAGGGACCCGACATTGGCGTTTCCGATCTGGCGATCTGTTCTGGCAATCCGCAGATTCTGTTTGCCGGCACGTGGCATACGCATCGTCCTCCCTGGAGCACTTATGCTCCGATCGATGGACCGGGCGGCGGGCTCTTCCGTTCGCAAGACGCCGGCAAAACATGGTCGCGCCTCAACATTAGTGGCAGCGGACTACCCGAAGGCGATTGGGGACGCGTTGGGGTTGACGTTGCGCCGGACGGCAAACGCGTCTATGCCCTGATTCAAGCAAAGAAGGCTGGCCTGTATCGTTCTGATGATGGAGGCAACACGTGGATCCTGGAAAACGCTGATCCGCGCCTCACCAGCCGCGCGTGGTATTTCAATGGCATCACAATCGACCCGCACAATCCGGATGTCATCTATGTGCCGAATGTCGCTCTTTACCGATCCGAAGACGGCGGGAAGACAATTTCGATCGTGCGGGGCGCACCCGGCGGCGACGATTACCACCAGATCTGGATCGATCCCAGGAATTCTGCGAGCATGGTTCTCGGAACGGACCAAGGTACTACGGTCAGCCTCGACCGCGGCCAAACCTGGAGTACGTGGTACAACCAGCCCACGGCGCAGCTCTACCACGTGATCACCGACAACCAGTTTCCCTACGTGGTGTACGGAGCGCAACAAGATAGCGGAAGCGCTGCGGTTGTAAGCCGCACCGACCACGGACAAATCACACCACGCGATTGGTTTCCTGCGGGAGCAAGCGAAAGTGGATACATGGCGCCCGATCCCAAAGATCCGAACATCATCTATCTGAGTGGAACGTACGGCAGCGTTGACCGCTTCAACAAACGAACCGGTCTGAGCCAGGACGTGACTCCGTGGCCGGTGTTCACATTTGGTTCGGAGATTAATCAGCGTAAATATAGGGATCCGTGGACTCCGGTGCTGCTCTTTTCCCCGGCTGACTCGACCACGCTTTATTTGGGCACACAATATGTGATGAAAACTGTAGATGGGGGTCTGCACTGGCAGACTATCAGTCCCGATCTCACGGGATCGACGCCACCGGTGGGAGATACCAAATCTCAAGGACCGCCCACCGTCGAAAATGCAAAACAGCGAGGCTACGGAGTAGTGTTTACGATTGCGCCATCAGCTCTGAACCATGATCTGATCTGGGCGGGAACTGATACGGGGTTAATTCACCTCACGCGCGACGGCGGGAAAAACTGGAAGGACGTGACTCCCCCGGGTCTGGGCGCCTGGAGCAAGATCTCGTTCATCGAAGCTTCACATTTTGATGCCGCCGTTGCTTATGCGGCGGTGGACCGTAGCCGGCTCGATGACCGGACTCCGTATCTCTATCGAACCCGCGATTATGGCGCTACCTGGCAGCTGATCACGAATGGCATCGCGGCCGGGTCGTTTCTGCGCGGCATCCGGCAAGATGCAGATGCCGAAAATAAAGGGCTGCTTTTCGCGGGAACCGAATTCGGCGTTTACGTATCGTTCGACGATGGCGACCACTGGCAATCCTTGCAACTCAATCTACCGATCACTTCCGTTCGGGATTTATGGATTCACGGCGAGGATCTCGTGATTGCTACACACGGCCGCTCCTTCTGGATTCTCGACAACATCACGCCCTTGCGCCAGGCGTCCGACGCTGCAAAGGCGAAGGCGTTCTGGCTCTACCATCCCGCGACCGCATTTCGCATTGATATCGATTCGTTCCCCGGCACACCCATTCCGCCTGAGGAACCGACGGCCGAGAATCCTCCCGCTGGCGGCGGGGTGGATTATTTCCTCAAGTCTGCGGCCAGCAGCGTCACCGTGGAAATTTTCGATGCGCAGAAGAACCTTGTGAGCAAGTTCTCGTCGGAAGATAAGCGCCCGGAGAAGCACCCGCCACTTCCGATCGCGGAGCGTTGGTTTCCCAAGCCGGACCGCCTCCAGACAAATCCCGGACTGCATCGCTTTCTCTGGAATCTTACCTGGGGCAGTTCCGGAGGACCCGCGGCGGATGAAGAATCCGAATACCGCAATCCCAACGGTCCAGAAGTAGTGCCGGGAATCTACCACGTCCGCTTGACGGTCGACGGAGAGACGCAGAGTCAGGATCTGAAAGTAATCATGGATCCGCGCTCGGCCGCGACTCCCGAGGTACTTCAGCAGCAACTGCAAATCGGTCAACAAGCATACGCGGAGACCCTCGAAGCCCGGCGTGCTCTCGCCGAGATCGGTTCCGTACAGAAACAACTGGCTGAGGTTGAACAGAAACTTGGAGGACAGAATTCGACTCTCAATTCGGCCCTGGCAGACGCGCAATCGGAAATCGCAAAGATTCTTACCGATAAGGCCTCCCAAGAGCGGCCAGGCGGGTTGCAAGACGGATACAGCGGACTGGCCTCAGCTCTGCGTGTTGTCGAAGGCGGGGATCGCGCTGTGCCTTCCCAGGCCGTTGCTCTCTACCAGGAGTCCAGCCAACGCGCCAAACAAGGTATCGCGAAGTGGGCAACGTTCAAACAAACGAAGTTGCCCCAGGTGAATCAGAAATTGAGGGAAGGAAAGTTTGATCCGGTTGCGATCTCGGAAATCGAAGAAGAAGTGCAATTCCTTATGTCGCAGTAGAGCTGCGAGCCGTCCCGAATCGATCGACAGTGATGGCGGCCTGCTGCACTAGAGCGACCGCAGGAAATCAATGACTTCCTGCTGCTCCTGAGTGCTCAGCTTATCGAAATGTTCGATGACCTTATTCGCTTCGCTGTCGCGGCTCTTATGAGCTCGGATGGCGTCTACCAGGTTGTTGGTCCGTCCGTCGTGCAGAAAAAATACGCGTTGTCCGACGCCCCAGAGGGGAGCGGTTCGGAACTCGTCGGGGCCGGCACCGCCTTGCGTGATGCCGTCGGCGAGGACTTGGCCCATGTGGTGAACGAGCAGGTCCGAGTAAAGATTCGCGGTCTGATTGGAAAGCGCTGCGCTGGGCGTGGTCGAGGAGCCACTCGCAATCGCTCTGCCCGTGGTGAACGAAGGAGTATGGCAGTGGGCACAGCCTATCCTCGCGAAAACGGTTTTTCCATTTTCGCTGGAGGGCGTGGCGGGACCGGGAGTGGGTGGCGCCAGCATCCGCATGAAGTTGGCAAACGCTTCGATGTCGGAGATGACCGCCGCGTTCGAATTGCCGGTGGTCGCGGGAGTGGGTGTGAAGTTGAGCGTGTCCTCGGGAGTCGCGTTGAAAAGACAGCCGGGCGTTTCGTCGCGCTCCTGCGGGAAAAGCTGGTTCGAGACTCCCATCTCAACGTTGTAGGCCTCACCGGCGAACATGAGCAGGGATTTGTTCTGCGCTTTCCAGCCAAAACGGGTAATGA
>Ga0210390_10002261_pt1 | contig 17189 bp, 16 predicted proteins | sample IncBWH11OmetaG_FD_161050 | JGI IMG/M metagenome (GOLD analysis project Ga0210390, IMG submission 161050) | Forest soil microbial communities from Barre Woods Harvard Forest LTER site, Petersham, Massachusetts, United States - Inc-BW-H-11-O ... | reverse complement strand
CCCGCCGAAATCGTCGATCAGACTTTGCAGATACGCCCGGCCGAGGTCGATGTTGTAGAGCCCATCCATGGTCAGCCGCGGCAATGAAAACGGCTGGGCGAGCTTGCTCGCCATAAAGCTCGCGGTGCCCGGCATCAACTGCATCAGGCCGCGTGCGCCCGCCGGGCTGACCGCGTCCACGTCAAAGCCGCTTTCCTGACGGATGATCGCGAACAGCAACGCGTTCTCGGTGTTGCCGCCGGCGGGCATCGCGACGACCGGATAGCCGTGGATCATCAGCGGCGTCCCGGCGGCGATCGCGCGCTTGGCGACCGCGATGCCGAGGTCGATGCGCCCGTTCTGCTCCGCCAATGCGGCGAGCATCGCAAACCGGGTCGGCGTTTGCGCGCCATTCGCCAGATGCAGCAGAAAGAGTTTGCTGTGCTGGCGGTCGCCGAGCGCGAAGAAGAGCTGGGTCGCGCGGACGACCTCGTCGGCGTCGAACGCCGCCCGCTCGGCGCTGGTCGGGACAGGTTCGGGTACCGGGTGCGGCGGCGCGTCGTCACCCAGCTGATGGGCAGCGAGCTGGCCGTAGAACGTCGCCATGTGTTCGGCGCCGGCGGCATACCACTTGCGCGCGAGATTGGGCTTGGCCTCGGCCTCGGCGGCGCGGCCGCCCCAATACCCGGCGCGCGCCTTGGCGTACGGGGTGTCGGCGCGGGTCAGGATGTGAGAAAAATCGTCGAACGCCAGCGCCGCGTCCTTTTTGTAGCGCAGCGCTATATAGCCGAGCAGAAAGTCGGCGTCGGCATAGGCCTTGCCGTCGAGCGCGCCGTGCTGCGCGGCGATCTGGTAGGCGAGGTCGGCATTGCCGCCGGCGAGCAGCCGCCGCGCCACAGCCTGGCGCTCGTGCCACCAGGCGTCCGGCTGCACCGGGTCGCCGGGATTGGCCCGCAGGATGTCGACCGCGGCGTCGGTCATCTCCTTTTCGCGGCGCCAGCGCAGCTCCTCGTATACCAGGCCGGAATCGGAGCGCAGCTGCACCGGCACCCGCGCCACCAGCATGTCGGCGGCCGGGGCTTGCAGGGCGAGCGCCAGTCGGGCTTCGGCAAGCGCGCGATAATCGGGCGGCACGCGCGACAACATGCGCCGGGCGGCCTCGGTCTTGCCGGCCCACAGCAACCGGTCGAGGCGGCTTGCGTCGTCCTCCGGGCGAATCGCGGCGCCATGGGCGGCAAGAAAGCTCCTCTCGTCGAGCGCGTTGAAATCCCCGCCGATCCAGATTGCGCGCAACGCCGCCGTGCTGCCGGCGATGTCCCCCGCATTGAACAGGATCTCGGCGGCGCGCACCTGCCCGGCGGCGCTCAGCGGCGGATAGCGTTTGAACCACGCTGCGGCGACTGGGTCGGTCTCGCCCGACAGCGCTTCCTCGGCGTGCATGCGCAGCGCCTTCTGTTGCGGCCAGTCGGGGTTCTTTTCGATAAAGTCGGCGATGTCGGCGAAGCGGCCGGGCGCGCCGGGGCTTGCGTAGTCCAGCCATTGCAGCATCTTGCGCGGCAGCGGATTGGCGATCGGCGCGGCGTCGGCATAGGCGCGGCTCCAGTCGCCCGCCTCGGCCGCGGCAAGCGCGGCGCGCGTTGCGGCCAGGTCCGACGGCGAGAGTGCGGGCACCTGCGCGACGGCCGGCATGGCCGCCGCAACCGCCAGGGCAGCAGCGCAAAGAATTCTGTTTAACGAGCGCAAGGTTGGCCCCCCTTCCTTGCCGCGACAAAGATGAGGCAAATCTCATAGCGGCTTTTCGCGAGCGGGGGCAAGCGCGCTTATGCGCCGCGCCCAGGGCGTGCGCCACGGTGGGCGCGGCGGATGTTGATGCCCGCCCTCGCGCGGACTATCGTGCGCACGAGCAAGCGTAGGGCGGAACAGCGCAGCGCATTCCGCCGCTCCCCGCGGCAATGCATACTCCGTAGATGCCGGATTATCGCCGCAATCAGGTTCCGGGCGGCTTCTTCTTTTGTACCGTAAACCTGCTTGATCGGCGCTCGAACCTGTTGGTGGCGACTATCGACGCGCTACGCGATTGGGTTCGCCGAGCGCGCCCCGGCGCACCTTTCACATCGAAGCCTGGGTCGTCCTCCCCGACCACATTGCTCCGACCACAGGCACCGGGGTGTGCGACCCTGTGGACGTTGCCGCAAGGCGATGCCGCTTTTCCCGATTGGTGGCGAGCGATCAAGACCGGGTTTGCGAAATCTCTACCGATCGGCGCGCCGCGATCACCGGTCATCACACGCCGCGGCGAACGCGGCATTTGGCAGCGGTGGTACTGGAAGCACACGATCGGCGACGATCGCGACTTTGCGGCTCACCCGGACTATGCGAATTTCAACCCAGCCCCCACTCTTCCCTCCCTTGCGAGCGGGTGAGGGCCAGGGGGCGCGCACCCGGCGGACTGGCCGCATCCGCCGACTGGAGGGGCGGTAACAATGAACCGCAACAAACCGGCGAACGGCAGTGAAATCGCAGCGGCAGAAATAGGCCCAGCGACACGGCCACGCCATTGGCCGCGCGCGTCGATCCACAAGTCGCGGCGGAATGCGCCGCGCTGTTCCGCCCTACGCTCAACCGCAGGGAGCATTAGAGACGGCGCCGTCGACGGATCAGGCCTATGCAAGCCAAAGCGGTACCGAGCAGCGTGAGCGAAGCCGGTTCGGGAGTCGGGAGTACCACAGCATAGTTGAACGACAGATCCTCTCCGTCGAAATAGGTTGCGCCGGAGAGCGTGATCGTCCGAACGAGAGCGCCGGTGGTATCATATACGGCAATACTCCCGGGGAGCGGGTTGAAGTCCCCACCATTATCCACGTAAAAGTCGGTGCCGTCGAAGGCGATCCCGGTGCTGTTCTTGGGATCGGTGATCAGTGCGGCATCCAGCAGGGCGCCATTGGTGTTGTAGACGTCGTAGATGCCCGGGATTGGCTCGTCGGCTCGGTTGGAAATCAGGAAGCCGCCACCTCCATTGATCGAAGGGACGCCCTGACCATATTCCAGCCCGTCACAGTGACCGGTACAGTTCGCGAGGGAGATCGTCTTCAGCAGTGTTCCGGTTGGCGTATACAGGTAGGCTTGGTTGGTGCCGGAATAATCACCGATCCAAAAATTCGTGCCGTCGTAAGCCATGGTCGAGAGGGCGGTAGCGCCAGCGACACTGAATGCGACCCCGAGATCGGTGTGGGTTGCGGTGTTGTAGGCATAGACGTTATTGCTGGTCGCGGTCGTGTAGTACAGGGTGTTGCCTACATCGACGACGCCGCGGCCGTTGGTGCCGTCCCCGGTGATCTGCTGGATTAGGGCACCGGTTGTGGTGTCGTACTCCTGAAGGAGCGGCGCACCATCCGTTGCATTGTTGACCCAAATCGGCAGAGGAGCCGCGTGGGCCGCTGCTGAGACCGCAACGGAAAGACCCAATCCATATAGAGCATCCTGAATTTTCATCTCAGTTCCTCCCTTATCGAAATCATAGGCGCAAATTTTGCGCCATGAAACTTATGGTAAATTTCTCAGCAAGTTAAGTAGGCGATCCCCTCGCTTGGTGTCAAAAAAAAACCGGCATCTGCCGTTAGAGGTATTAGTTGTATCATCATGACGACACTCTGCTTATACGCTAATATATGCGACGGATCAGATTGATACCAGCAGATTTCGGACAATACAGAGATTTATTCTAACAAAAATCGGTAGCAAGTGTAGCGGCTCGCCCTTGATTAGGTCATTACCGTTGTAAAAAAATCCGACGCGCCGAGGCGTCATCCAAACTGGGTTCACGGCGTAGCTGCGGCGGGTCTCTGAACTTAAGCATTTTGGGGAGGACGCCGCCGCGCGCCGGCAAGGTTGCTGCCGTACCCGCGCGGGACTATCGTGCGCACGAGGCCGCACCCGAGAGGAAACGATGTTCAAGGGATCGTTCGTCGCGCTGATCACGCCCTTCCGCAACGGAGGCATCGACGAGGCCAAGTTTCAGGATTTCGTCTCCTGGCAGGTCGAGCAGGGCACCCACGGCCTGGTGCCGACCGGGACCACCGGCGAGGCGCCGACCCTGAGCCACGAAGAGCAGGAGCGGGTCATCGCGCTGTGCGCCGAAGTCGCCAACGGCAGGGTGCCGGTGGTCGCCGGAACCGGCTCGAATTCGACCGCGCACACGATCGAGCTGACGCGGATGGCCAAGGCAGCCGGGGCCACCGCCGCGCTGGTCGTCTGCCCCTACTACAACAAGCCGACGCAGGAGGGCTTGTACCAGCATTTCAAGGCGGTTCACGATGCCGTCGACATCCCGGTCGTGATTTACAACATCCCCGGGCGCTCGTCGGTCGACATGAGCAACGCGACGATGGCGCGGCTTGCCAAATTGCCCAACATCGTCGGCGTCAAGGACGCGACCAACGACCTCGCCCGGCCGTTGCGCCTGCGGGTCGAGATCGGCCCCGACTTTGCGATGATGTCGGGCGAGGACGCGACCGCCGTCGCCTATCTCGCGCAAGGCGGCGACGGCTGCATCTCGGTCACCGCCAACGTCGCGCCGCGGCTGTTGGCCGAAATGCACGAAGCCTGGCAGCGCGGCGAGGCCGACACGGTGCGCCGGATCAACGAGCGGCTGATCCCGCTGCACGACGCGCTGTTCGCCGAGACCAGCCCGGCGCCGGTCAAATACGCCGCCTCGCTGCTCGGCAAGTCCGCGCCGGCGGTCCGCCAGCCGTTGTGCGCGATCATGTCCGAGACCGAGGAGCGGGTCGCCCGCGCGATGCGCGGCGCCGGTTTGCTGAACTGACGAGCCGAGCCGGGCCGAGCGCTGGGACGGGGCGGGGGCGATGCGCTCGGAGGACCGCTATGTCGCGCAGAACCGCCGCGCCCGCCACGACTACCTGATCGAGGACACGCTCGAAGCCGGCCTCGTGCTGCAGGGCACCGAGGTCAAGGTGTTGCGCAAGGGCCAAGCCAGCATCGCCGAAGCCTATGCCGACGAAAGCGGCGGCGAGCTGTTCCTCGTCAACGCGAACATCCCGGAATATGCGAGCTCGGCGCACTTCAACCACGAGCCACGCCGGCCGCGCAAACTGCTGCTGCACCGCAAGGAAATGAACCGGCTGCTCGGCGCGATCCGGCGCGAAGGCGTGACCGTCGTGCCCCTCTCGATCTATTTCAACGAGCGCGGGCGCGCCAAGATCGCGCTCGGGCTCGCCCGCGGCAAGCGCAAGGCCGACAAGCGCGAGGCCGAGAAGGCGCGCGACTGGCAGCGCAGCCGCGCCCGCATCCTGCGCGACCGCGACATCTGACGGGTTTCCACCGCACGGGTTGCCACCGCACGGGTTCCCCTACCGCGGCCGATCCCGGCCGCGCGGCCCGAGCCTCAAAAGTGAACTTCGTATTCGGCCTGCCAGCGCCAGGTCTCGCGCGGCGCCCATGGGCGGATGCCGAACAAGATGCCGCCGTTCCAGTTGAGGTCGCCCGGGCCCAGATGCAGAACGGTGCCGAACAGCTGCGGGCCTATGCGGTTGTCCTGGGGCCAGCCGGAATTGTATCCGGGGAAGCCGCTTGGCTGGCCGTAAGCCTGAAACCCCGGCTCGATCGGCGTGCCGAGCGCGATCCTCGTCTCCCACGCATAAAGAAACTGCGGTCTTCCGGAGGCGTAGGCGGTGCCGACGTCGTGCTGCATGAACAGGTTGACCGTATTGATCGTGTGAAAGAATTCCTTGCGCAAAATCGGCCCGAACGTCACCTCGTTCGGCGTGTCGGCCAACGTCGTCTTGCCGAGCTCAAAAAAGAAGCCGCTGTCCATCCAATATTCGCCGCGCTCGGTAAATTGCAGGACGTTTTCCCAGGTGACCTGGCTAAAGCGGATCGACTGGCCCGGCCCAGGCGGGCGTTCCTGCTCCAACTCGATCTCGGTGCGCCAGAAGCTGTTGACGCCATACTCGAACTCGGTGACCGGGCTCAGCTCGCCGCTGTGAGCGGCCAGCGGGTCCTGGCCGATGTCGCCGATCGGCTCGACCGCAAACTCGCCGGTTTCGGCGTCGGGCATCTCGACCTTGAAATCCGCGGTGGCGGGGGTCGCGGCGGCCATGCTAAAGGCCGCCCCGATCGCGAGGCTCAAGGCGCTGAGGCGGCGCATCGCAAATCCTTTGGAAATGTCGGCCCGGCGAGGCCGAAAGGGTGATCAGCCGCGGCTCACCGGGCGGCGGCCGGCCGCGCCAACGGGGAGGCGGGCTGGCGCGCGAGGAGCCGCATCAGACCGCCGATGACGACGATCGTCGCGAGGTAAAAGACCACCTGGATGCCGGCCGGCTGCGCCGAATACCCGATCAGCACGTGCAGCAAGGTGCCGAGCATGCTGCGCTCGCCGAGGATCGAGGAGGTGTCCCACAGGTCGTTGCCCAGCGACGGCAACAGGTTCGCCTGCATCAGAAAGGCCGCGCCCTGAGAGGCCATGCCGGCGGCCAGCAGCAGGATCAGCCAGCTGGTGACCGTAAACAGCCGCTTCAACGGGATCGCGAGCAGCCCGAAATAGATCAGCGAGCCGATCGCGACCCCGCCGACCAGCCCGAAAATGCCGCCGACCAGCATCGTCAGCGCGCCGACCCCGGAGGCGACCGCGATGCCGTACAGAAACAGCACGACCTCCGAGCCTTCGCGCAGCACCGCGATGCCGACGACGAGACCAAGCGCGTAGAGCGGCCGGCTGCCGCCCACCACCGCCTTGCCGAGGCTTGCCGCAGCCGAGGCCAGCTCGCGCCCATGGCGGTTCATCCAGATGTTGTGCCAGCCGAGCATCGCCACCGCGGTAAACAGGATCGCGGCGTTGAACAACTCCTGGCCGATGCCGTTGACGGCGTCGGCGATCGCCTCGGCGCATGCGGCGACGACCGAGGCGCCGAGCACGCCGGCGACAATCCCGCCGGCGACCCAGACGCCGCGCCGCGGCACGCCGCGGCTTGCCGCCAGCACGATGCCGACGACAAGTGCTGCTTCGAGAACTTCACGAAAAACGATGATTGCGGTGGCCAGCATCGCGATCCCCGTTACTTGACGATCAGGTGGCCGCGCGTCTGCGGATGAAAATCGTCAAAAAACTCATAGCTGCCGGCATCGAGCGGCCCGACAAACACGGTGATCTCCTGCCCGGGGCCGACGATCTTCTCGCGATGAAACTGGCTGCTCTCGAATTCCGACGGGGTCTGGTTGTCGTTGCGAACCAACAGCTTGACCTTGACGCCGGCCGGGATCTGGACCTCGCTCGGCACAAACTGGTTCGACTTCATGACAATCGGAAAGCTCGGCACGTCCGCCCGCGCCGGGGCGACGGATAGGAAGGCCAGCAGCACACCGACCGGGACCACGTGACGCATCGGACTTACCCGCGCCTTGCGAATGCGAACGTGTCGCAATATCGCGGAAGGCGGCTTGCGACGCAATCGCAATCTCACGATGGTTTCGCGGCCGAGCCATGCGCCGGGTGCAGCCCTCGATGGCCGTCCGCCGCGAGACGCGCGAGCAGGTTCGCGAACACCGCCTCGAACATGGCCGCGGTCAGCCTGCCGGTGTTGGTGTTGAGGCGCGAGCAGTGATAGCTGTCGGCGAGCAGCCGGCCGTCGGGCAGCGCATGCACCGCACCGTGCGCAAACGGGAAAAATCCGCGGCGCAGCCCGAGGGCCGACAGCACCGCGGTATGGGCGATCGCGCCCAGCGCCAGAAAAGCCCGCAGGCGCGGCAGTGCTGCGATCTCCGCCGCGAGAAATTGCCGGCAGGCGGCGATCTCGCGCGGCTCCGGCTTGTTCTGCGGCGGCACGCAACGCACCGCGTTGGTGATCCGCGCCGCAACGAGGGCGAGCCCGTCATCCGGCCGCGCGTCGTAGTGGCCCTCGGCCAAGCCGAATTTGCGTAGGCTCGCGTAAAGCAGGGTCCCGGCATAGTCGCCGGTGAACGGCCGCCCGGTGCGGTTGGCGCCGCGCAGCCCCGGCGCCAGCCCGACAATCAGCAGTTCGGCCGCGTCCTCGCCAAACGGCGGGACCGGGGCGTTGAACCAGTCGGGGTGCGCCGCCCGTTGGCTCTCGCGAAACGCCGCCAAGCGCGGACAGAGCGGACAGTCGCGGCCCGGCTGCGCCATCTGAGCTTGCGCCATCTGAGCTTGCGCCATCTCCGGCTGCGCCAACGAAGGCGGCGGCCCGGCGGATGACCCAGCCGTATCCGGCGGCGGGGCGCTCACGCCTCGTCGACGGGCTCGACGCGCGCCCGCAGCTCCTCGCGCGGGTGATGGTTGCGCGCGATGCTCGGCGCGAGGTCCTGCAATTCGATAAAGTTGTCGGCCTGGCGGCGCAGGTCGTCCGACACCATTGGCGGCGACGAGCGGATCGTCGACACGACCGACACCCGGACACCGCGGCGCTGCACCGCCTCGACCAGCCGGCGGAAGTCGCCGTCCCCCGAGAACAGGATCGCGTGGTCGATAAACTGCGCCATCTCCAGCATGTCGATCGCCAGCTCGATGTCCATGTTGCCCTTGATCCGCCGCCGCCCCATCGCGTCGGTGAATTCCTTGGTGGGCTTGGTCACCATCGCGTAGCCGTTATAGTCGAGCCAGTCGACCAACGGCCGGATCGGCGAGTATTCTTGGTCCTCGACCAATGCCGTATAATAAAATGCGCGGATCAGCCGCCCCTTGGTGCTGAACATGTCGAGGAGGCGCTTGTAATCAATGTCGAAGGCGAGGCCGCGTGCAGCGGAATAGAGGTTAGCGCCGTCGATGAATATGGCAATGCGCTCTTCCGGATAGAAAATCATCGCCGATAATGCTCCAAATCGGGTTAACTTAATAAAAGTGTCGTACAGCGGGCAATCCGGGTCAAGCGCAACCTCGCCAGCGCCGCCCAGCTTCCGGAACATTGTCCGCCGTCGCCGGCGAACCGATCGGCGACCAGCAGGCCGACCTCGCGCAAGAACGCGGCCGTCAACGTCGAGGCAACTGACAGCCCGCGCAATACAGCCAGCCTGCCGCACCGGCGGCATGCCGGGCGCGGCCGGAACGGCGAACCATCGCGGGCGTTTGCGCCGCGGGTGTCGGGTCGAGCGGGAATGCTGACGATTGCAGAGGCGCAAAAGCGGACCGAAGAGTTTCTAACGGGGCAGATGCCTCAGGTGCTGCACGCGGTCGAATACGAGCTGCCGAGCTTTGACATCGAGCCGGCCCAGGCCGACCTTGCAAGCGCGGCGCGCTCGCGGGTCGAAATCCGCCATGTCCGCGGCGCCTCCGACGCGACGTACCTGGTCCATGCCTTTGGCGACGAGCTGTTGATGCAGCTGCAGCTCAACGTGCACCGGCTGGTCGTCGTCTACCGCGTGCCGGCGCTCGACGCGCTCGACGCCGGCACCTTGTCGGTGCGCCTCGAACGCTGGCGAATTGGCGCCGAGCACGCCGGCTGGAAGTTCGGCTGGCGCGACGCGCCGGTCGCCGGCGGCTTCGCGCGCCGCTATGTCGAGACCTATTGCTATGCCTTCGCCGCCCCCGACTTTCTCGAAAGCGAGCAGCAGCAGCTCTACTGGCGCACCGACATTGTGCAGATGACGCGCTATTACATGCTGGAAGCGGCGCGCGCCGGCATTCGGCTGTCGCCGCGGCACGCCGGGTTTCCGGTGTAGACCCCCGCCGCGCGGCCCATGGCGGCAAGCCCGCAAACCGCCCGTCGATGCGAGATCGAGCGGCCCCGGCAAAGGGAGCGAGCGCCAGCGCAGCAGATTTTTCCGAGACCCCTTTCGGTCGGAGGCCGTCATGGTTGAGCCGAACGCTCAGCGCAGCGAATTTTTCAAAGGATTCGAGACCGAGCGGATCAGGACATCAGGCGCCACGATCAACACCGTTTACGGCGGCAACCGTGACGGCTCGCCATTGCTGCTGCTGCACGGTATTCCCGAGACGCATGTTGTCTGGCGCAAGGTCGCGCCCGCGCTGGCGCAGGATTATTTTGTTGTGATCTCGGACTTGCGCGGTTATGGGGACAGCAGCAAACCACCCGGCGGCGGCGATCACTTCGCGTACTCAAAGCGGGCGATGGCGCAGGACCAAGTCGAAGTGATGAGATATTTGGGATTTGAGAAGTTCGCGCTCGTCGGGCATGACCGGGGCGGCCGCGCCGCGCATCGTTTGGCTCTCGATCACCCCGAGGCGCTGACCAAGCTCGTCATTCTCGATATTGTGCCGACGTATCTCTTGTATCGGCAGATCACGCAGGAGTTCGCGACGATTTTTTATCACTGGTTTCTGCTGGTTCAGCCGCCGCCGTTTCCCGAAACCATGGTTCAGAACAGCGCCGAATATTTTCTGAAGTGCACGTTGCTGTGGCTCGGCGGCAATAAGCTCACGGACCCGTTGCCCGGCTGGATCAGCCCCGCCGTGTTCGAGGAATATCTGCGCACGTTTCGCCAGCCCGACACCATCCACGCCATCTGCGAGGATTATCGCGCGGCGGCCTCGGTCGACCTCGCGCACGACAAGGCGGACCTCGACAAAAAGGTTCAGTGTCCGCTGCTCGTGTTGTGGTCGGAAAGGGGGCCGTTCCATCGCATGTACGACGTTTTGCAGGCGTGGCAGGAGCGCGCGGTTCAGGCAGAGGGCAAGGCCATGCCGACGGGCCATTTCCTGCCCGAGCAGATGCCGCAGGAATTGACGCAAGAAATCGCGAGGTTTCTGCGCGCCTGACCTCGGGTTGGCCGCTTGCCGAACCGGTCGCTCAGGACGTATACGGCGAGGACAGCACGGCGGTGGCCGCCGCTTCGTTCGTCCGCTGCGCCGGCGCCAGGGCGGCAGAGGAGAAGGTCTCATGGCCCAGTCGTTATCGCTGCGCTCTTCGACCTCGGCGACGAGGCTGCTGTTCGGTTTTGTCGCGGGCTTCGCCGCGACCCTGGTGTTCCACCAGATCGGGCTGCTGTTGCTGCATTTCGCCGGGTTGACGCCAAACCTGCCCTACAACACGCACCCGGTCCCGCCGTTCCGCGTGCCGCAGTTCGTCTCGCTCGCCTTTTGGGGCGGCGTTTGGGGCATCGTCTTTGTGCTGGTCGAGCGTGCGCTGGCACGCAGCCCGGGCGGCTACTGGGTCGGTGCGATTGTGTTCGGGGCGGTTTTCCCGACGCTTGTCGCGTGGTTTGTCGTATTGCCGCTGAAGGGCCTGCCGGCCGGCTTCGGCTTCCACTTCCCCGGTGTGCTGGTCGGCCCGATCGTCAACGGGTTGTGGGGGCTCGGCACGGCCCTCTTCCTGCTGCTGCTGTCGGGGCCGCCGCGCCGCTCCTGAAGGACGGAACGGATGGTACCTGCTCTTCTTCGTCGCCCCCGCGAAAGCGGGGGGCCAGGGCAAGCGTTCGGTGCCCGCCGCCCTGGGTTCCCGCTTTCGCGGGAATGACGGAAACACCGGTATTATGGAGCAAGCGCCACCACGGCGCGATTGCAACATGTTGCGGATTTATCACGATATAGGGAGGTCGGTTAGGTAGGGGGCGCCCGCGATGGGCGCCGTATTTCCTCAGGATTGTGCCCGGGGTGGTCAGCGCAGTAGGCTGCGCGCAACCCCCACCGCTGTTGAGCGGGAGCGCGCAATGACCAGACTAGAGCTGCTTCGGCAATTATCGTTTGGAGCCCAGGTTGCTGAGGATGAGGTACAGGAATTAGCAAATTATTTTGTCGAAACGCACCAGTGGAATCAAATATCCAATGGCAGCTTAGACATTATTCGTGGAGAAAAAGGGGCAGGCAAAAGTGCCATTTATTCATTGCTTTCTACTAAAGTCGATGAATTTTTTGATCGCGGTATACTCCTAGTTGCTGCTGAAAATCCGCGCGGTACGACCGTATTTCGCGACATAGTGTCCGATCCTCCCGCCACAGAACAGGAATTCGTCTGGCTCTGGAAGGTTTACATTTTGACAGTTATTGCACAAAAATTTAAGGAATACGATATTGGTGGAGCGGATGCACGAAAACTTTATGCGGCTCTTGAGGACGCAAAGCTGCTCGCTCGGGATCACGATCTCAGCGGAATGTTGCGAAGCGCGCGACACTTTGTTCGACGACTCATGAAATTGGAAATCCAGCCTACGGTTGAATTTAACTCGTCCTCAGGGAACCCCTCATATGGCGGTAAGATCACATTGGGAGAGCCGGAGGCAGATTTAAAACAGATGGGCTTTAATTCCGTTGATTCGCTTTTTTTATTGGCAAACGCAGCCCTGCAAAGCCACGGATACAATGTGTGGGTATTGTTAGACCGACTAGATGTAGCATTTTCGGAAACTCACGATCTTGAGGCCAACGCACTTCGGGCGCTTCTGCGCGTTTATAGTGATTTGAGGTCATTCTATCATGTATCGCTGAAGATTTTCCTGAGGGAGGATATTTGGAAGCGCATATTTGAGACGGGATTTCGAGAGGCAAGCCATATTAACAAATATGTTATGCTGAACTGGTCACCAGAGACATTACTCAATTTGGTTATCCGAAGATTACTAAGCAACCGTGTGCTGCTGACAGAGTTTGAAATAGACAGGGAATCTACACTTCAGGATTCCAAGTTACAAGAGGAAGTATTTTATCGGCTATTCCCGAAACAGGTGGAACAAGGGCGACAAAAATCATCTACGTTCAAATGGATGGTTAGCCGATGCGCCGATGCGACAGCCAAGACCGCGCCGCGTGAGCTTATTCATTTACTAAAGTCAGTACAACAAGACGAAATCAAGCGGCTTGAAAATGGGGGTGCGCTCGCATCGGATGGTCAGCTATTCGATCGATCCGTATTTAAGACTGCGCTTCTACCAGTGTCCACCGCGCGGCTTCATCAGTACCTGTACGCTGAATATCCCGACCAAAGAGAGCTTCTGACTGCGTTGGAGCATGAGAAAACGGAGCAAACCACGGCCAGTCTTGCGAGAATATGGGGAATGGATGAGGTGGCGGCCGCGCAAAAAGCGGAGAAACTGAAGGAAATCGGATTTTTTGAACGACGCGGTTCGCGAGAGAGTCCGAGTTATTGGGTTCCGTTCTTATATCGTGACGCGTTAAACATGATACAGGGGCGCGCTGACCAGATTACGGAAGGGACAGACGAGGAGTAGCGTTCAAAGGTCCGCTAGCGTTACTCCCTCCAATTCGAGCACCGCCAAACAAGCTAGAAAAAATGTCGTTGCGAATGTACCCCGCGCCAGTTTGCCAGTAATCGAGGTTTCTGTCTCTTGCAGGCCGTGTTGATTTAGCCGTTCAGCCAGTTCCTTATAGCCGACGCCAGCCCGTTTCAGTTCGGCCTTCAGGAACCGACTGGCTTTCTCGCCCCATTCCCGTTCACGATCAGTTGACGCCACAATCTATGCCTCTGCATGCGACTTCTGCGGAATATGGAAGGTTTATGTTGACTACGCAATCTCAGAAAGCTACGGTATGCGGTAGGAACCTAACGCATATCCAAGATGCCCGCTCATTTTCTCCTCACCGCAGCCGCAAGGACGCTCTCGTTAGCGTCTGTCGCGCGCATGTCGGATGAGGAAGCGGAGCGGGTCTTTGTCCGTCTTCGCTGGTCAGACAACAACGGCGATGCGTACTGCCCACACTGCGGTTGTCTGACCGTCTATGCCTGCCGCCGGCCGAACGGCGCGCCGCGCTGGCGCTGCAAAGCCTGCCGCAAGGATTTCTCGGTTACGTCCGGGACGCTGTTTGCATTCCACAAGCTGCCGCTGCGGGCGTACCTGATGGCGGTCGCGATCTTCGCGAACGAGGTCAAGGGCAAGAGCATGCTGGCGCTCAGCCGCGATCTTGGCGTGCAGTACAAAACGAGTTTCGTTTTGGCGCACAAGATCAGGGAGGCGATGGCATCTGAGGTCCGCCGTTCCGCGATCGGCGGTGAGGGCAAGCGCGCAGAGGTCGATGGCGGCTATTTCGGCGGATACGTCAAGCCCGCCAACCGGCGCGAGAACCGGCGGGACCGCCGGCTGCGGCAGAACCAATCGGGCAAGCGCAAGGTCGTCGTCGTGATCCGCGAGCGCGGCGGCAAGACGCTGCCGGGCGTGTTCCGTAGCGAGGCCGATGCGCTCAGCTTCATCCGCCGGCAAGTCCCGGTCGGAACCGAGCTATACGCCGACGAGGCCGGTTCCTGGAACGATCTTCACGCCCGGTACACCTTGCACCGCATCAACCATCAGGAAGCCTACAGCCTCGGCGACGCAGCGCAGACGCACACCAACAACGCGGAGGGATTTTTCTCACGCATGCGCCGGGGCGAAATCGGCCACCACCATCATGTTGCCGGCCCTTATTTGATCCGATTCGCGCAAGAGGCCGCGTGGCGCGAGGATCACAAGCGCGACCCGAACGGCTTCCAGGTCGACCGGCTTGTCGGGCTGGCGATGCACAACAAGCCGAGCGTCGATTTCTGCGGATACTGGCAGCGGGCGCAATCGATTTAGCCGCGTTGGCTTCGCTCCCGTTTTCCGATACGCCCGCGATCAACGAATATCTGTAGCTGCGTCATCACGAGGTAACGAATCGTTTCGGCGCGGCTACTCCCCACTTCTTTTTGATCGACAAGCTCCATCAACAGCGTCATTGCGCCTTCCGGCAGCGAAAAGCTGAGCGGGGTGTTTTTGTCGTCGTCGGTCTTGATCGGCATGCTTCTAAGCACGTTCTAGCATGCTTAGAAGCCTTGACAACAGTAACGTGCGGGGCGCACAAGATGTTGCGGTTCCGAACTATCCACCGCTAGGGAACGGCGGAATAGCGAGGATACAGCGGAATTTCGGCAGACAGCCGAATCGATTCGCGTAGGATGGCGATTGGCGGGTTGGTTCAGTGGGGCGAGTGAGGGGATTCGAACCCCCGACCGTCTCTTCACCAGGGAGCCGCTCTACCAACTGAGCTACACCCGCCGCCACTGACGAGCGCCCCATTCGCGGGAACGAGTGGGGCGCTCTGATTCTAGGCGCAGAATAGGCGATGTCGCAAGCAAGATTTAGTATGGTCAGTTTTCCCGATTAGCTAAATCGAGTAGTGATTTCTGCTCCCGTTCCCCAGTTTCCACATTACCCCGCGCCCCTGCCCGACCTTCTCGACTGAACCGGATCGGCGCATCGGCCCTAGCGCTGCTTTCACAAGATCGTCGATGCGGTCGCGCAGCACGCGGTCGCCAGCATCAAAGCCCTTGGCCGCGATCACGGCGGCGACAAGCTCGGCGACAGACAGAAGACCTGGCGCGTCCCGGAACGCCTCGCGGCAGAGGCGCGACAGCTCGCCCCGGCCGAAATAGCGGTTGCGCCCACGCACCTGTCTTGGGCGTATCGCCTCGGGGTCGCGGTCGGGCTGGTACAGCCGCAGCACGCCGTCAAGGTGCATCAGGTCGGCGCGGTGCTGCGCGAGGAGCCTTTCGAGGCTGTCGATCAGCCCGGCGACCTCGGCTCGCTTCGCCCGTAGTGCTGAAATTACATGAGGATCGGCCATCCCCTATATGGTAGGATGGCGACGACCCGTTCTAAATGTGGTTGTGGTGGCTGTTGCTACATAATACCGGGAAACACGGCGGTACCGAATGTCAAATTCTGACTACGAAGAAATCCGCCTCTGGACCAGCCATCGGTACGTCGCGGGGTTAAGATGTGCCCGATCACGCAACGGATGCGTCCCCCGGGGACGAGCACGCGCTCGCATTCGCCCCACACGCATGCGGATCGCAACGCCGCAGATTTTCGCGGTCCTAGAGGGCTTCGCTTGCGCGCAATCGGCTATGACCGCCGCTCGGCGGCGAATCACGCTGGGGCGAGGATGGGGTTCAGCGGGTCGCGGCGGTGATCGCCGCACCCAGATCCTTGGTGCCGGCATTGCCGCCGAGGTCGGGGGTGCGAATGCCGCCGTCTGCCAGCACCTCGGCGATCGCGCGCTCGACGGCCGCGGCCGCCGCGGTCTCGCCGAAATGCGCCAGCATCATCGCCCCCGACCAGATCTGGCCGATCGGGTTGGCGACGCCGCGGCCGGCGATGTCGGGGGCGGAGCCGTGCACCGGCTCGAACATCGAGGGGTATTCGCGCTCGGGGTTGATGTTGCCCGAGGGCGCGATGCCGATCGACCCGACCACCGCCGGGCCTAGATCCGACAGGATGTCGCCGAACAGGTTCGAGCCGACGACCACGTCGAACCAGTCGGGATGGCGCACGAAATGCGCGGTCAGGATGTCGATGTGGTACTGGTCGGTCTTGATTTCGGGATAGTCGCGCGCGACCGCGGCAAAGCGCTCGTCCCAATATGGCATCGTGTGGATGATGCCGTTCGACTTGGTCGCCGAGGTCACGTGCTGTTTGCGCGTGCGCGCGAGGTCGAACGCGTAGCGCATGATCCGGTCGCAGCCGCGGCGGGTGAACACCGTCTGCTGCATCGCCATCTCATGCTCGGTTCCGGCATAGAGCCGGCCGCCGATCTCGGAATATTCGCCCTCGTTGTTTTCGCGCACCACGTAGAAGTCGATGTCGCCGGGGGCGCGGTCGCGCAACGGCGACTGGACGCCGGCCAACAGGCGCACCGGGCGCAGGTTGACGTACTGGTGAAAGCCGCGGCGCAGCGGGATCAACAGGCCCCACAGCGAGACATGGTCGGGCACGTCAGGATGGCCGACGGCACCGAGATAGACGGCGTCGTAGAGGCGCAGCCGGTCGAGCCCGTCCTCGGGCATCATCCGCCCGGTCTGGGCATAGCGCTCGCAGCTCCAGTCGAATTCCGTCCAGCTCACGTCAAAGCCGTAGATGGAGGCCGCCCGCTCCATCGCGGCGATCCCTTCGGGCATGACCTCGCGCCCAATCCCGTCGCCGGCGATCACCGCCACCCGGTAACTCTTTGGCATGTCTTACCTCCGAATCCGAAGGGCGAGCTTATGACGGATCGGCCGCGCCGAGAATGCCGGATCGGCGCCGCCCAGACCCGCGCGCGCCGCCCAAGCGTGGACGGCCCCTGCGGTGCAAGAGGGGCAGGTCGGGTCGCGTGCGGTCATGTGCCCGTCCCCGCGCGCCTTCGCAAGGGCATGCGCGGATTGTGTCCGGCCCCGCTTTCGCGAGGGCAGGCTTTTGTGGTGCCGTCGCATGACCGGTGGCCGGGGCGGGAAGCGTACGGTGGGAGTCTCGACTGGGCTCTCGGATCCCGGCGCCATGCG
>Ga0210390_10002260_pt1 | contig 17189 bp, 13 predicted proteins | sample IncBWH11OmetaG_FD_161050 | JGI IMG/M metagenome (GOLD analysis project Ga0210390, IMG submission 161050) | Forest soil microbial communities from Barre Woods Harvard Forest LTER site, Petersham, Massachusetts, United States - Inc-BW-H-11-O ... | reverse complement strand
CGGCACGTTTTGGCACAGTTTCTACGACACGAACGATACAGCCGGTGCCGAAAAGAATTCGCGCAATGATCCTGGAGCGCGTTTCAGCGCCTTTAACCTTTCCTACAGGCTTCCGAAATTGAGAAAATACGTCACCTTTTACCTCGATTCGATAGTCCACGACGACGTAACCCCGATCAGCGCACCGCGACGAGCGTCCTTCCGGACGGGCTTGTACGTTTCGCAGATTCCGAAGCTCAACAAATTCAGTTTCCGCGTTGAAGCCGTATCAACTGATCCGGGGGTCGCGCCCGCCCACTCTGGTCAGTTCGCTTATTGGGAGGTTATCCAAGTTCAGGGATACACCAACAATGGGTTCATCATGGGAGATTGGATCGGCCGAGAGGCGAAGGGGGGGCAAGCGTGGTTGACCTACCATCTCTCGGGCAATGAGTGGATTCAGTTCGAATATCTCAACAAGAAGACGCCGTTCAATTTCGTTCCGGGCGGCACTACTCAGAACCAATTCCAGGCGAGCATTGTGAAGCGGCTTGGCAGAGAGTGGGAACTAAATTCCTGGGTTCAATACGAAGGATGGAAGGCCCCCGCATACAAGCCCGGACTACAGAAGAATACTGCCATCGCGTTCCAGCTAATCTGGTACCCCAGACTTCGCAACAAACCTGAAATACCTTAGTCCAAGGTTAGGCCGAAAACGACTGGAAGTATTCAAGTGATCTTTCTAGTCCTTCCCTTAACTTGATCCGTGGCTCCCATTGGAGCAGGGCTTTGGCGCGTGTGATATCCGGCCGCCGCCGTGTTGGATCGTCCTGTGGCAGGGGAAGGAACAAAATCTCCGAATTGGAACCGGTGACAGAAAGCACTTCACGAGCGCACTCCAGGATCGTCCACTCATCGGGGTTACCGATATTGACGGGAAGGTGCTCATGCGAACGTGACAGACGCAAGATGCCGTCGATGAGATCAGAGACATAGCAGAAGCTGCGGGTCTGGGACCCATCGCCGTAGATGGTCAAGGGCTCACCCTGCAGGGCCTGCACCATAAAGTTCGAGATGACGCGGCCATCATTCGGCTGGAGTCTGGGGCCATATGTGTTGAATATTCGGACAAGCCGGGTGTCGACACCGTAGTAGCGGTGATAAGCCATAACGGCGGCCTCAGAAAATCGCTTCGCCTCGTCATAGACGGACCGTGGGCCAATCGGATTGACGTTTCCCCAGTAGGTTTCGACCTGTGGGTGTACTTCAGGATCACCGTAACACTCGGACGTGGAAGCGTGCAGGAAGCCGGCGCCGTATTTCCGAGCCAAGTCGAGGGTATTGATGGTACCAGCTGAGCCAACGAGGAGAGTTTCGACGCCGAGGCGAGTGTAGTCTATGGGGCTGGCAGGAGACGCCAAGTTGAAGATGAAATCGACTTGACCCGTGTCAAATGGCTTACAAATGTCCTGGTCAACAAAACTGAATTTGCTCTCCCGCCGAAGGTGTTCGATATTAGCCAGATTGCCTGTACTGAGGTTGTCGACACCAATGATCGAGTGCCCTTCAGCCAGCAAGATGTCACAAAGATGGGAACCAAGGAATCCAGCTGCCCCTGTGACCAGAAAATTTCGAGACTTCATTTACTGCCTTTCTTTTGGCGAAATCGCGACCGTTACCGATATCCATCATTTCAAGAGGGCGCCGCAGAGTTGTTAATGATGGTGAACCGCAAGTGCTAGATGTTGGCCGACGACGATGCGAGATCTCGCACCGGATGAACCGCAGGCCGGCCGACGCTTACATAAGTAAAGCCGTATTTGACCATGATATCCGGATGATAAAGATTGCGCCCGTCAATGATGATTGGATAGCGGAGGGTTTTGTTGAGTCGGTCGAGATCCAGAGTCGCAAATTCGGCCCAGTCCGTGAGGATAAGAAGAGCATCAGCGTCTTTCGCCGCAGAGTATGCATTCGTCGCGTAATCGAGGTTGGATCCAGCGGGCAAAATATCTCTTGTGCGATTCATTGCGGCGGGATCGTAGGCTACGATCGAACAACCTTCCGCAAGAAGCAATTTGACAATCTCAATTGCCGGCGATTCTCTAATATCATCGGTTTCACCTTTGAAGGCCAGACCCAAAACTCCAATACGCTTGCCGCGGAGGGTCCACAAGGCTGCGCGCACCTTCCCAATGAAACGCTTCTTCTGCTGGTCGTTGATCTTCTCAACTTCTGCGAGAAGGTTAAAATCGATGCCAAGTTGTTCAGCCACAGAGCGAAAAGCGGCGACATCCTTGGGAAAACAGGAGCCGCCATATCCAATACCGGGGCGGAGGAATTTGGATCCGATACGGCTATCGAGCCCCATGCCACGTGCCACCTGCTCGACGTTTGCATCAGCGGCTTCGCAAAGATTGGAGATTGCATTAATGAATGAAATCTTCAGGGCGAGAAAAGCATTCGATGCATGCTTAATGATCTCGGCACTCTTAGTGGATGTGAGCACCAGCGGCGGCGGATACATCGCATTGCAAGGGCCAGCAATCGCACCGCCCTGCGAATAATAACTGCCGCTGGTTAGCGGGAGATAGATGCGGGCTAGCACAGCGGCAGCGCGTTCGCTATCCGCGCCAACCACAATGCGATCGGGATGGAGGAAATCGGAAACGGCAGTTCCCTCCCGCAGGAATTCTGGATTAGACACCACATCGAAAAGATGACGTGCAGCACCGTTTCGTTCCATCGAACGAGTGACCCACTCATTCGTATAGACCGGGACTGTGCTCTTCTCGACAATCACCCTATAAGAGGTAAGTGAACGTGCGATTTCGCAGGCTACAGCTTCTACAAATGACAGATCGGCATCCCCAGCCTGGTTTTGTGGTGTGCCAACGGCTATGAAGATTACCTCACACTCGCGTACAGCCTCGGCGAGATCGGTCGTGAACCGAACCTTCGTGTTTCCGAACTTTTCCAGAAGCTCGGGAAGGCCATTCTCGTGAATGAGAGAGTTGCCTGCCTGAAGAGACGCAACCTTCCGCTCATCATTATCTACGCAAATAACGTCGTGTCCCACTTCTGCGAAGCAAACGCTTGCGACAAGACCTACATAGCCCGATCCAACTACTGCAATTTTTACGTTTTCGCTCATATCATCGCTACGCCGATGTCTCCCAAAGAAAGGATATCCGATAATAGAGCTATTCCAGAAGGGAAGGGACTTTTTGCACCTCTTTGTTGCCATTGAGGATACAGTCTTCCTTCAGAAAGGCACACTCGGGTAGACTAAGGGCAATGGGTTCCCATAATACGCAACCGCCGGCCACGGGTGTACCGGAGACCAACCAGAGCGGATTCAGTACGACGGTTACAGATACTACGCTGTCTGAAGCGCTGATCGTGCTGCGTAAGCGACGGTGGGTCCTAATTATCGCCGTACTCTTGGGTTTGGCTTACGGGGTTTTTAAAGCAGAATCTCAGCCAAAGCTTTACGATGCATATGGCCGGATCCAGGTCCGCTCTGGCTCTTCGAACGAGTATAGAGTCAACGCGGTCCAAGGTTATGGCGGCGACTCCAGTTCGAGGATGCTAACTGAGATCGAAATTCTGAAGAGCGACTCTTTGATGTTGAAGGTTTGTCGCGAGATGGATTTGTCGAACAACGCAGATTTCCTTGAACAGAAAGGCCCCGTTCCTCACACCACGCTCGACGATGGACAGACCAGGCAAGCAACAGTTCACCGCTTGCAGAGTAATCTCCACGTCGCCCTGGTTCCGAAGACGGATATTATCCGCATTAGCTACAGCAGCTTGAATTCGAAGCTGTCTGCCGATATCGTCAACAAAGTAATTTCCGACTACATGCAGCGCAGCTATCAGGTTCGGTTTGACTCATCACAAAGGGTTTCTGAATGGCTCTCGGGAAAACTGGATGATCTGAAGCAGCAGGTCGAGACGTCCCAAGAGCAGATGATGGACCTGCAGCGGCGACTGGGTATTCTGGGATTCGATCCCGCTCATAATCAAATCAGCAGTTCGCTGGACGATCTTGCCAGGGCGTCGGCCGCTGCAAAACTGGCACGCATTATTGCAGAAGCTCGATACCGCGTTGTAAGCGGGATGGATCCTGACTCGATAGAGAGTGCACTAGAGTTGACTCCAGGCACAGCACCTGGTGAATTAAATATCCTTCGCGGACAGCTTGCAACGGCTAGATCAAGTTACGCGCAGATGGAATCTACGCTTGGCCCAAATCATCCTCAAGCGAAAGCTCTCAAGGCGCAGATTGACGAGCTCATCAAAGAGATTGATGCCGAACAGAATCGGCTGCTCTTGCAGGCGAAGCAAAACTATATTGTTGCGCGGGCCAATGAAGACCAAACAACAGGGGCGCTCGAAGCCCAGAAGGCAGACGCCTACAAGCTACGCGACCAACTCGTCGAATACACATTACGACAGCGGGAATTTGAAGCCAACCGGACGCTGTACGACAGTCTGCAGCAACGCCTTCGGACGGCGAGCGTCCAGTCGGGCTTAGAGTCGCTGGAAATAGACGTCGTCGACCCAGCGTTGCCGCCGGCAAATCCACTGTTGCGTCCGCAGTCGACCATTATCCTTACCGCCCTCGTCTTCAGCATTCTTGCCGGCATCGTCATCGCCTTCCTCATGGAGAGCCTGGACACCGGACTACGGAGTATTGCGGAGATCGAAAGCATTACGGAGTTGCCGTCGCTTGCGATTATTCCGCGGGCGCGCCGATCGTCCGTCGATCAGGCAGGAACTCTGACGACAGCGCAGCGTAATATCAGCGTGTTGACGCAGCCAAAATCGCAGTTTGCTGAGGCCTTTCGATCCCTTCGCACATCGCTTCTTTTGTCGACTGCAGGGCATCCACCGAAGCTGATCGTATTGACGAGCGCGACGCCGTCGGAGGGCAAGACTACGGCTGCGAGCAACCTAGCAGCAATATTGGCACAGCGGGACACTCGTGTTCTTCTAATCGATGGAGACCTGCGTCGACCCAATATTCATCACCGGTTCGGATTGAATGGCAAGATCGGCCTGACCACTGTACTGACCGGAGCAACTACCCTGGAAGGCACAGTGCAGAGCGTTCCCGAAATTCCAAATCTGGATATTCTACCTAGCGGGCCAGTTCCCCCATTTCCGACGGAGATGCTAAGTTCTGGCGCGATGGAAGCAATTCTGAAGCGATGTGGTGAGCTTTATGACTACATCGTCATCGATTCTCCTCCGATCCTTTCCGTCACCGACGGCGTCATCCTCGCGCGGCAAGCAGACGCAGTTGTTCTGGTCGTACGTCATGGAAAATCCAGCAAACATGTCGTGCGTCGAGCCAGAGATATTCTGCTTCGTTCTGGTGCCGGTATCACAGGGATTGTCCTTAATGCGGTTGATCTGAACTCGCCGGAGTATTACGGATACTACGGATACTCAGGCTATTCATATTCAAGTGTAGATTCCGAAAGCTGGGAGTCGCACAAGGCATCCGGAGAAGAAACCCACGAAGTGGAAGGGACGAAGAGATGAGACAGTTGCGCGGCACTCTCCAAACCAACGGATTCGTCCTGAATTCGGCCGTTGCTCTTGTACTAGCTCTGTCGAACCTCGCGGCCGTCGCCCAGTTCAGCGGCCCGGCACCGGGAATTTCCACACCCATCAACGTTCCGGTCGTGATAACGACAGACCCGGCGATTCTATACCCAGCCAACCGCGACATCTATCTGGGACGTGAAGATCTGATTTCCGTCCGCCTCTACGAAAGCCTGGACTACAATCCGACTGTTCGCGTGAGCCAGGAAGGTAATGTTCAACTTCCTTTGATCGGCACCATTCATGTGGAAGGTCTTACTCTGCATCAGGCTCAGGACTTGATCGCACAAAAGCTTGTGAGTGCCGGAATGTATCGGGACCCCCAAGTTTCGATTCAGATTACAGAATCGCCCAACCAGATAGCTACTGTCATAGGTGAAATACATGGGATTGTGCCGATCATCGGCGAGAGACACCTCTATGACGTTCTGTCGGCGGCCAGCGGAGGCGGCGGCTTACCTAACACAACTACAACCGTCGTAGTTGGAGGTGTTGGACTACCCAACACAGCAAGTCACGTGATTACCATCAATCGCTACGGTCAGAAAGATCCGATCACGGTCGATCTCGGGACCGACCCGGCAAAGAGCGCACTCGCTAATATTCCGATCTTTCCTCGGGACACTATCGTTGTCCCACGGGTGGGAGTGGTGTACGTCCTTGGCGCATTCAAGACTCAGGGCGCGATTCCCCTTCAACAAAATGCACCCCTAACCTTAATGAAAGTAGCAGCACTCGCGGGCGGGCCAGGCTTTGAGGGCCAGCAGAGCGACCTCCGTATCATTCGGTCAGTTGGAGTTGATCGTCAGGTAGTGCGTGTTGACATCGGGAAAGTTATTAAGGGCAAGGCTCCTGATCCTGTGCTGGAACCAGAGGACATCGTGTTTCTACCTACCAATCAAATGAAAGCAGCGATCAAATCTGGTGGCCTCTCAACCTTGCTCGGCATTGCATCGATTCTTATCGTCGCCATCAACCAGTAGCGTGGCTCGTGAAGAACGAGACGCAGAGCCAGGATTTTGCGTGAGACCCGACGAGATATGGTTTTAGCCACGTCAGATATGGGCAATCGCCCGAACAAAGTAAAATTGGCCTACCTGGTAAGCCATCCCATTCAATATCAGGCGCCGCTCCTACGGCGGATTGCCCAAGAACCCGACATCGATCTGACTGTTTTCTTCGGCTCTGATTTTTCCTTGGGCAGCTACCAGGATGAAGGATTTGGTGTATCCGTGAAGTGGGACGTGCCGCTCCTCGACGGATATCACCATCGGTTCCTCCCGGTGCTGCGGGACAATGGCACCCAGACGGTCACCACCCCCCTGAACTATGGAATTCTCAGTGCTCTTCGCGGCAACCGGACCGATCCGAAATTTGACATTCTTTGGGTTCATGGGTACGCGATGGTCAATGCTATACATGGAATGTTGGCTGCGAAGGCGTTGGATATTCCAGTATTACTGCGCGGCGATATGTGGTTGAGAGATCGCCCGCGGAGTGGACCTAAGCTTCTGCTGAAGCAAGTGTTCATGCGGTTGCTGAAGAATTTAGTCAGTGGGATTTTGCCGGTCGGCACCCTGAATGAAGAATATTGGAGGCATTACTTCGGCGAAGGCGTTCCACTGTTTTTGATGCCATACGCGGTGGATAACGACTACTTTCGAAGACGCAGCCTCGATTCGGCGACAACGAAGGATGAGTTGCTCTTGGAACTTGATCTGGATAAAAGCAAACCCGTGATTCTGTTTGCCTCAAAGCTACAGAAGCGCAAACATTGCTCGGACTTACTGGCTGCATACCGTATTTTGATTGACAAGAAGAGCTATGCGGATCGGCCCTATCTTGTAATTGTTGGGGATGGGGAAGAGCGATCGGCACTAGAAGATCTTGTACGAGCCGAAGGATTGCCCGATGTTCGATTTTGCGGCTTTCGGAACCAATCCGAATTACCCCGTTTTTTTGATATCGCCAGCGTATTTGTCTTGCCGGCCCGCCATGAGCCGTGGGGGCTGATCGTCAACGAAATAATGAACTCGGGCAGGGCTGTAATTGTCTCAGACGATGTTGGCTGCCATCCCGACCTGATTACGGATGGGGTTGAGGGATACGTATACCCTGTGGGTAATGTGGACGCGTTGGCTAACGCCTTGCAACGCGTGCTGGACAGCCCGGAGACTGCCGCTAAGATGGGCCAGAATGCACTGCGGCGAATTCAGACGTGGAGCTTTGAGGAAGACGTTCTCGCGCTCCGTGCGGCCATCGCCCAACTAACCCACAAAATTCCAGTGTCGGGCACAGCCATTCATTCTTAACTAGGCCAACTCCGAGATGAGCGATAAGAGGAATACAACGAAGAGGAAAGTTAGAGTAGCTTACCTGGTAAGTCACCCGATCCAATATCAGGCTCCATTACTACGCCGGATATCGGAAGAAGCGGATATCGAACTTACTGTCCTTTTCGCTTCCGATTTTTCTGTTCAGCAATACGTCGACAGGGGTTTCGGAGTTAATGTGAAGTGGGATGTTCCTTTGCTTGATGGATACCAGCATGAGTTCTTGCCGGCGATCTGGGACGAAAGAAGGACGGGGCCGAAGAGTCAATTCAACTACGGTATATTTAATCGCCTGTCGGGCAATAAGAAACGGCCTCGTTTCGATGTGCTCTGGGTGCACGGGTATTCAACTCTGAACGCGATTCAAGCGATGCTTTTTGCGAAATTATTGGGAATCCCCGTGTTGCTTCGTGCAGAGTCGCGTTTTCCAGCAAAAGATAGCAGTCGATTCAAGCCCGTTGCGAAGAAGTTCTTTTTCGGACTATTGCGATATTTTGTCGACGGCGCATTGACAATTGGCAGTTCTAACGCGGCATATTGGAAGCATTTTTTAGGAGACGATGTCCCACAGTTTTTGATGCCATACGCAGTCGACAATGATGCTTTTCAAAATCGAAGCCAAGAGGCCACGATCGGGCGCGAGAAATTGTTAAGTGAGCTAAATCTAGATAAATCTAGACCGGTTATCTTGTTTGCTTCTAAGTTACAAACTCGAAAGCGCTGTGGCGACTTGCTTGAGGCCTATTTCAATTTGTCGCCGGGCAACGGAATCGAACCTCATCCTTATCTTGTGATCGTCGGGGATGGAGAGGAACGGACGGCGCTCGAAGGTCGTGCGATGCAAAGCGGTTTTAGCAGCATCCGATTCTGCGGCTTCCGCAATCAATCAGATTTGCCACGATTCTTCGACATTGCGACCGTCTTCGTGCTTCCCTCACAGAATGAGCCATGGGGGTTGATAGTTAACGAAGTGATGAACGCCGGGAGGGCAGTGATCGTCTCCAACGATGTTGGATGTCAACCGGATCTAATCTCGGATGGTGTCGAAGGCTGTATCTTCCCTGCTGGCGATGTTGAAGCACTGACGGACGCATTGCGTAGGGTGCTGGCTCAACCTGAAACCGCCAACATTATGGGACAGCGCGCGTTGGAGCGTATCCGCGATTGGAGCTACGAAAAGGACATTCTTGGTCTCCGGCAAGCAATCGCTCATGTCACAAGGAGGCTGAAGGCTGTGCAAAGCGACTTCAGCCGGGACTTTGCGACAACCACAAATTCTGCTGCTATGCTCGAAAGTAATACATAAGCTCTGATGCGAATTTTGCACATAATCGGAACGTTGAATCCGGAGGCCGGCGGCCCAACCGAGTCGGTGAGGGTCTTGTTGAGTTATGGACCTATTGGATACACGGGCGAGGTCGTTACCCTGGATGATCCTTCAGCACCCTATTTGAGCGATATCGGATTTCCAGTTCACGCTCTCGGCCCCACAAATACCAAGTATGGGTTCAACTCCAAACTGCTGCCATGGCTGAGAAACAACCGCCATCGATTTGACGGCGTCGTGGTTAACGGACTGTGGCAGTACTGCGGATTTGCCGCCTGGCGGACTCTCGCCGGAAATACTCCTTATGTTGTCTTTACTCATGGCATGCTGGATCCCTACTTCAAGCATGCCTTCCCGCTCAAGCATGTGAAGAAGTGGCTTTATTGGATTCCTGCGGAGTACTGGATACTCCGCGGTGCGTACCGTGTTTTATTTACTTCCAAAGCTGAGAAGCGGCTAGCAGAAGAAAGCTTTTGGTTACATCGCTGGAACCCGTATGTCGTACCATACGGAGCGAGCGGGCCGTCCGGCGATCCCGAGGTCCAGAAACGAGCTTTCTTTGCGAAGTGCTCCGATGCCGTTGGCAAGCGATACCTTCTCTTTCTTGGCCGAATCCATCGAAAAAAGGGATGCGATATGTTGATCGACGCCTTCGCTAAAGTAGCAGCGGAGGATCCAGATCTCTATCTTGTAATGGCGGGGCCGGATCAACAGCAATGGAGCGCCAAGCTGAAGGCCACCGCAGTCAGCGCGGGGATTGAAGATCGGGTATTTTGGCCGGGAATGTTGACTGGTGACGCAAAGTGGGGCGCCTTCTTCGCGTCCGAGGCGTTCATTCTGCCCTCGCATCAGGAGAATTTCGGAATCGCTGTGGCAGAGGCACTTGGCTGCGGAAAGCCAGTACTGCTGGCGGATAAGGTGAACATCGCCGAAGAGATTGCTGAGGATGGCGCAGGTCTGATGGAGCTAGATACCCCTGATGGCACGCTAAGGCTCTTGCAAAGGTGGATCGGCATGACCGTATCGGAACGGCAGCATATGGCCGAACTTGCCTATCAGTGCTTCCATCGCAGATATGATATGCGAGAGAATGCAAAGGCTATTATCCGTCTCTTTGGAACAGCTACTGTTCTAACTCCCGCGGCTGTCGATCCGGAATAGGTTCTCGCATCATGCCGAAACAGATTCACTATAATGCGGCGGATCATATCGCTCCAGACACGGCGGCCGATCCATACCTGAGACCTGCGTTTGCGGTTCGCGATCGTCTGCAGCGGTTGATATGGAATATCTGCTGGGCCGTACTCTATAGGACGTCCCCGAGGCCATTCCATTCCTGGAGGGCTTCCCTGCTGCGCTTGTTTGGAGCGACCATGGGACCAAACTGCCATTTTTACCCCCGGTCGAGAGTGTGGGCACCGTGGAATCTAATCTGTGCCGATCAAGTGACTGCGGGTGATGGCGCCGAAATCTACAATCCGGCACCTGTGCGCCTGGGTTCGCATGCAATCCTTTCCCAGGACGCCTATTTGTGCGGGGCCACTCATGACTACAACGACCCCGCATTTCCGCTCATTGCGTATGAGATGCAGATCGGCTCCTATGCATGGGTGTGCGCTCGGGCATCAGTGGCACCGGGAGTCAATGTTGGTGAGGGGACCGTGCTTGCCCTGGGATCGGTTGCCACCCGAAACCTAGACCCCTGGACAGTGTATGCAGGTGTACCTGCAGTCAAGGTCAAGGAGAGGCAGCGGTTCAACACCGCGCTTTCTGTCCCGAGTTAACTATCATTTGGCGAATCAATCCAGAAAATGATCGTTCACCGCATTTCGCTGAATCTTATCGAAGACCCATCAGCCGCGTAACTTTGCCAGAAGATCTGTCGGATGAACTGGCTTAGCGAGAATCTCAAACTCATGGCCCTGTGCCCTCGCCTTCTCCAGCAGATCGGCCGTTGCAGCCTGTCCAGAGAAAAGAAGTATTTTGCACTTGGGCAGTTTGCTCCGGGTTATGATTGCAGCCTCGATTCCCGTCATGCCGGTCATAATAACGTCGCTGATGAGCATATCCGGCTGGAAGGAGTCAAGCGACTCGACGGCCTTTTCCCCACTGAAGACCGCGCGGGCTTCAAACCCCGCTTGGTTGAGAATGATTGCAAGCGTATTGGCAATCACCTGTTCGTCGTCTGCTACAAGTACTCTTGGCTTTGTTTGAGTGGCGACTGTCGGATCTGCCATGCTGAAAATTCCCCAAATTTTGAAGGTCAATTAAATCAATCTAAATATAACGTTCGAAGAGCATCAGATTTCCCTATCGCCTACACACTAATGATACGCTGACCGAAGAGCCGATTGGCGAACAAACCACGACAATTAACCTCAGAACGAACCTCCTATCTCTGAAAGCCTATGCAGCCAGCCATCATACGCGCCGAACGGGTTGAGAAATATTACGCTCAGCCCAGCGAGAACCGGATTCAGGTCATTTCCCCAACCGATCTCTCCATTGCCGCAGGAGAGATTGTAGCCTTGCTCGGCCCTTCTGGCTCAGGAAAGTCTACTCTGCTTCGCATGTTGACAGGGCTATCTAAACCCTCAGCCGGAGAAGTCTACTGGCATGAACAGCCAATCGCAACAGCTAATGTCAATGTTTCGATCGTATTCCAAAGTTTTGCTCTGTTTCCCTGGCTCACCGTGCTGGAGAACGTCGAAGCGCCGCTCAAGGCACGAGGCATGGAGCCCGGGGAGAGGCGGAGAAGGAGCCTCAAGATTCTAGATACGGTCGGTTTGGATGGCTTTCAAGCAGCGTATCCAAAGGAACTCTCGGGCGGAATGCGACAGCGTGTGGGCTTTGCTCGTGCCCTGGTTGTTGAACCAGAAGTCTTGTTTATGGACGAACCATTCTCTGCTCTCGATGTGCTGACGGCAGAGAATCTGCGCAGTGAACTGCTGGAGCTTTGGCAGAAAAAAACAATTCCAACCCAGGCCATCTTTCTGGTCACCCACAACATTGAAGAAGCAGTCTTGCTTGCGGACCGGATTATCGTGCTCGGCCGTAATCCAGGCCACGTACGAACGGATTTCAGGGTGGCAATTGAGCACCCGAGGGACCGGAAGGCAACCGCGTTTACGCAGCTGGTGGACTACATCTACAAGGTGCTGACTCAGCCGGATGCGCAGCCGCCGGCGCTGCCTCAAACAACGGCCGGAAAACAGGTCCGAGACCAGCGGCAAATGCACTACCAGATGCTTCCGCACGCGCGACCCGGTGGGATAGCGGGCCTTTTGGAATTGTTGCTGGATCACAATGGCAAAGACGATATCTATCGGTTGGCGGATGATTTGGCCTTTGAGATCGACGATCTTTTGCCCATCGTTGATGCTGCGCAACTGCTTGGCTTCCTCAAGGTCACCGAAGGAGACGCCGAAATTACTCCCACAGGGGCAGAGTACGCTAATTCCGAAATTCTGCGCCAGAAGGAACTCTTTCGCACCGCAGCCATGGAAAACGTATTGTTGCTCCGTCAGATCGTGCGCGCTATTGAATCCAAGAGCGACCGCAGCGTACCGGAGGACTTCTTCCACGACGTGCTCGATGAACAGTTCAGCGAAGAAGAGACTCTACGGCAGCTCGAGACCGCAATCAACTGGGGTCGGTACGCCGAACTGTTCGATTTTGATGCTTCGCGGCGCCGATTTGTCCAATCCGAGAAACTGCATCCCGACCTGGCGCCCAAACCGAGCGCGGAGATCGGAGCGTGATGCACTTCCCGGAGAGCTTCAGTAACATCCCTGGAAGAGAGACGCTAGCACGCTCTCAGGTTTTGCAACGGAGTTGGCCCTTTTTCCTGGACCTGTGCGTGGCGGGGATCGGACTCGCCTGCTTTTATGGAGTCGTCATCATTGCCAGATACTGGTTCGGACACCCGGAACCGGAGATTGTCATCTCACAAAGCCCGCGTGCGCTTCCCATGTATGCTTTTTATTCAATTGTGCGGATCGGCTTGGCCTACCTGTTGAGCTTGGTGTTCGCGGTTGGCTATGGATATGTCGCCGCCTACAACAAGCGAATAGAGGCCTTTATGATTGCGGGTCTCGATATTTTGCAGTCAATTCCAGTGCTTAGCTTTCTGCCTGGAGTGATGCTCGCGATGGTAGCCCTCTTTCCGACCAGGCAAATCGGCGTCGAAATGGGGGCAATCGTCCTAATCTTTACGGGCCAAGTCTGGAATATGGCGTTTAGCTTCTATTCGTCTATCAAGAGTATTCCGCGAGAGCTGTCCGAAGCTGCAAGCATCTATAGATTTTCGCGCTTGCAAAGGTTGATCCAACTCGAGCTTCCTTATTCTGCGATCGGTCTTGTGTGGAATTCCATGGTATCCGTAGCTGGCGGCTGGTTCTTCTTGATGGCGTGTGAAATGTTCGTTCTTGGAACCCGTGACTTCCGACTCCCAGGACTGGGCTCTTTCTTGCAGACGGCGGCGGGTACTGAGAATACCGCCGCAATTACTTGGGGACTGCTAACGATGGTTGCCATCATCGTAGCAACCGATCAATTGATTTGGCGGCCGATTATTGCCTGGAGCGACAAATTCAAGTTCGAGCAGGTGGAGAGTAGCACAAGAGTCCGCTCTCCTCTGTTGCATCTCTTACAGCACTCCCGCGGGCTTCAATCGATACGACGACATACGGTCGCGCCGCTGGAAGAGGGACTCTACCGACGGCTCGCAAAGGAGAGTGGAGATTCGACAGCACAAGGTCTCTCCAAACGTCAGGCTGCGAAGGCGGGAGGCGGCAGAGTTGCCGCATTGCTGCGATGGGCGTTTTTGGCACTGAGCTCGGCGGCTGTCATCTATGCCGCTTGGCACGCACTAGGTCTGTTGCGCCAAGTGGAGGGCTCACAATTTGTTGAAATCATGAAAGGGGCGTTCGCAACGTTTTTGCGCGTCAATATATCCCTTTTGCTGGCATCGGTGTGGACAATCCCCGTGGGCGTTGCGATCGGTTTTCATCCTCGGCTGGCACGAATTGCCCAGCCAATCGCTCAGATTGCGGCTTCGGTTCCGGCGACTGCCCTTTTCCCCGTTATCCTGATTGCTTTGGTGCGGATTGGCGGAGGAATGGGCATCGGTTCTATTGCGCTCATGCTGCTGGGAACGCAGTGGTACATTCTCTTCAACGTCATCGCTGGAGCAATGGCGATTCCTTCTGATCTGAAAGAGGTCGCCAAGCTGTTTCACTTTACGACAGTTCAGAGATGGAAGACTGTGATTCTGCCGGGAATCTTTCCATATTTGATCACCGGGCTGGTGACGGCGTCCGGCGGTGCGTGGAATGCGAGCATCATCGCGGAGTATTACCACCTTAAAAACCAGACACTGCAGACGACCGGACTCGGCGCTGTGATCAGCGCGGCGACAGACAAAGGGCAATTTCAAATTTTGTTGCTTGCGACGATTGTGATGGCCCTAATGGTGGTAACGATTAACCGGTTAGTGTGGCGGCCGCTTTATCGACTGGCGGAAACCCGATACAAACTCGGATAGGCTACCGGATCTTTGGCGTCCCCGAATTGCGGAAGGCAAAAATCACTGCCAGAAGAGGGGGGGCAAGCAAAACTCCCCAAAACGGAATGATAATCCCAAGCAAAATCGGCCCAAATAGCGCCGCCCACCATGGAATCTTAGTTGTTCGATGAAGCACATACGGCCCAATAACCAAGCCCTCCAAAATAACAATCAGACCATAAAGGCCAAGAACCAGGCCAAGGCGCCACTCGTCATGTCCGCTGAAGGCCACTGCGAGCACAGGCCCAACGAGAGCAATCATCCCCCCGTAAGTCGGGAGAATTTGAAGCAGTCCGCCAAGAAGCGCCCAGAACGGAGCCCAGGGCACGCGAATCAATTCCAATCCGATAAGCCAAAGAATGCCTACAATCAGCGCGTCCAATGTTGCAGCGCGCCACCATGCTACGAGCGCGTTACCGGCGGTCTTTAGGTGTGTTGTCGCGTTGCTGTTTCGGATGTCCATTCCAACCTGTCCGCACTCTGACGCATCAGACTTGCTGGAACAGAACTATATCGCATAGGCGCTGATTTCGATGCTGTGAAGCGCATCGCTGAATCGCTGTGGCGGGAGAATAACTTCGATGGCCGTAATGATGCAGGCCTTTTACTGGGACGCGCCGATTAAAGAACAAAAAGAAGGCGAGTGGTGGAACTTGATCGCCGAGAAGTCAGAGATGCTCGCCAAGGCAGGCGTCAACGCTCTCTGGCTGCCACCGATTTGCAAAGGCGCCGAGGCGCGATCCCCGGGCTATGACCCGTACGACTACTTCGACCTCGGTGACTTCGACCAGAAAGGTGGAACGAAGACCCTCTATGGAAATCGAAAAGAGTTGGAGAACCTCATTGGCAAGCTCCACGACAATAACATCTCCGTCTATGCCGACATGGTCATTAATCACAACTCCGGTGCGGATGAGGAGGAGACCAATCCGATTGACGGCCAAAAGCGCTGGACAAAATTCAGCCCGAAGTCCGGCAAATTTCCTCGTGATTGGAACTGCTTCCATCCTTCTCGCTACGAACGCGTGATGATCGAGGGTGAAAACTTTGCCGGATTTCCCCACCTCTGCCATCGCAATCCACGCGTATATGCTGCGATGTTCGAGTACGCCCGTATGGTGATCGAGGAACTTCGCTTCGACGGTTTTCGTTTCGACTTTGCCAAGGGTTACGGCGCGTGGATGATTGGACTGCTCGCGAAATACCGTTACGAGCGCGACGGCAAGGAGTTCACTCCTTTCGTGGTCGGCGAATACTGGTCCGGCCCCGAAGACATCGCGGGCTGGCTCGACGGCGTTCGATCCGTGACTGATAGCCAGATCGCAGCATTCGACTTCCCTCTCCGCTACAAGCTCAAAGACGTCTGCGACACCCTCCACTACGACCTACGAAACCTCACAGCAGAGGGCTCTGTGGTATCCAAGCGCCCCTTCAACGCCGTGACCTTCGTAGACAACCACGACATGGGCGGCAACGAAATTGTCAACGACAAAAACCTGGCCTATTCTTTCATTCTGTTGAATGAAGGCTACCCCTGCATCTGGTGGTACGACTACTTCAACCTCGGGCTCGCCCGTGAGGGTACGCCCAACGGCATCGATGCCCTGATCGACGCGCACCACAAATACGCAAACGGTGAAGCCTGCATTCTCCACGCGGATCCGGATCTTTACATCCTGCAACGCAGTGGCCTCGAAGAACTTCCCGGCTGCATCTACGTTCTCAACAACCTGGGAGACAAGTGGTCTGGCACTTCAGTTAAGACTAAATGGCCGAATCAAAAGTTCACGCCGGTGGCATGGGACGGCCATGACATCGCCCATCCGGATGAAAGAACGACAGACGAAAATGGGAACGCTGAATTCCCCGCCCCTCCGCGCGGATACGCAGTTTACGCGCCGATTTAGCTCGCGCCTGCCCAGGCAAAAGTGCCGCTTCTTCTATCTTCGAGTGCTATCCTTGAAACATGAAGTTCGGCGTTCTCGTATTCCCCGGCTCCAACTGCGATCACGACGCTTATAACGTAGTGAAGACACGTTTAGGTCAACCAGTCACATACCTCTGGCATGCCTCGGAAGACCTGCAAGGCTGCGACGCGATCCTAGTCCCCGGAGGATTTGCTTACGGCGACTATCTCCGCACGGGTGCAATCGCAAAGTTCGCCCCAGTCATGCAGTCCGTTTCAAAGTTCGCCAAAGCTGGAGGTCTCGTCATGGGAATCTGCAATGGCTTCCAGATTTTGTGCGAGTCGGGACTCTTGCCAGGCGCTCTCATGCGAAATGCGAGCCAGCATTACATCTGCAAACAGACATTCCTACGAACCGAGACCGCAGATTCTCCGTTTACACACCTGCTATTCAAAGGCCAG
>Ga0210390_10002259_pt1 | contig 17194 bp, 18 predicted proteins | sample IncBWH11OmetaG_FD_161050 | JGI IMG/M metagenome (GOLD analysis project Ga0210390, IMG submission 161050) | Forest soil microbial communities from Barre Woods Harvard Forest LTER site, Petersham, Massachusetts, United States - Inc-BW-H-11-O ... | reverse complement strand
TAGCACACCGTTCCTGACGTTCATGCAATTCTCCCTGTGCTGTTTGGAAATAAACCGGGCCAAACTGATGTTTTATATATACCAAGCTTCGTTGCTTGCAGCCGTTTAATCTCGCAAGGGGGATAGCGAAAAGCACTACGTGGCAAGTTAACTTGAGCTAAGGATATACCACGCCTCGGTAGCCCTAGGAGAAAAAGTATGGGGAGAGGAAAGACTCTATTGCGTGCCAGCCGAAATGCGGATTCGAGCCTACCCGGCCGGCTACCCAACCTAACTATCTAGGCTAACCTAGCCTCGACTACTTCAATGGCAGTGCAGACTGCGACGCGCGGGGATGGACCTTCGGCCTTTGCCGGGCTGATACCGCATCTCCAGACGGCACGGGCATAGTCCCGGAACATTCCCCAGCGGCAGCCCTTCCACGGCTTGATCAAGGAAAGCATGGCTCGAAGCATGAGGCTGGCGGCAGTCCCCGCTCGCAGGATGCAGCACTGCAGCCAGCTATGGTGTTTCTTGAAGTAGCGCAGGAGGTTTCGATACTAGAATAGCTGGTGGTTGCAGAAGGAAAGCTGGCCCACGTTGTGCGCGCCCACATGATCCAGGATGGCGCTGGGCTCGTAGACAATGTCCCATCCCGGGTCGCGCAGGGAGCGGCAGAAATCGACATCTTCGAACCAACCCGGATAAAAGCCTTCGTCAAAGCCTCTGACGCTCTCCAGCGCGGCCCGGCGGAAGGCTGAAGAGGCGACAGCGAGGTTCTCGACGGACTGGGCGCGGCCGTAATCAATTTCCAGATTCCGGTACGAACGGTTCTATGGATTTCTGTAGCGAGCGAGTTTCTCCGCAACCCCTTTTCAGCGCTGCGACACATGCTCTCAAATTAGAGGGCTTTAACCGCCGAGGTTGCGGAAGATTTTCGGCACGACCCACGCCCCACTTACTTCTTGAAGAGATTCTCGAAGGCCGTGCGCGCATCCATGGGACGCGCCGAACTCGGCGTGGAAGTTTCCTTTTCGACCCGGACCCGCATGGAATAAAACGTACATTGATTGCGCTCGTCTTTACGGGCAATCCGCTCAGGGATGGGTTGGGTGCATTCGAACCGGCTCGAAGTATCGAAATAAGTGCACTGCCGGCAGGAATGCAATTCGAAGCCGCACTTCGGACATTTTCCGACCGGCTCCGATATCGACGTCAGCAGGGTTCCGCATTGCGCGCAGCGCGAAACCGTATGCGTGCCCGGCATCTGCAGTGCGCGCGGGCCAAAAGTTTCTTTCTTGATCGGCTTTTCCCCCGACGGTTTTTCCCGCTTCTCGCCACTATCCTGGTAACCGTGTTGGCGATACTTTCGGTCGGACACGAATACCCTCCTCCACGCAGCCGATATTGTCTCGCTTCGCCGGAATCTCCACAAGTCCGCCAGCCCACAAAATAAAATTGCACCGCGCTAGTCTTGCGAAGCGCAAAGCGCATCTCAAACCAGCGAGCCAAATCGGCGTGCAAGGGCGCTCCATCCCCTACAACAGATGTCTGGCCCCTACAGCAACCGCAACGTCGCCCTACCATGTAGGCAGAATTGTAATTCGCAATAGTGGGTGCTAACATCCGATGAGTGGCAAGTGAGTTGGAGGCTTTTATATGTCTGACCGAGATGGCAATAGTTTTTTGTGGTTCCTGGCAGGGCTAGGGATCGGTGCGCTAGCTGGTGTTCTGTACGCTCCCCGTTCCGGTGATGAGACCCGCGAAGCATTACGCTCGAAAGCGGAAGACGGTCGCGAGTTCGTGCGCGATCGAGCCCGCCAGGCCCGCGAGCAAGCGTCGACCTGGGCCGATCGCGGCCGCGAGGTCCTGAATCAGCAGAAGGAACAGTTCCGCTCGGCTTACGAGGCCGGAAAGCAGGCCTATCAGGAAGCAACTACTACGGAGAGTGGCGGCTCGCAGAATCCGTAATCCATTCTCCGCCGCGCCCGCTGCGGTGGGCGCCAGCAAGCGGAGGAACACTTATGGACTATCTACCAATTTTCATCGGCGTCACTGCAGCGGCCGTGGTCATCCAGGCCGGAATTCTGGTGGCCATGTATCTGGCCGTTCGCCAAAGCACGGCCCGCATGGAAGGCCTTGCCAACGAGATCAAGACTAAGGTCCTGCCCACCGCTGAAATTGCGTATTCCATGCTGACCGAGTTCCGCCCGCACCTCGAAACTCTGGTGAAGAATGTAAGCGAATCCAGCGTTATGGTTCGCACGCAGATTGAGCGCCTGGACGCCACCGTCAGCGATGCCATCGACCGCACCCGCTTGCAGGTAATCCGGGCCGATGAACTTCTCAATCGCACCCTCGACCGCGTGGAAAGCACTACGAATTTGGTGCACAAAACCGTGGTTTCTCCGGTGCGCCAGCTAGCCGGACTGGTTCAAGGAGTCACTTCCGGGCTGGAATTCCTGATTGGATCGAAACGGCGCAGGCACAACGGCGTGGGCGTGCCGCAGGACGAAATGTTTATCTAAGTCGAACTAAAAGTTTTGAGATAAGAGGGGCCCACCTCTAGATCTTTCACACGATCCAGCCGCCACCCACGACCACATCTCCGTCATAAAACACCGCGGCTTGGCCCGGCGTGATCGCGCGCTGCGGCTCGTCGAACATCACCAGCACCTCCTCGCTACTTGTGGCTTCTAACAACGCGGGAGCGCCCTCGTGGCGATGCCGGATCTTCACCCGAACCCGCATCGGCGCGCGCAGCTCCTCTACCGCGACAAGATTCACGCGGCGCGCGCGCAAGGTTCGCGAGTACAGCTCTTCCTGATTGCCGACCACAACTTGGTGCTGGTCGCCCTTGATCTGAATGACGTAGAGTGGCGAGCCGGTCGCGACGCCCAAGCCCTTGCGCTGGCCTACGGTGAAGTTGTGAATGCCATTGTGCTCGCCGATTACTTGTCCGTCGGTGGTCACGAGTTCGCCGGCAGTGTCGGGCAGAGATTCACCCTGTTCCGCCAAATATGCATCGAGGAACTTCTTGTAATCGCCTCCGGGAACGAAGCAGATCTCCTGCGAATCCGGCTTGGCGGCCAGAGCCAGCCCGTGATGGCGTGCCAGGTCGCGAACCTGTGGCTTGGTCATTTCTCCGAGAGGAAACAGAGTGCGGCTGAGCTGCTCCTGGGTCAGACCGAACAAGAAATAGGTTTGGTCCTTGGACGAATCAGCCGGACGCTTGAGCAACCAGCGGCCTCGCTTCTCATCGAACTCAACCCGTGCGTAATGACCTGTCGCCAGTGCATCTGCGCCAATCTGCTGGGCCACGATGAGCAGCTGATCGAACTTCAAGTGGTTGTTGCACAGGCTGCAAGGGATCGGCGTACGTCCGGACAAATACTCTTCGACGAAAGGCTGCACCACATCGCGCTCGAAGCGGTCTTCGTGATTGACTACGTAATAAGGAATGCCCAGCGTCTCGGCGACACGGCGCGCGTCATAAACATCATCAAGCGAACAGCAGCGGCCTTGTACTGCCTCGGGCATGCCGGGATGTCCTGCCAATCGGCGCTGATTCCATAGCTGCATGGTCAGGCCGATGACGTCGTGTCCCTCCGCACGCAGCATGGCCGCGACGGTCGAGGAGTCGACTCCGCCCGACATGGCCACGGCGATGGTCTTAGACTTCAGCATTTAGCACCATTTAGCAGTTAGCACTCAGCCCTTCACATTTTCGAGGAGGTCGGGAAATCCTGTCGAGTACTTGGGCGTTCACCACGATTCCAGACGGGCTAAATGCCAAGTGCTAATTGCTAACTGCTGCTCTATTGTAAACCGGCGATAACTCTCGTAGTCGCGCTACTGTTTGTGGAACGAGATTGAGGGCGAATTCAACATCCTCGGGAGTGTTCCGCTTACCCAGGCTGAAGCGGAGGCTGGCGCGGGCTATCTCGGGCGGCAAGCCCATGGCGGTCAGCACGTGGGAGGGTTCGATTGCGCCGGAGGAGCACGCCGATCCTGTCGAAACTGCCAGTCCCTTCAAATCTAGGGCAATCACCAGCGCCTCTCCTTCAATGTAGTCGAAGTGAATGTTTGTCGTGTTCGGAACGCGCGGCGCGCCTTCTCCGTTTATGCCTGTGGCGTCTACCTGGGAAAGTATTGTCTGTTCGATTCGATCGCGCATTGCCGACATCTGGGCCAGGTCGCCTTGTTCCAACGCTTCTCTGGCGAGTTCCGCTGCCTTGCCGAGACCGATGATTCCGGGAACGTTTTCAGTTCCCGCGCGGCGCGATCGCTCGTGGCTTCCACCGTAGAACATCGGTTGAAGGGCAGTTCCCTTTCGCACGTAAAGCGCGCCCACACCTTGTGGCCCATGGAGCTTGTGGCCTGAAATCGAGAGCAGGTCGCAGCTGAGACGATTTACTTCGAGAGGCACTTTCCCTGCCGCCTGTACCGCGTCGGTGTGAAAATAAACGTCGGCTTCGGCGGCGATCTTGCCAATTTCCTCGACTGGTTGCAGGACGCCTGTTTCGTTGTTCGCCATCATGATGCTGATCAGCTTGGTATGCGGGCGCAAAGCGCGACGCACATCGTCGGGATCAACCAGTCCACGGGGATCCACTGGCACGTAAGTGACTTCGCACCCCAGCGACTCCACGTGCTTGCATGAGTTCAGCACCGCGTGGTGTTCGATGGTTGAACTGATCACATGGTCGCCAGCGCGGATCAAGCCTGAAATCGCGAGATTGTCACCTTCGGTACCTCCGCTGGTGAAAACGACTTCCGAAGCCCGGCAGCCGAGCAACGCTGCGACCGATTCCCGTGCACGCTCGACAGCGGCCCGCGTCTCCTGTCCATGGTGATGGATGGAAGACGCGTTGCCAAAGCGCTCTGCAAAGTACGGCCGCATAGCCTCAAAAACCTCGGGCAGGAGCGGGGTGGTAGCGTTGTTGTCGAGATAGACTCGGCGCATGGAATTCCCGTCTTTATTCTACGCCACGCCAATTCCGGGAATCCCATAGAATCGCGCTTTCATCCTGATGGGGCTGTCTATTTTCCGCCTCTGCCACGGCGATGCTATTAGGAAGCTTGTGTCGTCCGTTTTCGCGGACGGCACGAGTTTCGTAAGCCTCAAACCGCGAGACCTGGTGCGCAGCAGCTCGTTCACAACTCTTTACTCGTTTTTACTCTCGGTTAACACATCCGTTTGACTGTTCAACTATGTTTGCATCCGAGTTGGTCGTCGTCCGGACGATCAGACTCACTCTGCAAAATAGACGAATAGGAGGATGCTGTGATCAACATCAAACACATTCGAAGTTATCTTTTGGTGTGCAGCTTGGTTGCCGTATGGCCGCCGCTTCAAGGGCTCGCGCAGCAGAATTCTGACGCAGCGAAAGCAGTATCTCAATCTACGGAACGCGATGGGCAACACGATTTCGATCCTCTTATCGGTGCATGGAAATATCACCTCAAAAAGCTCCTGCATCCCTTGACCGGTTCGACTACCTGGGTCGAATTTGACGGTACCGGCGTCTGCTACAAGATTTGGGACGGTCGCGCGCAACTGGACACGATCGAGCTCGATAGCCCAGACGCCGGCCACATCGAAGGTCTCACCTTGCGCCTATACAATCCCCAATCCCATCAGTGGCGCCTCTATTGGGCCAACAGTAAGGTCGGCATCCTGGACCCGCCGCAGATCGGCGAATTCAAGAACGGACGCGGCGAGTTCTTCGCCCAGGATACGATTAATGGCAAAGTGATCCTTATTCGATTTGATTGGACGAACATGACCACGAATACGCCTCACTTTGAACAGTCATTCTCGGAGGATGGAGGCAAGACCTGGGAAGTAAACTGGATTACTGATCAGACGCGGGTGCAAGACGATTCCGACAAGGTGCACTGAATACGGGTGCCCCATCCTTTGCGTTCTTCCCAAAGGATGGGGCACGTCCGAAAGTTGTTTTGAATCTTCTGCTTCCCTACAGATTATTTTCGCTCGAGGCTGCCGAGGTGATCGATTTGACAGCCGACGGCGGCTGTTCTCATGAGCGCTTATTTGCGGACGATGTCCAGGAAGGCTTGATGCACGCGGGTGTCGTCAGAGAGTTCGGGGTGGAAAGTAGCTGCCATCACTCTTCCCTGCCTCACAGCGACCGGATCGCCGCTCTCCGTGGCGATTACTTCGACGCCGGCACCGACCCGTTCTATCTTGGGAGCGCGGATGAAGATCATCTCCAACGGTTCCTTACCTAGGCGGCCTTCGCGGATGGAGCTATCAATCTGGCGGCCGTAGGCGTTGCGGCGGATGCGGATATCGAGCGCACCCAGACCAGACTGCTTGGGGTTTTCTACTTCGTTGGCCAGCAGGATTGCGCCTGCACACGTACCGAAAGTTGGCTTGACACCGACGAACTGTTTCAGCTTTTCGAATCCTGCTTCGCCCAGCAGCTTTAGAAACGTGCCTGATTCTCCGCCGGGAATTACGAGGCCATCGATCTCGTCGAGTTGCTCGGGCTTCTTGACCAGGACAACTTCAGCGCCCAGCTCTTCGAGCCGTTTGCGGTGCGCATCAAAATCGCCTTGCAAGGCCAGAACGCCGATTTTCATTTTGCATGTCAACCCATTCACGCCCGGAGCCAACCCGACGGGGATTGGAGAATCGAGCCGGGAAACCAAAGCTGGGAAAATCTTGGTCAGCTTCTGTAGGTGATAACGCCGTGGAGTGCTCTTGCCGCTCTCCCACCGGGATATCTGGCTGTGCGAGACGCCGACCTTCTTTGCCAAATCCTCTTGGCCCATAAAGGCCGCGTCGCGCATTTCCTTCAGCCGCTGGCCGTCAAGTTCCACACCTGCAAGCTAACTCACCGCCAGAAAGCCTGTCAATCGCACAATGCACACAGATGCAACGATTCGCACGAGCAGGCGAATTCTGCTCATCGCCCCAGTCCGTCTAGCGTAGAATTAGTCCATATGGCCATACACATTTTGTCGAAGCGTCCTGCTATTCCTCTCGCGATTTACGAAGCCGTTGAAACCATCTCCAGCGAATTTCCCGAGGATTGGAATCTATCGCTGATAAATTCAAGCAACAACGAGGAGATCGAGATCAAACTGCAACAGGCACCGAACGGAGTTCGGCACCAGGATCGCATTGGACTCACCGGTTCCGATGAGACGGATAGCGAGTCCATTCAGCAGGTGCTTCGTCAACTTCGCTACAAATCCATTGGGCAGGTAGCTTGAAATCCTGCTACAGCTAGCTACCATCCCCGCGTTTGCAGCATGTGGGCTTCGTCCAGCGCGGCCACGGCGAGGCCCTTCATGGCGCCGACCAGATCTTCGCTGACTTCAAGTAATACTTTAGGGTCGTTGAAGTGCGTGGCTGCTTGCACGATTGCCTTGGCCCGCTTCGCTGCTTCCTCGGGATTGGCGAACGTGGTCGAATCTTGCATGAAGATACCGGAGCCGACGAATACGGACTCGGCACCAAGTTGCATCACCAGCGATGCATCCGCGGGAGTGGCGATGCCTCCGGCGGAGAAATTCGGGACTGGCAGCTTCCCTTCTTTAGCGACGATTCTGACCAACTCATACGGGGCTTGATGCTCTTTGGCTTTGGCGTAAAGTTCTTCTTCGCCTAGCACCGTGAGGATCTTTATCTCTTGCACGATCTGGCGCATGTGTTTTACCGCGTGGACTACGTCGCCGGTTCCGGCTTCGCCCTTGGTGCGAATCATGGCTGCGCCCTCGGCGATGCGGCGCAGGGCTTCGCCCAAATTGCGGGCGCCGCAGACGAAGGGAACGGTGAAGGCGTGTTTGTCAACGTGGTGGGCTTCATCGGCGGGTGTGAGGACTTCGGACTCGTCGATGTAGTCGACGCCCAGTTCCTGCAAGATTTGGGCCTCGGCAAAATGGCCGATGCGGCACTTGGCCATCACCGGGATCGAAACCGCGGCCATGATCTCCCGAATCTTTTTGGGCGAGGCCATGCGGGCTACGCCGCCCTCGGCGCGGATTTGCGCGGGGACGCGTTCGAGTGCCATTACCGCGACGGCGCCAGCCTTCTCGGCAATTATGGCTTGCTCGGCGTTCGTGACGTCCATAATGACGCCGCCTTTTAGCATTTCGGCCAAGCCTGTTTTCAGGCGCAGGCTGGTGGATCTTCCGTTGTTATTCGACATGAGTCCTCTTTTCGCCAAAGCTTAGGCTAACTTTGAATTTCAAGGTAACACCGCACGGACGTGGACGCCCGCGCGCCTATATTGATGTTTTTAGGATACAAAACTATTGGCTAGCTTGGAATATCCATTTTCTTATATTCTTTCCATACCACTTTCGCCCGCAGTAGCTGACGACTACAGATTCCTTGCGTCGTTCGGGACGACAAAACTGGTTGAGTTATGGCTAAGAAGTCGAGCACGCTTCCGCTGAACTTGCGAGGACCCAGGCCGCGAATGCCTTTATATCGCTGGCTCTACGAAGAACTGCGCTCGACGATTTTGGCGGGACGTTTGCGCCCCGGCGCTCGTCTGCCAGCAACCCGGGACCTGGCCGCGCAGTATGGAATTTCTCGTCCGACAATTGTCACCGCGTTCGAGCAGTTGCGCTCGGAAGGGTATGTCGAAGGCAAAGTCGGCTCGGGGACGTACGTTAGCAAAACCCTTCCTGACGAATTGCTGCAGGCGCCGCGGGCGAAATCAGTGGCGCACACTCGCCGACGCGGCATTCCGCTTTCCGCGTATGCGCGACGTTTGCGGCCGTTACCTCGATCGGAATCTCAGCCCGCGCGGGCATTTCGCGCCAGCCAACCGGCGCTCGATGCTTTTCCCGCCGGCCTTTGGGCACAGGTTGCGGTGCGGCGTCTGCGGCGGGTTTCGACGCGATTATTGGCGGGCGGCGAAGCGCTTGGATATCGGCCGCTGCGCGATGCCGTGGCGGAATATTTGAATACATCTCGCGGCGTAAAGTGCTCCGCGGACCAGGTGTTGATTATTTCCGGTGTTCAGCAAGCGCTGGACCGCGCTGCGCACTTACTGCTCGACGAGGGCGATCCGGTGTGGATCGAGGAACCGGGATATCCTGGCGCGGCGGTTGTGTTCCGAGCAGTGGGCGCTAAAATCTGTCCCGTGCCGGTCGATTCTGAAGGTTTGAATCTCGAGGCCGCGCGACGACGTTGGCCGCAGGCGCGTCCGCGACTGGTTTACGTGACTCCAGCGCACCAGTTCCCTCTGGGCGTAACCATGAGTCTACGCCGCCGGTTGTCATTGCTCGAATGGGCGCGGCGCTCGCGGACAATTATTTTCGAGGATGACTACGACAGCGAATACCGGTACTCGGGGAGACCGATTCCCGCGTTGCAAGGTTTGGATCGGGCCGCCGTCGTTATCTTCGCCGGCAGTTTCACTGACGTTCTGTTCCCTGCTCTACGGCTCGCATATCTTGTGGTTCCGTCCGACATGGTGGATATTTTTGCCGCCGCGGAATCGGTGAGCACGCATCATCCGCCGCTGATCGATCAGGCGATTCTGTGCGATTTCATCCGCGAAGGTCACTTTGCGCGGCACGTGCGGCGGATGCGGGAACTCTATGCCGAACGATTGTCGGTGCTGATCGAGTCATCGCGTGAGCGCCTGACGGGGTTGCTGGAAATTCCGGAGGTGGAAGCCGGTTTGCGAACCGTGGGTTGGTTACAAGGCGGAATCCAGGCGGAGCGGGCAGCGCAGGCAGCGTCAAAGTATGAGGTCGAAGTGGTTCCGTTAAGCCACTATGCTTATGGCCGCGCTAGGCGGGATGGGATCGTGCTGGGGTTCGCGGCAGTCGATGCGCGCGAGCTTCGGCGGGGTGTTGAGCACTTGGCGCGCGCGCTGGAAGGTTGTCGTCGGCGTTAACTGCTAGGACGGGCGAGACGCGCGTCCTCAAATATTTTATCTTTCCACGAACTTGGCGAACATTTTCTGGGGATCGATGGCTATAAACAAACCTCGGCTGCGGGCCAGCACCTCGTCTTTGAGATTGAGGATTTCCGCCATATTAATGTGCCGGCGGCCGAGGACGCGCACCTCGCGGGATTCCACGCGCAGCGGCTGATTGAGAGGCACCGGCTTCAGGTAATCCACCGTGATCTGCGAGGTCAGCGCGACCACATTGCGCAGCTTGTTCACCTTGCCCATGGCCTCGTCGAGGAGGGTAGCAATAATGCCTCCATGGGCGTGACCGGGGGGCCCGGTGTAGCGCTTGCCGAGCCGAAAGCGGCAAACGAAGCGATTGTGCTCTTCGTCGTAAGTAAATTTGAGGTGCATGCCTTCGGGATTATTCTTGCCGCAGGCGAAGCAGTAGTTCTTTTGCAGACGGATGTCGCGCGTATCGTGGCCGTGGACGGATTTCTTTGGCATCAGAGTCAAAAACATTAAACCACGAAGGACACTCAGGTACACAAAGGAAAACCGATCAAACTCCTTTGGCAATCTTTCGTCCAGACGTTCCCGAATCGGTTCCTTCCACAGCAAGTGCTTGTGCGCATCATGCATGGCTGTGATAAACTTCGGTGCCAAACGCAGATCTGGGTTTTTTGAAAAAGTTATGAGCACGCACAAACCACGACCCTTGGAGGTCTCGTAGATGGGCCTCGCTCTTCTCGTGATTATCTGGCTAATTACCTTTGTCAGCACTTATTTCTTCGCGGCAAAAACCTGGTGGCTCCCGCATGGCGCGTCGACTTCGACGCCTTGGATTGACCATCAGTTCGCGTTGACTTATCTGCTGATGGGAATTGTTTTCGTGGCTGCCCAAGGCGCCCTTGGCCTGTTCGTATGGCAGTATCGAGATCGTGGAACCGCTAGCAAGGTTACCTACTCTCACGGCAACACCAGGATGGAAGTGCTTTGGACGGCCTTAACGGCCATTCTTTTTATTGGGCTGAATCTCATGGGCAGTCCGATCTGGGCGTCGGAGCGCTTCGCGCCAGCGGAAGCGGGTTCGGTTCCGGTGGAGGCTACCGGCATGCAGTTTGCCTGGTACTTCCGCTATCCCGGTGCCGACGGAAAATTTGGGCGAACCGATCCCAAGCTCATGGATCCATCGGCCGGAAACGAAGCCGCACTCGGACTCGACACCGCCGACCCGGCCGCAAAAGATGACATCGTCACCGGTACCATGTATCTTCCCGTGAACCGGCAGGTGGATCTCACCTTGCGCGCGGTGGACGTGATCCACAGCTTCTTTGTTCCGCAGATGCGTTTCAAACAGGATGCGGTTCCCGGACTCATCATCCATATGCATTTCACGCCCACCGAGGTTGGCGAATATGAAATCGCCTGCGCCGAGCTTTGCGGACTGGGGCATTACAAAATGCACGGCATGTTGCATGTGGTGAGTCAGGAAGACTTCGATAAATGGCTGGCGACTCGGGAGGCGGAGAAACAGTAATGGCGACTAGCGCGACTATTCACTCGCACGCTCCTCAGGGCTTCATCCGCAAATACATTTTCAGCCTGGATCACAAAGTCATCGGGCTGCAGTATTACTTTCTGGCGCTGGTAGCGGTGTTCGTAGGCATGTTGCTGTCAATCCTCATGCGCGTGCACATGATCTGGCCGACGGCGGTGCTGCCTCTGGTGGGCGAGATCAAGCCAGAAACCTATCTCAGCCTGCTGACCATGCACGGCACAATCATGGTTTTCTTCGTGCTAACCACGGCGCCGCAGGGCGGCTTCGGAAATTATTTCCTGCCCATCCAGATCGGCGCTCCGGATATGGCTTTTCCAGTCCTGAACATGCTCTCGTTCTGGACTACGTTTGTGGCTTTCGTCACCATCCTTGCGGCCTTCTTCGTGACTGGAGGCGCTCCGCTGCATGGCTGGACCGGCTATGCCCCGCTCAGCGCGCTCACCAACTCCGGCCCGGGTGAACAACTGGGCGCGGATCTATGGATCACTAGCATCGCAATTTTCTGCATCGCATCGCTGATGGGGGCGCTGAACTTTATCACCACCACGCTCGATCTGCGAGCCAAGGGCATGACCATGATGCGCATGCCGTTGACGGTGTGGGCATGGTTTGTTACGGCGATCCTCGGGCTGCTGGCTTTCGGTGTACTTCTCTCCGCCGGCATTCTGCTTCTGTTGGATCGTAATTTAGGAACCAGCTTTTACGTTCCGCTGGTCGTCGTGAATGGCCAAGTCATGGGTCATAGGGGCGGTTCGGCATTGGTGTGGCAACATCTGTTTTGGTTCTTTGGACATCCCGAGGTCTACATCGCCATCCTGCCTGGCATGGGCGTGGCTTCACAGTTGCTTTCAACCTTTTCCCGCAAACCAATCTTCGGTTACAAGGCCATGGTGTACGCCATTATGGCCATCGGCTTTTTAGGATTCATGGTGTGGGGCCATCATATGTTTATGAGCGGCATGAGCCCGTACACGGCTTTTGCTTTCTCGCTCATGACTATGGCGATCGGCGTCCCTTCCGCCATTAAGACGTTCAATTGGCTCGGAACCATTCATGGCGGACGGGTTCGCTTCCAGACTCCGATGCTCTACGCTATCGGCTTCGTTTCCCTGTTTGTTTCCGGCGGATTAAGCGGTCCATTCCTGGCGCAACCTGTGCTCGACATTCCGTTGCATGACACAGCTTTCGTCGTTGGCCACTTCCATCTCATCATGGGCGTGGCTGCAATCTTCGGCATGTTCGCGGGAACCTACTACTGGTTTCCCAAGATGTTTGGCCGCATGATGAATGAAACCTGGGGCAGGATCCATTTTGTGATCACACTTGTCGGCACCTATTGCATCTTCATGCCGATGCACTATCTGGGTATGGCAGGGCAGCCGCGACGCTACTCGCAGTTCACGGAACTCGCCTATCTGAAACACCTGATCCCGCTCAACGAGTTCATGACCTACGCCGCTATCGTAACGGTCGCGGCTCAGCTGATCTTTGTGATCAATCTGTTCTGGAGCATGTTTAAAGGCCCGAAGGCGAGCGACAATCCCTGGGAATCGACCACCCTGGAGTGGACCACTGCAACGCCTCCTCCCCATGACAATTTCGGAGGCCGTACGCCGGTGGTACATCACGGACCGTATGAATACAGCGTGCCGGGCGCGCCGCGCGATTACGTGATGCAAACCGATCCACCCACGGTTGCATCTCATTAGGCGAGATCGCGGGCGAGGCCGCCCGCGCAAGATGACACATGGCGACTTTCAGTTCTCCAGTCTCGATCGAAGTACCGAAGACAGGTCAAGGCGGCGGTGGTACGCGCCCGCCGGTTTACGGTGGCGGCGACGACGGACGCGGCGATGGCTCCCCCGATTATGGAGCGCGCCTGCGGCGAGTCCGACTCGGCCTCGCCATCGGGCTCACCTCTGTCACCATGATATTTGTATCTCTCACCAGCGCGTATGTTGTGCGCCGGGGTTTGCCCACGCTCGACGAACGTACGAATCAGTATGTTCGCGACTGGATTCCGGTCGACCTCCCGCTCGCCCTCCTGTTAATCAACACGGCCCTGTTGCTGGTCAGCAGCATCACGGCGGAACTCGCGCGCCGGCAGATTACACGACAAGCCGCGTTGGCGCCCATTCGTTCGATCCCCGGGGTTTCTTTGGGCGAGGACAACGGCTTCCCCTGGCTGGGTTTCACCGTTGTGCTCGGCAGCGGATTCCTGGCGGGGCAGTGGATGGCGTGGCGCGAGCTTGCGGATCGTGGCTTTTATCTCGCCACCAGTGCCAGCAGTTCGTTCGTTTATTTATTGACCGCAACTCATGCTGTCCACCTTGCCGGTGGAATTTTGGTGCTGCTCTATGCGGTCGCAGTTTCGCTGCTGCATAAGCCCGTCGAGGAGCGGCGCATTGTGGTCGACGTCACCGCCTGGTACTGGCATTTCATGTTTTTGTTGTGGCTCTACATTTTCGGGCTGGTATGGTTTATCCGGTGATGGAAAGACGCGGTCGAAGGCGCCCGCGCCACGCGAGTATTTGCCACACGACTATTTAAGGAGACCGAAAACATGTCTGAAGTCGCCGTGCAGCACGGGATGGCCGATGTCTACGAGCCCTCCCTGTTCGGCACCTACTCCAAGAAAATTGGGATGTGGCTGTTCCTGCTCTCCGACACGTTGACGTTCGGTGCGCTGCTGTTCGCCTACAGCTACGGGCGCATTTCCAATCCCGACTGGCCTACGCCCTTCGGCAAGGAAAGCATCACCAATGCCACGATCATGACCGGTTGCCTGCTTTCCAGTTCGCTGACCATGGTCCTGGCCGTGCTCGCGGCCCGCCGCGGAGATCGCTCCTGGACCCGCAACTGGATCCTCTTCACCATGTTCTTCGGCATCGCCTTCATCGTCCTTCACGGCATGGAGTGGACGCACTTGATCGATGAAGGCATGACCCCGTTCAAGAATCCCTGGTCCGCAAACGTGCCGCAATTCGGTGGCACCTTTTTCACCCTCACCGGCATGCACATGCTGCACGTCACCATCGGCGTGATCTATCTCGGCGTGGTTTCGCTGCGCAAAACATTTTTGCCCATCCTGCTGGCCACCTGGGCGGTTGCTTGGTGGCTTATTCCGTCAAGCAGCGTCTTCCACTACGGCATCCACGCCTTGCTGGCGGGCTTTGTGGTGGCTGCAGTAATTCTGATTCTTAAACCGAAAGTTTATGATGCCCATGACGTAGAGATCGCCGGACTCTACTGGCACTTCGTGGATCTGGTCTGGATGTTTATTTTCCCGCTGGTGTATTTGATGTCCACGCGGGTGTGATGTTCGCGTTAAGACTAAAGCAGTTGACGTCATCCTGAGGGGCTTCCAGTCCCGAAGGATCTAGCGAGTAGTACCGGCAACCTCGAACGGGAGAGACGAATGCACACCGCCGCAGCAACGCATGATGAGGGCAAAGGCCAATACTTCTGGGTTTGGGGAGTACTGCTGCTGCTCACCGCAGTCGAGGTAGTTCTCGCCTACAAACAGGTCTTTCAGCCGGTGCAGATGCTCGAAGCCCTGATGATTCTCTCCATCATCAAGTCCGCTTTGATTATCGGCTACTTCATGCACTTGAAATATGAGATCGCCGCCATGAAGTGGGTGATGATGACGGCCGTGGTAGCGTGTTTGTGCCTGATGTGTATTTTCTTTCCCGACGCGTTTCGCATCGTGCATCTCGGAGTCCGATGAAACTGCGCCTAGCCATACTCGCATTCTTAGCTGCTCTGACAGCTGCGCCCGCTCTCAGCCAGAGTTGCGCTATGTGCTACAGTACCGCCCGCGCCCTCAACAAGGAAGGTCAAAATGCAATCACCCGCGGAGTCGTGGTGTTGCTAATTCCTCCAATCGGATTTATGACCCTCGGAGTCGGCTTAGCGCTGCGCTATGGCAAGAAGCGCGACGAGGACTCAATGTAGGCGCGGACGTCCTCGCCCATGCGGGACAACGCGAAGACTAGGGCGCGAGAGACGCGCCTACAACGAGATTACCTGATGATCCAGGCAATCCGGGTGAATCGCGTCATACAGCCCCTGCAGAAACGCTGCCCCGCCACGCGCGACGAAATACGCTCCCGTGATTTTGCGCTCCTGTAGAGCTTTGCCGGGATACAACAAATTGCTCAGCAGATCGGCCTTCCGGGTGAGAACTTCCGTCTGGCGAAGCTCAGCACGGGCGGCTTTAGATCGCAGTTGAGCGAGTTGATACTGCATCTTGGACGCAGCGTTCGCGGCCGAGTCGACCAAGGTCGGATCCAGCCGGACCAGACCCTCGCGAATCGCCGCCAAAGACTTTTCCAGCGAAGCTTCGGCCTGATCGAACGCCGATTGAAGTTCCTTCGGAAGAGTGCGAGACGCCATAAGTTCGCGCAAGGCTTCCGGACCCTGAAAAAAATCCGGCAAGCGCAGCCCGTAGCGCTCAAGGAATGCTTTGGGCTTTGCCTCTATGATCGTCGCCGAGAAGCGCGGGACGATCGGTGTGACCCTCCCCAACAGCGCTTCGTAGACCACGCCCACTTGCGCGAAGTAAGCCACTTCCGCCGACCCTCCGCTGTAAGCAAGCGTGGGCAGCAAGTAATCCTGAATCACGGGCCGCAGCAAAACGTTGGCGCTGAACTCCTGTGGCGACGAAGCCACGCGATGCAGCAACTCCGCCTCCGCGATGTGTTCCTCACCCACCAGAAATTCAGCACTTCCCTGCCTGATCTCTCGGTGATGCACCGGCACGCGAGCCCCATTTCGCAGCGTGAAAAGCAGCGTCGACGACGGCGTGACCTTGACCTGCTGATGATAGCCGGCCGCTTCCAACGCCTTGCCCCGAGCCAATAAGGCTTCATCCAACTCGGACGCTCGCTCAATCGCAGCCCGATAGATGGGTTCGGCAATCTGGTGAAACTCGGGATCGGCCGGATCCAGGAGAATTACACCCCAGTCCGCAAACAGCTTCGCGAACAATCGGGCAAAGGCGCTGCCGAAGGTCTCGCCCGGGCGATAGGCGTCCCGAAGAAAATCCGAAATCGCAGAAGCCCCTAGCCATCCTCCAGCGGCTTCGACCGCCGCCTGGACTTCTGCATAGAACCGCACCGTTCCCACCGGCGCAGCGGGCACTCCCTGGGTCGGCACGGTCAACTTTTGCAGAGACGCATCGGCCCCGGGAATTGAGACCTGATTCACTTCCTCCAAATCATGATCTTCCGTAGCGAGCCAGAATACAGGCACACAGTCGATGCCGGCCTGAGTCGCCAAATCAGCGAGTTTGACCGCGGTGAGCGCTTTGAAAATCGTGAACAATGGACCGCCGAAGAGTCCCACCTGCTGGCCGGTCACAACCGCTGCTGCTCCCGCCCGCAAGCGGTTAATGTTCTCCACAGCTCGCGCGGACGAACCCCACTGCCGATTTTGGGTTTCAAGGATCGTCGAAACCCGCATCCGGCGCTCGGAGTCATACGCCAGACGCGCCGCCTCATCTTTAAACCATTCATTGAAATGTGCCGATCGGGGATAGAACGGGTGAATCTTGGAAGAGCCGGCAAGAAAATCAGCGAAAAGCTCGGTGGTATGCGGGATCTGGCTGAAAGGTAAACACTCCGACTTCACGGGCAGTTCTCCTGACAGCGTTGGACGATAAAGTTCATATTAGGTCAACGCCTTCCTTGTTGCAGGGCGAGTGTTCTAAATGAGATGTGGACAACCGCGGGAAGATGCAAAAACCTGGAGCGCGGCTCACTAA